>Ga0335081_10001414_pt1 | contig 38279 bp, 36 predicted proteins | sample Lox_Sample_35_FD_206713 | JGI IMG/M metagenome (GOLD analysis project Ga0335081, IMG submission 206713) | Soil microbial communities from Loxahatchee National Wildlife Refuge, Florida, United States - Lox_Sample_3.5 | ecosystem: Environmental > Terrestrial > Soil > Wetlands | place: USA...
ACGGGGAGGTTTGAAGGAGTGAGACGCCTGTCGTGAGCAAGGCAGTGTTTATCCGATGGGGCTCATCAGGGGGAACCTGCCTGCTGCAGACAGGAAACCGGCATCTATCCCTTATGATCATACCGGTGGACCTGGTCGATTGACGCCGCAACAGGTTGAAGGTTCCATGATGGGCGTGTTATATCACTAATATCTCTATGATCCAGCTGTTGAGACGCTTCCTGCCCGTTGGATGGATTTTCCTCACGCTGTGCTCGGGTTGCTCCCATTCTTCTCAACCGACGTGGGTGCCGGGATGGAGGTCGGCGGAGCCGCTGATCGTCCCGAGAACCGGGGCCGGCGCGGTCATTGCCAACGGCCATCTCTACGCCATCGGCGGCATCCGCGGCGGAGGACTTGAGCAGGGGTTCGTCAACAGTGTCGAATTCGCCGGGATACAACCGGACGGATCGGTCACCGACTGGCGGATGACCAGTCCGCTGATTGTCCCTCGGGGCTTCCTCAAAGCGGTCACCAGCCACGGGTTTATCTATGTCATTGGCGGCGAAACCTATCACAACGGGCTTGTGCTGTTGAATACGGTGGAACGGGCGCACATCCTGCCGTCCGGCGGTCTGGGTCCTTGGGAGGAGATGAACGCTATGACGACCCCCCGCCGCTCTCCCTCCGCGGTGCTCGCCCACAATTACCTCTACGCGATCGGCGGGTACAACGGCCTTTTCCTCAATAGCGTCGAACGGGCGGCCGTTCGGCCGGACGGTTCTCTCGGTGCATGGGGACTGCTGCAGACGAGTCTGACCACGGACCGGTACATCCACGGAGCCGGCCATGTCGGCGACTATATTTATATTGTCGGCGGCCACATCCAGGATGTCGGCGGCGGGAAAAGCAGCGTGGAGTGGACGAAGGTGCATGCCGACGGCAGTCTGTCACCCTGGCAATTGACGGCGACCACCAAGACGCCGAGATTTCTGGCCTCAACGATCGCCGCCGGGCCGTTCGTCTTCACGCTGGGAGGATTCCAGGACGGCTATCTGTCTAGCGTCGAACGGGCGACGTCATTGCCGGATGGCTCATTGAGCGCCTGGGCAGAGGCGGCTCCCCTGCCCCGTCCCAAGGAAGGTGCGGCCGCAGCGGTTGACGATCCCCTCCCCTCGGCCTCGGAAAGGCCCTCCAATGCGGCCGGACGGCGGCTCTATCTGCTCGGCGGCTCGCGCGAAGGCGAGTACCTGCGAGACGTCGAATGGGCAGTGGTCAACGACCGGGGGGAGTTGGGTTATTGGGCTACTCCGATTTCTTCCGGCGGCCCTTCTTTGATGCAGGGGTCGCCGGCGGCGCCTCTTCCGGCACGACCGACACCCGGAGCGGCGCACTCACAGAGGGATGCAGTCGCACCACGGCCGTAAATTCGCCCGCCTGCCTGATCGGCGCCTCCAGCTCGATCAACCGCTTTTCCACGGTCACCCCAAGGGGCTCCAACGCAGCCGCAATGTCCTTGGTGGTCACCGAGCCGAAGAGTTTCCCCCCTTCACCGACCTGGGCGGAGATGGTCACCGCCAGCCCCTCCAACCGCCGGGCCAGCTGTTCCGCAGCCTCCCGTTCCTGGGCCAATCTGACTTGCACCTGCCGTTGCAGCCGTTCGGCCTGTTTGATATTGCCGGGGGTCGCCGGCATCGCCTTTCGTCTGGGCAATAGAAAATTTCTCGCGTAGCCGTCGGACACGTCGACAACGGCGCCCGGCAGACCGAGCGACTTGATCTCTTCCGTCAGAATCACCTTCATGGCTCTCCTCCCTGGCTCCCTGACCGATCTCTGCGGAGACCGGCTGCGCAGTCTAGCAAATCCAGCCGGCCGCCCGCAATCGTCCCGGACCGGCCTAGTGGAACACTTTGAGCAGGTCCCAGTCGTAGTACCAGTCGACAAACACCAACGCGTGGCTGTGGTGTTCGTCCCACTGGACCTGTTCCCAATAATATTCCACTCCTGCGCGGAAGAACGATTTTTTGATGGCGACTCCCAGCGACGGGCCCCATTCGTTATAGTACTGCCCCTGGTGGGCCTGATACTGCCACCGCAATTGAACGTAGGTGTTGAGTTTGAAGCCTTCTTTCTCGAACCAGTCGATGCCCTGGTTGACGTACCCCAGCGTCTGGAGTCGGTCATCGTTGAAATTCTGAATGGCAGTCCCCCATGTCGATCCGGTCAACCCAACGATCGCATGCGCCGGAGCGGCCCATAACACCAAGGCGATCACCACCAGAAATCGGATCAATCCTTTCATGCCATCACCCCCTTTCCAAACAGATGGTTGATCAGTCTGCCGCAATCCCCGCCACCCATGCGTGCGCGCATGAACGGACCAGTACCAGGTCGCGGCGGCGTTCGACGGCCTGTGAAACACGCGGCACTGGTTCGCTTACATTGACGATGGGGCACGGGGCGCAGGCCCGACGCGCCGGTAGATCTGAACCATGCGCGTGCCCCACGACACACCCCCGTCATATTCGAACACACGTTTATACTCCCCCCGCATGGCCGCGACCAATTCGCGATCCTGGACGGGCGTGGCGTACCATGACAGGACAATGAAATCGGGAACGCCGTCCCGCACAAATCGTGTCATGGCCTCCTCACCCCGCATATTCCGATACTCCATATAATAGGTCCCATACACACGATCGCGGGACAGATGGGAATCGCAATAGAGGTCATAGATATAGGACTCCTCGGCCAGCAACACTGAATGCGGGCCCAACCTCTCCTGAAGATAGGCCACGGCGGGGTCTGTATTGGGATACTGGTGTTCGAGCCACCGGAGGTTCTTCATCATGAACACCCCCATCAACAGGATCAGCAGTCCGTAGCCGAACGGCCGCAAATCGACCGCGCGCGGCACGCGAAGCATGTCCCGGAATGTGTTTCCAACCCCAACGGCCGCCACGGGCCCGAGAAAGAGCAGGGATTGAATAATATTTTTGTGCAGTCCCTGTTCCGCTCCGGTCACCAGGTGAATCAGAGGATGCGGCAATGCCAGGACGCACAGCAGCGCCACCTTCGGACGGGTTGGTTTGTCGACCCATCCCAAGAGCGCCAGCACCGCCATCCACAGGAGCCATCGGGAGAGCATCTGTCCGATCTCGCCACGCGTGAACCCGGCCTGCCCGAGCGCCACGGTGCTTTCCGTCATGCTCCCCAACACCGCGAGCCGCGGCAACACGTCAACTGGCACCAGTGCCACAAGCCCCAGCGCCAGCCCCGGGATAAACCAGAGACTCCATCGGCGCCAGCCGAACATCCAGAGCACGAGCACGACCCCGATCGGCAGATAGACTGCCGTGACAAATTTGATCAGCGCGGCCAACCCCAGTACCAGCCCTCCGAGAAACAACACCACTCCCGACCAGGCCGTGCTCGTATAGGCCCGTGCGAGACACCAGGCCGCCGCTGCAAGGAAGGCGGCGGACGCGCTGTCGTACAACCCGACGCGCGTCACATAGAGCATCGGCGCCTGCACCGTCAAGAGCACCGCGCCCAGCAACCCGACGGGGGCGCCGAACAGGAGCCGTCCGATCCCGTACACCGACGCAGTCATGATCAAACCGAACACGATGCTGACCGCCCGCGCACCCCAATGGCCGAGCACCGGGCCGAGGCGGTCATAGGCCAGAGCTGCCAGCACCGGGTGGAGAAAGACCGAACCCGTGTGCTGGGCGCAATCCGGACAGGGGCCGCCCCGCAGGACATCCCGGCCGATGACAATGGCCTGCGCCTCGTCATACCGAAGGGAATTAAAGTCGATCCGGGCGGCCTGAAAGAGCAGCTCGGCAAGCAACAGGACGACGAGGAGAGACCGGGAGTGCCACAGGGCGTGCGACGCGTCCGATTGCCCGGGCATCAAGCCGCCCAGGTCCCCTCGCCCATCGGTGGCGGCCGCGCGATTGCCGTTGTGAGGGCCGCCGCTCACGTTCGGATAATCCGTTCCAATTCAGCCGGATCATACCGCGTCAGCACGATGCCCGCCGTCGGACGCACTCGATCCGGACGCGCCCAGATCACGTCTCCGCCGCACCTGACTTCCCGGCCATCTCCTGGATAGATTACCAGCTGGACGGGGCCCCGTTCCAATTGCACGCCGGCCGGCAGGGGCTCCTGCAGGCGCAGGCACAGGCCGTTCAAACCGATGTCCTCCGTCAGCGTCTTGAGCCGCCACCCGTTCGCATGCAAGTCGCACCGCAATTCCCTCCGCACCCGGGGTGAAAATCGACGGACCACCATCTCCTTCAAGAACGCACGCAATCCGGCCGTGAGCAGCAGCATCAGCGACGGCCAGATCCCGCCTGCCGCGGGCGGCGCCGTCCAGGCGTCGGGCGCGCTGTACATCTGACGCACCAGGCTCTGGTGCTGCGCCTCACTCATGCCGGAAAACTCCAGTCCGACAAACGAACGACCCGATTCCTGCCGGTCATGACGCACCACGCGGGCGTTCAGGACGGTTTCCTCCTGCAGGCCGTTGTGGAGCGTCACCACCACCGACGGCGGAAGCCGCAGGGGCTGCTCCGCGGCCAGCGAGACGCCCGTTTCGCTGATGTCCAGCACGGGGAACTCCCGCCGTTGGCCGTTGAGGTGCACCCTGGCGGTCAGATGGCGGGTCAACCGCGGTGAATCCCGAAGTTGAGGTCGCTGCCGCGCTATCACCAGGGCCACCGAGAGCAGCAACAGGTTATAGACACCCCAGAAGAGACTGACGATGGCCGCCTGCGTGTCGCCCCGCCCTGCGGCGACCTGGAGACCGCCCAGGATCAGCCCGACGAGCAGCGCTGCGGCAAGGACGAAATGCGGAAGCGCGTTCTTGCCCATCTTGCTCCGAATTCGGCGCACGCCTTTGGGCGTCACATAGAACGTCACCAGGCGAGGATGCAGAAACGCGCGCATCGTCGCGGCCGTGACGGCAAAACAGACCGCCGTTTCGTACACCTCGGACCAGAAGGGGTTGCGGTACCGGCCGCTCGCGGACGTGAAGACCAGCAGCGAGGCAAGATAATACGGGCCCAGGTGCGCCGCAAGCATGCCCGAATCGACCGTCAACGGCGGATGGCCGAACAGCAGGTAGGAGAGGGGCGCGGCTAGGAAAATCAGTCGGGGCAGGCCCAGATAAAAGTAGCTGATCGATGCCAAGTAATTCAACCGCTGCGCCACGGTCAGTCCGCGGACCCACAGCGGACTTTCGCGCGTGAACAGGATCTGGGCGTGCCCTTGCGCCCACCGTTCGCGCTGCTTTAAATAACTTTCGAAACTCTCCGCCGACAGACCGGCTGCCAGCCGCTCGCTGACGTAGACGGATCGGTAGCCAGCCGCATGGAGGCGGATCGAGGTATGGATGTCCTCCGTCGTCGTGCTGGTCAGAAACCCCCCGATCGCTTCCAACGCCGACCGGCGGAGCAACCCGCCCGTGCCGCAATAAAACGCGGCGTTGTACCGGTCGCGACCCGGCTGGATCTGAAAGAAAAACAGCTCCTGCTCGTGCAGCATCTCCCGCGTCAGGCGGAGATTTTCCTGGTAGGGATCCGGATTATAGAAATGATGGGCGATCTGCACTAGCGCGACGGCGGGGTCCTGAAAATAGCCCACCGTCCGCTCCAGCAGTGTTTCAACCGGGACGTGATCCGTATCAAAGTTGACGATCAGGTCCCCCCGGGTGCGGTGAAGCGCATGGTTGAGGTTGCCGGCCTTGGCGTGATCGTTGGTCGGACGGCTCATGTATTCGCATCCGAGCCGCTCCGTCATCTCGCGCACCTCCGGTCGACGGCCGTCATCCAGGACGTAGATCCGTTTTTTCCCCTCCGGGGCGCGCATGGCCATACAACCAACCAACGTGCGGTAGAGCACTTCAAGCGGCTCGTCGAAAATCGTCACATAGACATCAATGGTGGGCCACGCGTCGGCGGCGGGCGGGGGCGGCGCGGATCGGTACAGGGGCGACCAGGTCTGGAAGTAGAAGAACGCCACGGACATCCAGCCGTAGCACTCGGCGAGAAACAACCCCACACTCACCACCGCGGCCCAGCGCGGCTCGAGGACCAGAGTGTCGGTCGCCCGCCACCAGAGATACCACCCGCCGATCGCCAGCACCGTGAGCGCGCTCAACCGGGCCGCGGCCGGCCAGCGCGTCGACAGGCGGATCAACACCAGCACCACCGCCATCATGACGACGGCGGTGACCGCGGCGGTCCAGGCAGGCGTCATCGCGGGGCCATCCTCCGGTGTCTGCGTCCCATTCGTTTACCGCAACAAATATGAATTTCCCCTTAGGTGAGTGTACCCGAAAACGGGAAAATGTGGTGGAAGGACGCCCGATGGCACGGTCCGGCTTGCCACGGCCGGCGCGGGCGCCGTATGGTTGCTATGTGCGGAGGGTCTTGTTTAGAATACCCCGAATTGAGCGAAGCCTGGAACCCGAGGCCCGTTCATCACCCCGATGCCGACCGATTCCGATCTCCTCATTCTGATTGCGGTTGCCCTGTTTGCGGCGATTGTGAACGGCGCGCTGGGACACGGGTTTTCATCCATCACCGTCCCGGTGGCCTTGCTGTTTTTTACGAATCGCGTCTTGAATCCGGCCCTGGTGTTGGTCGAGATTTTTATCAACAGCTATATTCTGCTGACGAACTGGCGGGGATTGACTAGGGTGTGGAAACGCGTGTTGCCGATCATCGCCGGTCTGGCGCCGGGCGTGATGGTCGGCACCTACGTGCTCTTCTTCGTCGATCCCGCCTGGATCAAATTGGCGACCTTCGCCGTCCTGCTGCCGCTGATCATCCTCCAGGCCGCCGGCGTCAGAAAGCCGATCCAGGCCGAACGTGCGGTGGCGGTGCCGTTCGGCGCCGGCGTGGGGGTGCTCTATGCCATCACCACCGTGTCCGGCCCGCCCCTGGCCCTAATGTTCAACAATCAAGGATTCATCAAAAGCGAATTCCGCGCGGCGTTGGGCCTCATCCGGGTCACGGAGGCGGTGCTCACCGCCAGCGCGTACTACATGGTCGGACTCTACAGCGCGCCAAGCGTGGACATCCTCCGCACGATCGCGCCCTGCGTCCTCATCGGGGTGCCCGTTGGCGCCTTGTTGATCCACCGGGTCAATCCCGAGACCTTCAGGCGGCTCTGCATGAGTTTCGATGCCTGGGTGCTCGGCTTCGGTCTCTCGCGGGTGGCCATCGAACTGGGATTCCTGTCCAGCCCAGCCGCCTACCTGATCATGTGCGTCGTAATCGTCGTCGATACCGTGTTGCTGTACCGCTTTTTCCGCACGGGGAGGCGCTACGCCGGTCACAGTCCCACACACACACTCCCACCGTGAGCCGTTGAAGAGTGGGCGAGGTGACTGAACGGAGGGGAACAGCGCTTATTTACGCCGCTGATGGCGGGTACGTTTGCGCAGTTTGCGATATTTGTGCTTGCGCATCTTCTTCCGCCGCTTCTTGATCACTCGTGACATGTCGCCGATCTCCCGCCACTCGATGAAAAGCGCCGCCATTGTAGCGGGTTTGTCACGATTTGGCAAGCCGCACGAATCGCACCCAAACGGTTCTTGACCCGCACGGGAGCGATTCCTATAATGCAACGATGACCTTGTGTGACGGCCCCGCCTTCCCCGTGCATCCCCTGCACGGTCCGCACGGCCGTCGGATCATGGCCGTCGCAGCGTCGATCGTCCTGGCTTGCGGATTCTCCGCCTGCGGGGGCACCAAGAAGCCGCTCTCCCTGCAAGCCCAGACCGCGACACGCATCAACGCGGTCATCGAGGACCTGCAGACCCGGTTGGGGCGTTGCGACCGCAGCGGCATCGCCTCCCTCCTGGCCCCGCCGCTGTCGAACGACGCGACCTTTGCGCATGGGCTGGCAGATCTGTGCGACCGGGCGTCCGCCCTCCACCCTGTATTCATTGTGGAGCGACTCTGGCTGAAAAACGCCGAGACCGTCCGGGTCGATCTGCAATGGACGCTGCGCGCGAATGCCACCGCCCCGACCGGGCCGCCTTCGTCAACGGGTGGACGACAGGCCGGGGAACCGGTAATGGTGATGGGCACAGCCCACTTTACATTCATCGGCAAGGATTCGCCGCGCTTGACGGCGATTGAAGGAGACAATCCCTTCGCTCCCCAGGCTGATCAAGTGCTCCTGCCTTGATGCCCTTGTTGTCCAGCATCGAGTCTCGGCGCATGAAACACCTGCAAGCCGATTACCTCGTGATCGGCCGTGGCATCGCCGGCTTGCGGGCCGCCATCGAACTGTCGAGGCGTGGCTCCGTGCTCGTCATCAGCAAGCGGCCGACCACGGAGGCATGGTCCCCCTCAGCCACCCCTCGACAGGTCGATCAGGGCAGCAGTCAGTACGCCCAGGGTGGAATCGCCGCAGCCATGGGCGACACTGACGGCACCGCGCATCACGCCCGTGACACAATCCGCGCCGGCCGGGGGCTTTGCTCGGTCGAGGCGGTCGATGTGCTCGTCTCCGATGGCGTCCGGCGCGTGAAGGAATTGATCCGCTGGGGCGTACCGTTCGCACGGGCGAACGGTCAGCTGCATTTTGCTCGCGAATCGGCGCACAGCCGGAGGCGGATTCTGCACGCGCGCGGCGACGCGACGGGCGAGGCCATTCTTCAAACGTTGCACCACCGGCTCCGACGCTGCCGGACTGTGCGGTTCTTCAACCACCACTTTACGATCGATCTGTTGGTCGACGGCGGCCGGTGCGCTGGGGCACTGGTGCTTGATGAATCGGATGGCGGACTCATCGCCATCTCGGCCAGAGCGGTGATTCTGGCCACAGGCGGAGCCGGCCAACTCTACGCCCGCACCACAAACCCAGCCGTCTGCACCGGGGATGGGATGGCCATGGCCTACCGGGCCGGGGCGGCGCTGCAGGATCTGGAGTTCGTCCAGTTCCACCCGACGGCGCTGGCGATCGACAGGGCGCCGGCCTTTCTGATTACCGAAGCGATGCGCGGGGAAGGGGCTGTGCTTCTGAACGGGCCGGACCGGCAACGGGGCAGACGGTTTCTTCTCGCCGCACACCGCGCCGGCGAACTCGCCCCCCGAGACCTTGTCGCGAGGGCGATTTGGAAGGAGATGGAACGAAGCGGTCGAACCTGCGTGTGGCTGGACGCCACCCAACTCGATCCGGACTACCTACGGGGCCGTTTCCCCACCGTCTACGCCGCCTGCCTGCGGTACGGCGTGGATATCACCAAAACGGCGATCCCTGTGAGTCCCGCCGCCCATTTTTTCATGGGTGGAATCACGACCGACATCGACGGCGCATCCACCCTCCCAGGATTGTATGCCGCCGGCGAGGTCGCGTGCAGCGGAGTGCACGGTGCCAACCGCTTGGCCAGCAACTCGCTCCTGGAAGGGCTGGTCTTCGGCTGGCGGGCCGCACGGGCGGCCCTGGCGTATGGGGGCCGGCTCGGGTCGGCACGGAACCCGGCTCGTCGTCGCTCGCAGAGAACACTGGGCGCATTGACCGCCGAGAACATCACGCGCCTGGCACGGCCGGATGCGTCCTCCTCGAAGCGGATGATCACGCTCCAGCGCGAGCTTCAGCGCCACATGTGGCAATGGGTGGGAGTCGTCAGAACGGGCGACGGGCTGGAGCAGGCGATCAATGAGATCGGCCGGATTCAAACCCGGATGGGGGAAACAGGCCTTGGGCGGCCCGGACTGGAATTGCGGAATCTCGTGCAGATGGCGGAGTTGGTCGCCCGTTCTGCGTGGCGTCGGCGCGGCAGCATCGGCGCTCACTATCGAGAGGATTATCCCGCCAAAGGACGGGGATGGCGGCACCACACCGTTGTCAGGGTGGACACCGACGGCTTGTCCAAGGACGGGTTAGGGCGAGCCCGGGTAGGATCGCGCTGGCGCATTGGTCAGTAAGATGCCGCCATCCGCCGTGATCACGCGCCGGACGGGCCACGCCCGGGCGGGCGGATCACGGCGCACGTAGTCACGATAGTAGGTCAAGACTCGCTGCACGTATTGTCGCGTCTCATCGATCGCCGGAATGCCGCCGGCCGCTTCAACCCGCAGCGCGCCGGCGTTATACGCCGCCACCGCCAGGGGAATGTTCCCGTCAAACCGGTCGAGCAGCTCGCGGAGGTGACGTACACCGGCGAAGATGTTGGCGGACGGGTCGAACGGGTCCTCCACCTCCAGCAGTTCGGCGGTCGCCGGCATCAGCTGCATGAGCCCCTGGGCGCCGGCCCGGGAGACGGCATAGGTGTCAAAATCCGATTCGGCCTTGATAACGGCCTTGATCAGGCCGACTTCGACGCCGTATTGACGGGCGGCCTGCCTGACCAGCCGGTCCAGGAGACGGGAGGACAGCGGCGACGTGGGGAGGGAGCGGCTTCTGAGCTGCACGGCATCAGCGGAACGCAACGGACGGAACCGGGGATCGGTGGGCACATTACTGAAATGCAAGACCCCCTGCTCATCCATAAAATGATAGAGCTCCGTGGCGCCGGAGGCCGGCGGGGACATGACGCCCATGCCTCCCACGCCCCCGACCACGCCAGCGACCAGATAGACACCCGCCATGCGCATCACCCGGTTGCGCCGCATACCGATGAGAATAGCAACGGACAGGACGCTTGTCAAACACAAAACGCGACGAAAACGTCGATCAAGATGCTCGGGAAATTGGTCCTCCGCAAGGGGGTGGACAGGGCGGGGTGATCACGGTGCTGGAGGCAATGCCGACAACGATGAGGGCCGACACAGCACCGCCTGGCCAGGGGACACGCGCAGGCAGACCGGCGACGATTCCCAACGCGGCCCCTTCAGCCCCTCACCACCCAGGTGCGCTCCAAATTGACATCTCCCGTGGAAACCTTTTATACTTTTCCCACGTCCGTCCGCGCCGGGACGTGCGATGCCAAATCGGAGCGCGACGAGGAAGCCATGGGACTCGGGCCACCAGATCCGTTTCGAGACCTTCTCTCCCTGCAAGAGCGCATGAACCAGCTCTTTGAGGAGAGCGCCCGGCGAACGGGTCTGCGTCCGCACGGCGATCAGTGGACGCCACTGGTCGACATTCTCGATACCGAGGAGGCCATCATTCTGACCGCGGAAGTCCCCGGCCTCGAGATTGGCGATATCTCGCTCGAAGTCACGAACCACTATTTGGCGTTGCGCGGCCAACGGCTGTTCCCCCACGGCGACGGCAACGTCCATTACCATCAGCTGGAGCGCGTCTACGGAACGTTCGACCGCCTGTTTCACCTGCCGGAGGAAATCGACCAGTCCCGGATCAATGCGACGCTGCGCGACGGCGTGCTGGAGATCGTGCTGCCGAAGCAGCCCGCTCAACGCGCCTACACGATCCCCGTTCACACCGAGGAGCCGTAGCCCCGCCGCGCCGTCACCGGCACGCCCGCGTCGCCGCCATGCGCCCCGATCAACTGACCGTCAAAGCCCAGGAGGCCCTGCAGGCCGCGCAACAGGAGGCGGAGCGCCGGCACCACCCGCAACTTGACGTCGAGCATCTGTTGCACGCGCTTGTTCGGCAGCGCGACGGGCTGATTCCTTCGCTGCTTAAAAAACTGGGCGTGAGCCCGGACGCGCTCGCCACACACCTGGAGCGCGAATTGAACCGCCTCCCGACCGTCTCCGGTCCCACCGCCCAATTGTCGCTCGCGCCGGGGCTGGCCAGTCTCTTCGAGCAGGCGGAGCGCGAAGCAGACGGGTTGAAGGACGACTACATCAGCACCGAGCACCTTCTGCTGGCGGCGATCGAGAGCGGCGGCCCCGCGGGTTCGCTGCTCAAGGCGCAGGGCATACACCGGGACGGGCTGCTCAAAACGCTGGCGGAGCTGCGCGGCTCCCAGCGGGTCACCGACCAGAACCCGGAAGAGAAATACCAGGCCCTTGAGCGGTACGGCCGGGATCTGACGGCGCTCGCCCGTCGGGGCAAGCTGGATCCGGTCATCGGCCGCGATGAAGAAATCCGCCGGGTGATCCAGGTGCTGTCCCGCCGGACAAAAAACAATCCGGTGCTCATCGGCGAGCCCGGCGTGGGAAAAACCGCGATCGCGGAAGGACTGGCCCAACGCGTCATCGCCGGCGATGTGCCGGAGGGGCTCAAGGACCGGCGCGTGGTCGCGCTCGACATGGGCGCGTTGCTGGCCGGCGCCAAGTTCCGGGGGGAATTCGAGGAACGGCTTAAGGCCGTCATCAAGGAAGTGGTCGATTCACAGGGGCAGGTCATTTTGTTCATCGACGAACTGCACACCTTGATCGGCGCGGGAAAGGCGGAAGGCGCGATCGACGCCTCCAACATGCTCAAGCCGGCGCTTGCACGCGGCGAGCTCCGCTGCATAGGCGCCACCACGCTGAACGAATACCGCCTGCACATTGAGAAAGACGCCGCCCTAGAACGGCGGTTTCAGCCCGTACTGGTTAAGGAACCCGACGTTGAAGAAACGATCTCAATTCTGCGGGGGTTGAAGGAGCGATACGAAGTCCACCACGGCGTCCGCATCCACGATGCGGCGCTGGTCGCGGCCGCCACGCTCTCGCACCGTTACATTTCCGACCGGTTTCTGCCCGACAAGGCGATCGACCTGATCGATGAGGCGGCAGCCAAGCTCCGGATGGAGATCGACAGCATGCCGTCGGAACTGGACGAGATCGAACGACGGATCCGGCAGTTGGAGATCGAGCGGCAGGCCATGACCAAGGAAACCGCGGCCTACGCCAAGGAACGGATGACCAAACTCGCCAAGGAGCTGGGTGACCTGCAGGAACAATCCAAGGGACTCAAACTGCAGTGGCAGAGGGAGCGGGAAGCGATCCAGGCCATCCGTGAATTGAAGAGCCGCATCGAACAGACCAAGATCGAGGCGGAGCGTGCCGAGCGTGACGCCGATCTGGCCAAGGCGGCCGAGCTGCGGTACGGCCGCCTGACCGAATTGACCAAGGAACTGGAAACAAAAAATCAGCACCTGCTGGATCTGCAGAAGGATCGTCGGTTGCTCAAGGAGGAGGTGGACGCCGAAGATATCGCCAAAATCGTGTCCAAATGGACTGGCGTTCAGGTCTCCAGGCTGCTGGAAGGCGATCTCCAGAAACTGATTCAGATGGAGGAGCGGCTGAAGGCCAGGGTTGTCGGTCAGGACGAGGCGGTCTCTTCGGTGTCAACCGCGGTCCGCAGGGCCAGGGCGGGCATCCAGGATCCAAACCGGCCGCTGGGCTCATTTCTGTTTCTTGGCCCGACCGGCGTGGGCAAGACCGAGTTGGCCAGGGCGCTGGCCGAGTTCCTCTTCGATCACGAACAGGCGATGATCCGCATCGACATGTCGGAGTACATGGAAAAGCACGCCGTCGCTCGCCTGATCGGCTCCCCGCCGGGCTATGTCGGCTTCGAGGAAGGCGGTCAGCTCACCGAAGCGGTGCGCCGCAAACCCTACTCCGTGATTCTGTTCGATGAAATTGAGAAGGCCCATCCGGACGTCTTCAACCTCCTGCTGCAGGTGCTGGACGACGGCCGGCTGACCGACAGCCACGGACGGACGGTCAACTTTAAAAATACGGTGATTATCATGACGTCGAATATCGCCAGCCAGGACATCCAGGAGTTGTCGGGCCGCGACGAATCCGCGTTGCGCGCCAAGGTCATGGCGGCGTTGCGTGTCAACTTCCGTCCGGAATTCCTCAACCGGATCGATGACATCGTTGTCTTTCATGCGCTCGCGCCCGCGCAACTGCGTGCCATCGTGGACATCCAGCTTCAGCGCGTCCGCGAACGGCTGGACGAGAAGCGGATCCGCCTGCAGTTGACCGATGCCGCAAAGGAATGGCTCGCGCGGGAAGGGTACGATCCCGTTTTCGGAGCCAGACCGCTGAAGCGGGTCGTTCAGCGCGACCTGCTCAATCCGCTGTCGATCCGCCTCCTGGACGGCACGGTCAAGGAGGGCGACACCGTCACCGTCGACGTCCAAAACGGCTCGTTGCACATTGCCTCCGGCGCGCCGTCCAAGGCAGCGCCCGGCTCCAAGCGGCCGCACACCACTCCTCCCAAGAATGCGAATTGACACGCCACGCGAGTCTGTGCTAACTGTAACCCCGCGCGGGCGAGGCATGGGGCTTCACCGCAGCCCCGCGACAGGCTGACGACTCCTCTTACAGGCACGACGCCGCACAGCTCACGCCGACCGATTGGGGGAACTCCAGCGCAATGGCCGCCTTTCACGTCATTCTCATCAGCGATGACCACGCGCTGATCCAGGGTGTGCGCGACCGGTTTGCCCACGGGGCCAAGGTCACCGTGATGCACCGGCTGAGACGGCGGCTTCCCTCTGCCGCGCTCAACGACGGCCCCGTTCTCGTGTTGGTGGAGTTGCTGCACGCATCCGCCTCGGTACTGGCGAAATTGCTGCGCACCGCCCACCCCAGCGCCTCCCCCTACATGGTCATCGGCTCCTCCGATCAACTACTTCGGGCCTGCGATCGGCTGCGCTCGCTCTTGAATGAGAGCGGCCAGGAGTCGCCGGCCGCCGCCGGGACATTACCCGGTTCAAACGGAAACGGATCGGAACCATCCGTTCACTACAAAGGGATCGATCTGTCGCTCGGCGACTTCATGGAACGCAAATTTCACGAATTTGTAAGGAAAATCAAGCTGAGCGGGGGGAAAAATCTCTTCCAACTGCTTCGGCATGAATTTGAAAAACCCCTCATCACGCTCACCCTCAAGGAAACCAGGCACAATCAGGTTCAGGCCGCCGAATTGTTGGGCATGAATCGCAACACCCTCAGGAAAAAAATCAAGGAACTGAAGATTCCGGTCAAACGCTGACGCACGATCCCGCTTGGCGTTTGCTTCGGCCGGCCCGCGCGCGTTCCGTGCAAGGCCGCCGCGTGCGGGGGAACCGGAGCGTTCCGGTCTCAGGCGCCAACTCCTGTCGGATTCCTGCCCGCTCCCGCATGTCTGCGACCCTCCTTGCTGTCGTGCGAGCCAGCGCCTTGCTGATTTGTTGTCACGATGGTGAGCGTTTTTTCCTTGACATCATGCTGCACGATTGCTATTCTACGGCCGTCTTTCCCGCCGTCAACGACGACATACACTCCGGCGACGACAGCACCCCCAGGGATGAATATTTTCAAAGGACCGTCCCATGACAAAAGCCGAACTGGTCAAACGAATCGCCTCCACCGCCTCCATTCCTGATGTCACCGCCGCCAAGGCGCTGACTGCCGCCCTGGATGGCATCACCGGGGCGCTGAGTCGCGGACAAAAAGTGGCGCTGGTCGGCTTTGGCACCTTTTCCGTGGCCAAACGGCAGGCCCGGAACGGACGAAACCCGCGAACGGGCCAGTCGATTAAGATCCCTGCCGCGCGTGTCCCCCGTTTCAGCCCGGGCAAAGATCTGAAAGACGCCATTCGATAGCACGTCCTTCTGCCGCCCGCTATCCCTGTACACCCCGTTGCGGGACCCATGATTTCACCAGGGCTTGCTTGACAAGGGGAAGAAGGTTCGGCTAGGATTTTCGACGATTAGGCGCGTAGCTCAGGGGTAGAGCGCTACCTTGACACGGTAGAGGTCGGCGGTTCGAGACCGCCCGTGCCTACCAAGTTTCATTCACGGGTCTGTCCGCCAGTACCCGCACCAGAGGGAGGAAGAATCAGCGCATAGACCGTTCGGGCGCTTTGGGGGAGGCCGACGGAATCATCCCATGCCGACGGTCCGATCATGTCCGGTCACCCGCGTCCCTTCGTGCTCGACCCAGTGTGCGATCGTTCATCATGTCATCCACCCGCCAGCGCTCATCTCAGCATGCGCAGGACCAGATCAGTGTCACGCTCAGCCCCCCCGGAATGCCACAACACACCCTGACCTGCCCACGCGGCATCACGGGAGACGAACTGCTGTCCCGTGTCCAGGGACAGGTTGCGCCAACGGCGCCCCATTCCGCCCCATTTGCCATGAAGGTCGACGGCAAACCGATGGACCTGCACACGCCGTTGCTGCACGACGCCACGGTGGAGTGGCTGACTTTCGCCTCCCCGGAGGGCAAGGAGGTCTATCGACACAGTTCAGCCCATTTGCTGGCCCAGGCCGTCAAACGGCTCTTTCCGGGGGCCAAACTCGCCATCGGTCCGCCGATCGAGGAGGGGTTTTACTACGACATCGAACATGAGCGACCGTTCACGCCGGACGATCTCGCCAAGCTGGAGACGGCGATGGCCGAGGTGATCAATGCCGATCTGCCCATCACACGGCATGAGATTGCGAGCGCCGAAGCAGAGAAACTGTTTGCCGAGCGCCAGGAGCCGTACAAGGTGGAGCTGATCCGGGACTTTCACGTGCCGACGGTGAGCTATTATGAACAGGGGGACTTCATCGATCTGTGTGAAGGGCCGCACTTGCCGAGCACGGGCAGGATGGGGGCGGTGAAGCTGTTGTCGGTCGCCGGCGCATATTGGAGGGGCGATGAAAAGAACCGGATGCTGCAGCGTATCTACGGCACCTCTTTTCCCACACCCGAGGCCCTGCAGGCGCACCTGGATCGCCTGGAACAGCTCAAGCAGCGCGACCACCGCAAGGTCGGCCGCGAGCTCGACCTGTTCAGCATTCAGGAGACGATTGGACCGGGCCTGATCCTCTGGCATCCGAAAGGGGCGGCCATCCGGCAACAGATCGAAGCCTTCTGGAGGAGTCTCCACGAGGAGCACGGCTATCAGTTCGTCTACACCCCGCATGTCGCCCGCCTGGATCTCTGGAGAACCAGCGGCCACGTGGAATTTTACCGTGAGAATATGTTCCCACCGATGGAGGTCGAAGGCACCGAATATGAATTGAAGCCGATGAACTGCCCGTTCCACCTCCTCATCTACCAGTCACACTTGCGCAGTTACCGGGATCTGCCGGTCCGCTATACCGAACTGGGAACGGTCTATCGGTTTGAGCGGTCCGGCGTGCTGCACGGATTGCTTCGGGTGCGCGGCTTCACGCAGGACGACGCCCACATCTTCTGCCGTCCCGATCAGGTGGAGGAGGAGATCAGCCGCGTGCTTGAATTAACGACCACTCTGCTCGGCGCGTTCGGCTTTCACGAGTACGACATCTATCTTTCCACCCGGCCGGCGCATTACGTGGGTACGCTGGAGCACTGGGAAGCGGCCACCGCCGCGCTGTCGACCGCGCTGACCCGTCGGAAACTGGCCTATCAAATCGACCCCGGAGAAGGCGTCTTCTACGGGCCCAAAATCGATATCAAGGTCAAGGACCAATTCGGCAGGGCCTGGCAATGCGCCACGGTTCAAGTCGATTTCAACCTGCCCGAACGGTTCGGACTTGCCTATCGAGGCGAGGACAGTCGCGAGCATGCGCCGATCATGATCCACCGCGCACTCATGGGTTCATTGGAGCGGTTTTTCGGCATCCTGATCGAGCACTACGGCGGCGCCTTCCCGACGTGGCTCGCCCCCGTGCAGGCCGTGGTGATCCCTGTCAGCGAAGTGCACATCGCCTACGCCGAATCGGTCGCCGGCCGGCTGCGCGCCGGCCGCGTCCGGGTCGACGTCGACCGCCGCAATGAAAAAATGGGGCTGAAAATCCGCGAGGCGCAGGTGCAGAAAATTCCGTACATGATTGTGGTCGGCGGCCGGGAGCAGGAGCAGCAGACTGTGTCGCTCCGGATGCGCAACGGCGAGCAGATTGCCGCCCTGTCGATCGACGCGCTGCTCGAGCGTCTCACGCGTGAGATTGAGCAGCGCGCTCCGGCCTCGACCTGACCCCATCCCCCACACGAAAGGAGCTGCGTATCGCCACAAAACCACGAGTCAACCGGGAGATCAAGACCGATAAAATCCGCGTGATCAGCTCAAAAAACGAGCAATTGGGCATCTTGTTGGTGCCCGAGGCGTTGCGGCTGGCTGAGTCGGAGGGGCTGGATCTGGTCGAAGTCGCCCCCACGGCCGCGCCGCCGGTCTGCCGTATCATGGACTACGGCAAGTACAAGTACGAGCAGACCAAAAAGCAGCACGCGGCCAAGCTGCATCAGCGCGGCACCCAGCTCAAGGAGGTCAAATTCCGTCCCTTCACGAGCCAGCATGATGTGGACTACAAGCTCCGCCACGCGATCGATTTTCTGTCCGCGGGCTACAAGGTGAAGCTGACGGTGATGTTTCGCGGGCGTGAACTAGCGCATCAGGAGGCCGGCCACGCGCTTCTTGATCGGCTGAAAATTGCGTTGGCTGATGTCTGCACCCCAGACCATCCGGCACGCACGGAAGGACGGAACATGATGATTATCGTGTCGCCAAAGGCGCAGGCCACGGGCAAGCGCAAAACGGCGGCAAAACCCAAAAAAGCGGCTGCCTCAGGCTCGGCCACAAGTGCACCATCGTCGACCGAGGCCACCGCGGCCGCCGCGCCCACGACGGGTCCGGCGAGCGACACCACATAAGGAAACAGTATGGCACGCACAAAATTGAAGACACATCGCGGCGCGGCGAAACGGTTCCGGATCTCCGGCACAGGAAAGGTGGTCAGCACGCCAACCGGCCGCCGCCATCTCATGACGGATAAGCGACGCAATCGCAAGCGCTCACTCCGGGGCAACGAGCCGATTTCAGCGGCCGATCAACCGGCGATCCGGCGGCTGCTGCCGTACGGGGTCAGATAAATAAGAGTCAAGGGGCAAGTAGCAAGGGGAAAGAAAACCCTCATATGGGTTTCTAGACCCTTGACCCGTGACCCTGCCATTTATTATAGTGTGCCCTCGACAAATTCAGGTTTGCAATTGAGGTAGACCATGCCGCGAGCAAAAGGCGGGCCGAAAACCCGCGAGCGAAGACGGAAACGACTCAAGCTGGCGAAAGGGTATTACGGGGCGAAAAGTAAGCTCTTCCGCACGGCCACCGAGCAGGTCGACAAAGGGCGCCAATATGCCTATCGCGACCGTCGGGCCCGAAAGCGGACATTCCGCAGCCTCTGGATCGCCAGAATCAACGCCGCCCTGGCGCTGGAAGGGCTTTCCTACAGCCGATTTATCGCCGGATTGAAGGCGGCGGGCATCGGGCTCGATCGCAAGAGTCTGGCGCAGCTGGCCGCCGATGACGCGCCCGCCTTTTCTGCGATCGTCAGCCGGGCGAAGGCGGCGCTTCCGGCCGGCGGACGGACGGCGCTGGCCGCAGCCGGGTAAGATCCAACTCCCAGGCGACACAGGGCATCGCGATCTTCCACCGATCCAACACGGCGGGGTGGAGTTCGCCAATCCATCCCGCAGGCTTCCCCTCAATCCCCACCACGCCGACGCGTCCGTCCTGAAACGAGGAATGGACCGTGGGTTCGAGACGATAGACAACGCCCGCTTCCAGCATGAACAGCTCCAGCGACGAATGGAGCTCTGAAAAGGCCGCCGTCGGCGAGGCGAGCAATGCCGCGAGACGCAACACCGTCCGGCTTCGGCGCGCGCCGTCCGGCTCCTCGACGATCGCCGCCTCCCCGACTTCAAAAATCCTGTGCGGGTAGAACGCGTGGCCCGACGCCGCCTCGACCCGCAACAGCGAGGGCAGCAGCCACGGCCGCAGGGCGGCGTGCTGCAGCGAAAGGGCGTTTTCAAGCTCCACCATCGGCACCTCGACCCCCATCTTTTCCGCAAGGTCGCTTCGTGAGGAAAGAATGTTGGTCATCACCTCCTGAAAACCCATCCCGATCATCCAGCGGCGGATCCGTTCTTCGAGTTTCGATTCGGGCGACACCCCGCCCACGGTGAAGGTTGATGGCAGTTCCGGGGCCAGCCGGTCGTAACCCAGCTGCATCGCAATATCCTCGATCAGATCAACCGGATGCATCACGTCGCCCCGATAGGGCGGCGGCGTCGCCGTCCAGCGGCCCGGCGCGGCCTTCACACGATGGCCGGCGTGTCGGAGCGCTCGGGTGATGTCCCCGTCGGAAAGCCGTTCCCCCAACACCGAGTCCACTTCGGCTCGCCGCACCGTCATGGACTCGGAGATGTCGCGCGGCATCATCACCCGCCGTCCGTATAGTGTGGTCCTGGGATAGATGATTTCAACCGGCTCGATCGTCGCACCGCGATCGGCCGCATTCTGGGCCAGGAGATTGATCAAAAGCACGACCAGCCGCAGATCGGTCCCCGTCACCTCGATCAGGAGATTCCGATCGCCGGCGCGCACCTCGCCCATCTCCCGGCTGTTGACAATCGGCGGCAGCGAGAGCGGCCGTCCCTGGGCGTCGGCCAGATACGGCACCAGCGGCGCGCCCTTCAGCAGATGGCCGTATTCGCGGCCTTTCGGGTGCTCCTCAATGATCGCTTCGAGCGTCAGCGGCTGCTCCATTCCCAGCGGCGTGAGGGCCGCCGCCGTCGGTTTGACCGCCGTGTAGGTCAATGGAAACACCAGCGGATCGAGCCGGTAATACCCGATGGACAATGCGCGGCGTTTCTGGCCGAAAATCTCCGCCAGTTTCTCCTGCGTTTGGATCAGCTGATCCAGCACCGGCGCATCGATCGTGAGGGCCCGCGCAATGCAGGCGCCCACATACGGGCGAATCGGCACGACCGGGGCCTCCACCTTGATCTGTGGACCGCGGTGCGCGCCCGCGCGATGCGTCAACGGGCGGACGGGCTTGCCATCATGCAGCCGGATCTGTCTGGCGATGCCCTCCACGCACCACCAGTCGGGTCGGTTGCTGTCGTTCAGCTCGATCTTGAGCTCGTCGTCATCGGCAGCGACCTCTTTGATCTCCCCCTTGACCAGCGGCAGCAAGGCATCCAGTGCATCGATTGTCATCGGCCGGCCTACCAGCCGGCCGAGTTCACGTCGTCGAATCGTGATCGTCGGCATCGGCTACGCGCCCCGGCCCGTCTCCGCCGAAGATCCCGGCGGGCGAAGCGTCCGCAGGAAATCCAAATCAGTCGAGAAGAGGTCGCGAATGTCGTGCAATCCCATCGCCACCATCGCCATCCGGTCCAACCCCAATCCCCACGCGATTACCGGGACCGTCACGCCCATCGGGGTCGTCACTTCGGGCCGGAAGAGACCGGCGCCGCCCAGCTCCATCCACCCCAGCTTAGGATGACGGACGTGCAACTCGACCGATGGCTCGGTGAAGGGAAAATAGGCGGGCAAAAACTTGATCCGGTCGGCGCGGGCCAATTCGACGGCGAACAGCTTGAGCAGCCCGAGCAGCGTTCGGAAGGTGATCGTCGAATCGAGGACGATGCCCTCGATCTGGAAAAAATCCGGTGCGTGGGTGGCGTCGACCTGGTCGTACCGGAAGCAGCGGGTGACGGAAAAGTACTTGCCCGGCACGGAGGGGCGGTTCGCCAGCGTCCGCGCCGAAACCGCCGTGCCCTGGCTGCGCAGAATGGGCTGGCGGGCGCGGGACCGGTCGAAGGTGTAGCGCCAGCCGGTCGATCCACTCGTTCCTCCACGCTCGTGCGTCGCCGCCACCCGCTCTAGCAGCGCCGGATCGATGTCATCCGCAGGTGATAATCCCTTGGCAAAGTAGACATCATGAATATCGCGGGCGGGATGGAACTGGGGCATGAACAGGGCATCCATATTCCAGAATTCGCTTTCAACCAGCGGCCCCCGCATCTCCTGAAACCCCATGGAGACAAGCTTCGCCTGTACATCATCCAGAAACTGCCGATAGGGGTGGACGCGGCCGGCCGCGATTCGGGGCGGCTTCAAGTCGATATGAAACTTTCGGAATCGCTTCCCTCTCCATGACCCGTCCTTGAGCATCTCCGGCGTGAGTTGGGAGACCTCTCCGGCAAACGTTTCGGCGGGCAGGCGTTCAAGAAGAACGCGCCCCAGCGGCGCCAGAGTAAATACCTTTGTCGTTTTCTCGGACCATTTGATCACCCCGCGCGTCTTCCAGTCTTTTTCCAGATGCTGTTCCAGAAACAGTTGCCGCTCCGGCTCCAGCATCGCATAGGCAACAGGCTGCGTCGCGCCGCTTAATTCTTGAAGCAATCCTTTATAAATAGACTCGTAAGGCCATGACTCTCCGATCGCCTCAATGGCGCCCCCATGTCCGATTCTGATGACGCCGTGCTGCTTGAGATTGCCGATCGCCGTGCTGACCTCGAGTTGCTCAAGCCCCAGCCGAGTCCTCACCTCCTGGATCAGCAATGGCCTGCCGCCACGAAGCTCCTGAAGGATCCTCCCCTCCGGATAGTTGTGAGTGGCGTACGCCCGTCCCAAATCGGTCAACGAAACAAATCGGGCTGTTTGTTCATGTTCAACAACGAGAATCTCTTTCGCCAGCAACCACCCCAGGGCCATTGAAAGACGTGACTCGTCCAAACCCGTCTGCGCAGCTATTCCTTTATCGGGAACTGACAACTGCTCCTCAAGACTGACTGAGCCACGAAATACATCCAGCACCTCGCGCTCGAGCGGATGCAGGCCGGCCAGCAGTTGTTCGATCGATTGAGACACGGAAGAAATCGGCTACCGACCCGCTCCGCCTTCGGCGGACTGGCGCATCCGGCGGATGGTCTCCTTGTAATCGTTGCTGCCGAAAATCGCCGAGCCGGCCACAAAAATCGTCGCCCCTGCCTCGGCCAGCGCCTTCATATTGTCCACCTTGACGCCGCCGTCGATCTCCAGCTCGACCGGCAGTCCCCGCGCGTCAATCATGGCACGCGCCTGCCGGAGCTTCTCCAGCGCCTGGGGGATGAACCGCTGCCCGCCGAATCCCGGATTGACCGACATGATCAACAGCAAATCGGCGTCGGGCAGAATCGGTTCGATCAGACTCAACGATGTGGCGGGATTGAGCGTCACGCCCGCCTTGACTCCGCGTTCCTTGATCATCTGGACAGTCCGGTGCAGGTGCGGACAGGTCTCCACATGGACGGTCAAATAATGGCTGCCGGCGTCCGCGAAATCCGGGATCAGCCGCTCAGGCTCGACGATCATCAGGTGCACGTCGAGCGGCAGCCGCGTGACCTTGCGGACCGCCTCGACGACCACCGGCCCGATGGTCAGGTTCGGCACGAACCGGCCGTCCATGACGTCGATGTGAATCAGATCGGCGCCGGCCGCCTCCACCGCCTGGATCTCGTCGGCCAACCGGGCAAAATCAGCCGACAGGATCGACGGAGCGATCCGCGCCGGGCGCGCCCCCCGCGAGGCCACAGGATTCGACGACGCGGGGCTCACGGCCCCCGCTCCTTGATCATCCTGGCGGCAAAAAAGCCGTCCATCCGGCCTCCTTTCAACACGGTGGAGAGATAACCTTCCCGCGTGAGCAGCGTCGCCGCGGCAGCGGGCAGCAACGGTCCGGGATGCTCCAACCGGACGTTCCGGTGACGCTCCAAAAACGCGGCCACCACCTCCTCGTTCTCTTCCGGCTCGGTGGAGCAGGTGCTGTAGACCAACACCCCTCCCGGCCTCAACAATGGAATCACATTCGACAGTATCGCCGACGCCGTCCGCGCCGAGTCATGAATTGATCGGGCGGTCTTGATCCATTTCCCTTCGGGGTGGCGGCGCAGGACGCCCAGTCCTGAGCAGGGGGCATCCACCAAGATCCGGTCATAGCGTTCTGGCTCACCATCCGGCCCGATCATCGGCAGTCGACGGGTGGCATCGGCCGCCACGGTTCGAACGATCGTCACCCCCAGTCGGCGGCAGTTCTCTTCCACCACCGCCAGCCGTTCCGGGCTGCGATCCACCGCCGTCACCGTCCCACGGTCTTCCATCAGTTCGGCGATCTCGGTCGCCTTTCCACCCGGCGCCGCGCAGGCGTCCAACGCGGTATCGCCCGGTTTGGGCGCCAGCAGCAACGGCACCAGTTGCGAGGCTTCATCCTGCACGTAGAACCAGCCCGATCCATAGCCGGGCAATGCCGTCACCGGTCCTTCGTGCTCCACGTAAAGTCCGGCCGGCGCGTAGGCGCAGAGGGTCGCTTCGATTCCCTTCTCCTGCAACACCCGTTGGAACTCCTGCGCGTCAAGCTTGAGGCGGTTCACTCTGATGGTCAGCGGCGCCGGCTCGTTGTTCGCCCGGCACAACGCGATGGTCCGCTGGACGCCGTAGCGCTTGAGCCAGCGTTTCACCAGCCAGGGAGGGTGGGAATAGTTGATCGAGATGTGCTCCACCGGCTGCCGCAGCAGTTCCGGCATCGCCCAGTCGTGACGGCGCGCACTCAGGTTGCGGAGCAACGCGTTGACCAGCGGCGCGCTCTTCGGCCCCAGTCGAGCCTTGGCCAGCTCGACCGATTGATCGACCGCCGCGTAAGCCGGGATCCGTTTGAGCAAGAGCAGCTGGTAGGCGCCCACGCGGAGGATCTGCCTGAGCAGCGCCTGCCGGGTGTAGGGCTGCTCGCGCGCCACCTGTTGCAGCGCCCAGTCGAGAAACAGCCGATGGCGCAGGACGCCGTTGACCAGTTCGTGGAGAAGCGCGCGGTCATCGACAGACAACGGAGACCCGCGCGCGAACTCCCGGTCCGCGTGGTCGATCGCCTGCTGAACGGTCGTCCGTCCAGTGTCGAGCGCCACCAACGCTGTCACCGCCGCGTGGCGAGCGGGCGTGCCACGGGTCGCGGCCGGTGATCCCGATTGTGACTCGCGGGAGATAGGCATCGGCGTACTTTCTGCGATCATCCGGTTCGATGGGGGTTGTCAGGGGGAGAGGAAGCGGATCTCCCCCTGGCTTGAGCTTGCCGCTCTGCGGCAAGCGGATGAACCTCGCCGAGCATCGACCTCACTTTGACCGGGTGCCCGGCCAAGAATTCCGACGCCGTCATCCGACGCCGGTCGGGCAGTTGCAACTCATGGATTGTCACCCAATCTCGGCCGGTCGCCACGTCGATTCCTCCGGAGCCGGCTTCATGGCCCTGACGCGCTCCCGCGATCATTCCCGGCGGCCATTGGCCCTCGCCGCGCGGCGTCACGGACGCCCGCCAGATCCGCCAGGGTTGATCGCCATAACTCGTCCAGGCCCCCGGCCAGGGATCGGTGCCACGCACGAGATTGACGATCTCCCGCGCGGGACGCTCCCAGAAGATTTGCCCGTCCTGTTTTTTCAAGAGCGGCGCAATGCTCGCCTGGGCATCATCTTGCGGTGTCGGCGTCACCGTGCCCCGCGCCCAGGCGTCGACCGTGTCGATCAGGAGCGCCGCCCCGATCCGAGACAGCCGTTCGGCCAGCTCCCCCGCCCGCTCTTCCGGCTTGATCTCCAGCGCCTGCTGCATCAACATCGGCCCCGTATCCATCCCCTCGTCCATGAGCATCGTGGTGACGCCGGTTCGGTCCTCGCCGCGGATGATCGCCCACTGGATGGGCGCCGCGCCGCGGTAGGCGGGCAGCAACGACGCGTGGACATTGATACACCCTCTCGGAGGGATCTCCAGCAGCGCCTTAGGCAGAATCTGCCCGAACGCCACCACGACGATCAGCTCCGGCCGGAACGCCCGGATCTCCTCGACCGCTTCCGGAGCCCTCACCCGCGCATATTGCCGGATCGGGATGCCGAGGCGAACCGCCGACTCCTTGACCGCCGGTTGCGAGATCGCCTGACCGCGCCCCTTGGGCCGGTCGGGCGCTGTCACGACGCCGATCAGTTCAGCGCCGCTCCGGACCAGGGCCTCCAGACTCGGCACGGCAAACGCCGGCGTACCCATGAAGAGAATTCTCAACGGTTCCACCTGAAGGAAGGGGTATCAGTCGCCGAGCGCCGCCTTACGGCGCACCGGCCGACTTTTCCAGCTCATCATGGTCGTGGTCGCAGGTCTGGTCGTGCTCGTGCATCGACCGCAATCGTTTCCGGTAGCGCCTGAGAAACATGTTCCGTTTCAGGCTGCTGATCCGGTCGATCAGCAGGCGGCCGTTCAAATGGTCCGTCTCGTGCTGGAACAGGCGGGCCAGCAGCCCCTCCCCCTCCAACGTGACCACTGACCGGGAGCGATCCATTCCCTGGATCTTCACCCAATTGGCCCGGGACACCACCACACGATAGTCGGGCACGCTCAAGCATCCCTCGTCGTCCGATTGCGTGCCCCGCCGTTCGAGAATCACCGGATTGATCAACACGTTGGGTTGCCGCTGGCCTTCGGCGTGGCCGATGTCATAGACGAACACTCGCAGCGGCACACCAATCTGAGGCGCGGCCAGACCGACGCCCGGGGCATCATACATGGTTTCGATCATGTCATCGATGAGCCGTTCGACCTCGGCGTCCACTCGTTCCACCGGTCTGGCGGGTTGACGCAGCACCGCTTCGGGGTATTCAACAATTGTCCGCTTCATCAGGCTCGACCGCGACTCCCTCGATCCATCGCGCAGCGTCGTCATTCTGACACGCTTCCCTCGTAAAATCAACCGCCTTGACACTCCAAGAAGCGCTCTGTTACGATGTGGTTCGCGGGGTGGAGCAGTCTGGTAGCTCGTCGGGCTCATAACCCGAAGGTCGATGGTTCAAATCCATCCCCCGCAATACAATGGGCGAGACGGAAGTCTCGCCCATTGTATTGCGGGGCCATTCATCCGCAACCAGCCGGTACCCGCTTGCCAAGGAAATTTGGCTTCTGTAGAATCCCGCACAAACGCGAGCCGCAACCGTCTACACCCCGGTGAATGGCGCTCGCGCAGATCCAACGTACCCACCCGATCATGAACCACCACATGCGCCGGCACTGGCATCAGCTCACGGGAACACGGGGGTGAGAAAATCCGCCTTCTGGCTGCTGTGCGCCTGCGCGGTGTTGCTGGCCGGCATGGCCATCTTTATCGGACTCGCCCCATGGCTCATGAATCAACCGGCTGTCAAAACCCGCATTGAGGCCGCCGCTTCGCGGATGGTCGGCGGGCAACTCGAGTATGAACGGGTACGGTTGTCGCTGCTGCCCCGTCCCACCGCCGCCGTCACGGGAATCCGATTGACCATTCCGGGAATTGCCTCGGTGTCCATTTCGCGCCTCGACCTCTCCGCGACGCTCCCGCCTCTCCTTCGTGGCGCCGTGCGCCTCTCCAAGGTGGGGCTTGATCATCCGACTGTCGAGCTGACTGCGTCAACGCGAACCGGATCAACCGGGCAGCCGCCATCAACGGGTCCCACGCCAGGCCAGACGGTGGGGAGCATATTGGGCGCGATCGCCAGCCGCATGCCTGATGGCGTCATTGCCGTCCATCAGGGGCGAGTGGCCGCCGCGGGCCGGGGGACACCGCAATGGGCGCTTGATCATCTGGACGCGCAGATCACCGTCAATCCCCCCCCGGCAGAAACCGAACGGCGCGCCCTCTCCGCCTTGCCGGACTTCAGGTTTGTGGGCGCTCTGCAAGGCGACCTGATGAAGAAGGATTCGCTGCCGGACACGGTCCACTTCGCCATCAAGCGATGCGACCTGCTCCCCCGGACGGTCTCGTGTTCCGGCGCCGAGGTGCGGCTGCTCGATGCGTCGTTCACCGTCGGCACCGTCCTGATCGACGACTATCTGACTGCGGGACGGTCGATGGATCTCTCGCTGGGCGGGACCGTCGGGCCGGACGCAATCCGGTGGCTCGACACCCTGTCGTCCTTGCCACCCGAGGTGACCATCCATGCCCCCGTCCTGTTTTCCTCGACCCGGGTTCGATGGAACTTTGACGGCGCGTTTCAACTGGAGGGCTCCGCCTCGGTACAGAAAGGCCTGACCCTGGCATTTGAACTGACGCGCACGCCGGAACAGATGACCCTGAAGGCGCTGCGCATTCGGGACGCGGAGTCGAACGCCACGATTTCGTTCTCGCTCGGGCACGACAGCGCCGATCTCAGCTTTTCGGGTCGCCTCACTCAGGCCAGCCTCAACACCCTCTTTGAACACGAACGGTTCCAGTTTGGCTGGGTGCAGGGGGGGCTCACAGCCCACGTCGTGCCCGATCGGCCTCTGGAGTCGACGGCAAGCGGCCGGCTTGAAGGCGAGCGGCTTCTGCTGCCTGTCTCGCCGAACACTCCCGTGACAATCAACCGCATCATCCTGCGGGCCGACGGTCGCACCGTCACGCTCAATCCACTTACCCTGACGTGGGGAGGCCACACGCACACGGTGAAGGCGATCGCGACCGCTGCTCCTGATCGCTGGCAGCTGGATCTGAAATCGGATGGGATGGAATGGGAGCCGTTGCAGGCGCTGTTCGCTCACAATGGAGGGACCCCGCCGGGGAACCGCCCGCCGGCACCCCGCCCATACCCGCCCGTGCGGGCGACCGTCCGGATCGACACACGCTATCTCACGGCCGACGGGTGGAGGGCCCGCCGGGTTCGCGCCGTCCTGTCACTGCAGTCGGATGGAAGCCGGGCGACGCTGACCGGCGGCGTGCAAGGCGTGCTTGTCGGCCACAAGGGGCTGCCGGGACCGGTCGAGTTCAACGTCAAGCGGTTTGAAGTGCACCCGCCTACGATCCTCATCTCCGAGGCCAACGCGCGGCTTCTCGACGCCTCGGTCGTCGCGTCCGGGACCGTCTCTCAGGACAGGACGGCACCACACGCGGCGGCACTGACTGCGAGGGCGACGATCGGACCGACTGCGATGGCATGGCTCAGATCATTGACATCCCTGCCGCCTGAATGGGCCCTGCGCACTCCGGTCACCCTGTCTCAAACCCGTCTTCTGTGGGATCGAAACGGTACGGTCAGCCTTGAGGGAACGGCCGCCGTGAAGGAGGGGCCGACTCTCGCCTTTGAGGCGGTGCGCACCCCCGACCGACTCGACGTGAAATCCCTCCGCGTTCGAGACGCGGAATCCCACGCGACGCTCGCGTTCTCCCTCGCGCACAACCGCATGGATCTCAGGTTTTCCGGACGTCTCACTCAGACCAGCCTGAACACGCTCTTTGCACATGAGCGGCTTCATCTCAGATGGGTGCGGGGTGAGTTCACCGCCCACATCGTGCTCGATCACCCGATGGAATCGACCGTGAAAGGCCGGCTCGATGGGGAACGGCTGATCCCGCCGGTCGCCTTTGAACGTCCCGTGATCATCAACCGGTTCGTCGTGAGCGCAGCCAATCGCACCCTGACGTTCAACCCTCTGGTTATCGCCCTGGATGCGACAGTCCACACCGTGACGGGGCATGTGACGGCGTCACCGGATGGTTGGCAGCTCACGGTGCATTCCGATGGGCTGGAGTGGGAGCCGCTTCGGGCGCTCTTGGCTTCACAGTCCACTCACGATCATCCGGCCACGCATGATCGGCCTCTGTCCGCCGTTGAAGCCGCCATTCACGTCTCGACCGACTATTTCTCCGCCGGGGGATGGACCGCGGCACCGGCTCGGGCCGACATCATCGTGAAGGAGGGCATCACCCGCATTACCGTCAAAGAGGCCGTGATCTGCGGTGTGAATGTAACGGGCCGTGTCACGATCGCGCCTGACAGGGTCGGTCTTGATTTTCACCCCGAAGCCAGGCGGCAGGACCTGAGAGCCAGCATGGCCTGCCTCTCAGGAGATGAGAAGCGGATGACCGGCGCGTTCGATCTCGCGGGCCGCCTCGACGCGGCCGGGGCCGGTCAGTCACTGCTTGACAAGCTCCAGGGACAGTTCGCCTTCACCGCGACGGAAGGACGGCTGTATCAAAATTCCCTCACCGTCCGGATCCTGTCCTATCTGAATCTCACCGAACTGTTGCGTGGCAGTTTTCCCGATCCCGGCGAAGAGGGCGTGCCTTATGCGTCGATTGTTCTCCGTGGGATCGTCCGACACGGCCTCGTGACGCTGAACGAAGCGGTCCTGATCAGCCCCACGATCGATCTGGCTGGCAAGGGCTCGATCACATTGGCAGATCGGACCATGGATGTCATCGTCCTGGCGACCCCGTTTACCACGGTCGCGTCCTTGGTGAAGAAAATTCCGCTGTTGGGCACGATCCTGGGCGACTCGGTGGTCAGCATCCCGATTCGCGTCAGCGGTCCCATCGACAATCCGAAATTCACCTCGATCCCACCCTCCGCGGTCTCGGATGAAGTGATCGGCCTGATGAGCCGCACATTGAGTCTTCCGTTCACAGTGATGGAGCCGCTCATGCCCAAGAAGTTGATCCCCTAACGTGCGATCGCCGGGGAAGATTCACGAATGAATAACGCTGTGAGAATGCACCCACGGAGTTCATCTGACGGCCATCGAGGGACGTGAGACCCGCGAGCGCCAACAACCATCCCGCGCACTTCCGCTCCACGCAGTCAACTGATCGGCGCTGAGCCGCCGGACCGCAGGCCGCAAATCAGCCTCGCGCGGGGACGTCCTCGTTCCCAAACATCTCGGCGCTCAACAGAATCAACTCGATCTCTTCGGTGATCTCCTCTTGACGAAGGGCGTACCCTCTTCGCGTCAATTCCGCGCACTGCCGGTCCAGCCTGAGGATGGCGCCGTCCAGATGCTGCAGCCGATGCTGGTGCTCCGCCATCAATGATTGATACAGGATACCCTGCAAGTCGGCGAACAAATAATAGTGGACCAGCTCGGCGAACATCCGCTCGGGGGTCAGGTTGAGCACGGGGGGCAGAGCGTATCTCCGCCCCTGCACGCCTAGTGATTGCAACGGGCGGCGGATGCAGACGCGGCTACTCTGATCCTGCCACTCATGGTGGATGACCACCAGCGACAGCGGTGAAAACGGTTCGCCCATGATCTGCAGGGCGCCCAACGCGTCAACCAGTCGAACGAGCACCGTCTGCACTTCATCGGCCACGCTGGGGCTCTCCAGCGAGACGTCAACCCGGGCGTCTCCTTCCAGCTTGACGGACAACTTCCTCCCCATCGGCATCACCACCGCCCGCCGCTCTGTCGACGCGCCAAACTCCCCGTCCAGGGCGCGGCGCACCGCCACGTTGAAATCGCCGCAAAAGCCCCGCTCGGAGCCGACCACGAGGCAGACGACCGGTGCGTTCGCCGGTGGTTGAAGCGGCTGGGGCCAGTGGGACAAAAAGTCCGCCGCCATCCGTTGGGCGCTGTCGACCACCATCCGCTGTGTGGAGAGAAACCGTCTCAGCCGGTGGGTTTCGATCTGGGAAATATTCTTCATCGCCGTCATCACCTCGCGCAGTTCCCGGAGCATCGCGAGCTGCTCCTGCAACTGACGGCGGCCGCTCACGGCGACGGCCGAAGCCACTTCGTGACGGCGGCGACCCAGCGCTCCCGATCGGCATGCAGGCCAAGATCTCCGCGGCTCAATTCGTCCCGGAGATGGTGGAGGCGGGTGGGGACGTCGGCGGGGGCGACGGCGTCGAACAGTCCCTCGTTGAAGGCGATCAACCAGGCCAGGTGAAACTCGACGGGCAAGGGGGACAGCCGCTCCTGCTTGAACAGTTCCCGCAGGACGGTACCCCGCTTGATTCTGTACTCCATCGCCGGCTCGAGTTTGGTGCCGAAGCGCGTGAAGACCAGCAGGTCGAGAAACTGCAGATAGTCCAGCTTCATGCGGCCGGCCTCGCGCTTGATCTGGTCGTTCTGCGCCCGGCCGCCGATCCGGGACACCGACCGGGTCACGTCGATCGCCGGCAAGTAGCCCGCCACGAACAACTCCCTGCTGAAGTAGATCTGTCCATCGGTGATGGAAATGAGGTTGGTGGGGATATAGGCGGCAATCTCCCCCTCCTTCGTCTGGATGATCGGCAATGCCGTCATGCTCCCGCCGCCGGCGGAAGCGGCCAGATGGGTCGCCCGCTCCAGGAGCCGCGCGTGGAGGGAGAAAATGTCCGCGGGGTAGGCCTCACGACCGGGCGGATGGCGGAGCAGCAGCGACAGCTCCCGGTAGGTCTGGGCGTGCGTCGTCAGATCATCGTAGATGACCAGGGTGTCCAGCCCGTGGTGCATCCACCACTCCGCCACCGCGCAGCCGGCGAACGGGGCCAGATATTTCAGGCCTGGTTGGTCCGTCGCTTCGGCCGCGACAATGGTCGTATAGGCCATGGCGCCGGCTTCGCGCAGCGTCTCGATCGTGCCGACTGCCGTCGACCGTTTCTGCCCGATCAGCACGTAGACGCACCGGACATCCTTGCCGCGCTGGTTGATCACCGTGTCCAGGGCCAATGAACTTTTGCCCAGCCCGTCGTCGCCGATGAGCAGCTGCCGCTGCCCCTTGCCGATCGGGATCATCGTGTCGACGATCGTATTGCCCGTCAGCAGCGGCTCCCGCACAAAATCCCGGTCGATGATCGGCGGAGACAGGACGTCCAGCGGCTGGCTGGCCGCGCACTCCGGCGCGGGCAGGCCGTCAAGCGGCGCGCCCAGCGGATCAATCACCCGGCCGAGCAGGGCGTCGCCGACCGGAAGGCTCAGACGCCGCCCGGACAGGACCGCGGTCGTGCCCGCGGTCAGTTGCGCGCCCTGGTGCAGCAGGACGGCCCCCACCAGCTCACGGCCGAGATGAAAAACAAGGCCGCGGCTGCCATCCCGGAACCCCAGCAGATCGTCGATGGCCGCCGACGGCAGGCCGTGGATCCAGGCGACGCCGTCGCCGACGGAAAGCACACGGCCTTCTTCTGAGACCCGAAGCCCCGGTTGGTATTCCTCAAGCCAGCGCCGCTGCCGGGCCAGGGGCTGCCGGTCATCAGCCATCGGCGCCGTCGGCGCGTCGTGACTACCGTTCATCGCGGGTCGACTCGGTGAATAACCGCAGTTCGTGCTGAAGATCGGCTTCCAGAATCCAGGGGCCGATCGTCACCCGCAGCCCAGCAAGTTGCGCGCCGTCCTCGGAAAACCGGCAGGCGACCTGACGGCCGAGCCACTTGCCCAGCGCGTCCGTCACGACGGCGCGACGGTCGGGCGCCAGCGGATAGGCGCTGCTGATCGTGATCGGCTCGTCAGAACCTTGAACGGCATGCCTAACCGCCTGGGTCCGCTCCTCGGGCTGGCGGGCCAGTTCCTCCAGAAAGAGATCGGCCAGCCGCGCCTCCACTTCCGGCGACGCGATCCGGCCGAGCAAACGCGCCGCGAACCGGGCGCCGTGAACGACGGCGTCCTGTTCAATCCGCCTCGTGTGCTCCCGCTGGCGCCGCGCCTCGAGCACCTCGTGCTTCTTGCGCTCCTCGTCCAGCGTCGCGCGGAGCGCCGCCATCCGCCGCTCCCGCTCCGCTTGCAGCTCCGTTTGCAGCGCCGCACGGACCCGCTCCTTCTCCCGCTCCAGCGCCGACAATTTGTCATTATATTGCCGCTTCAACGCCTCCGCCCCGTCGCGAATCGCCCGGGCGTCGGAAAGCGTTTTGGCGATGCCGGCCTTTCGCCGTTCGATGACGTCCAGCACCGGCTTGTAGAGAAACCGCTTCAGGATCCAAACAAGGACCAGGAAGTTGATAATCTCCAGCAGAAAGGTCGACCAGTCCAGATTCATCGACGCGTCCCGCGTCCGATCTCAATGTCCCCCGTCCTCATCACCGCCGCACCGTCAGCCGGACGCCGTCACTTCACCAGATAGCCGATCAGCGGATTTCTGAACAGAATGATCAGGACGATCACCAGGCAGTAGATCGCCAGCGACTCGATCATGGCCAGGCCGATGATCAGCGTCCGCATGATGGCTCGCTCCGATTCCGGCTGCCGGGCCAGCGAGGCGAGCGCCTCCCGGATGGCGCGTCCCATCGCCAGCGCCGGAAACATCGTGCCGAGCGCGATGGCCAGGGCCGCGGCCACCGTCGAGCCCAACACAAACCACGTCATCTCCGTCATACTCCTCCCCCCTATGCTTCCCGTGTGAGTTGTTGTGATTGAATCGCGCCGGCGATGTAGATCAACGCCAGTGTCCCGAAAATATAGGCCTGGATCAACGCCTCGACGATGTGAAGCATCAGCAGGGGAATCGGCGCGAGAAACCCCGCCACAAGCAATACCAGCAGGGCGGCCAGCTCCAGGCTCATGATATTGCCGAAGAGCCGCACGGCCAGCGCCACCGACCGGGTGATCTCGCTGATGACGTGAAACGGCAGCATCACCGGGCTCGGCGCCAGATAATGGCGGAAATAGCCGCGCAACCCCTCGCTGCGCAGGCCGAACCAGTGCACGGACAAAAACACCAGCACGGCCAGTCCCGCCGTGACGGAGAGATCGGCCGTCGGCGAGTGCAACCCCGGCACGACGCCGCACAGATTCGCCACCACGAGAAAAATCCACATCGTGCCGAGAAACGGCCGGACCAGGTCGACGCGCCCCGGCAGGACGACGGCGATCGCATCGGTGACGGCGCCGAAGATCCCCTCCAGCACCGACTGCGCCAGCCCCGGCGCCTCCACGCGCAGCTGTCGCGTAGCCAGCCACGACGTCAGCCCGAGGGCCAGCATGATGCCCCAGGTGGTGACGACCGGCCCGGTGATCAGGAGCGGGCCGAATTGCGCGACGACGCCCTCGCCCTGCGGATTCATCCTTTTTCCCTGATGAAGTAATAGACATTGACCGCGCCGACCACGACTCCGAGTACGATCAGGCTCGGCGTCCAGCGGCTGGCATAGGGCTCGCTCAGACCGTCGAGCCACAAACCAAGATAGGCGCAGCCAACCACCGGCAGGACGAAGAGCAGCCCGACGGTGCCAAGGTAGACGGTCTGGGCCAGCAGCGTCCCGCGATCCTTGACAGCCTTCTGCATCCGCCGGACGTCTTCCTCCACGCCGCGACGCAAGCGGGACTGATCGTCAGGGCGCGGCGACACGCTTCATCCTCCAGAGGTGCCTGAACAGCGCCTCTTCAATCCGGCGCAGACTCTCTTTGAGCGTCCGCAGCCCCTCCTCCTCGACCAGCAGCTGCCGTTCGAGGGCCTCGGCCATCCGCTCGAACTCGGCCCCCCGGAGGTAGCGGCGGGCGCTGACGGTCAGCTCGTTGTCGACGAAATAGAGCAATGCGCCCGGCAGCGCGACATACTGCCAGTCGGCGCCCGCCGGCCGGTAGCGCGCCAGCCCGAAGGTGAGCGCCGTCATCATCCGCGCGTGGCCGGCGAGGATGCCGAAACTCCCGCTCTCGTCCCGCCCCACAAAACTCTCCACATGATCAATCCGCTCGTACTGCGACGCGTCCCGCAGGTGCAGCGTAAAGGTGCTCACGTCCGCACCTGCTGCATGGCGCCGCGCATGTAGCACTGATCCTCCTGCACCGCGTCATGCTGGCCGACCAGAAACGCCTCGCAATCGGCCAGAGTCTCCTCCAGACGCACGGAGACCCCCGGAATGCCGGTATGCTCAGCGGTCACAAAAAAGGGCTGGGTCAGATAGCGCTGCAGCTTGCGGGCCCGGAGCACAATGCGCTGGTCCTTCTCGGAGAGTTCTTCGATCCCCAGCATCGCGATCAGATCCTCCAGTTCGTGATAGCGGGCAAGGTGCTCCCGCACCCCCTCCGCAACGGCATAGTGGCGGTCGCCCAGCACACGACGGTCCATCATCTTGCTGGAGGACTGCAGCGGATCGACGGCGGGATAAATACCCTTGGCCGTCTGATCCCTCGACAAGATCACCGTCGTGTCCAGATGGCTCAGGATGGCGCTGACCGCAGGATCGGTCATATCGTCCGCGGGCACATAGACCGCCTGCACCGAGGTGATGGCGCCCTTCGTGCTGGAGATGATCCGGTCCTCCATCTCGGCGATTTCGGTCAACAGCGTCGGCTGGTAGCCGACGGTCGCGGGCATCCGCCCCAGCAGGCCGGATATTTCACTGCCGGCCTGCACAAACCGGAAGACGTTGTCCATCACGAACAGGACTTCGGCATGCAGGGTGTCCCTCAGATATTCGGCGTAAGTCAGAGCGGTCAACCCCACTCGGAATCGCACACCCGGCGATTCGTCCATCTGACCGAACACCATCAACGTGCGTGGCATCACACCGGCCTGCAGCATTTCTTTCCACAACTCATGTCCTTCTCGAATTCGTTCCCCCACGCCGGCGAAGACCGATACCCCCTGATGCAAGGCGACGATTGCGTGCATGAACTCCATCACCAGCACGGTTTTTCCCACCCCGGCGCCGCCGAACAGGCCGCTCTTACCCCCTTTGACGAAGGGGCAGAGTAGGTCGATCACCTTGATCCCCGTTTCCAAAATCGCCTGCGCGCCGACCGTCTCGTACAGGGCCGCCGGCTTTTCGAGGATGTTGCGGTACGCGTCCGGCGGCAGGGGCGCCTGTCCGTCCAGCGGCTCGCCGAAGATGTTCAGCAGCCGCCCGAGACACTGCGGCGTGACTGGCACGTGCAACGGCCCCCCGGTATCATACACGGGCATACCACGCCGAAGGCCGCTGGTACCATGCAGGGTAATGGCGCGGACGTGACGTTCGTCCAGATGGTGATGGACCTCGAATATATAGGTGTCATGGTCGAGTCTGGCGGACAGCGCGCGGTTCAGCGGAGGCAGTGCGCGGCAGGCGATGTCGACGACCGGGCCATGGACGTCAGCGATCGTACCAATTGGGGTGGAACGGCTGCTCTGCATCAGGACCTTCCCGCCACGTGCGGCGGCATCGCGAAGGCATCCCCGGAATCTTGCCAAGGCCCGCCGGCCTGAACCGACATCATGGATCAGGCGGGATCAACTGTCCGCTACCGCTTCCAGCTCACCCGGAGCAGCCGGGCATCCTCGGCGTAATGGAGTTTAAGCTCTCCGTGATAGGCATGCCACAGTGCCTCGCCGATGCGGCGGGGCAGGTGCATATCCGTGGTCGTCACCGTGACCCCGTCCTTCGACTCCTTGATGCCGATCAGCCGGCTCAACGGATGCTCCCGTTTCTCCTCCCGTTCCTGATGGCGGATCGCGTTGAGCAGCTCCTCGCGGTGCGTTCTCAGAAAGGGGCCGCTCAGCCGCAGCGAGCCGGCTGGATAGTTGTCGGCAATCCGCCGGCAGGCGGGACAGATCGCTTCGTGCGCCTTGACCGGTCTGATCGACCAACTCCAATGGCCCCTGTGATAGACCGCCCCGCAACGGGAGCAGACCGTCGGCTCCGGCAGTTTGCCGCGCAGCTTATAGGTGTCGTGCACAAACTCCCGTTGCAGCCCAAGCCAGTGCAGGACGCGCTCCTTCCGCGGTTCCCGCCTCCCCCTATTTTTCGCCCTCAGCCTCATTGCAGCCCTTTCTTTTGTCCGTGCATACTCGTTGTGGTTGTCAGCTTCGGCGGCTCGTCTCGACCCGGCGCCGCACAGATGACGGGCCGTCTGTCATGCCGAGGCATGGCGTGTTCGACGGCGGCCTCGCGACCGTTTCCGTCAATCGGGCACCATCCTACCATAGATGCCCCCTGGCAAAACCAGAGTCTTCGTGTCGCACCGCTCCATGCGCCAGACCGCATGCCCACCCGCTCACGGCCGCACGTCCAGCTCGTTGACAACCCCGTCGACTCCGAAGACGTACCAGGCGTCGTGCTCGGCCATCCGCTTCTCCGTGTCCGTCCGGACTACGCCGCTCAAGGTGACCACGTCGTTTCTGGCGCTGACGTGAATCTGATCCGCTTGAATGAACGGATCCTTTTCCAGCACGATGCGAACCGCCTCGACGACCAGATCGTCCCGGTCCTCCTCGGGAGGATCGACCTCCATGCCGTTGACAACGTCTCGGCTGCCTGGCACCCACCAGGCCAGCACGCCGGCCAGCCGCTTCTGGACGAGGTTGGTCACCCGGTCATCGAGCAGCACCACGCCGTCGTTGACCGACACTTCGATCGCGCCGGCGGGTTTGAGATCGGTCTCGCGGATCGTCCTGACCCGCCCCTTGGACCGGACCCTGATGGCGCAGTTCGCAAGAGCCGGCTCCTGGATCAGGGCGGTGCAGACCGCGTCCAGGATCGCCCCATCACCCGCCCGCACCGCCGGCACGACATGGAGTCGATCAATGATCGCGTCGACTCCAGGGACGGTGATCGCCAGCTCCATCGCACGCTTCTTGGCCGCGATGGTCTCGACCTCGCCCTCCAGCGTCAGATCGCCGTTGCGGTAGGCCATGGTGATCCGGTCATGATGGAGATTGATCCTCCGCTCGCGCTCGAACGCGGCGCGCACCACCTTGAGAACAGGCTCCTTCCCGGTCATTCAGACGTGTCCCTCCGGCGGTCAACGGGCCGCCGGCCCCTTAAATCCCCGACGCCCCGCCAACTCGTTCAGCTTTTCGTGGATCGACTCGTTGTTCAGCTGATGGAGTTCGGAGAGGGCGAGTGAAAAATCGGTCAAGGCGTCGAGCCATTCCCGCAGGCTCTCGGCCGTCGCCGGCATCGCTCGCGCCTGTTCAATCCGCCACGTCGCTTCTTTGAGCCGGGCCGCCGCCTCTTCAACATGTTTGGCCAGTGTCATCATGCGCCTCCTGTTCTCA
>Ga0335081_10001415_pt1 | contig 38249 bp, 34 predicted proteins | sample Lox_Sample_35_FD_206713 | JGI IMG/M metagenome (GOLD analysis project Ga0335081, IMG submission 206713) | Soil microbial communities from Loxahatchee National Wildlife Refuge, Florida, United States - Lox_Sample_3.5 | ecosystem: Environmental > Terrestrial > Soil > Wetlands | place: USA...
GCTTCAGCGCATGCCGGCCGGAATGCTTTCCCAGCACAAGCGTGCTGTGCTTGATCCCCACCGACTGCGGCGTCATGATTTCGTACGTGATCCTGCTCTTCAACATTCCGTCCTGGTGGATGCCGGCTTCGTGAGAAAATGCATTGGCTCCCACGATCGCTTTGTTCCGTTGCACGGCCATCCCGGTGAGAGTGCTCAGAAGTTTGCTGGAGCGGTAAATCTCCTCTGCGTTCACATTCGTATCGAATCCAAACGTTGCTTTGCGTGTTCGGAGGGCCATGACGATTTCCTCAAGAGCAGCGTTACCTGCCCGCTCACCGATGCCATTGATCGTGCATTCCACCTGGCGCACGCCATTCGCGATCGCTGCAAGCGAGTTTGCGACCGCAAGACCGAAGTCATTGTGACAATGGGCGCTGAGCGTAACACCTTCAATTCCTTTGACGCGCTCGCGGATGATCCGAAACATCGAGCCGTATTCCTCGGGCAGAACGTACCCGACCGTATCCGGCAGGTTGATGATGGTGGCACCCGCACCAATCGCCGCCGAAACCACCTGGCACAAGAAATCAACATCACTCCGGGACGCATCTTCGCACGAAAACTCCACCTCGTCGCACAGCGATTTCGCAAGTGTTACCGCCGCAACGGCATCCCCCAGCACTTGTTGTCGCGTCTTCTTCAATTTATGAACAAGATGAATGTCGGACGTCGCGATGAATGTATGGATACGGGGCTTCTTCGAGTGTTGAATCGCCTCCCAAGCCCGCTCGATGTCGGCCCTGACTGTCCGGCACAATGCCGCGACCGTCGTGCACTCAATGGCTTTTGCAATAAGCTGGGCTGCTTCAAAGTCTCCCGCCGATGCAATCGGGAAACCGGCCTCGATGACATCAACCCGCAATAATTCCAGCTGATGGGCCATTCGCACTTTCTCTTCCGTGTTCAGGCTGCAGCCGGGAGATTGCTCTCCATCGCGCAGCGTCGTATCAAACACATAGATTCGTTCTTCGGTCACAGTCAATACTCCTTCGTGGTGGCAAAATGACGTTGATTCCCTGACTGTTGTTCTTTCTTCTTCAAGATATATCTTCCCGCTCTGAGTTTTCGATGGTGCAATGTCCTTCAGTTCTTTCGTCGTATCCTAGGGAAGATTGGAAAAACCCATGAGATACCGATCAACACATTTGGCTGCCTTTCTTCCTTCCGTGATCGCCCAGACGACAAGGGATTGGCCGCGTCGCATGTCTCCGGCCGAGAAGACCGAAGGGATCGAAGTCATATAGTTCTCATCGGTAGAGACATTTCCACGGGAATCGAGTGCTACCCCAAGCTCATCCAGTAACCCGTTCCGTTGTGGTCCGGTAAACCCCATGGCGAGCAGGATCATATCCACCTCAAGAGAAAACTCGGAACCGGGGATCGGCTTAAAATCAGGAGGAGGTCCCACCCTCACCGCATTGAGCTTCGACAGGTTTCCCTGGACATCTCCTTCGAGACTCGTTGTCAGAACCGCCCATTCGCGAACACCGCCCTCCTCGTGCGAACTTTCGGTTCGGAGTTGAAGAGGCCACTGCGGCCACGGTGTGCTTGGTGCGCGCTGATCGGGTGGCTTCGGCAGGATTTCCATCTGATGAACCGATTTCGCCTTTTGACGGTGGCACGTTCCAAGACAATCGGCACCTGTGTCACCGCCACCGATTATGACAACCCGTTTGCCCGTCGCCAGAATCTCCTTCGACGGCTCAATGGCGGCTCCAGCCAATCTCTTGTTCTGCTGGGTGAGGAAATCCACAGCGTAGTATGTCCCCTTCAATTGCCGACCGGGAACGTTCAGATCCCGTGGTGCTTCCGCGCCACCACACAACAGAATCGCATCGTAGGAACTACGAAGCTCTTCGACGGCGACATTTACACCAACGTGGGCGTTTGTGGCGAAAACAATTCCTTCGGACTGCAGCAGATCGATTCGGCGGTCAAGGATGTATTTCTCCAGCTTAAAGTCCGGTATGCCAAATCGCAAGAGGCCGCCAACGCGGTCGTTTTTTTCATAGACGGTGATGTGATGGCCTGCGCGATTCAGTTGCTGTGCGGCGGCAAGGCCCGATGGTCCCGAACCGATGATCGCAATAGTCTTTCCTGTCCGGTGCTTGGGGCGTTCCGGCTTGATCCATCCCTCCCGAAATGCACGTTCGATGATCATCTTTTCGACCACCTTTATTGCAACTGGCGCTTCGTTGATGCCGAGGACGCAGGCAGCCTCACAGGGAGCAGGACAGACTTGGCCGGTGAACTCCGGGAAATTGTTCGTGAGGTGGAGAACACGGATGGCATCTTGCCACCGGTCCCGGTAGACCAGATCATTCCAGTTCGGGATGATGTTGTTCAGTGGACAACCAAGATGGCAGAACGGGACGCCACAATCCATACAACGGGCACCCTGCGTCCGAACAGATTGATCAGAAAACTCGCGATAGACATCGTGCCAGTCGTTGAGCCGATCTTCCACCGTTCTGCGTTGCGGCGTTTCCCGCTTGTATTCCAGAAAGCCGGTCGGTTTACCCAACAGGAACCTCCTTTGCAATTCGCTCAATTGTTTGTGGGACAGCCTGCTGCGGTGCCGATGCTGACAACACCCGTTTGTAGTCGTGAGGAAAGACTTTGACGAACTTGGTAACCATTGCAGGCCACTCGTCCAGAATCGTTCTTGCCCGTTGACTCGCCGTCAGCTCGAAGTGGTTGTTCACCAACCGGTGAAGTTTTGCTTCATCTTCCCCGTCGAGGGGATCGAGATCGACCGATGCCCGGTTGCACAACAATGACGAAAAATTCCCCTGCTCATCGAAGACATAAACGATGCCTCCGGACATTCCCGCCGCAAAATTTCGTCCTGTTTTTCCAAGGACGACGACGAGGCCGTTGGTCATATACTCGCATCCGTGATCGCCGACAGCTTCGACCACTGCGGTCGCGCCCGAATTGCGGATGGCGAAACGATGTCCCGCCTTTCCACTGAAATACGCTTCACCGTTTGTAGCGCCATAAAGCACGACATTGCCGATGACGGTGTTTTCCTCCGCAATCCGTTTTGAGTCCTTTGGCGGAAAGACCACGATTCTTCCTCCCGACAGCCCTTTTCCAACGTAGTCGTTGGCATCACCCTCAAGCGTAAGTGTGATCCCCTTTGCCAGAAACGCCCCAAAGCTTTGGCCTGCCGAACCCTTGAACGAAATCCTGATCGTATCTTCCGGTAATCCCTGTGAGCCGTACCGGCGGGAGATCTCACCGCTTAGCATCGCGCCGACCGTTCGATGGACATTACGAATTGGCAGATGAAATTCGACGGGAGCCTTCCGCTCGAGCGCTTCCTTTGCTTTGTCGATCAATTGATAGTCGAGCGCCTGATTCAATCCGTGATCCTGCGCTATCTGGCAACGTCTCCCAAACCGCATCGGTACAGGCGGATTGTGCAGCACCGAGGACAGGTCGATGTGTTTCGCCTTCCAATGTTCCACGGATTGGCGCTGCTCGAGCATGTCAACTCTTCCGATCATTTCGTCTATTGAACGGAAACCGAGCTGTGCCATGACTTCCCGCACTTCTTCCGCAAGATAAAAGAAGAAATTGATGACGTGCTCGGGTTTGCCCTGGAATCGTTGCCGAAGAACCGGATCCTGAGTCGCGATCCCGACCGGACACGTGTTCAAATGACATTTCCGCATCATCACGCACCCCATTGTCACCAACGGGGTCGTCGCAAAACCAAACTCCTCTGCTCCCAGCAGCGCGGCAATGACGACATCGCGGCCGGTCTGCAGCTTGCCGTCGGTCTGGAGCCGCACACGACTGCGAAGGTCGTTGAGAACGAGGACCTGTTGTGTCTCTGCGAGCCCGAGCTCCCAGGGGATACCGGCGTGTTTGATGGAGGACAGCGGGGACGCGCCCGTACCTCCGGAATCGCCGCTGATGAGGATGACATCGGCGTGCGCTTTCGCCACCCCGGCTGCAACCGTTCCAACGCCGTTCTCTGAAACCAGCTTCACCGAGATACGTGCCCGGGGATTCACATTCTTCAAATCATAAATGAGCTGCGCGATATCCTCGATCGAATAAATATCGTGGTGCGGCGGAGGAGAGATAAGACCGACACCGGGAATGGAATGTCGAACGCGGGCAATGATGGCATCCACCTTGTGTCCGGGTAATTGTCCACCCTCTCCGGGCTTTGCCCCTTGGGCGATTTTTATTTGCAGCTCGTCAGCGTTGACGAGATAGTTGGCAGACACTCCGAACCGTGCCGATGCTACCTGCTTGACGGCGCTGCGTCTCAGGTCGCCGTTCGCATTCGCGATGAATCGCTCTTCATTTTCCCCGCCTTCCCCGGTATTCGATTTTCCGCCGATCCGGTTCATGGCGATAGCGAGCGTTTCGTGCGCTTCTTTGCTGATTGATCCAAAGGACATTGCACCCGTCGCGAACCGCTTGACGATTTCCTTTGCCGGTTCGACCTCCTCGATCGGCACACTGCGAGTCCCTTTCCGAAACTCCATCAGCCCGCGCAAGTTGTACAGCCCACGACTTTGGTCGATGAGGTGTTGCGTGTACTCCTTGAAGCTCTTGTAGCTTGACTGCCGGACCGCCTGCTGGAGCTTCGTAATCGTCGTGGGATTGACAGAATGCCGCTCGCCGTTGATTCTGAACTGGTAGTTCGCTCCGGGCTCGAGCTGGGAATCTGTTGTCGGTGCCGGGTGGAACGCCGCATCGTGTTTCATCTTCGCTTCCTGGGAGAGCACATCGAGACCGATGCCGCCGATGCGGGACGAAGTCCCCGTGAAGTATTTTTCGACGAGCTCCTTCCCCAACCCAACAGCTTCAAACACCTGCGCCCCACGATAACTTTGGAGCGTGGAAATCCCCATCTTCGACATCGTCTTGAGGATCCCTTTCTTGACGGCATTCTTATAATTGTGCAACGCTTCCGTGAAGGAGAGACCCTGCGGCAAGAGGCCACGCTGCGAAAGGTCTTCAAGCGATTCGATCGCAAGATACGGGTTGACCGCGCTTGCTCCATATCCAATGAGCAGACAGAAATGCATCACTTCGCGAGGTTCGCCGGATTCCACGACCAGAGCAACTTGGGTTCGCGTTTCCTCGCGGACCAGATGGTTGTGCACGGCTGTGAGTGCCAGCAGACTCGGGATCGGTGCATAGTCCTCATCGAAGCCGCGGTCGGAGAGAATGATGATCGAATACCCGGAATGCATCGCGAGCGACGCTCGTCGACAGAGACCGTCCAGCGCACGGACGAGTTCTTTCTCGCCGCCGTCGACACGGAACAACATCGGAAGTGTTGTCGCAAGAAAATCTCCCTGCGAGACCCGACGCATCTTTTCGAGATCGCGATTGGTCAGGATCGGATGCGGCAGCTTCAGCGTATGACAATGCTGCGGCGTCTCATCGAGAATGTTGCGCTCTGTCCCGATGTAGCTCGTCAGGGACATCACCAGGGCTTCGCGAATCGAGTCAATCGGCGGATTCGTGACCTGCGCAAACATTTGTTTGAAGTAGTTAAAAAGCGGCTGAGGCTTGTCCGAGAGGCAAGCCAGTGGCGTGTCCGTCCCCATCGAACCAACCGGTTCCTCGCCGTTGACCGCCATCGGAGTGACGATCATGCGAACATCTTCCTCCGTATAACCGAAAAGCCGTTGCCGCATGACAATGTCGTCCGGGCTGAAGCCGAATTCCCTCGATGGGTCGGGGAGATTCTCGAGGAGAATTTGGTTCTCATTGATCCATTGGCCGTAGGGACGACGTTCACTGAGTTTTTCTTTGATCTCATCATCCGGAATGATGCGCTTCTCCGCAAGGTCTGCCAGGAGCATCTTCCCTGGCTCTAGAGCGCCGGTGTAGCTGACTCTTGAAGACTCAATATCCAACACGCCTGTTTCGGAGGCCATGATCAGAAGTCCGTCGGTTGTCACCAAGTACCGCGCAGGTCGAAGACCGTTCCTGTCAAGGATAGCCCCGATGACTCGTCCGTCCGAGAACGCGACGGCGGCCGGACCGTCCCAGGGTTCCATCAGAGACGCGTGGTATTCATAGAATGACCGTTTCGCAGGACTCATCGTGGTATCGGCATCCCAGGCTTCGGGTATAAGCATGGCCATCACGTGCGGCAAACTGCGGCCAGCAAGGGTGAGCAGCTCCACAACATTGTCCAACGAAGCTGAATCGCTGACATTCGGCTGGACGATAGGGAACAGCCTCTTCATGTCCTCGCCGAACAAATCGGACTTCAGGATAGACTGGCGGGCGTACATCCAGTTTACATTGCCCCGCAGTGTATTGATCTCACCGTTGTGGCAGAGATACCGGTACGGATGGGCAAGCTGCCAGCTCGGAAACGTATTTGTCGAGAACCGTTGGTGCACCAGACACATCGCACTGAGCGCATCCGGATTGGACAAATCCGTGTAGAAGTTGGTGATTTGCGGCGCAAGGAGCAGACCTTTGTAGACGATCGTCCAGGATGAAAGCGAGGGGATGTAGAAAAAGCCCTTGTCTTTGATGTCGGACGCTGCGATCTCCGCTTCCACGCGCTTGCGCACGACGTAAAGTTTGCGCTCGAAGGTCTCGCGCGTCATGTCCAATCCTGTCCGAATGAAGATCTGCTCGATGTAAGGCTGTGAGGCTCTGGCAACGCGTCCGATGGTATCTCCAAACACCGGTGTGTCGCGCCAACCCAGGACACTCAATCCTTCTTCTTGCACAATGCGATCGACAATTCCCTGGCATTGAAACCGGGGCTGTGGCTCGACCGGAAGGAAGATCATGCCGACGCCGTATTCCCCCTCCCGAGGTAGTCCGAACCCAAGTTTTTCGCATTCCCCGACGAAGAAACGGTGGGGAATTTGAATCATAACTCCCGCTCCATCTCCCGTCTCAGGGTCACAACCACACGCGCCCCGGTGGGTGAGATTCACGAGAATTTCTATTCCCTTCGTGATGATGTCGTGCGACTTCTCGTTGTTGAGGTTGACCACGAAACCGACACCACACGCATCGTGCTCGTTCTTCGGATCGTACAGTGGAAAGTCTCTGGATGCGGTCGGGGTCATGCTTGTTGCCCTCGCGTCGTGTCCGTCATTCTTTGTTCCTCCATTCAGACCTCTCCCTGGAATTCGCGCTTCAATGCCACGCGTCCGGTCCGCGCAAGTTCTTTGACGCCGAACGGTTTCAGCATCTTGATAAAAGCATCGACCTTCAGTGGCCCGCCGGTTGCTTCAAGCGTAAGCGACCGTGGGCTGATATCCACGACCTTGGCCCGGAAGATCTCAGCGATCTGCATGATCTCGGGCCGGGAAGCCGGTACCGACTGGACTTTAATAAGCACCAACTCTCTCTCGACAAAGCTTTCGAACGTCAAGTCGACAACTTTGATGGTATCGATGAGTTTATTAAGCTGTTTCGTGATCTGTTCGATCACCTGGTCATCCCCGCGGGTCACGATCGTCATCCGGGAGGTTTCTTCTTCTTCCGTCGGACCCACGGACAGGCTGTCGATATTGTAGCCTTTGGCGGCGAACATACCGGCGATCCGATTGAACGCGCCGAATTTATTCTCGACGAGGATGGAGATTGTATGCCGCTGGACGTGCTCAGTCTCAATTGCCTGGCCGTTTCCACGTGATGGTGATTGTTCTCGTGTCATAGTCGTACCGACTGGTTTTGAATCGTTTATCCTTTTTCCACGGACATCAGGATTCCACGTGGACTACCATTTGTTGGCGCATTCGCAGTGTCCGGGACATCGATCATTTCCTTGACGGTTTGCCCTGCCGGTATCATCGGATAGACGTTGTCTTCTTTCGCGACAACAAATTCAACAAAGAAAGGTCCATCGTTGTGGGTCATCGCAGTCCGTATTGCTTCCTCGACATCTGCTGTTCGTTCGACACGGAGTCCCGGACAACCGTACGCCGCCGCAAGCTTCACAAAATCCGGACCCGAAATCTCCACGTGCGAGTAACGGCGGCGCCAGAACAGCTCCTGCCATTGCCGTACCATCCCAAGGAATCCATTGTTGATCACGAAGATCTTCATTGGAAGCTTGTTTTCTACGATTGTCGCCATTTCCTGGCTGTTCATTTGAAACCCTCCGTCTCCACTGATTGAGACAACAGGGAGGTCTTTCCGGCCGAAACTAGCCCCCATTGCAGCCGGAAGAGAAAAACCCATGGTGCCGAGACCACCGGACGTAATATGGGACCGCGCGTGGATCCATTTAAAGAACTGTGCTGTCCACATTTGATGTTGTCCCACGTCCGTCACGACAATGGCATTGCCTCCAGTAACCTCACCGAGAGTTTGAATCAGAAACTGAGCCCTGATCGCATCGCCCGTTTGGTATCGCAAGGGATGCTCCCTTTTCCACTGCTGGATGGTCCTCATCCAGTCCTCTGTCTCGAGGGGATGAACGAGGCGGTTGAGGGATGCGAGCACCGTCTTCACATCACCAACGATTGGCACATCCACCTGGACGTTCTTGCTGATCGCAGAGGGGTCGATATCGATATGGATCTTCTTTGCTTCCGCTGCAAAAGCATCAACATTGCCGGTGACGCGGTCGTCAAAGCGGGCACCGATGGCAATCAACACATCGCAGTATTCCACAGCCATGTTCGAATACCAGGTTCCGTGCATGCCGAGCATCCCAAGCGCAAGCGGATTGTTTTCAGGAAAGGATCCTAGACCGTGGAGTGTGGTTGTCACCGGACAATGGATTTTTTCTGCAAGCTCACGGAGTTCGGTTGATGCGTTGGACTGTATGACTCCACCGCCTACGTAGAGCACGGGACGCTTGGCTGCGTTGATGAGCTCCGCCGCCTTCCTGATCTGTTTTATGTGCCCTTCCACGACCGGCTTATAACTTCTCAAGTCCACCGCCTCCGGGTACTCAAAAATTGTTTTCTGCGCCACGACATCTTTTGGAAGGTCGACGAGAACAGGTCCGGGGCGGCCGGTGGTTGCAATATAGAATGCTTCCTTGATCGTTTTTGCCAGCTCGCGGACATCACGGACAAGATAACTGTGCTTCGTGATGGGCCTGGTAATGCCGACGATGTCGGCTTCCTGAAATGCGTCGTTGCCAATCAGTTTCAACGCCACCTGTCCCGAGAATACCACAATGGGAATCGAGTCCATGTAGGCATCTGCGATCCCGGTGACGGTGTTGGTTGCTCCCGGTCCCGATGTAACGAGCACCACGCCCGGCTTTCCTGTCGCCTTTGCGTATCCTTCGGCGGCGTGTGTTGCTCCCTGCTCGTGACGGACGAGGACGTGCTTGATATCCGAGAGATCCACAAGTGCATCGTACACTCCAATTACCGCTCCCCCGGGGTATCCAAAGACGACCTTGACATCCTCCGCAATGAGACTGCGGACAAAGATCTCGGATCCAGTCATCATTCGCGATGAAGATCGCTGAGAAGTGATCGTTTTGGTTGTTGACATAGATGAAATCCTTCCTGCAACGCCGTGTGAAAGTTTATGTCACCTCATTGAATCGTCCCGCTAGGTTATAGCGGGACGGACGGTTCCACATGTTTTGCAGACCGCCCCATCAATGAGATGATTTCAGTATTGTCGCCATAATCTGTTACCGCGCCCAAGCTGCTGCTCGATACAAGCTTTGCATATTTCATCAGCACTCCGCTCGTGTATTTCGGGCGTTGCGGACGCCACGTAGCTCTACGACGAGCGAGCTCGTCTTCTGGGACTTCGAGCTGAAGCACCCGCCGTTCTGCATCGATCGTAATCTTGTCGCCTTCATTGACAAGGGCAATAGTTCCGCCGACAGCCGCTTCCGGGGCAACGTGGCCGACCACCAAGCCGTAGGTCCCGCCGGAGAACCTCCCATCCGTTATGAGGCCGACCGAATCTCCCAGGCCTGCGCCAATAAGTGCGGAAGTCGGCGCAAGCATTTCGCGCATTCCAGGTCCTCCCCTGGGGCCTTCATAACGGATGACAACAACACTGCCTGCTGCGATCTCCCCTGAGAGTATCGCGCGCAGGCACTCCTCCTCTGAGTCAAAAACTCGTGCAGGTCCGCTCATCCGGAGGTTCTTGATCCCCGTGATTTTTGCGACTGCCCCCTCGATAGCGAGATTGCCCTTGAGAATTGCCAGATGTCCTTGGGGGTACAAGGGCCTTTCCCATGGGTGAATCACTTCCTGGTCTTTTCGTGGCTCCGCGGGAACCGAGCGAAGGACATCGCCGATTGATTTCCCGCTGATGGTCAGTGCATCATCGTGCAGCACCCCGTGTGAAAGCAGGATCTTCATGACCTGTGGAATTCCACCTGCAGCGTGAAGCTCCGTTGCTACGTACCGTCCGGAAGGTTTTAAATCGCAAAGCACGGGAATCCTCTCCCGTATGGATTCGAAATCATCGATCGTCAAAGGCACAGAAGCTGCATGTGCGATCGCCAGAAGATGAAGAACGGCATTGGTGGATCCACCGATGGCCATCACGACGGCGATGGCGTTTTCAAAAGCCTTGCGCGTGAAAATCGATCTTGGCAACAGTTGTTTCCTGACTGCCTCAGCCAAAACCATTGCAGATTCGGCCGTGCTCTTTTTCTTCTCGTCATCTTCAGCCGCCATCGTCGAAGAGTACGGAAGACTCATCCCCATGGCTTCAATGGCTGAGGACATGGTGTTCGCTGTGTACATTCCTCCGCACGATCCCATGCCCGGACAGGCGTGGCATTCGATCCGGTGAACATCCTCCTCCGTGATTTTCCCGGCGCTGTATTGTCCAACCGCCTCAAACGCGCTGACGATGGTGAGATCTTTTCCGTCAAGATGCCCCGGCTTGATTGTGCCACCGTAAACGAAGATCGAAGGAATATTCAGGCGGGCAATAGCCATCATTGCACCGGGCATGTTCTTGTCGCAGCCTCCGATGGCAATGAGTCCGTCCATTGCCTGGGCGCTGCAAACAGTCTCGATGGAATCGGCGATGACTTCTCGTGACACGAGGGAATATTTCATCCCTTCGGTTCCCATGGAGATGCCATCGCTGACCGTGATGGTCCCGAACACCTGCGGCATCGTTCCCGCAGAGGCTAAGGATTCAATGGCCTGTCGAGCAAGCCCATCGAGTCCCGCATTGCAAGGAGTGAGATTGCTGTAGCTATTGGCAACGGCAATGATGGGTTTTTCGAAGTCCCGGTCATTGAACCCGACGGCACGCAACATGGAGCGGTTGGGAGACCGCTCGATTCCTTTTTTTATCAGATCACTGCGCATGAATCACCTTGTGCAAACAAAAGCTCCTGCTTGCCTGAGGTGAACCAGCTTGACCAGGTGTTGCTTACGTTGAGTTTGTTAGGTGGTGTGCTCGGTTAACCTCAGGCGATCCTTAGGCGATAATAATAAGCCCGAGAATCAGGAGGTTAACGAGACTAATAAGGAGGAGATTCCGAAGGGAATCAACGACAATCGGTCGCACGCTTCCGCCTGTGGCCTCGACCAAGGATCGTGTGACGATATGTGCGTTGGATCCCACTTTACTCAGATACTGTTACCCTTTAATATATCAGAATAAACTGATTTGTCAAGTGGTTTCGAAACTTTTTTTCCAGCGCTCGACAGAAACGCGCTCCCGTCCTGAGTGGTACGTGAACATACATACTTGGCTTGGTGGTCATTCTATGCCTTCATCGGAACAAGCCAAGGCACGGAACGCAGTTAGCAGACTTCCTTCCGTTCCAAGGAAAGGCTCAGGATGTGCGACCTTCAATACAGAAATGGACCATTGTGTCACACACGATGCATGGAACGGAGACGAAATTGGTCAAAGAGTGTCCTGCCGTAACCCATGACGACCCCTGCCGAGACGAGCCAGCGCATCCAGTCCTTTTCGAAGAAAAGAGGACAGGCTATTTGAACCACAACCAACGCCAACAGCAGGAACGCAACACGGGTTGCCGAGCCCGGGATCACAGCCCATCCCTGTTGTTGGTGAACCTTCTTGCTGCGAAGAATGGCCGCATTTTGGATTGAACCAAACACAAGGCCGATGGCGCCGCCAAGAACGACGGCACCGATTGTAACGAGTGTCGAAGCCAATAACTGATTCACCGCCATCACCTTTCTATGATACTGAATATGAGCGTCGGTTGAACGCTTTTAGTGATCCTATCCTTGCCGTGGAGCCGGATTCAACCGCGCGGATGGTGAGTCTCAGACGCCTTGTCAAGAACGAGTCCCCCGTAACCGAGCACTCCCATTTCCGGTACGTCAAGTCCTTCGATCTCCGATTCCAGCGATACGCGGTTGCCCACGAGAGTTTCCCCAATCTTGAACACGATGATCGAAATTATTGAGAGCGTGACGAAACACACCGTGACGCCCACAAGTTCAGCCCAGAATTGGCTCATTCCCCCTCCGTAGAAGAGGCCCCTGACGGTTCCGGCGACTCCATTCCAGCCGTCGCCGTACGTTCCATCTGCGAATAATCCGATCGACAAACATCCCCAGGCACCATTGACGCCGTGGACAGAAATTGCACCGACCGGGTCATCTATCTTCATCTTGTCAAAGAAAAAGACGGATTCAACAACAAGGACGCCGGCGATCAGACCGATGATGGCGGCACCTCCTGCGCTCACAAATGCGGAGGGCCCTGTGATCGCAACAAGTCCGGCAAGCATGCCGTTGCACATCATGCTCGGATCGGGTTTTTTTGTGCGTACCCACCACATCCACAACGTTGCCGCGAGTGCTCCTGTTGCACTTGCAATCATCGTATTGACGGCAACAACTGAAATACGGAGGTCCGTTCCTGCCAGTGTTGAACCCGGGTTAAATCCGAACCAGCCAAATGCGAGAATAAATGTCCCGATGATCGCAAATGGGATACTATGGGCTGGCATGGGATTGATACTGCCATCTTTGTTGTATTTGCCGTATCGAGGACCGAGCAGCCACGCAAAGATCAGCCCGATGACCCCCCCCTGCATGTGGACCACCGTTGACCCTGCGAAATCGACGTGGCCGTGACCGAGACCAAAATTTGCGCCGAGCTGAGCAAGCCATCCCCCTCCCCAGACCCAGTTGCCGAATATCGGATACATCACCGAACCGATGAAGCAGCCATAAATCATGAAAGCCGAGAACTTCCAGCGTTCCGCTGCAGCTCCCGTCGGAATGGTCGCCGTCGTGTCCATGAAAACCATTTGGAAAAGGAACAGTGCAAATGCCGCCGTGTCGTAGCCGGAGCCCTGTAGGAAAAAACCATTGAGCCCGATTAAACCGAAGGGCTTGCCGAAAAGGTTGATCGTCAGCTCATTGCTTAAACCTGCATACCCTCCCATCGTGCCAATTGCTCCCATTCCCCCGAACATGAACGCAAATCCACAGACGTAGAAACCAAGCATGCCCAGAGGATAAATCATGAAGTTCATGGCCATAGTGTGGCTAACGTTCTTCGCCCTGGTCAGACCAGTTTCCACGAGAGCGAATCCTGCTTGCATGAACATGACGAGAAACCCTGTAATCAATGTCCACATGAAATTGATCGCGACGTGGTTGTGACCTGTAGCGTCGCCAATTTCCTGGAGTGTGGGTTGGCCGGGCTTTGCCGCCGGCACATCGTTGATCGTCCCAGTCTTGGTGCCCGATGGATCCGGACCCTGCTGTGCCAGTGCGTACACCGGGAGGGCCGAAATCAGCAAAAGCCCAGCCAGCAAGCAGGAAAGTACACTTTTCCAAACAGTGTGTTTCTTCATAATGTGCTCCTATGTTCTGGAAGTGAGAGTAACAATGATCGAATACTAAAATGTCACGACTGCACCGACGAGGAACGTCAGCTGAGTCTTTTCTGTCCCGAAGCCAAGCGATGTCGATGTCGCTTTTGTGTCAAATGCCGGCAGATTGGAGAAATCGTACCGGAGCTCGCCCCGTAACAGCAACGCATCCGCAAACTTGAATTCATAGGTGCCGGTAACTTCCTTCAGATCTGATTTCGGCCCCAAGTTCATGGCATAGCCTTCCGGATCATCAAAAATCTCTCCCCTGAGAGCAATTGCAGATTTGTCCGATGTTGAGTATCTGCCGTACACGGCCGCCCCTTTCCATACCTTAAGGCCCGCATACGTTTGTGCCTCTCCGTAGTCGCCGTTCACACCGACGGAAAATGCATCGGACATTTGACGAGTGAAAATCACGTCGAGCACATTCCTTGCTCCGTATTCGATTGCAGTCGGGTTTTCATGACCACCGATGAGATTCAGCAGAATTGCCGTTGCCGGATCAGGCGTAAAACTCAACTGAAGGCCAAGCGTTTTAGAGTTGTTGTTGTCAATGACCGAATTCCAGCCGTTGAGGACGTGGAGCGTCGCACTGAATGTACTTGAAAACGAGTAGCCAATGCGCACTCCCGTGTGATAGTATGGTATGGCCCACGCAAAGAGAAAAGAACGGCTGTAGTTCCAGTTGTCTTTCGATTCGATGACTTCGTATCCCATATGCGTTACGAATTTTCCCGCATCGATGGTCACTCCACCACCCACCGGGGCAACAAACGTTACGTACGCTTGCTGTAGAAGGTTCGCTGTGCTCGTTAAAGAACCTTGCACGACATCGTTCGCCGTTCCGTAGTCAACGTCCAGACGAAATCCGACCGGACTGGCCTTTTTTTGGAACACCAGTTCTGCCAGAGACAGGTTGATCGTGTTTTCGACTATGTCGAAATTGCGCAATTCATTCGTTCGACTGGCCGGGTTATTGAAATTCACGCTGTAGTATGTGTCCACAAAACCGCTGATATCAATCCCCGGGCTCGCGCTTTTCATTGAATCTTGTGCATCCATTCTTGACGTCCCGACAACAACGAAAATGCCTGTCAGGACCACTGAAATGCTTCTTGCAACTGCAGTCTTCTTGCTACGCATCTTTCCTCCCTTGTTTTTAGCCAACGACACATTTATAATGCTCCTTCGCCCGATTCTTCGGTTCTCACACGAATCGCTTCCTCCACCGGTGTGACAAAAATCTTTCCGTCTCCGACTTGCCCGGTCTTCGCGGACTTCAAAATCGCCTTTACCGCATCATCCAAAACCTTGTCCGGCACGACGAGTTCAAGTTTCACTTTTGGTAGAAAGTCGACCTTGTACTCCGACCCCCGGTACACTTCGCTATGGCCTTTTTGTCTCCCGAACCCACGGACTTCATGGACCGTCATTCCACGAAAACCCAATTCCATTAGCGTTTCCCGCACCTCATCCAGCTTGTGCGGCCGAATTATTGCTTCGATTTTTTTCATAGAATTCCCTGTTTTTGTTGATAAAGATGACAGTTTGAGCCTTCTTGCTGATGACATTACTTAATTATGTGTTGCTGACCAATAGCCTGCGTTATTTACTATTTTATAACTTGTTTCCTTATAATCTAAGGTACGTTTCGTAAAAGTCAAGTACTTTTTTGTGAAGATTGTTTTTCGAGGCACCCAGATCAGATCCGGGAAACGACTGGAGAGTGGCACAATGCCCGTGCCCTTTCGCTCTCGCTCAATGCCATTACGCCACAAGGTTTACGGAGAGAACACGTTTGAACATTGAATCACGATTCTATGAAGAGGTCCTTTGAAGTCGGACGCAGGCGGTTGGTGCAAATTGGTATGTTGCGTATACCGAGTTGAGCCGAAAGAATGAATACCGGACGCTGGTGCCCCGCTCACGCCAGATCTCTTATTGGCCCAAACGTGAAATTACTCGGAAGGTTGGACGAGCGAATTACTGATGTGTATTGACGAATGCAGAAGCTCTCAAGGCATCGGGCCCGACACACTCCAGGGATCACCCTTACACCCATCACTCTGCGTCAAGCAGAATCGTACACATATACTCCATTGATGACGGGATCGAAGTGGTGATGCGTTAGGATCTTTTCCAGATTTCCTTGCGAGATGGTTGTGTCCTTCGGGAGGAGCTTGGTTCCGCTGCCGGTCGTAAGATCGTACGAGAGCACCATCCCTGGTTTCAAGTCGAAGATGCTGACCTGATGCTTGCCTTCAATCCACGACGGATTCTCCACCACACGTATGTATTCATCTGCGAGCTGCAAGATGGCCGGTTCAAGAATCGTGCCCCGTGACCGATGGATGTGTGTTAATATGCTTTCGGGATCTTTTTCTTCTTGAAGACCACATTGTTCGATGAGATTGATCACGCGCAAGACTCGTGAGCCAAAAGGAATTTGTTGACGCATCAGTTTGTCCGGATAGCCTGTTCCATCGTAGTTTTCCAATTGATGACGCAGCAATCGTCCGACGTTCTTCAACTTCGGAATTCCATCGGCGATCCGCTCGCCAAAGGTCGGAAAATTACCGATCTCTTTTCGCTCTTCTTCGGTAAGGCGGTCAAGTCCTTTCTTGAGAAGTCCATCGGGAAAACCGATCTTGCCTATTTCATGGAGCTTTGCTGCGGTAATCAGATCTTCGAGTTCATCGGGGTCTGCCTCCAGGCGCTCGCCGATCCATCGGGCAATCCTCTCTGCACGCTCGGCGCGTGCAGAGGCGTTGGGAACACGCATCCCGATCAGTCGTACGAGCAGTTGAAGAACTCCGGAATAACTTTCCTGGAGGGATTCATTGAGCTGGGCCAAAGCTTTCTTGTCTTCTTTTAATTCATCGCGCATGGCTTTGACGCGCAGACTCGCGCGGACGCGGGCAAGAAGTTCATCCGGGTGGGCGGGCTTTTTGACAAAATCGTCTGCTCCGCTGTCCAATCCCTGCACGCGGTCTTCCACAGAACTACTTGCAGTAATGAGGATGAACATGCTTTCTCGCAACAGGGGATCGTTCTTGAACACTCGGCAGAGATCAATTCCTCCCATACCGGGAAGGTAGAAATCGCTGATCACCACCGCAGGGGGAGTGGCCCGTGCCAGATTCAATCCAGTCGCCCCGTCGCTGGCAGCGAACACGACGAACGACGGATCTTTTTCCAGGACTCTCGTAATAAGTAATCGCTGAATTTCATCATCCTCTACGAGGAGTACTGATACACTCTCACTTTTCTTCTCTGTTTCCACCGTTCTTCAGCTCATCAAATTTTACGAGAATACTGATCCGCCGGTTGACCACATCATACGGATCGGCCTTGTTTCTAAGACGTTTGTCTGCATATCCCACAATCTCGTCGATCTTCTCTTCCGAAAGGCCGTGCTTCATCATGACGCGCCGGGCGCTATTGGCCCGGTCGGCACTCAACTCAAAGTTCGTATAGCCGTCTTTCTGGGAATATTTTCTGGCGTCGGTGTGCCCTTCAATGACAATATGATTGTCCATTGCTTCCAGTTGCACGGCGATGATGGCAAGTACTCGTACAGCGTCATCTTTGAGATGGGCAGTTCCAACATCGAAGAACAGGGATTCTTTCTGTTCCACCAATTCAATGCGCATCCCCTCTTTCGTCATTTCGATAACAATCTGCTTCGAAAGATCACGCAGGGCGGGTGTTTTCCCCATTTCGGACATTATCTTGTCCCCCGTTTCCTTCATTTTCTCCTGCTGACGTTTCAGCAGATCGTCGGCCAGTCGTTCCCCGAAGGCGATCGTATTGTATTCGAATGCGCCTCCTCCTTTGGTATTCTCCATGAAGGCGCCCGGATCTTTGAAGTAATTCGCAACGTACTCTTTGATCTGCTTGCTCTGTCCAACAATCCACAGAACAATAAAGAGTGCCATCATTGCGGTGACGAAGTCCGCATATGCGACCTTCCAGGCTCCGCCGTGGTGTTGCGCGTGTTCCCCCTTCTTCTTGCGCACGATGAGGACCGGAACATCGGATGATGAGAATTTTTGCATGGGATCAATTCTGCGCGGGCGTCGTCTTGACGCTGCGGGCCGCCTCTTCCAGCTCCTTAAATGTCGGGCGGACGTCGGAATAGATGGAGCGGCGCGCAAATTCCACGACCGTTATTGCGGCATTCCCCTTCGCATATGCCACCACGCCCGACTTGATGCATTCAAAGTACCGTGCCTCGGAGGCCTGAATCAACTCCAGATGTGATGCCATTGGTCCAACAAAGCCGTAACACATCAGCACGCCCGTGAAGGTCCCAACGAGCGCAGCCGCAACTTTCATCCCGATTTCCTCCGGGGGTCCGTTGATGGCCTGCATGGTGACGACAATGCCCAAAACTGCGGCAACGATGCCGAGCCCTGGCAACGCCTCACTCATTTTCTGAAGAGCGCCATAGGTCGGTGCCTGTTCTGCGTGATGCGTCTCGATGTCCGCCTCAAGCATTGCCTCCAGGTCGTGGGGCGCCACGCCTCCCCCCAGAAGCAATTTCATGGTGTCGCAGAGATACTGCAGTGCGTGATGGTTTTTGAGCAAGAACGGATTCTTTGAGAAGATTGCACTCTTCTCGGGGTTTTCTACGTGCGCTTCGATGCTGATAAGACCGTCCCGCGTCGCCACGTTGAAGAGCTCGTACATCGTCTTCAAAAGACTGAGGTATTCCTTCTTGGTGTACGCGTCCCCTTTCACCAGTTTGCTCAGTGAGCCGACGAGCTGCTTCAGCGTCTTCAGCGGCGTGGCGACAAGTAACGAGCCGATAGCTGCCCCCCCAATAATTATGAACTCGTTCCACTGTAGGAGAGCCAACAGTGAGCCTTCATGCATCACGTACCCGATGAGGACGGAAGCGATCACGACAACAGCACCTATGATTACAAACATCGCTTACCCCGGAAATCAATATACTGTGAACAAATCGCTGCGCCGTGAGTCCATTGTTTGATCATTCTTGCCGTGTGGCTTTCTGTCCACTCGCACTGCCTTTTGTGTCCCGTAACAGTGTCGCAGCTTGCGTGATGGACGCCTTTCGGACCTTCGACGCCTCTATGTTTTCCTGTTGAATCTGATCGTACAGCTCGGATCGATACACTTTCACTTCCTTCGGAGCCTCAATCCCGATCTTCACCTGCCCGTCCTGCACTCCGAGAATCCTGACCGTAATCGTATCTCCGATGACAATAGATTCTTCAACTTTCCGACTGAGAATAAGCATGGGAATCACTCCGTATCGACAGGCTGAGGATTGAACAACGGATGACGCATGGAAAGCGACTCGTCTTCCAGAATTATCTGGTGCGCTTCCCGCGTCTTGTTGTCGACAACCAGCGGGCTCCGGAGGTTCATTGTCGAAGCTTCAACCGGATCTTTGAGTGCAACCAACGAAAAGACCGTGACATCATGATTGCTGAACAATTTCGATTGGTAATCTTTCACAACCAAATCTGGGGTAATCAACGCAAAGCTCAAATTTGGATCTTCAAGCGAGACAAGCCACCGGAACGGCTGCGTATCCTGGTCGTCGACTATGAGATATTTTTTGTAAGTACGGAAGCCGATGATTCCATCTGGCACGACGAGGACGTGCTTTTCCTCAAATGTCATTTCACCAAATTGTCGATTCGTGAATTTCATTTCACTTCTCCTGACTAACATCGTTGATGGATTCCGATTTGTTCTGCATCGTTGTCGGGGACCTGAGCGGTGTTTTCGCCATCACGACAATGTCAACACGGCGATTTCTTGCCCGGTTCTCTTCGGAGGTGTTCGGCAGAAGAGGCCTGTACTCGGAATACCCGACCACCGAGACTTTTTCCGGATTAATACCATGCTTTTCAATAAGGTAATATCCTACATTCAAGGCACGGCGCACAGACAAATGCCAGTTTGACGGGAATTCCGCCGTGTGAATAGGAACATTGTCCGTATGTCCTTCAACCCGGATGTCGTTCGACAGCTTCCTCAAAGCCTGGGCCAGCTCATCGAGCGTTTCCAGTGACGAAGATTTGAGATCAGATCTCCCGGAAGCAAACAAGAGCTGTTCCTGAAGGTGAACGGTTACCCCCCGTTCATCCTCGGTAATTGTCACCGGGAGGGACTTTTCGTCGAGCTTCAGCGCTTTTCTGATCTGGGTCTCAATATTCCGTCGCTCGCCATAGATGTCGGGCAAATTCCGGTCAATCTCAACAATTTTGAGCTTCATTGCCGTCGCGTCACTGGATCCAAACACCCCGCCGAGTGCTGCAACGACTTCCGCATATTTCTTGGTGTCAATTTTGGACATCGCATACAGGATCACAAAGAGTCCGAGCAACAACGTGATGAGGTCGGCGTTGTGTCTGCGGTTCTTCATTCTTTGACTTGCTCGGACTTTGCCAACATGCTATTGAGTTTCGTCTTGATGACCGTGGGAACCTCGCCGGACTGGATCGCCAGTATACCTTCCGTGATCAGCTCCATGTAAAAACGTTCGTCGCTGTTGATGTTCTTGAGCCGGTCCGCCGTGGGAAGCCAGACGATGTTTGCCATGAAGACACCCCACAATGTAGCAATGAAGGCGCTGCCTATATGCTTGATCAAAGTTGTAGGATCTTCTCCCGCCGATGCAAGTGTCGCGATGAGCCCCATCACCGTTCCAATAATTCCCATCGTCGGCGAGTAGCCTCCCATCTTCTGAAAGATTGCAATATACTGGTTGTGACGCTCGGTGACATAATGGGTTTCCGATTCTGCGACGGCACGGAGAACTTCCGGGTCGGCACCATCAATCAGGAACCTGAGCATTTTCGCGAGAAACGGATTCTTCACTGAACCGGTTTCCTTTTCCAGTGTCAGCAGACCCTCCTTGCGGGCAACGGACGAAAAGCGAACGATGTCCCGGATTGTGGGCTTCACATTGAATGCGGGCGGAAAGAGCGCCATCTGAACAAGTGTTACGGCTTTGCGAAATACTTTGAGAGGAGTCCCGATCATCGCTGCCGCGATTGTCCCCCCAAACACGATGATCATCGCGGGAAGAATGATGAGCGCACCGATCTGCCCTCCTTCAAGAAGGAACGAACCAAAGATCGAACCAAACCCAAAAAGAATTCCAAGCGCCATTCCGATATCGATCGATTTTCTCATAATGCTGTCGAGCCAAGAAAGTCAAGCAACGATTTGGGTAGCGACTGTGCCGCAACAGCCAATGCCGCATTCAACATCACCTGGTAGTTCTGAAGCTTCATCGACGCTTCAGCGATGTCTGCATCCTGGACATTGGAGAGCATTGCTGTCAATTGCGTTTTCTGCTGATCAAGATTTGCTGAAAATGTGTCGAGGCTTTGGCTGATTGAACCAGCTTTGCCTGCGCTGTTCAGGATTTGGTCGAGGCTCTGGTTAACCGCGTCCACCTGGGCAGCAGTCGGCGAGGATCCACTGTTCATCGTGTCGCGGATTTGAATCATCAAATCAAAAAGTGCCGTTCCCCCAAATGCCTGTTCCCCCGGAATGTTGACCTGTTCTTGTACGCCATCTCCAACTGGCAGGGATATTGTCCCGTCGATCCCGTTTGGATTCATTGTGATCGTCGAATGATCTGCAGAAAGCGTGAACGGACTGTCGAGGGTCTGTGTTCCGCCGAAAATGTATTTCCCGCCAAACCTCGTATTTGCGATGTCGACTGCTTCCCCGAGGAGCTGATCCACGGTGTCGGCGTCCGTCGAAAGAGCTTCCGTTGTCGACGCATTCACCGCGCTTGTTACCGTCTGTTTGAGAGTCGTCAACAAATCCGAAAGACTGTCCAGAGCGCCTGTGGTGGCATCGATGATCCCTTTTCCAGCAGAAATGTTCTGTGAATATTGAGCGTTCTGGTCCAACGAGGTTTGGAGCCTCATGATGGAACCTATGGCAACGGGGTCATCGGAGGGCTTCTGCACACGCTTGCCGGACGCCACCTGTCCCTGCAGATCCATGATTTGCTCGCGCGCCTGATTGATGCTCGCAAGGTAATTCAACGACATTCCACTATCGGTCACACGCATCGTTGTCACGCAATCATGTTAAGGATGGATTGATACATGTCATTTACACTCGTGATCACTTTCGCCGCCGCATCAAATCCTTTTTGGAACTGGATAAGATTGACCATCTCTTCGTCGGTCGAAACACCCGAGATCGAGTTCTGTTGGTTCTGCAACTGCGTCAGAACCAGGTTCTGCGATTGTTCAGAATTTGTTGACGCCTGCACACTGGAGCCGACATCCGCCACGAAACTGTTGTAATTCTGGGAGATTGTCTCAGTGCCTCCGCTCATCGTCAGCGCGTTGGCAAGATCCGCAAGCGACAACGCCACGCTGTTGTCACCTGGCGAGCCATCGCCCGAGGCAGCGATAGCGTTGACATCGGAAGAGACTGCTGCACTGATTGCAATCGTACTCGCATCGGAGCCTGCGAAGAAGTCGTTCCCCGTTGACGGGGGAGTTCCCAATCCGTATCCGGTTTCGTGTATGGCGTTGACTTGCGAGATAATCGTGGACGCAAGAGAATCCAGCTCGCTTTTGTAATTTGGAATGGTTGTGTTGACGATTTGCAGAATACCCCCTAGCTCGCCGGAACTGATATCGACCGGTTGCGACGTATCTTCGTTGAGGATCTGCACCTGTCCGCCCGAGGTTGCCGCCTTCAATGTGATGTATCCCGAGGATGACTCCAACACGGATCCACCGACAACGATCGTCGTAGCCCCTTTGTCGTCTTGACGAACTTGAACATTCGCCAATTGCGACAGAGCTGCTATTTGGTTGTCACGTTGGTCGAGCGCGTCGTTCGCTTCAGCGCCGTTCGCCTGGAGCGCAGCAATCGTCTGGTCGCTCTGCCAGATTCCTTTTACCAGGGTATTGATCTGATCTACCCGTGAAGTGATTTCGGGCGTGAGGTCACCCTGCAATTGTTGAAGGGTCGAATGAAGCTGGTGAAATGTGTTGTTCATCGAAGTCGCGCTCTGCACGACTGAGTTTCTCAGCGCACTATCCTCAGGGTTCTGCGCCAGATTCTGAAATGAACTGAAGAAATTCGTAATCATTGCGCCGAGGCCTGTGTCCGAGGGTTCATTGAGAGCCGACTGTATTTGGTCGAGAATCTGTCCCTGCTGCGTCGCCTGGCCAAGATTATAATTCGTTGTCCAAATTTGCTGGTTGATGAACATGTTGCTTTGGCGCTGTATGCTTGCTATCGCGACTCCACTTCCCAGATAGCCAAAGGATTCGAGTTGAGCGGGAGCCGTCACGAAGTTAACGCGCTGCCGAGAATACCCGAGTGTGCCGGCATTTGAGACATTGTGGTTCGTCACCTCAATGCCCACCTGCTGTGCCATCAAGGCATTCTTGGCAATGTTGAGTATTCCGTTGAGTCCTGACATGAGCCTCTCGTGTCGCTAGATTTTCTGGTCAATGAGTCGGCGACGCTGGTCGCCAGTCAAAATGTGAATTGTATTCTTGACAAACCGGGAAGAACTTTCCAGCAATATCCTGTTTTGATGATTCCGTTCTTGAATCCGTTTCGAAATGCCCTTCATGGTGCCGCGAATCGTTGTAAGCTTTGTCGCAGAATTCTCATCAAGGTGCTTGGCGAGCTCGGAGAGGCGAACTTCGCCTACGCCTGATGGCAGCCCTTTGATTTCCGAAGCAACCTGAGACAGCAATTTGATTCGCTCGCGCTCCAAATCTTTTGTCGGCTTCAGCAAAGCTCGTTCCCGCTCCACCATTGCCGACAATCTGTCCGCATTCATGCGTATGAGCGCTTCCTGCTTTTCCTCAATCACAACCAACAGTGCTCTCGCCATGTCTGTTTCGGCCACGAGAATATTGATCAATCGCTCAAGGGTTGTCATTGCCCATCACTCCTTGTTCTTGGAAAATTTGAAGGTATTTCATGACCCTTTCAACATATTGCTGCGTTTCCTGGATGGGCGGCACGCCGCCGTGCTGTTCAACCGTGTCGGGACCTGCGTTATACGAAGCCACCGCCAGTTTTAAGTCTCCACCGAACTTGTCCATCAAGCTTTTGAGGTACTTCGATCCGCCGAGAATGTTATCCTGCGGATTCCAAACGTCCGCCACTCCCATCTGTTCTGCGGTCGTATCGATGAGCTGCATCAATCCCTTGGCATTTTTGGAAGAGACTGCACGAGCGTTCCCACCGGACTCGGCAGCGATCACTGCCTTGATCAGATTTGGGTCCAAGCCATACGCGCTTGAAGCTTCCTGAATGCTATCGTCGTACTGGGCCACATTCTGCGAAATATGGTTCGCGGAAGGCGCAAGGCCGTGGACACGGTCCGTCATATGGCTCCCGACCGTCCGAAGGAGATCCGTCATTTGCTGGCCGGAGGTCGGCATTGACTCTCCGGTCAACTGTTTGTACATCATCGCGCCAATGCCAAAACTGCCAGTCTCGGACATGTGCTTCGACATTTCAAGGTCGAACATCCCCTGCATCACATCGTTGCCGAACCCTTGATCCTTTTCCGATGTCGGCACGGTCTTTCTCATGTTTTCCAGCATGTAGTTCACAAAAATCGCCTCGAAATCCTTGACGGCTTTCTGGAGCTTGAGCTTGGATGAATCGCTGAGTCCTTTCGAACCCTGCGTACTCTCCGGTTGCGTTGTTTTGTTTCCAACAATTGGTACCACGTTCATACCGTTTCGTTAGATGATGACCAAATCAGCTTTGAGCGCTCCGGCTTCTTTCAACGCCTGAAATATGGCAATGATGTCCCGTGGCGATACTTTCAGCGCGTTGAGCGATTTGGCAATGTCCTGCACGGTCGCTGCACCGTTGAGCGCAACGACGGATGCACTGTCGAGCCCTGCCGATATGGTCGTCATTTGGGTTGAAACCGTCTTGCCGCTGGAGAACGCCGGCGGCTGCGAGATCACGGGGACTTGTTGGATTTCGATGTTGAGCCCGCCGTGTGAAATCGCGACGGGAAGAATGGAGACGTTTTCACCCACCACCACGGTTCCGGTTCGTTCATTGATGACAACTTTTGCCGCAACGTCAGGATTGATTTCCAGGAGCTCGACGAGTGAAATGAACTCCACGAGCTTTCCGTCCGTTCTGAAACTATCGGGGACAACAACCGAGATGGTCGAACCGTCGGTGGCCACCGCACTCGTATCCGAGAACTTTGTGTTAATTGCTTCGGCGATACGATTCGCGGTCGTAAAATCCGATTGAAAAAGGACGATGGAAATATTCCATTGTTTTGCGAACGAAGTGACGACAGATTTTTCGAGAAGTGCACCGCCCGGAATTCTGCCTGCCGCGGTGTGATTGCGACGAACCTCGCTTCCTCCCGCGCTCACATTCATACCTCCGACGGACATAGGGCCCTGTGCTGAAGCATAGACACTCCCATCAAGACCGGAAAGCGGAGTCATCAAGAGGGTTCCCCCCTGCAGGCCTGTTGCGTCACCCATCGATGAGACAATGACATCAAAGGAGCCGCCTTCCTTTGCGAACGGAGGCACGGTTGCCGTAACCATGACTGCAGCAACATTGCGTGTCCTCAGGTCGGTTTGGGGAACCGTGACCCCAAATCGCTTCAACATGCTCGACACCGATTGGAGCGTGAAGGTCGATCGCTGCGTGTCGCCAGTTCCGTTGAGACCGACCACAAGTCCGTACCCGATCAGTTGTTCGCCTTTGATGCCCTGTACATAGGCAATATCCTTGATCCTCGTCGAAGCTTGAAGGGAGGTCACGAGAAAGGTCGCCACAATGGCGATCACAATCGGTGGTTTGTTCATGGTTCAGCCCTCAAAAAAGCCAGTGAAAAAGTCTGGTGAGCCAGCCAGGACTCTGCGATCTGTTTATCATCCCGTTTCCTTCAAAGACAATTTTGGCTTCGGAAATGTTGTAAGAGTAAACACTGTTGTCTCCTTGAACGTCCGAGGGACGGATGATGCCGGAAATGCTGATGAGCTGGTCCTCGCCATTAATGGTGATGAGTCGCCTTCCACTGATCCACATATTGCCGTTCGGAAGGAGCGAATCAACCCTTGCGCTGATTTTTGCCTCGAGCGATCCGTTGGCTTGTGTCGACCCCTGACCTTTAAACGTATTCGTTGTGCCGAGACTGAATGCAGTATTCGGCAACGGCGTTGTGCTGGTCTGGGCAGATCCCGTCAGGCCAATCGTGCTTTCGCGATCTGTCGACGACTGCGCGCTGTTGGATGCGCTCGACGATTCCAAGATGAGAATAGTCACGGCGTCGCCAATTTGATTTGCCTTTTGGTCCGAGAACAATGATCGTGCAACATTATCCCTCAAATTCTGAGAACGAAGCACCCCGATCGGAATCAGCATCACGAGTGATGCCACAATCATTCTTCCAGTCATTGCCATGGATGTCCTTCTTTCCGATTTATTCTACTTGCTTTCCAGAACAGGAACGGATTCTTGCAGATGTATTTCAACTGTCCGCGCATCAATGACTTGTGCGCGGAGCCGTTCGTGCGAACCCGCACGCCGTACCGTGATGATATCTCCTACCGCGCCATCTTCTTCCGCGATGCCCGAAGATGTCACGACTGTATTCCTCGACCACACAGCAATGGTCACACGGTCTTCCTCCTTCAGCACGGGTATTCGTTCTACCATAGCATGACGCATGATCGAATTTGACGTGATGATGCGCGTCGACCGCTTCCCATAGAGATCGTGCATCGACGTGATCAGATCGTCACCCAGCATGGTCGTTTCAATGCGTTTGAAGACGACGTCGGCCAGCTTGATCGGTTCGTGCTTCTGCAGCTGGCGCGCCGCGACGGCGACACTGTCGAAAGTGCGAATGTACACAGAAATCACGGCGCGGCCTTCCACCCGCTTTCCGCTTGCGATCTCCACCGGGATACTCACGTATCCTCTCATTGTGGGAATCACTTCGGCGACAACGCTGATCGAGTACTGCGTCGAGCGCGTGACAATATTCGGAAGTCGTCCGTGAAACTCGACAATTGTGCGATCGTCGTTCCCGAGTTTCTGGTGGATAAACTCTGTCACGACCGCCTTCACTCTTCCGGTGTCGACTACGGTTGTCTCGGCACCTGTCCAAACGAGGATTGCCATAAGGATAATTCTTTGCATTCGGAAATTGCCTGCGATCCCTTCATTAGCCCTTGAGGTTGTTCGCCATTTCGAGCATGTCTTCGACCGTTTTGATCGTTTTCGAATTGATCTCATAGGCCCGTTGGGCCACGATCATACTCACCATCTCCTCCACAACGTCGACATTCGATGCTTCAAGCGAACCTTGCATTAATTCGCCGAAGCCCACACTTCCCGCAGCTCCCTGAATCGGTTTACCCGAAGCGACGGTCTCCACATAAAGGTTGTTGCCGATCGCGCTGAGCCCGGCCGGGTTGACAAACTTCGCCAGCTCGAGTTGGCCGATCTTTGTCGGCGATGTCTGGCCAGCCTCCGTTGCCTGAATCGTGCCATCGAGGCCGATCGTAATACTCTGTGTGTCGGAGGAAAATGTGATCGGTGGATCGATGAGATAGCCTTGCGATGTCACGAGCTGGCCATCACCCGATACTTTCAGTGAACCGTCACGTGTGTAGGCAATCGTCCCATCAGGACGTTGAACCTGAAAGAAACCATCCCCCTGGATTGCTATGTCGAGGGGATTGTTGGTCGGCTGGATGTCGCCTTGACCGAAGTTTTTGACGACGGCGGCCGGGAGTACACCGTTTCCGACCTGAATTTCTGCCGGCTCCTGCACTCGGCCATCCTCCGACGACCCTCCAGCTTTGATCGTCTGGTACATCAGATCCTGAAACTCGGGACGGCTTTTCTTGAATCCCGTCGTGTTCACGTTCGCGAGATTGTTGGAAATAAGATCCACGTTCAACTGTTGAGCCGCCATGCCTGTCGCGGCTGTTCGCAATGCTCTGTTCATAGTGCGTTCCTCTGCGTGAGAGTTCTTAGGTTAATCTTCCGACGTCCATTGCTTTTTCAAGCGAACCGTCCTGTACTTGAACCATGCGTTGGTCGGTCTCAAAACTCTTGCTGAGCTCCACCAACTCTACCATCGATTCGACGCTGTCGACGTTGGATTCCTCGAGATATCCCTGGCGAATGAGCGGTTGCTGGCTGTCCGCATCCGCAGGTTTTTCCGGGGCATCACTTTGGAACAGCGACGCTCCGTCTTTTTTCAAATCATTCAGGTTTTCAAAATCCGCAACGCGCACTTTTCCAATCAGCGTCGTCCCATTGCTCACGTTTCCGTTTTCATCGATCAAGATCGTTGAGTCGGGAGTTCTTTCCGGCTGCGGGATTCGAATCGGTCCCGAGGTACCCATGACTGCGTAGCCATCACCATTGACCAATGTCCCGTCTGTGGAAAGGCTGAAGTGGCCATTGCGAGTGTACCGGTTGCCCTGCGGGGTTTCAACAACGAAAAAGCCCCGACCCTGGAGCGCGAGATCGAATGGAGCCTTCGTCTGATTCAACGATCCCTCGGAAAAGTCGGTGTATTCCTTGCTATCAAGACCAGCGAGAGGACCGTTTCCCTGGATCTGTGACAACGCCGCATTCTTCATCGTCTGAATGAACAGGTTGTCCTTCTTGAATCCTGTGGTGTTCGCGTTGGCAATGTTGTTCGCAAGAACTTCCAACCGTGTCATGCGGGGCTGCATGCCGGCCCCCGATGAATAGATTCCCTTGATCATTCCGCCTCCTGGTTCACGTGCGAGGCCTCAAGCCTCTTCAAGCGTTCGACCAATTCAAGCTCTCCTGCTCCCACACCAAGTTTTTTTGCTGTCGCCAGTCGTGATGAATTAATCACCAGCGACGTCGGATTCTTCGCCGCTGTCTCGACGTGGTGTTCCTCCCTGGCATTCTCGCGCAATTTCATGGCAAACTGGATATCGCCAAGATTGCGCTGAAACTTCTTTGCAAGCGTTGATTCAAGCTCTTCTCTGTCATTCACAGGATCATTGTCCTGTTGGAATTCTTGTGCAATTTCAAGCCGCTGCTGTTTCGCACTTTCTTCTATGATCTGAGCTTTTGTCGGAACATAGTCCGGAAAGAGAGGCAGCGTGCCGGAAAACTGTTCTTCTTCAGCAGGATGGGTTTCAGACGAAGGCTTGCTGACTTTGTGCTTGACGAGGTATATGATTCCCGCAATGCCAGTTATCAGAAGAGACAAAGAAATCAGCAGGAGCCACATCGATGGCGCGGCTGTTGAAGTTTGGGGTGCCTGTACTGATGTGTTCACGGTAGCCGGTTCCGTCGTTCCGACGGTATGCTGATCAATGTTCCGGCTGCTGTGTTCATCACTTGCCAACTGCTCACGAACCATCGCCGGAATGTCCACGATCGGGTTTTTGTTTTTCGATTTGTGATTGGCATTACTCCGGAATGTCGCGACCGGAATTCTTGTGCTTGCCTGCAAGACGCCTGTTGCACGACCTTCGTCGGGAAACACGTCAATCCAAATTGCCTGGTGAAGGTCGTGATGGAAGATCTGGTATCCTTTAAAACCATTTTTCAGTGTAAGGGTCATGGTGGTCTTGCCATCGAGGATGCGATTGACGACCGCTCGCTCGACGAGACCGGAATGGAATTGCAGCGACGTTCCGTTCAAGGTGATTGCTGATTGAATATCAGACACATTGACGGTCAACGTGTTTCCGGTTAATGCGCCGGTGCATTGGACATCTCCTTTGAAGAAAAGAAGGAATCGGCTGTACTCCGGTCGCACGATGTATCGCGCATATCCCTTCAAGATGTGTGGATCTGAAGTGCTTCCTCCTCTCAGGGTGCAGACGCCAATCGTGATCAGGATCAGTGTCGTTGCAATTGTTGTGAATCGTGCCTTCATATTCGTCTCACAGGTAAGATGATTGAAAAGGTTGTTCCCACGTTGACTTCAGAGTTTACTCTGATTTCGCCCCGGTGTTGCGAAACGATCTTCTTGCAGATCGAAAGTCCCAAGCCCGTCCCTTTTCCGGGTTCCTTGGTCGTAAAGAATGCAGAGAAGATGCGATCGAGATGCTCTTTCGGTATGCCAGTCCCTGTATCCGCAAACTGAATGACAACATTGAGATCTTTCAGCTCCGTCTTCACTGTGACGGTGCCTCCCTTCGGCATCGCATCCCGAGCGTTGATCAGGAGGTTCAGGAATGCCTGCTGCAGGTAGTTGGTGTTTCCCGTAATGGTGGGGAGTGAATCCGCGAACTGGCGCTCGATGGTCACCTTGTTGTTCCGCAGGTCGTGCTGAACGATTGCCACGATATCTTCCAGCGCCTTGTTCACATCGACCGACTCCAGCCGGACATCATCGGAAACAGAATGCGAGAATGTCATGAGCCGCCGGGTAATCTCCGCGAGCCTCCTTACTTCCGTCGTGAACAAATCGACCCAATTGGGAATCGGATTGCCACGTTTCACCAAGTCGACGTGAGCAAGGAGGATTTGAATGGGATTTTTGATTTCGTGAACAATTCCTGCAGCAAGCTCTCCAAGGGCAACAAGTTTTGCCGCTTGGAGCATTTGTGCCTGCGAGGCCTTCAGTTCCTGGTTCGCCTTGACGAGCTGATGGTGCGTTCTCCAGTTCTCCACACCCGCCGCAGCTTGATTCGCAAGGACCGAGAGAAGCTGCATGTCCTGATTGGTGAATTCCTGCTGGGGTTTTGTTGTGTGGATCAGGTAGATGCCGATATTCTCGTTCCGCAGGATGAGCGGCACAATCACAAAATTCCTCGGCGATCCATTGCTTACAAGATTTGCAAGGTCGGGGATGATGACTGTCTTCTTTTCCGAAAAGACCCAGTCCACGATGCCCGACTCAAGGTGCTGGTGTGCCTCGGCAACAAGTCTTTCCGACCCGTGAGAGGTGAGGGGCATGAGCTTCTTCCCCAAGGCATCGAAGAGAAACACGTTGGATTCCAGGATCGGCAGGACCTGTCGGCTCAGGTCGATGAGTGTGCTGACAATGAGCTCAGGCTCCACGGCCGTGCTGATAGCGTTGGACAGCCGCTGCATAACGACAAGCTCATCGATCGACGACCGGATGTCCAGATTATTCTTGGTGAACTGACTGTTTTCCCGTTTCAGGACATCGATGGTCTGTTCGAGCGCACGGATATAGACTTCCCGGCTCTCGATGAACTGTTCGAACTGCGGAACTGCTTCCTCGAGAAACTTCTCCTTTCCTTTCGGTCCTTGTAGTGATCCCTTTTCGTTCATAACACTCTATATGAGATTCATATGGGCGAGCATTGCTGCCTCTTTGACATCCGTTTCCAGCACTTCTGCGTACTTGCTCATAAGCTCTTCGAGCACCTGTGGGTCGGAGAGCTGCAACCGCTCCAGGGCGGCAGGCTCAAAATCAATTCCTTTGTCGAACACGGCCTGCTGTCCGCTGATACGCGAGGCCACGATATCCGCGCAATGAATGATTGAGACAAGCTCCGGATTCATTTCTGCTTTTGAAGGCGTGTTATGATAGAGAATCGCTTCGACAAGGTGATCGGGCAGGTTCCAGCGTTCAGCCAGCCAGCTGCCGATTTCGGCGTGTGTCACTCCCAACACACTTTCCTCCGCCTCGATGAAGGTCAGCTCACTCTCGCGGGCAATGTCGACAATTCTCCTGAACTCGCCGTTGAAATAGCGATGCATGACCGAGACCCCCATATCGTGCAAAAGTCCTCCGACAAAGACTTCCCCGCTGATCCGATAGCCGAGGTCCCTGGCGATCTTTCTGGCGATGACACCGGTGGCTATGGCGTGATCCCAAAAAGCTTTCGAGTCAAAATACGTATCGGACTTTTTCTGAAGGGAGCTCACCAATGAAATACTGATGACTATTTCCTTCAGCGCGTCAAAGCCCAGAACAATGATTGCAAAGTCGATAGTGGAAATCTTCTTTGGGAAGCCATAGAAGGGAGAGTTGGCGATCTTCAGCACTTTTGCCGTCAATGCCTGATCGGAAGATATGATCTTGCCCAGTTGCGACGCACTCGTTCTCGGATTATCCACCATTTCCACCACCTCCATTGCGATGGACGGTAACGCAGGAAGATTGATGATGGTCTTTACTTTGTCACGTATGTAATCGATGGTAAGCATCATTCTATTGAGTAATCATCGTGACGGCAGCCCGCAACTTTGCAAAGGCCGAATGCTGCAGCTGCTCGACGGCCATGACAGACAGACCCAGAAGTTTCGTGCAGTCCTCCACGGAAAGTCCTTCATAGTACCGCAGGGCCACAACAAGCCGTTCCTTGTCTTCCAGTTCACCCATTGCTTCCACAAGGTTGCTGCGAAGTTCCTGGACAAGCGTCTCGAACTTCGGGGCGCGAGCGAGTTCCTGCCGGAACAAAACGATATAGCCGGAGTCCGGATCGACCTGAAAGAATGATTCGTCCACGCCGAGTATTCGCTGTGCTTCTTCGTCGACCTCGTCGACTCTTTCGTAATCCGTTTGGCCGATATTCAACTTGTGGCAGAGCGCTTCCGCAATATGGACCGTCGCGACGAGTTGAGGGTTGATCGATGCAAGAACAGGACGATGATGGTAACGAATTGCTTCGACCAGCTCTCCGGATACGTTCCAGCGCCTGACCAAAGCGGCTCCAACCTCGGCGTGTCCTGCCTTCGCAGACGGCAATGCAGGGTCAATGTTTTTCCAGCTGACGTTCCCTCCCTGTGGATCATAGAATCGGTCCATGATTGATTCGTTAATCACGACATACCCCACGTCGTGAAGGAGTCCTGCGACAAACGCATCGTTTGCGTCGCACGCGCCCGTTTTGATTGCGATGAGTCGGGCTCCCAGTGCGCACCCGACGGAATGGGTCCAGAAGGACTCGAAGCGGACCATGGTGTCGACCATCCGGCGAAGTGCGCCACTGACGACACTTCGCACGACCATTTCTTTCAGAGCATCGAAGCCGAGCAGGACGACCGCAAAATTGGGATCGCTTATTCTCCGTTGAAATCCATAGAGAGGCGAATTTGCCTGGCGGAGCAGCCTTTTCATCAGTGCTGCATCCTTTGAAATCACGGACGCAAGTCGTGCAACGCTTGTGTGCGGGTTGTCGACGAGATCGACAATTTCCTTGATATCCGCAGAATGTCGTGGATGGCTTGACACGCTTACAGAGTCTTCGTATACGATTGCCTGGTTCACGGATTGCTCCACTTATGACAGCATTGTCCGAAGCGCACTCAGAATGGTTTTTTGGATTTGACAGACGCGGGACTCGGAGATCTTCAGGACCTGACCGATCTCGCGAAATGTCATTCCTTCATAGTAATACAGTGTTATGACGAGTCGATCCCGTTGCCGAAGCGATTCAACCGCTTCGATCAGCCTCGCCCTCGTTTCCTCGGCGTTTACAATCTCAAAGGGATCCGACGCCTGGTCGGCAGCAACGTTCTCCAACAATTCGGTTTCTTCCTCATACCCCAGACGTCCATCCATCGCTAATCGGCGGGCATCGCTGATCAGATCCCGGTACTCCTCCAGAGTCATGGAGAGTCTTGCTGCAATGTCGACTGCCGTCGAGGCTCTGTTCGCCCCGTTTTCCATTTCTTCGAGAACTCTTTCCGCCAATTCTTTCTTCTTCCTGACCGACCGCGGAACCCAATCCAGTTTCCGCAGCTCATCGAGAATTGTCCCTTTGATTCTTGTGACGGCATATGTTTCGAACTTGACTCCTTTGCCAGGTTCAAAGCGGTCAGCCGCATCCAGCAGCCCCAGCAACCCGAACTGCACCAGGTCCGTTTCCTCGAGAACGTGCTCATTCCTGGCGTGCTGGAACCCGAACCTCCTGACAACGTACTTCACAAGGCCGATATGGCCACGCACCCAGTTTTTCTTCTCCTCCTGGGTTCCCCAATATCCTGCCACACGGGGGTCGACTGTATATGAATACTGCATTGTCATTGTGCCATCGTCCGATCTTATTTAGGCAGTCGGATGGGCGGGTTTATGGGCTGCCGGTGTCCCTTCGTTCCGAATGGGCTTATTCTTCGACGCAAAAACAACCCCGAGGGCGACGACACCTGCGGCGGCGACGACCACGGTGATGAACACGATGAATGCACGCGACACCGTGTCCAACAACGAATCGTGTTGAAGTCCAAAAGCGACGGTCGCAATGAAGAATGCAAGCAAACCTAACTGGAAGATCACTCTGTTCACGCTATCACTTTCCTCCTTCCGGAAATTTGAGAAGCACGTTCGATGGAATATCCCTGCGAGAGCCGACGAAGAGACAACGAGGCCGCAGAATATGGGAACTGCTGCACCAAAGGGCGTTGGTCAATGACTGCTGTTGTGGCGTTCGTGTCAAACGGGATAAATCCTTTGTAACAAGGGTTGACAGCCAAAAAATGATTCACTGCTTTGATCAGCTTTTCTGCTGCCTGGTCGGCTTCAAACGGTGTCCGTACTTGATTCATAAGAATGCTCAGTGACGCTTTCGCTCCGCTCGTAACGATCATCTTGATCACCGCGTATACATCCAGGACAGCTGTGGGTTCGACCGTCGCGACGACGAGCACCTCTTCAGAGCGGACAGCGCTATGCAGGTTTTCCCTGTTCAACCCTGCGCCGGAGTCAACGACCACAAGATCGAAGCGTTCCTCTGTTGACACGAGTCCTTTAAACAGTCGGTCGAAGCGATGTTCATCGTAGGGAGGATACGTCGCGTCCCCCGAATTTCCTGCCAGAATCTCAAGGCCAGGCAACGGACTAAAGAGGGCGTCTTCAATGTCGATCTCGCCTTTCAACACGTGTCCAAGTCGATAGTGCGGCGACGCCCCAACCATGACATCGATATTGCCGAGATTGGGATCAGCATCCACCAGGAGTACCTTCGTTCCGGCTTCCGCAAGCGCAAATGCCGTGTTGAGCGCCACCGTGCTTTTGCCGACACCGCCTTTGCCGGACATGACGGAAACAATGCGTGGCTTCAGGGTGACTGCATGTGTATCGTGGGGAGTCACCATTCGGCGAAGAGTTTCTGCCTGGTCAACAATAAATGGTTGTTCAGCCATTGGGTACAACGCCTCGATACACCATTAATGCAAACTTGATGCCATCTGCGGCCATAATATCGTCCGGAACTCCTTGTCCTGTCGTGAAATATGAGACCGGGAATTTCTGGTGTTGCACAATATTGAACATCGGTCCGAAAGTAACCGCCTCGTCAACTTTTGAAACGATGATATTGTTCGGATTCAGGAGTGCGTACTTCTTCACGATATCATCCAGCGTCGAAGCGCTGGTTGGTGCGCTTAACACCAGGTGGACCTCATCAGGTTTGAGTGCTTCTACGATCTTCCTCAGATCGGTAAGATCCTTCTTGGCCTTCTGGTTTCTCCCCACGGTGTCAACATAGAGCACGTCGTTGGCGGACAGTTTTTTCAGAGCCACCGCCACATCCGAAGCGCGATAGATCACTTCCATTGGAATGTCAGCAATAGCTGCAAAGGTGCGCAGCTGCTCGATTGCACCGATACGATACGTGTCGGCAGTCATGAGACCCACTTTCTTGTGATTCACGAGTTTGTCCCGGGCAGCGAGCTTCGCAATGGTCGTAGTCTTCCCGACTCCAGTCGGCCCGACAAGCATCACAACTCTTGGCCTCTTCGACTTCGCGCGCCCCACGATGCCGGTTTTCACTCTTCCTGCCACGGCTTGCAGCAGTCGTTCTTCTATCCTGTCGATTCCCTGGAGCTGGATCCCCGGATTCGAATTCAGCACATCACCTACGATATCTCCAGCAAGTCCCCGAGGAACTTCATGGTCGACCAGTTGCTCGAACACGCGTCTCAATTGTTCGGGCATTGGCGGTGTCTGCTGCTGTTTGAGCTGCAATGTCAGCACATTCAGAGAGGTCTTGATATCTTCGACATCTGCCTTCAGGTGATAGAATTCCGCCTGCTCCTTGAGTTCGTGGGGGATCGGGCGCTCTCCCTCAGACCTCTTTTTCTCGAACTGATCAACAATTTGGCGGATACCCTGCACCGCTGAACTCTGATTCGCCGTGGAAGACATCCGAGGGATCGCATGGCTCTTTGTCAGTGTTTCCACGGAATCTTCGGTGGACATTCCGGTATAGGCTTGGATCGGCGATCTATATGACGGGCTTTCGGACTCTTCGAGTTCATCAATAGCGCCGGTGATTTCCACCATTTCCGTTCCGAGGGCACCCAGAATCCCGCCCCGGGTCAGCCTGCGTGTATTCAGGACGATCGCATCAGGCCCAAGGTCTTTTTTCATCTGGTTGGTTACATCTTTCATGTCCGGTCCAACGAACTTCTTAATTCTCATTGTTTGCCTCCAGTTTTCCTAGGAATTCAATATCTGTTTCAGGCGGGAGCTCCGTGAACGAAAGCACAACGACATTCGGGAACGTTGTGTGGATGAGCCTGTAAAAATACGGCCTCACGGTCGCCACACAAAGGACAATCGGTTGATACCCGGAAATCGTTGCCGTGTCGGAATTCTCCTGCAGACTCTTGTGGATCTTTTGAACTGTGGCCGGCGAAAGCCCAAGGCTTGGACTGCTCTCCTTGTTGTTCTGCAGCGCACTGGTGAGCATTTGCTCAAGCTGTGGATCCATCGCGATGGCGTGAATGACTCCTTTAGCATCACGGTGGAGCCGAGCAATCGTCTCAGAAAGCGAGTGACGCACGTATTCCGTCAATACCTCTACATTTTTCGTCACCTTCGCATAGTCGACGAGCGCTTCAAGAATTGTCACAAGATCGCGGATGGGAATTCCTTCTCGCAGCAGATTTTGGAGAACCTTTTGAATCGTGCCGAGGGGCAATGTGTCCGGGTTCAGGTCTTCAACGACCGCAGGATATTCCTTTTTCAAATTCTCGATCAGCTTTTTTGTATCCTGACGGCTGAGAATCTTATCGGCATTCCGCTTGATCACTTCCTGGACGTGCGTGGAAAGCACGGTGCACGCATCAACGACCGTGTAGCCGCGGAGTTCCGCATCTTCCCGCTGACGTTCCGGGATCCAGACCGCTGGCATGCCAAACGCCGGCTCCTTGACCCGTAATCCCTGTAATTCATCGACAACCGACCCCGGATTCATTGCGAGCACTTTGTCCATCATGAGACGGTCCGTCGCAACGACGTTCCCGCGTATTTTGAAAACATACTCGCTTGGCTCCAGCTGCAAATTGTCACGAACCCGAACGGGAGGAATCACAACACCGAATTCCAACGCCAGTTGTTTCCGCAGGTTGGTGATCCGATTGAACAGGTCGCCCCCTTTCTTCTCGTCGACAAGGGCTATCAAACCGTACCCGATCTCAAGTTCCAGCGGATCGACTTGCAGATAATCTTCAATAAGTTCTTCTTTCTTGCGCAATTCCTTCTTGGGCTCCGTTCCGTCCTGGACGGGGGATGGCAGCTTTGCAGATTTCATATTGATGTATCCCACGCCACCAGCGAGTCCGGCAAGGACGAGGAACGGTATCGTAGGAAGCCCCGGGACGACTGCAAAGGTCGCAAGTGCACCGGATGCAATGAGAAGCGCTTTCGGCCGGCCGAACAATTGGACTCTCAATTCCCTGTCGAGCTGTTCACCGGAACCGCTCCGGGAGACAATCAAGCCGGCTGAGGTAGCGATAATCAGCGCTGGAATCTGTGTCACCAGGCCATCTCCCACCGTGAGCATGGTGTAAGCTTTGACAGCATCACTGAAACTCATCCCACGTTGGGCCACGCCGATGATGAAGCCGCCGACGATGTTCACGATATTGATCACCAACCCTGCAATGGCATCGCCACGGACAAACTTGCTTGCACCATCCATTGCACCATAAAACTCCGCCTCTCTGGCAATTTGCAGACGACGTTGACGGGCTTCAGCCTCGGTGATAAGGCCGGCGTTCATATCGGCATCAATGGCCATTTGTTTTCCCGGCATTGCGTCGAGGGTGAATCGGGCCGCCACTTCAGAGATCCTACCGGCCCCTTTGACAATGACCACAAACTGGATGAGAACGAGAATAAGGAAGATGATAAAACCTACCACATAGTTGCCGTGAACGACGAATGTGCCGAAGGCATTGATGACTTGGCCGGCATATCCTTCGCCAAGGATGAGCCGCGTCGATGCGACGTTGAGCGATAGTCGAAAGATTGTGAGGACGAGGAGTAACGAAGGAAACACCGATATCTCGAGCGGGTGCGTAACGTACATCGACACCATGAGCACGAGGATTGCAACAGTAATATTCGTGGAGATGAAGAAATCGAGCAGTGTTGCGGGAAGAGGAATGATCATCAGCGCGAGAATGGTGATAATGCCTGCCGCAAGCATCACATCGGTATTTTTCGCCAGACGTTGGAACGCGG
>Ga0335081_10001416_pt1 | contig 38238 bp, 33 predicted proteins | sample Lox_Sample_35_FD_206713 | JGI IMG/M metagenome (GOLD analysis project Ga0335081, IMG submission 206713) | Soil microbial communities from Loxahatchee National Wildlife Refuge, Florida, United States - Lox_Sample_3.5 | ecosystem: Environmental > Terrestrial > Soil > Wetlands | place: USA...
CCGACCTGCTCGCCCGCGCCGTTGCTTCCGGTGAGCGACACGGCGTCAACCTTGTCCGTATCGATCAGGTTGAGCGTCTCCTTGACATCGATGATCAGGGTCCTGAACACGTCCTGCGGGAAGCCCGCCGCCCTGAACGAGTCCTCGATGGAGAGCGCGGTACGCGGAACGTTCGACGCGTGTTTCAAGAGGACCACGTTCCCCGCCGTGACCGCGGGAATGCCGAACCGGAATGCCTGCCAGTAGGGAAAGTTCCAGGGCATGATGGCGAGCGCCACGCCGAGGGGCTGGAACATGACCGTGCTCTTTTTGTTGTCGGTCTTGATCTCCTCGGGCGCGAGCATCCGCGCGGCATTTTCGGCATAGTAATCGCATAGCCACGCGCACTTCTCGATTTCGGCTAGCGACTCCTTGATGGCCTTGCCCATCTCCCGGGTGATCACCTCCGCGTATTTCCGCTTCTCCGCCCGCAGGTGCTCGCCGAGCCGCCTGACCAGCGACGCACGGTCCGCTACGGCTACATCCCTCCAGGACCTGAACGCCTCCCGGGATCGGACGACCTGGGCGTTGATCTCGTCACGGGTCAGGAGCGGGATATCCGACATGACCTGCTCCGTATAAGGATTGACCGACGGAATTGTCTTTCTCTTCTCTCGGTATGATTTCAATGAACTGACCTTCATGGTTTTCACCCCCTTGGAGGAGGACGCGCGTTTTTTCGCTGCCCCGGTTGTCTTCACTTTTTTCCTGGCTGCCTTTTTGAGTGCCATAACCGTCCTCCTGAATACAGAATAACTGCTTACGTACGAACCTTTCAAGCCTCAAGACACGCGCAGCAACATTGCAACAATTACTTTGACGCAAGCGTTTCGGATTTCGAGTTTTCTGTCCTCTTCTCCACCGGCGCGTACAAGCACCCTGTCTTCCCGCAATAATTCCCCACATACTCCGACGAGGGCCGGTAGAGCGCGGGCTTGCCCTGGGCCTCGCCGAACTTCTCTTCGATGATATGCGCGGTCCATCCCGCGATCCGTGCCACGGCGAAGACCGGGGTCATCATATCTCCCGGAATGCCCATCATGTGGTACACGGGCGCGCTGTAGAAATCGACGTTCGGTTTGATCGTGGTCTTGCCCTTCTTCACGAGTTCGGTGAGCGCCGTCTCCTCGATCACCGCGAGCATCCGGCGCCACTCATCCTGGCCGAGCTTTTCGCCCAGCCGTTTGCCCATTTCCCTCAGGAACCGGGCGCGCGGATCGTTCGTCTTGTACACCGCATGGCCCATGCCCATGATCTTCCTGCCCGCCTCGAGTTCGCGCCGCACCCATCCCGGGATGTCCTTCTCGCTCCTCAGTTCCATAAGCATCTTCATGACGAGGGCGTTCGCGCCGCCATGCAATCCGCCGGAGAGGGCGCCCACCCCCGCGGCGACGCCGGCATACATGTGCGCCTGCGTGGAAACGACCGCACGGCAGGCGAACGTGGATGCATTGAAGGAGTGGTCGGCGTGCAGGATAAGCGCAACATCCAGGTCCATGGCAACTTCAGGATCGGGATGCTTCCCCGTCATTTGCCACAGGAAGTTCTCGGCATGGGAAAGACGGTCATCGGGTGCGAGCGGCTCGAGGTCATGCCGGATCCGCTGCCAGGCCGCAACGACGGCCGGGAGCCGGGCGATGAGCCGCACCGCTTTGGCGGTATTGGCATCTCTCGTCTCTCTATCCAGCTCAGGATCGGCCATGGCCAGGGCCGGGATCGACGCCTGGAGCGCGTCCATCGGACGGGCGCCGTGCGGCCAGGCCTTGAGCGAGTTCAGGACAAAACCCGGGATCTGGCGAGCTTTCAGAAGCCGCTGCCTGAACTCCTTCAGTTGGTCCTTGGACGGAAGATCTCCGTTCAGCAGGAGATAGGCGGTCTCTTCGAACGTGGAGTTCTTTGCCAGGTCCTCGATCCGGTATCCGCGGTAGATCAGGATGCCGTTCTCGCCGTCAACATCGGAGATCTTCGTGTCTGCGACTGTTACCCCCCGCAGCCCTATGTTCTTGGTCGCCTTCCCGTCAGAGGCGCCTTCCTTTATGTCAACCTTGGTAACCATCGCGGCCTTTCTCTGCACCCGTGCACGAATGAATGCACTCAAGTGGATTATTGACGAATCTTACGGCGGTCGTATCCCGGTTCACCTGCGTATTTGCGCGGCTACACGAGGCTCCGCGCTGCTTTCTCCGAGCAGCTGCTCCTTCACGTAGTTCAGCGTTCCGCCTGCCAGCAGATGCGTCCGCTGGCGGTCAGAAACGTCCAGGATCGTCATGATCGTTTCTTCGTCAGCCTCCACCGGGATCTCCCGCTCTCCCCGTTCGATCCGCCGTCTCAGCTCGGGAAACACCAGCCCCGTTCCCTTCTTCAGTTTTTCATAATCGCCGGGCTTCGCGAACGTAAGGGGGATGATCCCGAAATTGCAGAGGTTGGACTTGTGGATCCTGGCAAAGCTCTTCACGATCTTGACGCGGACCCCGAGATAGCGCGGCGCCAGAGCCGCATGTTCCCTGCTCGAGCCCTGACCGTAGTTCTCGCCGCCGACCACCACGACGGGGCCGCCGGCCCCGCGGCACTCCCTGGCGAAATCGGGATCGATCTGCGAGAACACGAATTCGCTCAAGGCCTCGATGTTGGAGCGGAAGGGCAGCACCTTGTTGCCCGCAGGCATGATCGCGTCCGTGGAGATATTGTCCCCCACCTTCAGGACAACTTTCGCTGAAAGCTCCTCCGCCAGCGGCTCGAGCCTGGGCAGGGGTCTGATATTCGGTCCGCGGACGATCACCGTCTTCGCCAGCTCGTCTGTCGGGAAAATGATGGAACGTTCGTCGATCCGGTACTCCTTCGGGTCTTCGGCTTTCGGATAGGCCATGTCCTTTGCAAGATCGCGGGGGTCGGTAATCACACCCTTGATGGCGGCTGCAGTCGCGGTCTCGGGAGAGCAGAGGTAGACCTTATCGTCCCTGGTCCCGGATCTGCCGGGGAAGTTCCGCGGGAACGTCCGCAGGCTCACCTCTCCGGTGCCCGGCGCCTGGCCCATGCCGATGCAGCCCTGGCACCCCGGTTCATGCACCCGCGTGCCCGAGGTCAGGAACGAGAGCAGGCCGCCGGCCTGGTATACATTCTCGAGCACCTGTCTGCTGCCGGGGTTCACGTGGAAGGACACGTCCGGATGCACCCGCCGCCCCTCGAGCATCCGGGCCGCGATCATGAGGTCACGGAAGGACGAGTTCACGCTGCTGCCCACGATCGCCTGGCCGACCTTGATCCCCGCGACCTCGCGTACCGGAACAACATTGCCGGGGGAGGAAGGCTTCGCGATCAGGGGCTCCAGTTTCGAAAGGTCGATCTCGGCATATTCATCATAGAGCGCCCCCTCATCCGCTTCGAGCGGCGCCCATGCCGCCCCCCTGCCCTGCGCCTCGAGATATTCCCTCGTCCGCTCGTCGGAAGGGAACAGGGAGGTGGTCGCGCCCGTTTCGGTGCCCATGTTGCCGATGGTTTCGCGGTCCGTTGCCGAGAGCGATGCGGCTCCGGGCCCGTAGTATTCGATGATCTTGCCCACGCAGCCCTTGACGTCGTAGCGCCGAAGCATCTCGAGGATCACGTCCTTGGCGCTAACCCAGGCCGGAAGTTTTCCCAGGAGCTTGACGCCCAGCACCTTCGGGCACGGGAAGTAGTAAGGATATCCGGCCATGGCCAGGGCAACGTCAAGCCCGCCTGCGCCGATGCCGAGCATCGAGACGCCCGCAGCGCCCGGGGTATGGCTGTCCGCGCCCAGCAGGGTTTTGCCCGCGACGCCGAAGCGCTCCATGTGCACCTGGTGAGAGACGCCGTTGCCCGGCCTGCTGAAATGGATACCGTACCTCGCTGAAGCGGTCTGGAGGAACCTATGGTCATCCGCATTCTTGTTGTCGGTCTGGAGCAGGTTGTGGTCCACGTACTGCGCCGCAAGCCCGGCCCGCACCCGGTCGATGCCAAGAGACTCGAATTCAAGCATGGCCACGGTACCCGTTGCATCCTGCAGCAGTGTGTGGTCGATCCTGATGCCGATCTCTTTCCCCGGGATGAGTTCCCCTTCCGCGAGATGGGCTTCGAGTATCTTATAGGTCAGATTTTTTTTCATGAATAACACCGGGGTAGAGCTTCAACAGGGACCTCCCAAATAAACCATATCGTACAATGGATCAGCCTAAATAAGATCATCTTAAATAAGGGATAATTTTCATCCTTTTTCCCTTTTCCCTTTAATTTTAGCACACCTTAGCCGGGAACGGTAGCTCCCGGCCATGATGGGGGATGGTCAGCAAATCTATTACTTGCGTTTTCTAAGTCTTTTTTCTTAAAGATTCCTGGCGACAATCAGAAAAAATATACCAGGGATTTTTTCTCGGCTGTGGGAAAGCAGAGCGGGCGCACCAGGGAGATTGGCAGGTCATTCAAGGATATCGCGGACCAGGCTAATCTCCTGGCGCTGAACGAGGCCATCGAGGCCGCGCGAGCAGGCGGGCTGGACGGGGGATTCGCCGTTGTTGCCGAAAATACGGGAACGGACCGCGCCGGTGCGCATAAAGCGCTCAGCCCTCCTCGGACAGCTCCGTGCGGACGAGCGCGAAGATCGCGGAATGGGGGACAATGAGGTACTTTTTCTCCTCGAATTCGATCTCCATGGCCGCCTCCTTAAGAAAGATCGCGTAGTCTCCATCCGCGGCCTGAAGCGGAACGTACCTGACCTCCTTCTTGCCCGTGGTCCAGGACTCGACAGGCGAAGAGTCCGGGATCGCATACCCCGGCCCGGTCTTGACAACATGCCCGCCCATGATTTTCTCCTTTTCCTTGACCGTGGGCGGCAGATACAACCCCGAGGGTGTCTTGTCCATGCCCTCGTCAGGGTCGATCAGCACGCGGTCTCCGACGATAATCAGGTTCTTTTTTGTTTTCATAGACAGGCAGTATACAGAGATTGCACATTATTTCAAGAGCAACTCTCTCTGTGGCCAAGAGACTCACGTGCGCGTGGAGAGATGCGGCTGACGCTGACTGTGTTCCCAGGGAGTGTGTCACGGGCCGGATTACCAAGAGGAGGGAGCAGCAAAAAAGGGCCTGGGATATCCAAGCCCCGTGCGACAGCATGTCCTGCGGCTGCCTGAGCTATGCGGCATCCTTCATCATCTCTTTCACATCTTTCTCCGAGATGGTCATGTTGTGTGATTTCTTTGCATGCTGAGTTGCGATCTGGACGATCTCCTTTTCGTCGTGGCTCTGGATCATGAAGCCACATTTTGGATCACATTCAACCTTCTTCAGCTTCGTTTCCATGCAGGTCACCTCCTTTCCCGAAAGATCGAACTTTAACTACCCATCTAGCTAGTATGAACTAAACGGTCAACGGTCAGACGTATTGCACGTCTATCACTCCTCAAGAAGGGAGTTGACCTTTCTTGACCAAAATAAAGATCGCGGTAATGTCTACCCTCTATAGAATTATAAATAGCAGATGGGAAAGAGATAGTAAATAAGCCAAAGGTGGTATTTTGCAGTAAGTGTACGCCCTCGCAGAGAGAAACAACAGGAGGAGGATGGCCAGGCCGAACTTCATGAAGTCAAGGCCGCATGCTGCCAGACGGTCATTGTACCCTGATGGGGACGCTCAACCCGTAGCTCGTTCACGTCCCGGCATCATGGTCACCCTTTCACCCGATGACAGATCAAGCACTGTTCCTTGGGAGGGTGGGAAGGCTTGAGCGGCGCTGCCTTCCCCGGCGCATGACATTCCGTACAAGCGGCATCCGTCGTGACGACCCTGTGCAGCACGTCGGCCGGAATGCCCGGAGCCTTTCTGCCCGAAGAGAGGAAAAAAAGCAGAAGCAGGAGGACTGCGGCGAATGCAATGAATCCCATTGTGCTTTTCATTAGGAAGATCCGGACCAACTCTTTTTCTGCCAGCAGCCTGCAGCGGAAAGATCGGCGGCCAGGGCTCCTGAGCGAATCAAATCCACGTTACCTTCGGCTCCTTCTTGGCCGGCCGTTTGGGCGCTTCTCCCTTCCGGTAGCCGAGCAGGATGGGGCCGAAGATTGTCTCGTCGTCCTTCAGGTCGAGCAGCTTCCGCGCCTCGGCGTCTTCTGTGACCATCGAGCCGAAGCCGACCCAGCAGCTGCCCAGTCCGAGCGCGTGTGCGGCAAGCATCATGTTCTCGCAGGCGAGCGGGCAGGAATGGGCGGCATACCTGCCGATGCCGATGACGAACACGACCGCAGGCGCCGAATAATAGACCGGGTCGGGCAGCTCGGCATAGCGTTTCTTCATCATCTCGTACCGCTCGGGGTCGACCTCTTTCACTCCCTCGGTGATCTTTTTTGCCTGGGGCAGGGCCGCGTTGAGCAGCTTCCGCTTCGCGTCCCCGTCCTCGATCACGACGAACCTCCATGGCTGGCTGTTCATGGCCGACGGCGCCTCGTTTCCGGCCGCGAGAACGGCGTCCAGGGTTTTCCGGGGCACGGGTTTGGCCTCGTAGGACCTGATGGAACGGCGCTGGTTGATGGCTTCGATTACCGTGTTCATGGCATTCTCCTTTTCATGAAGCAGTCCATACGATAATGATGATTTTTTAGAGATTACCCCGCAACCGCTCCGCTTGCAGGATCCGTTTGACCGCGAGTTCGTAGGCCGCCTTGCGCATCCGGCATTTGATCTCCTTGCACAGGGCATGAACGTCATTGAAGGCCGTCGTCATGCACTGCTCCAGCCCGCGGAGCACCTTGACTTCGGGCCAGGCATCGTTGCTCAGGTTCTGGCTCCATTCGAAGGAGCTGACGACCACGCCTCCCGCATTGGCAAGGATGTCGGGGATGACCATGATCTCGCGGCTGAACAGGATTTCGTCGGCCTGGGCAGTGAGCGGAGCATTCGCGAGCTCGAGGACGATCTGCGCCTGCACGTCGTGGGCGCCGTCCGCGTCCAGCTGGTTGGAGAGCGCCGCGGGCACCAGGACATCGCATTCAACGCTGAGCAGGTCCGCGTTCGTGATTTGCTTTGCCTCCGGATAGCGGGAGACGCTGCCGGTGCTTTCCCGGTGCCTCGCCACGGCGGGGATGTCGAGACCGCTGAAATTCAGGATCCCGCCATTCACATCGCTCACGGCGATCACCTTATAACCCCTCTCATGGAACAGGCGGGCAGCGTGCTCGCCCACGTTGCCGAAGCCCTGGATGGCAACGCGAAGCCCCCGGGCCGCTCCGCCCCGCGCCTTCAACGCCTGTTCCAGCACATGGATCCCGCCGAGCGCGGTCGAATATCTGCGGACCGCGATCCCGCCCAGTTCCGGCGGCTTGCCCGTGACCACGGCCGGCACGTGCTCGCGCTTGATCCGTTCGTACTCATCGAGGATCCATGCCATGATCTGCTCGTCCGTGTACACGTCCGGCGCGGGGATGTCCTTGAACGGGCCGATGTAGTCCGCGATGGCCCTGATATACCCGCGCGTCACGTTTTCGAGATCGAGCCGCGAAAGCTCCAGTGGGTTGACGGCGACGCCGCCCTTGGCGCCGCCGAAGGGGATGTTCACGACCGCGCACTTGAGCGCCATGAGCAGGGCGAGCTCGCGGGCGTGCTCCTCGTCCAGCTCGGGATGGAACCGGATGCCGCCCTTCGCCGGACCACGCGCGTCATTGTACTGCACCCGGTAGCCCGTGTACATCCGTGTCTTGCCCGAGGTCAGCTTGACAGGAAAGCCGACCGTGAAGGAGCGGCGCGGCGTGGACAGGAGGTCGAGCTCGTCCCGGGACAATCCCAGCTCGGCGTAGATCGCCTGCAACTCGGTCATGGCCAGGCTGCGAAGGTCTTTCTCGTCGAGGTGGAGCCGTTCATGGTCGCGGTTCATGGACACCTAATGTAGGACGGTCAGGAGCAGGCATGTATCGCTTCCCCCGGACTGCGAACCCTTGATTTTACTCCGGCGCGAGGCCGGTCTTTTTCGCCGCAGTTGCAACGGCATCAGCCACGGCATGGACCACGTTCCGGTCGAAGATGCTCGGGACGATGTAGTCCTCATGCAGTTCCCGGTCCTCGATCATGTGGGCGATCGCGCGGGCGGCCGCCAGTTTGACCTCTTCGTTGACGCCCGTGGCGCGGACGTTCAGGAGCCCCCGGAACACGCCGGGGAAGCAGAGCATATTGTTGATCTGGTTCGGATAGTCCGAGCGGCCCGTCGCCATGACCCGCACCAGCGGCAGCGCCTCCTCGGGCGCGATCTCCGAGTTCGGGTTCGCAAGCGCGAAGACCACAGGGTCTTTCGCCATCTTCCGGACGTCGTCCGGGGTGATCACGTTCGGCCCTGACACGCCAACGAACACGTCAGCACTCCTCATCGCGTCGGAGATGCTCCCCTTGACCCTGCGCGGGTTGGTCAATCTCGCAAGGTTCCGCTTGTTCGCATTTTCGCTCCCTTTCAGGCCGGCCGCGAGAATCCCCTGTCGGTCACAGACGATGATATCCTTAACGCCCGAAGACAGAAGCATCCGGGTAATGGCGGAACCCGCCGCGCCTGCACCGACCACGACAACCCTGAATTTCTTCAAATCCCGTTTGAGCAGCCGGGAGACGTTCATCAGCGCGGCGAGGACAACAACGGCCGTTCCATGCTGGTCATCATGGAACACCGGGATATCGAGCTGACTGCGGAGCCGCGACTCCACCTCGAAACAGCGCGGAGCCGAAATGTCCTCCAAGTTGACGCCCCCGAACCCCGGAGCGATTGCTTTCACGGCTGCCACGATCTCATCTACTTTTTTTGTTGCCAGCACGATAGGAATGGCATCGATGCCCGCGAACTCCTTGAAGATCATCGCCTTGCCTTCCATCACCGGCAGAGCTGCCTCGGGCCCGATGTCCCCCAGGCCGAGCACGGCAGTACCGTCGGATACCACGGCCACCGCATTCCCCTTGATGGTGTAGCGGTAGGCGTGCTGCTTGTTCTGGTGAATGTCCATGCAGACCCGCGCCACGCCGGGCGTGTACACCTTGGACAGGTCGGCGCTGTCGCGCACAGGAAGCTTCGCCCGAATCTCGATCTTCCCGCCTTCATGGGCCGTGAAGGTCCGGTCCATCACCCGGAGCACCTTTACGCCCGATACCGTCCGAATCGCGCGGACAATGGCCTTTTCATGGTCTTCATCGCGCGCGTTCGCCGTGATGTCCCTGATGATCTTGCCCTTTTCGACGCGCACGATGTCCACCGCCCCCATGTCCCCGCCCGCGCTGCTGATCGCCGTGGCGATCTTGGCGAACATGCCGATCCGGTTCTCGATCTCTGCCCGGATCGTGATGCTGTAGCTCGGGCTGGGATTGCACACGTATCTCTTCACGGTATCCATGATGATCTCCTTATCCTCATTTATGATTATAGGGTCAATTTACGCTTTGGTCAATGGGCGACCGGGAAAAAGCCGCCTTCTTCCGTTGACAACCGCAGCTTGAGATGATTTCCGCTTAAAAAAATACGATGCAAAACCGGGGGAGAGTGTGTATAATTAGGACTAATCTTTTGTCATCCGAAGGCAGACAGGACGAAACCGCTATCGTTCTCTTATGACTGACTTCCGTATCGAAAAGGACTCCCTCGGAGAAGTGAAGGTCCCTGCCGACGCCTTGTACGGCGCACAGACGCAGCGCGCCGCCCTGAACTTTCCCGTGAGCGGCATCCGCTTCCCCCGCGTTTTCATCAGCGCCCTCGGGCTGATCAAGGCGATAGCGTCCGAGGTGAACGCCGGCCTCGGCCTGCTCGACGCGGCCATTGCCCAGGCCATCCATCAGGCCGCCCTCGAGGTGGCCGAGGGCAGATGGGACGGCCAGTTTCTCCTCGACATCTTCCAGACCGGCTCCGGCACCTCGACGAACATGAACGCCAACGAGGTGATCGCGGCCCGCGCGAACCAGCTCCTCGGCACGAAGGACGCTGCGATCCATCCGAACAATCACGTCAACATGGGCCAGTCTTCGAACGATGTGATCCCCGCCGCGATCCACGTCGGCGCGTATATCGAAGTATCCGAACTGCTGCTGCCCGCATTCAGGCACCTGCACGCGACGCTCAAGAAACGCGAATCCGACCTTTCCGACGTCGTGAAAACGGGGCGCACCCACCTGATGGATGCCATGCCCGTGAAGCTCAGCCAGGAGATCAGCGGCTGGGCATACCAGGTGGAGCAGAGCATCGAACGGATCGAGTCCGCGCTTCCGCGCCTCGCAAAGCTCGCCATCGGCGGCACGGCGGTCGGCACGGGAATCAACGCCCCGGGAGAGTTCGGCAGGATCGTCGCAAGCCGGCTCGCGGGCAGGACAAAACTTCCCTTTGTCGAGGCAGACAACCACTTCGCTGCGCAGGCAACCATGGACACCGCGGTCGAGCTCTCGGGGCATTTGAAGGCTTCGGCATCGTCGTTCATGAAGATGGCGAACGACCTCCGCTGGATGAACAGCGGCCCCCTTGCCGGGCTCGGCGAGATCTCCCTGCCGGCGCTCCAGCCGGGCTCGAGCATCATGCCGGGCAAGGTGAACCCTGTGATGTGCGAGATGATGATGATGGTATGCGCCCAGGTCACCGGGAACGACGCGGCGATCACCATCGCCAACCAGCAGGGAAATTTCGAGCTGAACGTCATGCTGCCCGTGATCGCGCTCAATCTCCTCCAGTCCATCACGCTGCTCGGAAATGCCGCCCGCCTCCTTGCGGACAAGGCGATAGCGGGCTTTACCGTGAACAGGGAACGCATCGAGGGCCTGCTGGACCGGAACCCCATCCTGGTCACGGCCCTGAACCCCGTCATCGGCTACGACAAGGCCGCCCAGATCGCCAAGAAGGCCTACGCGGAGTGCCGGCCGCTCAAGGACGTCGCGGCGGAGATGACCGATCTGCCGAAGAATGAACTGGACCGGATCCTCGACCCGCGGAACATGACCAAGGGCGGGGTCTAAAGAACGATGCCCGAGGGGCTGCCCCTGAAAACCGCCCTGACCGGGCATTCGCGCAGGGTTGCCCCTGCAGGAAAACCATGACGCTACTGCCAACAACCACCGTCGGACGAAAACTCGCAATGGCCGCGACCGGCCAGTTCATGGTCTTCTACGTGACCGCGCATGTGCTCGGGAACACCACGATCTTCGCAGGTGGCATCAATGCCTACGCCGACGGCCTCCGCCACGGGCCCTTTATCCTCGTGCTCTGGTCGTCGCGTACCCTGCTGCTCCTGTCCGCCGCCCTTCATATCTATTACGGCATTGTGTTGAAGCTGGAAAACTGGGGTGCGAAGCCGGAAGCCTATGCCGTGACGCACTACCGGAGCGCTTCCGTCGCGGGGAGGACCATGATCTGGAGCGGCATCGTTATCGCGGCATTCCTCCTCTTTCACCTCTTTCACTTCACGCTCCAGGCGATCGTTCCCGGCCTCGCCGCCAAAACGCATCCCGACGCGCTCGGCAGGCCCGATGTGCTCTCCATGGTCGTCGGGAACTTCCATCATGCCGGCATCGCCGCAATCTATGTGATCGGCGTATTCGCACTCGGGCTGCACCTGTATCACGGCATCCAGAGCTCGGTCCAGACCGAGGGGCTGAACAATGAGCGCACGCTTCCCCTCTTTACGAAAGCCGGCATCATCGCGTCAGTTCTCCTGTTCCTGGGATATGCGGCGATCCCGGTTACCATTTTGATAGGACTGTTGAACTGAGATAGCAAAATTTATTGCGAGGACGCAAAGGAAGACAACATCTTCTCGAATTAAAAAATCCCGCGCTCTTCGTTTATGCCCGCGCCTTGGCAACAGGGTAAGCCTGAGCGGCTCCAGCTTTTGAATTGGTGAGATCTCATGATCCTTGACGGAAAAATACCTGCAGGACCGTTCCCTGAGAAATGGGACAACCGCCGGGCCGAGCTGAAGCTGGTCAACCCGGCGAACAAGCGCAAGTACCGCGTGATCGTTGTCGGCACCGGCCTTGCCGGCGCGTCGGCGGCCGCGTCCCTGGGTGAACTCGGCTACAACGTGGACATCTTCTGCGTCCAGGACTCCCCGCGCCGGGCCCACAGCATAGCGGCCCAGGGCGGCATCAACGCGGCCAAGAACTATCCCAACGACGGCGACAGCGTTGAGCGCCTGTTCTACGACACGATCAAGGGCGGGGACTTCCGGTCGCGCGAGGCGAACGTGTACCGGCTCGCCCAGCTTTCCGTGAACATCATCGACCAGTGCGTGGCCCAGGGCGTGCCCTTTGCGCGCGACTATGCCGGCTACCTTGCGACCCGCTCCTTCGGCGGCGCCCAGGTCTCGCGGACCTTCTACGCGCGCGGCCAGACAGGCCAGCAGCTCCTGCTCGGCGCCTACGGCGCGCTCTCGCGCCAGGTGAGGGCGGGTTCGGTCACGCTCCATCCCCGCTCGGAAATGCTCGACCTCGTGGTCGTGAACGGCGAGGCCAAGGGCATCACGGTGCGCGATCTGGTGACCGGAAGGATCGAGTCCTTTGCCGCCGATGCGGTCTGCCTGTGCTCCGGCGGCTATTCGAATGTCTACTTTCTGACGACGAATTCGGTCATGTCGAGCGTCAATGCCACGTACCGGGCGTACAAGCGCGGCGCGTTTTTCGCGAACCCCTGCTACACCCAGATCCATCCCACCTGCATTCCCGTGACCGGCGACCACCAGGCCAAGCTCACGCTCATGTCCGAGTCGCTCCGGAACGACGGCAGGGTCTGGGTGCCGAAGAAAACGGGAGACGACCGTCCGCCGGCCAGCATCCCTGAAGCCGAACGGGATTACTATCTTGAGCGCAAATACCCGTCCTTCGGGAATCTTGCTGCGCGCGATGTCACGTCCCGCGCCGCCAAGGAGGTATGCGACGAAGGAAGAGGGGTCGGTCCCGGCGGCAGGGGCGTGTACCTCGATTTCAGCGACGCCATCAACCGGCTGGGGGAGGATGTCATCCGGGAGCGCTACGGCAACCTCTTCGAGATGTACGAACGCATCACGGCGGAGAACGCCTACGAACAACCGATGAGGATCTATCCGGCCCTGCACTACGCCATGGGCGGTCTCTGGGTGGACTATAACCTGGAGAGCAACCTGCGCGGACTCTTCGTTCTCGGCGAGGCCAACTTCTCGGACCACGGCGCGAACCGCCTCGGCGCCAGCGCCCTCATGCAGGGCCTGGCCGACGGGTACTTCATCATCCCTTACACCATTGCAAATTATCTGGCCGGCGTGAAGCCAGCTGCGGTCACGACGGACGATCCGGCATTCAGCCGGTCGCGCGACGAGGTCCTGGCGTTTACGAAAAAACTCCTCTCCATCAACGGCAGGAAGACCGCCCATGAGTTCCACCGCGAGCTTGGCCGGATCATGTGGAACAACGTCGGCATGGCGCGGAGCGAAGCGAGCCTGAAGGAGGCCTTGCGGGCGATCCCGGCCTTGAGGGCCGAGTTCTGGGAGAACATCAAGGTCCCGGGGAGCGGCTCGGACCTGAACCAGGAGCTCGAAAAAGCCGGCCGCGTCGCCGATTTCCTGGAGTTCGCCGAGCTCCTGGCCCTCGACGCCCTGGAACGCGACGAATCCTGCGGCGCCCACTTCCGTATCGAGCACCAGACACCCGACGGCGAGGCAACGCGGGACGACGATCATTTCAGTTTTGTTTCCGCCTGGGAGTACACGGGTCCCGGCAGACGGCCGGAGCTGCACAAGGAACCACTCGTGTTCGAGCACGCGCACATGGCGGTGAGAAGCTATAAGTAGGATCGATTTGCTCGGAACAGACATGATGCAGCCGGGGAGTGGAGCCCCCACCTGCAGGAGCCGGGGGATTGCAAGTCGCGGGATTCACGCAGAATCGGTCATCTCTTCTCCGCGTTGATCCGTGTCTGATTTTTCATGGTGGGGATGCTATGAATCTCACTCTATACGTCTGGCGGCAGAAGAAACGCGGCGACCAAGGGCGCCTCGTCGAGTACCGGGCTCAGGACATCTCGCAGGACATGTCCTTCCTCGAAATGCTCGACGTCGTGAACGAAGAGCTGGTAAAGACAGGCGAGGACCCCATTGCCTTCGACAGCGACTGCCGGGAGGGTATCTGCGGCATGTGCGGCCAGGCCGTGAACGGCGTCCCGCACGGCCCGCGGAAGAAGACGACCCTCTGCCAGCTCCATATGCGCCACTTCAAGGACGGCGATACGATCTACATCGAGCCGTTCCGCGCCCGCGCTTTCCCGGTCATCAAGGACCTGATCGTGGACCGCGGCGCCTTTGAGCGGATCATCCAGGCGGGCGGCTACGTCTCGGTCAATACGGGCGGCGTACCCGACGGCAACGCGGTCTTGATCGCGAAGCACGATGCGGACACGGCGATGGACGCCGCCGAGTGCATCGGCTGCGGCGCCTGCGTGGCGGCCTGCCCGAACGGGTCCGCCATGCTCTTCACCGCCGCCAAGGTTTCGCACCTGGCCGCGCTTCCTCAGGGACGGGTCGAAGCAGGCCAGCGCGTCTGCGTCATGACCGCGGAGATGCTCAAACAGGGATTCGGCAACTGCGGCAACCATTATGAATGCGAGGCCGTCTGCCCCAAGGGGATCCAGGTGAAATTCATCGCGAAGCTGGAGCGGGAGTTCATCAAGTCACAGATGCCGTAAAGGGACCACACATTCAACGTTCGTTGCAGAGCGTTGTGAGAGAATTTGGATAGGCCAGATGAACGTGCTTTGGCGTTTGGATTCTTAACGATTGAGGGTTCTCAAGCGCGTGTCGCGGGCTGTTGTGATACAATATCAGTGCTCGTCCTGAAGATTCCAACGAACTAGTTCTGAAAAGGGAGGATACCATGAAACGACTGCTTATCTGGATTCTGACTGTGATCGTTGCCGTTCCGGCCGCTGCCATCGGCGCACCACTGAAACTCGGGTTCATCAATTCCATCACCGGCCCCGAGGCCCCCATCGGCGAGAACCTCACGAACGGCGTCACCCTGGCGATCGAGGACCTGAAGAAGAAGGGCATCGACGTCGACCTTGTCAAGGAAGACGACACGGGAAAGCCTGACAAGTCCCTCGCTGCATTCGAGAAGCTTGCCACGCGGGATAACGTCGTCGGCATCGTCGGTCCCTATACGTCGGCCACGGCCAACGCGGACGCCAAGCTGGCGGAGCGCTACAAGGTCCCCCTCATCGTACCCGCGGCCTCGAAGGAGGAGATCACGCGGCAGGGCCTGAAATGGACATTCCGCGTCTCGGGCACCACCAGCGATTACGCCGGCGTTCTGATCGATCTCGCCACGACGCTCGGCAAGCCGAAAACCATCGCCATCCTGAACGAGAACACCGACTTCGGCGTTTCAGGCGCGAAGAGCGCCAAAGCTATCGCCGAGCAGAAGGGCATCAAGGTGGTCTTCGAGGAGGCCTATTCCAAGGGCTCGCCGGATTACCGCTCCACGCTCGCCAAGGTCAAGGCAACGAACCCCGACCTCGTGTTCATGGTCTCCTATGTGGCCGATGCCATTCTGCTGATGCGTCAATCGCGCGAGATCGGGCTCACTCCCATGGCCTTCCTCGGCGCGGGCGCGGGGTTCTCGGTGGCTCAGTTCGCTCAGGAGAAGGAGATCAGTAACGGCGTCTTCTCCTCGACGCAATGGACGGAGGACGCGCCGTGGGGAAATTCCAAGGCATGGTTTAAGCGCTACGAGAAGCAGTTCGGCAAACCGCCCACCTACCATGCGGCCTGCGCCTACGAGTCCATGATGATCATGGGACAGGCTGCGGCGGCCGCAGGCGGCGACCGGGAAAAGACCCGGGAAGCGCTCGACACGGGAAAGTGGAACGGCATCCTCGGCGAGGTGCGCTTCCAGGATTACGAAGGCTACCAGAACCAGCGCAAGGCCGTTATGCTGGTCGAGCAGGTGCAGAACGGACAGCACGAGACCGTGTGGCCGCTCAAGGAAGCGGTCAAGAAACCCATCTGGCCCTTCCCGGGCTGGAAGAAGTAGCGCTGCATGCGCAGGGGCGGGTTTCACACCCGCCCCTTTTTTATAGATACCTGCGAACGAAATGCCTCGCGATCATGCAGTAAAAAAGTTCCCTTGACACAGATAAGATCCGAAGAGTCCCCTGCGGATCACGATCTATCATCTCTCTTTATCGGCTCTCATCAGTGTCAAGGTACTTTTCGGGTGAATTTCATTTCCGCCCTGTCCCAAGCATCGGGGCTTGTCCGGGTTAGGATATCCATGGCGGTCTTTTTCCAATCTCTGATCAGCGGCATCCTGATCGGCGGCGTCTACGCGCTGATCGGCATCGGACTGACGATCATTTTCGGCGTGATGCGGGTCATCAACTTCGCCCACGGCGACCTCCTCATGCTCGGCATGTACGTCACCTATTTTCTGTTCACGCTGTTCCACATCGATCCCTTTGTCTCCATCGTAATAACCGCCCCGCTGATGTTCCTGTACGGCGCCCTGCTGCAGAAGGTCTTCATCAACCGCGCCCTCAACGCCCTGCCCCAGAACCAGATCCTGCTGACCATCGGCATGGGGCTAGTCATGAGCAACTCGGTCATGCTGGCCTTCACGTCGGACTACAAGATCCTGTCGACCTCCTATTCATCCGGCAGCGTCACCATCGCCGGGATCTCCCTCTCGGAGCCGCTCATGGTATCCTTTGGCATCACCGTTGCCATTACCGCGGCCCTGTACTGGTTCCTGTACCGGACCGACAGCGGCCAGGCGATCCGGGCGACGGCCCAGGACCGCGAAGCGGCGCAATTGATGGGGATCAATGTCAAGCGCATGTCCATCATCGCCTTCGGGATCGGGACTGCCCTGGCGGCCACGGCCGGGGCGCTGATCTCGCCCACCTACTACATCTTCCCGCAGGTGGGAAGCGTCTTCACGCTGAAGGCCTTCGTGATCACCGTGCTCGGCGGCATGGGCAGCATCGTCGGCGCGACCCTCGGCGGCGTGCTCATCGGCGTGGCCGAGTCCGTGGGCGGCGTTTATTTGGGATCGGGCTGGAAGGATGTCATCGTGTTCATCCTGTTTCTGCTGGTGCTCCTGTTCAAGCCCTCGGGCCTCCTGGGAACCTCGAAGGATTGATCGCATCAGGGAAGTGGAAAACGTTACCGCGACATGCGCGAGGGGGCAACGAAGACGGGCGTTCATGATAAATCCCGCGCCGCGCGTTTCTTCGTGATCTTCGTGGTTCAGCAATACTATTCGGCCATCTTAACATGAAGAGATTTTTGAACAACATACGGGGCATCAGCACTCTTCCGCTCGTGCTTGGCATCGCCGCGATCGCGGCGCTCTTCCTGGTACCGAAGTTCGTGACGAGCACCTACGCGCTCCATATCATGATCCTGATCTTCATCAGCGTCATCACGGGGCTGGGCTGGAACATTCTGGGCGGATACACCGGCCAGTACTCCGTGGGCCACGCGGCCTACTTCGGCGTGGGGGCCTACACCACCATGGCCCTGCTGCAGTACCGTCACATCGCGCCGTGGTACGGCGCCTGGGCGGGCGTTGCCGTCGCCGTGGCAACCGGCCTTATCATCGGCTCGATCTGCTTCCGTCTGCGCGGCCCCTATTTCGTCTTGGCCTCTATCGCCGTTGCCGAGATCTTCCGGGTCTCGGCCCTGAACCTGAAGGACCTGACGAACGGCGCGGAAGGCATCCTGATCACCGAGATCCCGCCGCTCAACGTCGGCGGTACGGTCGTCACCGATTTCCTGTCCAAGGTTCCCTTCTACTACACCGGGCTCGTCATTGTCCTCATGGCCATCCTCGTGACCTTCCTGGTGCAGAACTCGAAGCTGGGATACTACTTCCAGGCGATCCGCGAGGATCAGGACGCGGCCCACTCGCTCGGCATCAGCCTGACCTTGTACAAGAACGCGGCCCTGGCCCTTTCCGCGGTATTCACCTCGCTGGCCGGCAGCCTGTACGGGCTGTACGTCGGGTTCATCGATCCCGGCACGGTCCTGGCCCTCGACCTGTCGGTCCAGATCGTGATGATCTGCATCATCGGCGGCATAGGGACCGTGTTCGGGCCGGTGATCGGCGCCGTGGTGCTCGTGCCGTTCTCCGAAGCCCTGCGCAGCAACGCCATCGCCCAGGCGCTGATCGACTCCGGCCTGGTCAGGGAGGATTCCGCGTTCGGCTCTTTCCTGAAGGAGCAGCTGTCGCACGCCCACGTCCTGATCTACGGCATCCTTCTGGTCGTCGTGATCCTGTTCATGCCCGACGGAATTCTCGGCTTTCTCAGAAAGTTCGCTGCACGGAAACGAAGCGAGGCGTCGTGCAAATGAAGGGAGACACCGTGACGGTCATCCTCGAAATCAATCGCGTCAGCAAGTTCTTCGGCGGCCTGGCCGCGAATGCCAACGTCTCCTTCTCGGTGGACCAGGGCATGATACTGGGTCTGATCGGCCCGAACGGCGCGGGCAAGACTACGCTGTTCAACTGCATCACGGGTTATTATCCTCCATCCCGGGGGGAGATCGTCTTCGACGGCAGGCGCATGAACGGCTTGCACCCGGATGCCGTGTGCAAGCTCGGCATGGCGCGCACCTGGCAGAAGGTGCGGCCGCTCGCCAAGATGACCGTCGTGGACAACGTCATGGTCGGCGCCCTGTGCCGCACCAATTCCCTCACGAAGGCCCGCGCGATGGCCATGGAGCAGGTCAGGACCGTCGGGCTCGACCACCGGGCCGGCGACCTCGCGGGCTGCCTGCCCATCGGCGAGCGCAAGAAACTGGAAGTGGCCCGTGTCCTTTCCACCCGGCCCAAGCTGCTGCTGCTGGACGAGGTCATGGGCGGGCTCAACCCGGCCGAAAGCGAGGAGATCATCGGACTGATCCTCAACATCAAAAAGCTCGGCATCACCCAAATCGTCATCGAACACAATATGCGGGCGATCATGCGCATCTCCGACCGGATCGTGGTCCTGAACTCGGGCGAGAAGCTCGTCGAGGGAAATCCCCAGGAGGTCGTTTCGAACGACGCCGTGATCCAGGCCTATCTCGGAGCCGGCAATGCTTAAAGTGGAGAACCTGAGCTTCAGCTACGGCGACCTCCCGGTCCTGTGGGACGTGAGCCTCGAGGTGCACGAAGGGGAGATCGTCACGGTCGTGGGGACGAACGGTTCGGGCAAATCCACGCTCCTCAAGAACATCTCGCGCCTGGTGCCGCGCGGCGCTGGCCGCATCACCTTCGAGGGAGTCGACCTGGCCGGGCTGGAGGCCCACGAGGTGGTCGAACTCGGGATCGTCCAGGTGCCTGAAGGCAGGAGGATCTTCCCGCAGATGTCGGTCATCGAGAATCTCAGGATGGGCTCCTACGGCGGCAGGGCGCGAAAAAAGCGCAGCGAGAACATAAGCAGGGCGTTCGCGCTGTTCCCGCGGCTGAAGGAGCGGGAAAAGCAGCTGGGCGGGACCATGTCCGGCGGCGAGCAGCAGATGCTGGCCATCGCGCGGGGACTCATGGGCGATCCGACGCTGCTCTTGCTCGACGAACCGTCGCTCGGACTCTCCCCTCTCTTGGTGAAGTCGATTTTCGAGATCATCGACCGGATCCGGGAGCAGGGCGTGACGGTCATGCTGGTGGAGCAGAATGTGTTTCAGTCGCTCAAGATCGCGGGACGCGGCTACGTGCTCGAAACGGGCAGGGTGGTGCTCGAGGACCGGGGCGAGGTCCTGCTGGACAACGAGCACGTGAGAAAAGCCTATCTGGGAATGTGACGGACGCCGTGATCGAAGTTCGCACGTCGAAATCCCGAGCAAACCCGCATGAACGCTTTTTTACATTCCATTTCGAGCGCGGTTTGGATTTTGAGATTTTGAATTTGCCATTTCCGCCGGAGGTGACCCATGTTCGTATCAGACTGGATGACCGAGAAGGTCATCATCCTTGACCACGACGATTACCTTTCCGATGCGATCTCGATGATGAAGGAGCATAAGATCAGGCACCTGCCGGTCATGAAGAACAACAGGCTCAAGGGGCTCCTGTCCGACCGGGACATCAAGGAATTCAGCCCTTCCAAGGCCACGGCCCTCGACATTTACGAGCTCCACTACCTGCTGGCAAAAACGAAGGTCCGGGACATCATGAAGACGAAGGTGACCACGACGGGCCCCGACGCTCCCGTGGAGGAGGCCGCCATGATCATGCTGGACCGGAACATCGGCTGCCTGCCCGTGCTGGAAGAGGAGCGGCTTGTCGGCATCATCACCGACAAGGACATCTTCCGGGCCCTCGTGGACATCACCGGCGTGCGCCACGGCGGCCACCGCGTATGCGTCATGATCGGGGACCGGGCGGGCACGATCAAGGACGTGGCGGATGTCATCAGGAAACACGGCTTCCGGCTCCAGGGAATCCTCACCTCCTACGAGGGGGTAAAGGAAGGCTACCGGCGGGTGGTGATCAGGGCCAAGGGCAAGGGAGATTTCAAGAAGCTCGAGGCGGAACTCGAGGAACGCTACCGGCCCTGCGATATCAGGTAGGGATGACGATCGTCACGACGGAGCACGCGCCGGTTCCTGCCTTCTCGGGCGGAGAGGCCGGATTGCCGGCTTCCGGCCTCTTCCCGTTCGCGTGTCGCCGGCGCACGGGGAAGAAGGCCGATCGGGTTTTCATGCCCTGTTCTTTCTCTTTTCTTTCCGGGCTGTCGGCGGCGTCTGCGCCAGGCCGCTGACCCCCTCTGCACGGGCCGACTTCTTCTCCCGCATGGCCCAGAGTCGTTCCCTGAGCTCATCATAAGGCAGAGAGTTCAGCACGTCTTTCTTCCCGACCCATCCTCTTCTCGCAGTCGCCACGCCGTAGACCATGTTGTCGAACTGGCTCGCGATGTGCGCGTCCGTGCTGATCACCAACGGCACGCCGTACCCTGTCGCCATCCTGGCATGCAGATCGTTCAGATCGAGCCTGAGCGGATAGGCATTGATCTCCATGGCAACGCCGTACTTCGCGGCCTCCCGGAGCACCGCCTCCATGTCCACGGCATAAGCGTCGCGCTCTCCGATCAGCCTGCCGGTCGGATGGGCGATCACGCTCACCTGCGGGTTCCTGATCGCTGAAAGGATCCGCTTCGTGATCTGGTCCTGCGTCTGGCCGAGCCCGGAATGGACCGAGGCCACGACGATGTCCAGCCGTTCCAGCACGTCATCGGGAAGGTCAAGCCTGCCGTCGGAGCGGATGTCGATCTCGGTGCCCTTCAGGATTTTGAATCCGGAAAGACGCCTGTTCGCGTCATCGATCAGACTGATCTCGTCGGTGAGCCTCTTTTCATCGAGGCCGTGAGCAACGCCGAGACCCTTTGTGTGGTCCGTGACGGCGATGTACTCGTATCCCTTTTTCCTGGCGGCCTCGGTGACGGTGTCGAGGTCGTGGCTCCCGTCGGACCAGTTCGTATGCACGTGAAGATCGCCCCTGATATCCGCAAGCGCCACTAGGTCAGGAAGACGGCCGGCGAGCGCCGCCTCGATCTCGCCCGTGTCCTCCCGGAGTTCCGGCGTCATCATGAGCAGACCGAGCGCCTTGTAGATATCCTCTTCTTTTTTCCCGCCCACCCTCGTCTCGCCCGGCTCCCTGAACACGCCATACTCGTTGATCTTGAGGCCTTTGCGCACGGCCATCTCTCGGAGCCTGATATTATGCTGCCTGCCGCCCGTGAAATACTGGAGCGCGGCGCCGAACGAATCCTCGCCGACCACCCGGAGGTCCACCTGGATGCCGTCATCGGTGATGACCGATGATTTCGTCTCGCCCTGGGCCAGCACGCGGCTGACGTGCGGAAGCTTCACGAATGCGTCCATCACGGCCTCGGGTCTCTTCGACGTGGTAAGGATGTCGATGTCCTTCACCGTCTCTTTCCATCGCCTGATGCTCCCGGCAATCTCGATCCGGTCAACGGGCGAGCCCTCCTTCATGCGTGCGACAATGTCCCGGGCAAGCGGCAGCGCGCGGCCCAGCGGCGTGCGTTCCGTGCCCCGCCTGATCAGGTCGATCCCCTTCAGAATGTTCTCTACCGTCTTCTTCTGGATGCCCGGCAGGCCCGCCAGCCTGCCCTGGTCGATCGCCGCTGCGAGTTCTTCGACGCTCGTGACCTTGAGCCTGTCGAACAGCATCTTCGCCTTCTTCGGTCCGAGCCCGGGCACGCTCAAGAGCTGCAGCACGCCCCCGGGGATCTCTTGTTTCAGTTCCTCATGCTTTGCGATCTTCCCCGTGTCCAGATACTCATGGATCTTGCCGGCGAGGTCCTTGCCTATGCCAGGAATGGATTCCAGCTCCTCCCGGGACAGGGCGGCGACGTCCCGTGACAGTCCGTCCATGTTCTGCGCGGCCCTCCGGTAGGCGCGGATGCGGAACACATTCTCGCCCTTCAGCTCGAGGAGTTCGGCGATCTCGGTGAATATATTCGCGATCTGCTGGTTTTTCATGGCTGCCTTCTTGTTAGCCGCTGATGATCCGGTAAAACTCATCTCCTGACTCTATTGTATCACCGTAAAAGAGCCGGAGAAGTATTCCCCGGCCTCTTCGCAGGCTCGCGAACGCCCCCCAATGTCGGGCGGGAGTTCGAGGCCGGGCGTGCTACTCTTTGCGTCCGCAAGGACGTGACGGAGCGGTACATTATTCGCCGGGGAGCGTCTATCTGGCAAGGGGAGGGAGTCTTGTACTGGAAGGGGCATTCGCTATCGGGCAGGCAGGCTGCAGGTCCCGTGGACCATTCAGGCCTTTACCTGATCACCGGCGTATGAAAAGGTACGATCTGGACCTCTTTTTCCTTGATGAGCAGGAACAAATGATCTTTATTCGCCAGCTTGTTCAGGACCACGTTCCACGGTGCTCTCACCGCCAGTGTGGTTTTCTGATTCAGGGCTGGATCATATTTGATCGTGTAGCCGTCCTGGGCGGCGGCATCGGCGATGCGCTTCAGCACATCACGCATTGCCCTCCTTTTTACATTGATCGCAACAACGCTCCCCTTCAGGGCCCGGTACGGCTCAGGAACATATCCAGAGCCGGGGTCCGCCCCCTTCTCCAAAAGCAGTTTTACGATCTCCCCGTTGCCGGCCAGAGAGGCTTCGGTCAAGGCCGTCGATCCCTGCGCGGCCTTTGCGTTGATGTCCGCTCCCCTGGCGATGAGCGCTGTAACGCTGTCAACATGGCCCTCATGGGCGGCGCACATGAGCGGGGTCTGACCGTCGGCGGTCGCGGTCTTCACGTCAGCCCCCTGGTCTATGAGGAACGTGATGAAATCCGTGTATCCGCTGCAGGCGGCCACCCGCAAGGCTGTCTCCCCCCTGAGATCGGCATCATTCACGTCCGCCCCTTTTTCCCTGAGCTCCATCGCGGCCTCAAGGCGGTCATGAGCAGCGGCAAACTGCAGGGGGAAACGGCCCGCAGCGTTCCGCCCCTTCACATCGGCTCCTTTTTGCAGGAGATATTGCATGATCCGCAAATGCTCTTCCTGAAAATCGGGGGCGTCCAGCACAGCCTGCAGTGCAGAGGCCGCGCCCTCCTGACCCTGGACGATATGGTTGACATCCGCGCCGGACTCCACGAGTGACTGGACGAATTCTTCATGGCCGTTGTACGCAGCCGTCATCAGGGGCGTCATTCCGCTCGCATCCGGCTGATCGAGCAGGGCAGGGGTCAGCCTGACGAGTTGGTGGAGGTGTTCCGCATGTCCCTGTTCGGCGGCAATGATGAGCCCTGTCTGCCCCTTATCGTTCGTCGCGTCGCCCGCGATACCGGCCTTGATGAACAGTTCCAGCGCCTCCCCGTCATTCTTCGACACCGCATCCAGGAACGCCCGCCCGGTAAGGGGAATGCCCCTGTGCTGCAGCTTTTTCGTGAAATACCACTTCGCGAGGGATTCCTTTTTCACCGCGGCAAAGGCAAGGAGGGCGATAAGGACGATCGCGAGCCCCGCGAACACGACGTTCTTCAGGTCTACTTTCCTGAAAAACCCGGATGGCGCCCGAAGTTCCGCATCTTCAACAGATGCGGTCAATACACCTGTTTCGGACGGGGATGAGCCCTCCGACAGATCCGGTGATGCCGGCAACAGTTCATCGGCGGCCTCCGGTATCCTGCGCGCTCCCGGGGCCATGATCGGCTCCCCGGTCCTCCTCTTCTGGCGCAGCAGGTGGATATCCAGCTCAGGCAGGGGCCCGACCTTTTCGAGATACTTCCGGAGCATCGTCATCCGCAGATAGTAGCCGGCGACAACCAGAAGGCCTGCTATCGCTCCAACGACGACTGACCTCACCATGCCGAGAAAAAAACCGGCGACAAGTCCGGCGCCGCCCAGAGCTGCAAGGGGCAGCCACCACAGAGGCGTGTAGGAGGTTAACGTATCGAGTCGCCCCTTCAGCCGAAAGGGTTTTCCCTCGGCCGTGTGCAGGAATGCCGTCCACTCCTTGGCGTCGGTCTGCAACTGTCCCTGGTGTTTCTTGATCTCGCGTACGATGTCACCGTGCTTCCGCTCCTCGGCCAGCATGAGCGCGGTCTTGCCGGAGCGGTCCTTTGCTTCGCTGTCGATGCCTGATTCCAGCAGGAGCTCGACGATCCCGGTGCCCGGCTGGTCATGAGCCGCCTTGTGCAGTGCGTTCCATCCGTCATCATTCTTCTCGTTGATGTTCACGCCGGCCTCGATGATGACCCGGGCGATCTCTTCCTGGCCTTTCGAAGCGGCGACCATCAGCGGCGTGACGCCGGAGCGCGCCAGGTTCACATTGAGGCCCTCTTCAATCAGCTTTTGGACGGCCCCGGCATCGCCCTTCTCGATCGCTTCAATGAGGGCGGGCCACTTCTTCGCCAGCGGAGAAGAGTAATCGGGCGTGACGTTCTTCTTCGGCTTCGGCTGCGCCACTTCCTTCTTGACCTGTTTCTGGTATCCCTTGTTCGAACCAGCTGTTTTTTCTTCCATGGGTCCAGCTCCGGATTGCGCGCTGAAATTGGATGGCTACCCGCCGAGGAACGGCGGCCACTGGCTTCATACGTAAGTCAACCGAAGTTTAACAGAAGAAAGGCTTCTGCGCAAATCGAAATAGCAGTTGCTCAAGGCAGCCGAAAGGGCATGCTGGAGAGGGCGAAAAAAACAAGGCCGCGAGGTGATCCCGGCCATGTTTGTTGATCTTGCGGACTATCCCGGAACTCGGTTGCCGGGATCTCCCTTCTTGCATGCGGGGCATGCCGGATGGAATGGTATGAAATCGCGCTTTGCGGCGGGATCACTTTCCCGCCTTTTTCAGCGCATCCAGGAGCGTTCTTGAATGCTCATTGCTTACGGTCCGTTCCAGGATGATCTGGATCGGTCGCAGTTCTTTTCCGTAGTAGGCTCTGTTCAGGTCATCCCGGACCATGATACCCGAGCCCTCCAGGTCCAGCCCTGCGTACAGGCCCCGCGCCTTGGCAAAGGAGATGAAGTCCGCCGTCAGCACTTTTTTCGCGCCCAGGCCGCGCGGCCCTGCGGCAACAGACGTTTCCGCTCCGAACTTGAAGGAAGAAGCATAGAGCGAATCGATCGCCTTCCTGCTCATGGCGAACATGATCACCTCGGCATCCTCAGCGCCGATCTGGAGACCGAAGCTGACCGACCCGATCGAGTAAAACACAGGCTGGCTCCATTCTCCGGTCCGCTCGTCCCGGACGACCAGCACACCGTTCCCGCCCGAGCCTGCCCAGAAGAATCCCGCCTTGATGATCTTCGGGAAGATCAGCAGCGCCTTTGCCTTGCTCAGGTTTTCATGGAACCAGGTGAATTCCCTGTCCGTCATGAAACTGCCGAACGTGGCGGCTGAGCTTTGAACAAGGTCCTGTGACTCGTCTTTGAGCTGCCCGGTGTCCTTCCGCGCACGTTACTGGTCATCGCCCGTCTATGTTCCCGTCATACTGCCCTGTCTCCTGCCGCTTCACCCCCATTGCTCCCTGCTGCAAAACCAATGATCTCCCGCCACCAGACAAGATCAACAGCATCCAGCCAGTCGTTATGTCCGGCTCCTTTGATCGTCCACATCCGTTTGCGTCCCGGCAGCGCGTCATAGAGTGCTCTCGCATGGTGTATCGGGATCACCCTGTCGTTCTCGGCTCCGACAACCGCGATGCGCCCCTGGTAGGCCTTAAGGTTCCCGACGCTGTCATAGGCGTCACTCACGATGAGCCGGACGGGAAGCCAGGGGAATTTTTCCTGAGCAACGGACAGGAGTGTGTCCCAGGGCGTGATGAGCAGGATGCCGTCGATGAGAGAAGGCTTATTCCCGGCGACCGCAGCCGCGACACCGCAACCTAGGGATTCGCCCAGCAGGTAGACAGGTTTCCCGTAGCGTTCATAGGCCAGGCGCACCGTCTCAAGCGCGTCACTCACAAATGACGCTTCGCCCGGTTTTCCCGCACGCGCTCCGTATCCCGGATATTCAGCGAGGACCACCCGGTACCCGAGTACGGAAAGGGGATTCACGTAGTACGCCCTGTCGGCCGCGTTCCCGGCATTGCCATGAAAGACGACGATCGTACCCTTGACAGCCGCGATCGGGGCTGTTCCGATGAAGCCCCGATAGCCGCTCCCGCCGGACGGCCAGAACTGGATGCGGTCGGCAGCGAGCGCCGCCGGGGAAGGCATATGGGAGCTGGGATGATAGAGCATGGTTCTTTGGGCGTTGCAGCCGCAGAGCAGCAGGACGGCCAGGAGCGGCAGGATTTTTTTCATGATCGACCTTCTCATGCGTGAGCACCGCCGGGAGAGCCGCGCACCGGAGAGCCCCTCCCCCTGGGAGACGGAGCGCGCCAGGCATCTTCTTCTATCGCTGCCGTTCCCGACCCGGCTAGGCCGTCTTCCAAAGGATCTCGAAATTGCAGATAATGACGTCCGGCTGTCCATCCTTCTCTCTCACGACCTGCCCCCGCGAGTCGAGGGCGAGCAGGAGGTCGTTCTCCTTCAGGAGCGACCCGTCATAGCCGACCGCCCGCAGCCGCTCCTTGACCTTTTCGAGATTGCCGGCGCTTTCCGCTTCTGTGATGATGTTCCTGCGGACGGCGCGCTGCAGGTCGATCGGCGTGAGCAGCGACGTCTCCTCGTGCTCTGACACCCATTCGTCGGGGCCGTTGTAATAGCCGCGGATCGTGATGTAGTTGTGCTGCGCATCCAAGGCGGGATTGCCATCGCTGTCGACGATCTCCGCATGGGACCGGTACTTCCGCGGATCGCTCGACAGTTCGACCTTGAGGCTTCCCGTCATGTAGACCGCGCGCACATAGACCGCATGGACCCCCAGCGCGTTCAGAGCCTGCGAGAGGGCGAACTCCTCGAAGGGGCTGTTGATCCCGAAGCGCCTGATCTTCTCTACCTCCTCCCTGCTGTATTTGGCATCTGCCGGGAACTCGCCCACGCGGGAGGTCTTCCAGACGAGGTGGATGTTGTCCTTCGTGACCGTGTAGAAGACCTCGTTCGTGTCGGACAGGCTGAGGGACGGCGTCTTGCGCCAGCGCTCGGGGAGGAAGTAGTCGAAGAGCCTCGCGTTCCTCCCCACGACCCACATGCGGCCGCCGGTGCTTTCCGCGTGGCCGGCGATGTAGGGAACGCCGAAGATCTCGGTGCGCGAGAGGTGCTGCGGGAGGGGCGTCGGCTTGAGCCGGTCGCGGACGTCATCCAGGTAGGAGTGGCGCCGCGACGCCTTGACCCGGTCCTCGTGTTCGGGCGTGCGGAACAGCAGCTCGTAGTCGATCACGGAATAGTTCCCGCCGTTCAGCAGCCGGTAAAGGGCGTCCACCTGCTGCTGTGCCGCGTCGGGGCCCCTGTGCCTGCCTGCCTCTTCGATGCGCTCGCAGTCGTCCTCATGGATAATGACGTGCTCCGGCTTCATGTCGGCCATGTGGTAGCCTTTTTTGCTCAGGTCGTCGAAGGCCTTCTTCTGCATAGCCTGCAGGTGGTGCACGATGTCGGGGAGCTCGAGCTTGATGTGTTCGAAGATCTCGATGAGGTTCTTGCCGCGGATCCATTCGTACACGAGCTTGTACTGTTTCAGAATGTCGAGATCGACGCCGGGATGGCGCGCGCGGATGCGGTTGATCTTCGCCCGGGACCGTCCGCTCTGCCAGAGCTGCATCCGCTGGGGCGGCACGTAGATGGCCAGGGGCCGCTGCGCCCTGATCCACTCGAGCCGCTGGCCGACCTGCTTGTCCGCCATCTCCATGACCAGGGCGAACTCCTCCCAGGGGCTGTTGAATTCTGCGCTCACAAAGTCCTCAAGCGTGTGCGTGTTGATCGGGACGTCCTCGCCCACGCGGCAGTTCTTGACCACGAGGTCGAGACTCGTCCCCGCCACGGGACGCGTCGGGACGCGGTACACCGAGCTGGTGCCCAGGAGCCTGACGCGGTTCTGCGTGAACCAGTCTTCTTCGTACCAGTTCTGGATGTCGAGGTGCTCCTGGTGGGGTTCGGCGTACCGGGTGAGGTAGAGGTCGCCGCCGTCCTCGGTCTTCATATGGAGGTACACCACGCCCAGTACGTTCACGAGCGCTTTCTGCCGGGCGGGTGTTTCGGTGCGCAGAGATGATGCAATCCGTTCCGATGAAGGATCCATAGATACCTTCCGACGTGCTGACCCGAAGAGAAGAAATAGCTGCTGCTAACAATTTAGCACAGGTGGACGCGGGGACAAACCCCTGTAAAAAATTCGTGGCCCTGCCCCTTCGGTCCCGTGAAAATCGGTGACTCGGCGCCCTCCGGTCAACAGGCGCCCGGGTGATCATGCCGGACTAACGAAGCCGTTTCCTCATCTCCTCGAGCTGCTTCTTGAGCCGATCCGGCAGCCGGTTCCCGAACACCGCAAAGTGCTGCTCGATGTCCGGGATCTCGGCCTTCCATGCTGAGAGGTCCACGTCCATCAGGGCCTTCATGCTTCCCGCAGGGATCGAGAGACCGCTGAGATCGAGGTCTCCCTCCTTCGGCATGAGACCGATCGGCGTTTCCCTGGCCCCTGCCGTGCCGTCCACGCGCTCGCACATCCACTTGAGCACGCGGCTGTTGTCGCTGAACCCAGGCCAGAGGAACTTGCCCTCGCCGCTCTTGCGGAACCAGTTGACATAGAAGATCCGCGGGGCCTTGGACCCCAACCGGTCGCCCATGCTGAGCCAGTGATGGAAATAGTCACCCATGTGATAGCCGCAGAAGGGCTTCATGGCAAAGGGATCGCGCCGCAGGTTGCCGACCGCACCGATGTTCGCCGAAGTCGTCTCCGAGGCGGCCGTGGCGCCCAGGAACACGCCGTGGTCCCAGGACACGGCCTCGTACACGAGAGGAACCACGCTGCTCCTCCTGCCGCCGAAGATGAAGATGTCGATGGGCACGCCCTCGGGGTCTTCCCAGTCCGGGCAGATGACCGGGCACTGCCGCGCCGGCGCGGTGAAGCGGGCGTTCGGGTGCGCCGCGTCCTCCGTGCTCGCGGGCGTCCAGTCGCGTCCCTTCCAGTCGATCGTATGGAAAGGCGAACTCTCGGTCATGCCTTCCCACCAAACGTCGCCGTCGTCCGTGAGCGCGCAGTTCGTGAAGATGACGTCCCGCTTGAGCGTGTCCATGGCCATGGGGTTCGTGTCGTAGGAGGTGCCGGGAGCCACGCCGAAGAAGCCGCTCTCGGGATTGATGGCATGGAGCCTCCCGTCGCCGCGGATCTTCATCCAGGCGATATCGTCGCCGATGCACTCGCATTTCCAGCCCTTGAGCGAAGGCTGCATCATGGCCAGGTTCGTCTTGCCGCAGGCCGAGGGGAACGCCGCCGCGATGTGATAGCGCCTGCCCGCGGGGCTGGTGAGCCTCAGGATCAGCATGTGCTCGGCCATCCAGCCTTCCTTCCTCGCGATGTTCGAGGCGATCCGGAGGGCGAGGCACTTCTTCCCGAGCAGGGCATTGCCGCCGTAGCCCGAGCCGTAGGACCAGATCAGATTCTCCTCGGGAAAATGGCTGATGTACTTCTGTTCGATGGGCGCGCAGGGCCACAGGGAGTCCTTCTGTCCCTTCTCGAGCGGCGCGCCGATGGAGTGGAGGCAGGGGATGAACTCGCCCTGTTCGCCGAGGACCTCGAGCACCTTCGCGCCGACCCTGGTCATGATGTGCATGTTGCAGACCACGTAGGGGCTGTCCGTGATCTCCACGCCGATCTTGGAGATGGGCGAACCGACGGGCCCCATGGAGAACGGAATGACGTACAGGGTTCGGCCCCTCATGCAGCCGCGGTACAGGCCGAGCATGGTCTTCTTGAGGTCGTCGCTCCTGACCCAGTTATTCGTCGGGCCTGCCTCGTCCTGCGAGCGCGTGCTGATATAGGTGCGGTCTTCGACGCGTGCGACATCGCTGGGGTCGGTGCGGAAGAGATGGCTGTTCGGCCTCTTCGGGAGCGGGATCGCCATGCCTCGCTCCTGCATGAGCGTCATCATCCGGTCGTACTCCGCCTTCGACCCGTCGCACCAGTAGAGCGCGTCGGGCTTGCACAGGTCCGCCACCTCGTTCACCCAGGCGTTCAATTTTGCATTCTTCGTTCCACTCTTCATCTCGATCTCCTTCGTGATGCCCGCTGATGGCGAACCGTGAACCGCCTGATGCCCGCAATGGGTCCGCTGGTTGATGATGCCCCCGCATCCCGTCCCCGACGGTGCGATCATTATGCCCGATTCAACGGCAAAAGTAAACTCCGACGGCGGGCGTCGGCCCGTCGCCCATCCCCTGCCGTCCGATAAAAAAAGCCCCGTGCCGGGCACGGGGCTTCTGAAAGTGCTCTGTGCTTCTGTCCGGCATCACTTCTGGATACTGGTCTTCTCCATGATCACGGTGTACTTGTATCCGGCACCGAAGTCCTTGTCCTTCGCAACCGTTCCCTTCGCCGTGACCACGACCCCCACTTCAGGCCGGTCATCGGATGTGGCAACGAGATCGTTGGTTCCCTTGGACGCGTCGCCGGTGCCGTCCTGCAGATGGATCCAGTTTTTCCCCATGATGTTCGCCGAGACCTTCACCACCTTGGCCCTGACCACCACGGTCTTCTGGTCCAGCTTCGCCTTCTGTGCGAAGATCTCTGCCACCGTGTACGCGTTTGCGCCCTCGGCTTTTTCGACCTTGATCTTCTCCGTTGTCTTGACGACGGCTGCCTTGCTTCCGCCGTGGTTCGTGTCGACCGTTTTACCCTGGTCGCCGGCCGATGCTTCGTTCGCAATGCCGCCCGAAAAAATGATGGAGTCGAAGGACCTTCCGAGCGATTTGCTCGTAAAACCCTTCATCTCCTGTCCGGGCTGGAACGTCACATTCTCGCCGACCTTCACCTGCGTCTCCGGTACGGCGACCCAGGTCTTTTTCCCGCTCTTCTGGACGCAGACATAGGTGTATCCGCCCGCGTTCATGGTCTCAACAACCTTGCCGGAAAGCGCACCTTCACCGGACCGCTCCGACGGGGACGGCATCGCTGTGCCGGGGGAGGGCGCCGCTGCGTCCACGGGCTTGGCCGGTGCGGCGGCGGATGCCAGGGTAACAATGATTGCGAAAGCAACAGCAGGAATGGTTCTCATGATCAACTCCCTTGTACCGGGACCCGTTCGGGCCGCGGGGATTATGTCAAAATGATGCAGCGAACGAAGTGTACTGCTTTTCAGGCAAATATGCAAGAGCCATTTGGCAGGGGGCGGGCAGGGGAGAAAAAACAGAAGGCAGACCGGGGTCTGCCTTCTGGACAATTCGATTGATGCGGAGCCTGCTCCGGCTATTTTTGGCCGTGCTGTTCGGCGACCTGTATCCTGATCATGGCCCGGAGCAGGTCGACGCGGGCCTTCTCGTAGTCCTTCTGCTCAAGCTTCTCGCTCAGGGCCTTTTCGGCCCGTTCCTTCGCGATCCGCTCCTCGGCGAGATCGATATCAGAGGCGCGGTCGGCGCCCTCGGCCAGGATCACGACGCGGTCCGCTCCGACCTCCGCGTATCCCCAATCGACGGCCAGATGATGCCAGTTCGCGCCCTCCCGGTAGGAAAGCATGCCGATCTTGAGCGTGGTCAGGAAGGGCGTGTGGCCCGGCAGAACGCCGAACTCGCCTTCGCTGCCCGGCGCTATGACTTCATCGACACGCTCCGACCTGACTACCTGGCGGCTCGGCGCAACGATCTCGAGGAGCATCTTTCCTTTTTCAGCGACCATTTTCTTTTTCCCGTCCTCGGTACTCAATGAGCAAACCCTGCTGGGGAGCTCCTTCCGGAGCGCTTACCGCTTATATCCGAGCTTCTCGGCTTTCTCGAAAACTTCCTCGATGGGGCCGACCATGTAGAAGGCCTGCTCGGGGATGTCATCCATCTTGCCGTCCACCACTTCCTTGAAGCCCTTGATCGTCTCCTTCAGTGGCACATACTTGCCCGGCGTGCCGGTGAAGGCCTCGGCAACCTGGAAGGGCTGTGACAGGAAGCGCTGGATCTTTCTGGCGCGGGACACGGCGAGCTTGTCCTCGTCGGAAAGTTCATCCATACCCAGGATCGCGATGATGTCCTGGAGCTCTTTGTACCGCTGGAGCACGAGCTGCACCCTTTGCGCAACGGCGTAATGCTCTTCACCGACCACATGGGGGTCCATGATGCGGGACGTCGAATCGAGCGGGTCCACGGCGGGGTAGATGCCGAGCTCTGCGATCTGACGGGAAAGCACCGTTGTGGCGTCCAGGTGCGCGAACGCCGTTGCCGGCGCCGGGTCGGTCAAATCGTCGGCAGGAACGTAGATGGCCTGCACCGAGGTGATGGACCCTTTTTTCGTGGAGGTGATGCGCTCCTGGAGTGCGCCCATTTCAGTACCGAGGGTCGGCTGATAACCCACGGCCGACGGCATGCGGCCGAGGAGCGCCGACACTTCGGAACCCGCCTGGGTGAACCGGAATATGTTGTCAACGAACAGGAGCACGTCCTGTCCCATGGTATCGCGGAAATACTCGGCGACGGTCAGGGCCGAGAGACCGACGCGGAGCCTCGCTCCCGGCGGCTCGTTCATCTGGCCGTAGACCAGAGCCGTTCTGTTGATAACGCCCGACTCCTTCATTTCGGCCCAAAGATCGTTTCCCTCACGGGTACGCTCGCCCACGCCTGCGAACACGGAGTAGCCGCCATGCTGCTTGGCCACGTTGTTGATGAGTTCCATGATCAAAACGGTCTTGCCCACGCCCGCGCCGCCGAAGAGTCCTGTTTTGCCGCCTTTGGTGTACGGAGCGAGAAGGTCAACAACCTTGATGCCCGTTTCGAAAAGCACCTTCGAGGGGTCCAGTTCCTCGAGCATCGGTGCGGACCGGTGGATGGGCAGTGTGTCCTTGGTGGTGATCGGCCCCAGTTCATCCACGGGCTCTCCGATCACGTTCATGATGCGGCCCAGCACTTCCTTGCCCACAGGCATGGAAATGGCCTTGCCGGTGTCGTTGACCTTCATGCCGCGCATGAGACCGTCGGTGGACGACATGGCCACCGTACGTACCCGGTTCTCGCCGAGGTGCAGCGCAACCTCGAGCGTGAGATGGGTCTCGGGCGTCCCGAGGTCCTTGTCCGCGGCCTGGTCTATCCTGAGCGCGTTCATGAGTTGGGGAAGGCTTCCGACGGGGAACTCGCAGTCCACCACCGCGCCCATGACCTGTACGATTTTTCCAGTGCTCATTTCATAACCCCCTGTTGAGAAACAATTACGAATGAATAATTCGCAATGAATGATTGACTTATTTCAACGCTTCCGCGCCGCCCACGATCTCCGAGATCTCCTTGGTGATCGCCGCCTGCCGCTGCTTGTTGAACTTGAGCGTCAGCCGTTCGATCATATCCTTGGCGTTCCGCGTGGCCGAGTCCATGGCCGTCATGCGGGCGCCCATCTCGCTCGCCTGGCTTTCGAGCATGGCACGGTACACCTGCACCTCGATGTGCTTGGGCAGGATCGAACTCAGGATCGCCTCCGGGTTCGGCTCGTACAGATAATCGACTGCAGCCATGAAGGGGTCCGATTCCGCGGGCGGCTCGACGGGCAGGAGCTTCTCGAGCGTCACCTTCTGCTGGATCACGCTCTTGAACTCGTTGTAGAGGAGATAGACTTCATCGGTATCCGCGGCGGAGAACCGCTCGACGATGTTCCTGCCCACGTCGGCGGCCTTGTCATAATCGATCGTGCCGAGGTCTGACCACACCTTCCCGAGCGTGTACGCCGAACGTTTGCGGAAAAAGTCTCTTCCCTTCCTCCCCACGACATTGATCGACACTTCCTTGCCCTCGGCCTTGAACTGTTTGGTCGCCTCGACGGCTTTACGCAGGATATTGGTGTTGTATGCCCCGCACAACCCGCGGTCCGAAGTGAGCACCACGAGTTTGACCTTTTTCGGTTCCCGCTTGGCCAGGAGCGGATGCTGCGCCCGCTCGACGCGTCCGGCCAAGTTGGCGATCACGGCGAGCATCTTGCGGGAGTACGGCCTGGCCGCGATCACCCGGTCCTGGGCGCGTCGCAACTTCGCCGCAGCCACCATCTTCATGGCCTTGGTGATCTGCTGCGTCTTTTTGACGCTCGTGATCTTTCTTTTGATGTCTCGTAAGCTGGGCATTGATACCCCTCAATCGCAAAATGCAAACGGAAAAATGTGGATTGCACCCTGCGCTGCTTCTATGCCGTAAACGTCTTCTTGAACTCTTCGATGGCGCTCTTGATGCGCGTCTTGAGGTCGTCATCGATCTGTTTTTTGCTCTTGATGTCGGAAAGCAGCGCCTGGTGCTTGCTTACCGCAAACCTCAGGAGTTCAGCCTCGAACTTTTTCACGGCATTCACCGGCACTTCATCCACATAACCGTTGGTCCCCGCGAAGATCACGAGGATCTGCTGCTCGACCGGAAGTGGCGAGTACTGGTCCTGCTTCAGGAGTTCGACCATGCGCTGACCGCGGTTCAACTGGGCGAGCGTGGCCTTGTCGAGGTCGCTTCCGAACTGGGCAAATGCCGCGAGTTCGCGGTACTGCGCGAGGTCAAGGCGGAGCGTGCCGGCCACCTGCTTCATGGCCTTGATCTGGGCGCTGCCGCCCACGCGCGACACGGAAATACCGACGTTGATGGCCGGCCGCACGCCCGAGTAGAACAGGTCGGATTCGAGGAATATCTGTCCGTCGGTGATGGATATCACGTTCGTCGGGATGTAAGCGGACACGTCGCCCGCCTGGGTCTCGATGATCGGGAGCGCGGTGAGCGATCCGCCGCCCAGTTTGTCGGACAATTTCGCCGCGCGCTCAAGCAAGCGGGAATGGAGATAGAACACATCGCCGGGGTACGCCTCGCGTCCCGGGGGCCTGCGGAGGAGCAGCGAGAGCTGGCGATAGGCCGTTGCCTGCTTCGACAAGTCGTCATACACGATCAGGGCGTGGCCGCCTTTGTCGCGGAAGTATTCGCCGATGGTGGCGCCCGTGTAGGGAGCGATGAACTGGAGAGGCGCGGGGTCGGACGCCGTGGCCGACACGATGATGGTGTAGTCCATGGCGCCGTGTTCAGAGAGGGTTTTCACGACCTGCGCGACCGTGGAGCGCTTCTGCCCGATGGCCACGTAGATGCAGATGACGTTCTGGCCCTTCTGGTTGATGATGGTGTCGATGGCAACGGCGGTCTTCCCGGTCTGGCGGTCGCCGATGATGAGCTCGCGCTGGCCGCGGCCGATCGGGATCATGGCGTCCACGGCCTTGAGCCCCGTCTGGAGCGACTCGCGTACCGACTGGCGCTTGACGATGCCCGGCGCGATGACTTCGATATGGCGAAACTCCTTGGAAACGATGGGGCCCTTGCCGTCGATGGGCTGACCGATGCCGTCCACCACGCGGCCCACGATGGCGTCGCCCACGGGGACCTCGGCGATCCTCTTCGTGCGCTTCACGATGTCGCCTTCGCGGATCCGGGAATCGTCGCCCATGAGCACCGCGCCCACGTTCTCCTCCTCGAGGTTGAGCGCCATGCCCATGACGCCGCCCGGGAATTCCAGGAGCTCGCCTGACATGACGTTATCGAGGCCGAAGACCTTGGCGATACCGTCACCGACGGTGATCACGGTCCCGACCTCGGCGACCTCGACGCTCTTCTCGAAGCTGGAGATCTTCTTTTTGATGATCTCGCTGATTTCCTGTGCTTTGATCTGCATCGGTTAACTCCTTTGATCGGATAACAAACAGCATATGGGCAGGAACAGCCCTCGTCAGTGTTCTGACAGGCTGTTTTCTGTCTTGATTTACTTCGCCAGCTGCTCGCGCATCTTGTTCAATTGGTTGCTGATGGTGCCGTCGTAGATCATGCTCCCGATCCGGGCCTTTGCCCCGCCGATCAGAGATCCGTCGACCCTGGCCTGGATGTCCACCTGCTTGCCGGTCATGGCCTCGAGCTTCTTCTTGATGTCCGCCAGCTCCGCCGGGCTGACGGCGCCCGGTTCTGACGGTCGGAGAGCAGCGCCAGGAACGCGTCGTGCACATCCTTGACGTACCGGATGCGGCCGGTCTCTGCCAGGTGCTCCACGAACCGCTGGGTCGTCTGCTGCATACCCAGCTTCCCGGCGAGTTCCCTGATGACCGCCTTCTTGTCCTCGGGCGTGAAGACCGGACTTGAAAAGAGCTTCTGGATCGAAGGCGCGGATTCCACCGCCGCGATGAACGAGCTTAGATCATCCCTGGTCTTGTCGACGGATTTTTTCTCCTCGCTCAGTTCCACCAGGGCCTTGGCATACCGCTTCGCGATGGTCCTGATCATCCCCTGCCTCCCACCTTGGTGATATACTCCTTCACGATGCGCTCATGGTCCTGGGGACCGATCTTTTCCTTGATGCTCTTTTCCGAGAGGTCGACGGCCAGCATCGACGCCTCGGCCTGCAACGCGGTCTTCGCCTTCTGGACTTCCAGGTCGACGCCCTGCTTCACCTGGGCATCGATGTCGGAAACCATTTTCCTGCCCTCGTCGATCAGCGCCTGTTTGTCCTTCTCGGCGCGGGACCTGGCATCCTCGAGCAGCCGGCTCGTCTCTGCCTCAAGGTCCTTGACCTTTCGCTCCATCTCGGCCAGCGCCGCCGTTGAGCGCTCGCGGGCCTCCTTGGATTCCTGGATGGCCTTGGCGATCTCGAGGGAGCGGTTCTTGAAGAAGTCCCGGACCGGCTTCCGCATGAAATAGACGACCACGCCAGCGATGATGCCAAAATTGACCAGACGAGGAAGCCAGTCGCCAAGAAAGGTGATCTGTTCATGGCCGCCTTCAGCGGCCTCTTCGGCGAACGCAAACGCCGCGGTCAGGGTTATTGTCAGGCAGAAAAGAAGCTGTTTGAGTTTGTTGGGTATCATCATGGTTTAGCGATCCAGTTTGACCTCTGGTGTCGGTCCTCCGGACTATACCGCCCTTCCGAGCAGCTTGGAGGTAATTTCCTGCGACAGTCGCTCTGCTTCCCTCTTGAGCTCGCCCCGGGCGCTCTCGGCCGCCGCCGCGACATCGGCGCGCGCCTTGTCCAGCATCTCACCGGCCTTCGTGCGCTCGGCGGCGATCATATCACGCTGGGCGTCGAGCCCCTGCTGGTAGATGGCGTTGAAGGTAGCTGCCGCCTTCTGCTTGGCTTCGGCGAGGGAGGCGTTGTACTGTTCGAGGAGGTTCTGCATGCGGTCCTGCGCCGACTTGGCTTCGCCGAGCGCGGAACTGATACCCTGCTCGCGGTCCAGCATGACTTGCCGGATCGGCCTGAACAGTATGTAGTTGAGCACGATGAGCAGGACGATGAAGTTGGCGAGCTGGTACAGGACCGAGACGTTGATATCAATCATGGTGAAGCGCCTCTCCTCCGCTGCAGAGAAACATCTGGTGGCACGATAAATCCAAAAAAAACTATCATAATGAAAAACCCTTGTCAATAATTTTAGCTATAAATAATATAAATGGAGGGAATGATTTTGATTATAGAATGAAAAGGGGATGCATTGCCGCGGAAGAGAGGCGCAAAACAGCGCCTGCGCGGGAGAATTCCTACCGGCGCATGAAGGGAAAAGGGCGGCCGCTACCGCCGGGAATGTTTCTGCATCAGATAGGCGTGCATGGCCTTTGCCGCCCTTCGTCCGGCGCCCATCGCGGAGATGACCGTGGCCGATCCGGTCACGATGTCGCCTCCGGCGTAGACACCCTCCCTGCTGGTCCGGCCGGT
>Ga0335081_10001417_pt1 | contig 38208 bp, 33 predicted proteins | sample Lox_Sample_35_FD_206713 | JGI IMG/M metagenome (GOLD analysis project Ga0335081, IMG submission 206713) | Soil microbial communities from Loxahatchee National Wildlife Refuge, Florida, United States - Lox_Sample_3.5 | ecosystem: Environmental > Terrestrial > Soil > Wetlands | place: USA...
TATGATCCCGCCGCACAGGAACTGATCAGGAAGATCGCCGATGAAATAAACGGAATGAACAGGATCATTGGAGACCTTCTTACGTTTGCACGCCCGGCATCGCTGAATCGCGTCCCCGTCAATGTCGGTGGCATGATCGAAAGCTGTCTCGCGTCGGTATTGCAGGCCAGGGACGCCGAACATCGGGTAACAACGGAACTCAAGCTTGATAACATCGTTGCGTTGCTCGATGAAGTGCTGATGCGGCAGGCGTTGACCAACTTGATCCAGAACGCGGTTGAAGCAATGCCGGACGGCGGTAAGCTGTCGATCCTGTGCCGGGCGGGATACGAACTGAATATCATCATACATGATACAGGCACCGGAATTCCTGTGGATAATATAAAAAAAGTATTTCTTCCTTTTTTCACGACAAAAGACACAGGCGTAGGAATGGGCCTGGCCTTAGCCCATAAGATTATTACTTCTCATGGAGGCAGGCTTGAAGTGGAAAGCAGTGAAGGACAGGGAACGGCTTTCAGTGTAATGCTTCCAACGAGGTAATTAATCATGGCCGATACGATACTCATTATTGAAGACAAGGCAAGCATGCTGGACATGCTGAAAGAGACTCTCGAGGGCGCAGGCTATCAAGTGATCCCGGCCAGGGATGGAGCCGAGGGAATCAAGAAGCTTACCGATGAGCGGATCGGGTTGGTGCTTACGGATCTTAAGCTGCCGAAAAAAGACGGTTTTGAGGTTCTCAGGAACGTAAAGCAGGAAACGCCGCTGCTGCCCGTTATCGTGATGACGGCCTTCGGCACGATCGAGACTGCCGTCAAGGCTGTGAAGGAAGGAGCTTGGGATTTTCTGACCAAGCCGTTCGATACGGACCATCTGCTCGTACTCATTCAGCGGGCACTCGATACGACACGCCTTGCCGCTGAAAATATCCTTCTTAGGGAGGAATTTGCAGAGAAACTGGGCATGCCCAAAATTATCGGTAAGAGCATCCAGATGCAGGAAATTACATCAAAGATCCAGAAGGTCGCACCCACGAATGCAACCGTGCTTATTCATGGAGAAAGCGGAACAGGTAAGGAGTTGTTCGCACGGGCAATTCATTACCTGAGCTTGCGGAAGGAAGCTCCCTTCATCGCGATCAATTCGGCCGCAATCCCGCGAGAACTGCTCGAAAGCGAGCTTTTCGGCTACGAGCGGGGAGCGTTTACCGGTGCCGACGCGCGGAAGCTGGGAAGACTCGAACTTGCCGACAAAGGCACCGTGTTCCTCGACGAAATCGGAGACATGGATCTGTCTTTGCAGGCTAAGCTGCTACGCGTGCTTCAAGAACAAGTAATCGAGCGGGTGGGAGGTGGAAAACCGATCAAGATCGATGTTCGGGTCGTTGCTGCCACGAGCAAAAACATGGAAAAATCCGTGGCTGCTAGCCTGTTTCGTGAGGACCTGTTTTATCGTCTAAATGTTTTTCCCATTACCATTCCCCCGCTAAGGGACCGGCGGGAAGATATTCCTGCGCTTGCCCGTAATTTTTTGAACAAGTATTCAGCGGAGGTCCGGAAGGGTCCGCTCACTATTTGCGACGATGCCATGGACATATTGATGAAATCCCCGTGGCGCGGAAATGTGCGGGAGCTCGAGAATGTGATTGAGCGGTCCGTTATTTATGCTGACGGTGGTTGTATCCGGGCACAGGATCTCGGCATTAGCGAATCGAGTATTATTGATGCGCTCGCGGAAAATGTGCCCATGGACGGACCGCTGCACACAGTGACCGAGGCAGCCACCCGCATAGCGGAATCGCGCCGCATCAGGCAGGTTTTGAAACAGACTGGGGGCAACAAATCCCGCGCCGCTGAAATTCTGCAAGTAAGTTACAAGACTCTTCTTACGAAAATCAAGGATTATCAACTGGAAGATAAGGGCGGGGAATGAGTCCAGAAATCCTGCATCCTGAATTCCAAGACTAAAGAGAATGGATCTGGCTCGGATATAGAAGGCCTGAACGTATGCTGAAGATCATTTCCATGGTACTTTTTATCTGTGGAGCTTGTATGCTCTTGCTCGCTCTGTTGTCCGGCGGTGCCGCGCTGATGGCGTCGGTCGAGAGATTTCAGCATGGTCGCAGTCATTTGTTCGACGATGTTGAATTTTTCGGATTGCTGGCACTCATCTGCTGCGTCCTCGGCGCTTTTTCTCTCATCATAGCCAAGCGGATTGCGAGACGCCTTCATCAAAATAAAGTATGATCTTTTTTCAATAATCTCCTCCAGTATCGAATCAGGCTGTCCTTCTGAAATATTCTTTTCCAGCTTGCATTTTCCAGCATATAACTGTATATTTCCTTGAAAACATTATTCAAATCACCCTTTTTCGGAAGGGAAAAGGTGTGTGAAGGGGCTTATACTTCAGATGTCCAACTTTATTGACAGGGTGAAAATATATGTAAAAGCAGGCCATGGCGGCGCGGGATGCATAAGTTTCCGTCGTGAAGCCTATGTCCCGAAAGGGGGACCGGACGGCGGCGACGGCGGTAAGGGCGGGGATGTCATCATCAGGGCCGACAAGCAGCTTGGCACGCTAATCGACCTCAAGTACCAGCAGCAATACCAGGCTGAAAAGGGGAAGCAGGGTCGCGGCAAACAGCAATCGGGCGCTGACGGAAAAGAAACCATCATACGCGTTCCTGTCGGCACAATCGTAAACGATGCAGAGACGCGCGTCTTGATAGTGGACATGGATGAAGACGGAAAAGAATACGTAATCGCCTGGGGAGGCAGAGGGGGTAAGGGGAACGCCTTCTTCAAGTCAGCCACGAATCAGACGCCCCGTCATGCACAGCCGGGCGAGGATGGCGAGGAACAGTGGCTGTATCTGGAGCTCAAGCTCTTGGCCGATGTGGGGCTTGTGGGATTCCCCAATGCCGGAAAGTCAACTCTTATTTCCCGCATTTCTGCGGCCAAGCCGAAGATCGCCGACTACCCTTTTACCACTCTATCGCCCGTTCTCGGCGTTGTTAAACCGGAGGGGAGACGAAGTTTCGTAGTAGCCGACATCCCCGGATTGATCGAGAATGCCCATAAGGGAGCCGGTCTTGGTTTTGAATTCCTTCGGCATGTGGAACGAACTTCCATTCTTCTTCATATGGTGGATGTTTCGGGCATGGTACCCGGCGATCCTGTGGAGAACTTTAAAAAAATCAACAAAGAGTTGGAACTCTATAGTGAAGCGTTGTTGAAAAAGTACATGGCCATAGCGGCCACCAAAATCGACGCTGCCGATGCCGCGCAGCTTGAAGAGCTGACATTATACTGTCATCAGAACGGATACCACCTTATCCCCATTTCGGCTGTTACTGGAGAAGGGCTTAAAGAACTTCTCAGATTTCTTGCAGACAAGGTTGAGGAGGAGAGAGATGCAAGAGAGCCAGAGCCAGGAAATAAGAGTGGGAAGACGGCCATGAGGGAGCGGACATAATAGTTAGGGAAGGAAGACTTCAGCCGGGCAGAATGAAAACGGGGCTTTGAATGAACGGTCACTATGCATAAAGACAACGATAACAATCGAAAAACTATTTTCGAAAAATCACGCCGAATCGTGATCAAGGTGGGAAGCGCGGTGCTGACGAATTCGGAGCAGGGTCTGGATCATGGCCGCATCGAGAAGCTTGCGTCCGATATGGCGTCCATTATGAGTAGCGGGATCGAGGTTATTTTGGTATCCTCGGGCGCGATTGCTGCGGGACTTGCGAAGCTGGGGCTGAAGAAGACAAAAAACATGCCTCTCTCGCTTAAACAGGCGTCGGCCGCCATAGGCCAGTCAGGCCTCATGTGGGCATACGAGAAAACATTTGCGGTCCATGGCCTGAAAGTAGCCCAAGTACTGCTGACCCGTGAAGACCTGTCAAACCGCACCCGTTTTTTGAACGCACGGAACACCATCCAGACACTGCTGGATTATGGCGTCATTCCCATTATTAACGAAAACGACACGGTTTCGGTCGATGAGATTAAATTCGGAGACAACGACAACCTCTCAGGCATGGTGGTTCATTTGGCAGACGCCGATTTGCTCATCATCCTTTCCGACATAGACGGTCTGTACACCGCCGACCCGAAACAGGACCACTCGGCCACGCTGATTCCCCTTGTCGAGAAAATCACTGCCGAAGTGGAACGGTGTGCGGGAGACATACGCACGACGGTGGGCACGGGCGGCATGCGCTCTAAACTTCTGACGGCAAAGAAAGTGGCTGCATATGGTGTACCCATGGTCATCGTGAATGGGAAAGAGGCGGGTATTCTTCGAGGGCTTTTCGAGGGGAAAGAATTTGGCACCCTTTTTTTGCCGCGTCAAGAAAGGCAGGAAAGCCGAAAACATTGGATTGCGTATACGGTTTCCTCAAAGGGAAGAATTGTCGTAGACGACGGCGGTCGCGAGGCTCTGGTGAGCAAGGGCAAAAGTCTACTGCCCGGCGGCATCGTAAAGGTGGAAGGGAATTTCAAAATAGGAGACTGCGTGACCTGCCTTGACCGCTATGGCAATGCATTCGCTCGAGGGCTTGTAAAATATTCTTCGGCAGACCTGGAGCGCATTAAGGGCCTTAAAACGACACAGGTTGCCTCCGTGATCGGACATAAAGATTACGATGAAGTGATCCACCGAGACGATCTGGTGATACTCTGATTGATTGGGAAGGACGATAATTTTACATGAAAAAGTTGATCATGATAATAGGATTTTTTTTATTTACTGCTCATGCTTTTGCCGGAATCAGGGTAAATGAATCCGCACCGCTGTTTTCTCTCAAGGACCTAGAGGGGAACAATTTTAATCTTGCCGATGTTGTGGGAGCAACGAGAAAAGAACATGTTCAGGGAGTGATAGTGAGTTTTTTTGCTTCGTGGTGCCAACCCTGCAGGAACGAACTCCCGCTCATCAATTCTCTGACTGATGAGCTGAAAGGCAAAGGCATCAAAATCATCATCGTAAATGTCAAGGAGGATGAAAAGACAATCAAGGCACTGCTGGCTGACTTGAAGGTGAACAAGCCTCTGGTGTTGAGTGATCGCAATGGCAAGATAAGCGAGAAATACGGAGTCCTGTTCCTCCCGGTTACATTCTTTGTCGGAGCTGATGGTAACGTGAAAAGCGTCATTTACGGCGAGATAGAAAACAAAAAGAAACTGATGGACAGTGCGGACAAGATTGCCAAGTAAAATCATCCCGAAAGAACGAAGGGAGGGAACGTTGGACATAAAACAGTATGTTTCAGACAAGGCTAAGAAGGCGAAAGCCGCTTCGCGGAACCTTGCAAACATCTCGACGGAGATTAAAAACGACGCGCTTTTCAAGATGGCTGCAGGGCTGGAAAAAGAATCGGCCAAACTTATTTCCGAAAACCGCAGGGACCTGATCGAAGCGGAAGAAAAAAATCTGTCCAAAGCAATGATGGATCGGCTGACCCTGAGCCATGACCGGATTAAAGCCATGGCTGACGGATTGCGGGAGGTCGCTGCCCTGCCCGACCCGGTCGGCGAAGTGCTCCGGATGTGGCGGCGTCCGAACGGCATGGAGGTGGGCAGGATGCGGGTGCCGATCGGCCTCATCGGTATCATATACGAATCCCGTCCTAACGTAACATCAGACTCAGCGGGGCTTTGTCTCAAATCAGGAAACGCTGTGCTGTTGAGAGGTGGGTCCGAAGCTGTGTACTCCAACAATGCAATCGTCGATATCCTTTCGAAGTCTGGTTCCGAAGCGGGAATCCCCGATGGGGCCATAACCTTTATTGAAAACCCCGACCGAGCATGCGTTATGGAGATGCTGAAGCTAAACCAGTTCGTCGATCTTATTATTCCGCGCGGAGGCGAAGGACTAATCCGGATGGTATCGGAAAATTCAACCATTCCCGTGATCAAACATGACAAGGGCATCTGTCATGTCTATGTCGACAGCAAAGCGGACCTTGCTATGGCGGAGGAAATTTGTTTCAACGCGAAGGTCCAGAGACCTGGGACATGCAATGCGATGGAAACCATGCTCGTGCATCAAGAGGTTGCAGCTGTTTTTCTGCCAGCAGTCATCACCAGACTGAAAAATGCGGGTGTAGAGATTCGTGCCTGTTTGAAAACCAAAGCTGTTTTTCCCGATGTCAAGGAAGCTTCGGATAAGGATTGGGATACGGAATATAATGATTTGATTCTGAACATCAGGACTGTTGTTAGCATGGAGGAGGCAATGGAGCATATTGCAGCGCACGGCTCACAGCACTCAGAGGCCATTGTCACAAATAGCTACCAAAACGCGCGGCGTTTCCAGCGGGAAGTGGATGCGTCCGCAGTTTTCATAAACGCATCGACACGGCTTAACGACGGCTTCGAATTCGGTCTGGGAGCCGAGATCGGAATATCTACCACAAGGATCCACGCCCGTGGGCCCATGGGCCTCGAGGAACTTACATCGACAAAGTTTATCGTGTTCGGAAACGGACAGATAAGAAGATAGTCTAATGAGTCTTGTGAATTAGGGACGACTGTTGGTATGTCTTCTCTAAAGACTTGTTAAACTCAAGCAACTTTTGAGACTTCGAAACCGGAGATTATTTGTTATTAAAATTAGGCATCCTCGGCGGGACATTCAACCCAATCCACTACGGTCACCTCGCGGCGGCGGAAGAAGTCAGCCACCGGTTGGGACTTGAGCGAGTGCTTTTTGTGCCATCCTTTATCCCTCCCCACAAACAGGAAGAGGAAGTCCCGTCCGTTGTCCACCGGATGGAAATGGTTCGTCTGGCGATCGCAGGCAATCCATTGTTTGAGCCGTCGGACATCGAGATTATACGCGGCGGCAGGTCTTATACCATCGATACAATCGAAGCGTTGCGTCAGGCCTGGCGTGAAACGGAGTTGTATTTCATTATGGGCCTCGATTCCTTCCTTGAAATCCAGACGTGGGATCGATGGGAAAAGCTAATGACCCTATGCGGTTTTGTCGTCCTCTCACGACCAGGATACCGCTTTCAAGATCTCTCCAGGATAGATTTTATGCAATCCGCAAACGAGGAACTTGCGGCTTTGGATCAGGGCTCACGCACGCAGTCAGTCGTGCGATCAGGCAAGCTTGCAATTTTCCTAGAAATGATTCCTCTCTATGATATCTCGTCAACTGACATTCGAAGGAGGATAAAAGAGGGTAGAAGTATTAAATATCTCTTGCCTGATGTGGTTGAAACCTATATAATTAAAAATAAACTCTATGCGTAATTCTTTAGAATCGGCGCAGCTTTGCGCGGAAGCGGCAGACAGCAAAAAGGCATTCGATATCCAGATTCTGGATCTTCGGCGACTCACGTATATAACCGATTACTTCGTCATATGTTCGGGCGCTAACACGTCCCAAGTGTCTGCCATAGCCGATTGGATAAGCCACATCCTAGCGCAGGCCGACGAACATCCTTCTCATGTGGAAGGAGGCGCAGAGTCAAGTTGGGTGCTCATGGATTTCGGCGATGTGGTGGTCCATATCTTTGATGAGCAAACGAGGATTTATTATAGCCTTGAAAAGCTCTGGAATGATGCTCCGCGCATTCCCGTCGTCCACCAGTCGCGCGAACTCCAGCGCGCTTCGTCATGAAACTGGTCGTAATCTGCCTGGGGAAAACGCGGGAAAGGTTCATCCAGGAAGGAATGGCGAAGTACCTCCGGTATCTTAAACCGTATGTCGACATAGAGGTCAAGGAACTCAAGGAAGAAAAAATTCAAGATCTCAAGGACGCCCCAATCATCAGAAAGCGGGAGGCGGAGAAGATTTTCAAAGCAATGCCTTCGGGAGCCTTTCTTGCTGCCCTGGACGAAAGAGGGAGGGAATTCACATCACATGAATTTGCCCATTTTTTTAACGACCGGATCGAGTCCGGCGTCAGGGAAACGGCATTCGTTTTCGGTGGGGCCATGGGTCTTGATGAAAGCGTAACAGAAAAGGCGGATAAAGTAATTGCAATGTCCCGTTGGACGTTCACCCATGAAATGGCGAGGCTTGTTCTTCTTGAACAAATATATCGGGCTTTCACGATCATTAAAGGCAAGACGTATCACTACTAAGAAAGCAGCTTGAGCCGTTAAACCGGTTAATCCGGTTGAATTGCTTTCGGATAAGGGACCACGCATGAGATTTGTCTTCACCATGATGCTGGTAGCGCTCCTGCTCCTGATTTTCGCCATGCGGGAGTTCAATGCGGGGACAATCACCATCAACCTTCTGCCGTCGAAGTCCTATGAAATTTCCAAGTCTACCTTCTTCCTTTTTTCCTTGTCAATCGGCGCCGGTTTCGTCTTCATCATCTATTTCATGCGCGACATCCAGCGGTTCCTGCGCGGTCTTAGGGTCCAGCGCGAACAGAAAAAACGTCTGAAGGTCCAGGAGCTTTATACCAAGGGATTGAATTCCATGCTCGCAAAACGCAACCCCGAAGCCGCTAGCTACTTCCGGAAGGTGCTTGCTGTGGATCCGAATCATGTGGACACCCTTCTTCGCCTGGGCATCAGCAAACTACGTGAGAAGAATCCGCAGGAAGCCATTATGATCCATCAGAAAGCACTCGGACTCGACTCGGATAATCAGGAAGTCATGTTCTCGCTGGCTGCCGATTATGAGGAGTCAAGGCGCTTTGACGATGCCCTTGCGATGTATCAGAAAATTCTCTCGAAGGATTCCTCAAACCTGACGGCGCTCATCAGAATGCGAGACCTCTACCAGCGGCTGAATCATTGGGAGGAGCTGTACGAAACACAGCGCAAACTGGTTGCCAATCCGCTAACACCGCCGGAACAGGAAATCGAACACCGGCGACTCGTTGGTTTAAAATACGAATTTGGCAGATCCCTCCTTGAAGCGGGTGATCTCGAGCGGGCGAAGAAAATATTCCGCGGTGTGCTCAAACTCGATAAGGATTTCATCCCGGCCTATCTTGGATTGGGGGAGGTATACCTTGAGGAAAGCAAGGTACGGGATGCCGCCGAACTCTGGGAAAAAGCCTACAAGATGACGTCATCGACGTTGTTGTTGCTTCGGCTAGAAGACCTTTATCTGAAACAGGGCGAGCCGGGAAAGGCGATCGAAATATATTCACAGGCCGTGACCTGGAAGCCTCAGGACAACGGGCTCAAGTTTTTTCTGGGTAAGCTTTACTATCGTCTAGAAATGGTTGATGAAGCTTTCGACATTCTTTCCACCGTAGACTGGGGAGATAAAGAGCTGCCTGATATGCATAAACTCTTGGGGAATATTTATTTGAGGAGAGGATCCCTTGGGCTCGCGGCGTCAGAATTCAAAAAAGCCCTGGGTTTCAAGAAGCAGATCATCATCCCCTATGTGTGCTCAAACTGTGAGCTGCGTACAACTGACTGGTCAGGACGTTGTCCGAACTGCGGCAAATGGAACACTTACGGAATTAATCTGGAAAAAATCTGCTGACAAAACGCAAGATGGGTGGCAAGGAGCGGGAGTCGGGAGTTGATGGAATGGCGGTTTTTTTAATAATGATCGCCTGATTCCATATCCTGGCTCCTTTCTTTTAGGAGTTTTATGTCCAACAAACAGGTGCTACTTATTGTCCTTGACGGCTGGGGAGTCAGCAAGTCCCGCGAAGGAAACGCGATTGCCGCTGCGAAGGCGCCGTTCTATGATGGCCTCTTGACGGACTATCCACACATCGAACTCCAGGCTTCGGGTGAATCAGTCGGGCTTCCTGACGGACAGATGGGCAACTCCGAGGTGGGTCACCTTAACCTCGGCGCAGGCCGGATTGTTTATCAGGACTCCACGCGAATCAGCAAGGCAATTAGGGATGGAGACTTCTTCCGGAATGCTGTGTTGCTTTCAGCAATTGACTCAGTCAAAAAATCCAATTCAGCCCTCCATCTCATGGGTCTCCTTTCCGACGGCGGAGTGCACAGCCGGCTTGACCATATTTTCGCAATGTTAGACCTGGTAAAATCTCAGGGAGTAAACAATGTATTCTTTCATGCATTTCTCGACGGACGGGACACGCCGCCGTCGAGCGCTCTGACGTTCATCAAACAACTCGAAGATCATCTCGCCAAAATCGGCGTAGGGAAGATTGCTTCTGTCTCCGGACGATATTATGCCATGGACCGCGACAAACGATGGGAGCGCATTCAAAAAGCCTATGAGGCTATGGTCCTGGCCGAAGGCATTCGAAAATATTCCGCTCTCGAGGCGGTTGAGCAGAGCTATGAACACGGTAGAACCGATGAATTCATGCTCCCGGCCGTTATCCTCGATCACAGAACAAAGAAGCCGCTCGCGACCATCCGTAACAATGACACCGTCATCTTCTGTAACTTCCGATCTGACCGCGCCCGTGAAATAACCCGTGCCTTTACAGACCATGAGTTTCAAGGTTTCAGTCGAAGGGGGAATCCAAAATTGTCCCAGTTCGTCTGTCTCACGAGTTATGACGAATCCTTAGGCCTGCCTGTTGCCTTCGAGCCGGTGCGGCTTATGAATATCCTTGGCGAGGTGCTCAGCGGGAGCGGGGTGAGACAGCTGCGAATCGCCGAAACCGAGAAATATGCACATGTTACTTTTTTCTTTAACGGAGGCGAAGAAACGCCTTTCCCTCGGGAAGACCGGATCCTGGTCCCGTCTCCACGCGATGTGGCGACCTATGACAAGAAGCCGGAAATGAGCGCGCGGGAGATTACCGACAAGTTGGTGTCACAGATTAGTTCGCGCCAGTACGGATTTATCTTGGTAAATTACGCAAACCCCGATATGGTCGGACATACAGGAATCGTGGAAGCTGCAATAAAGGCAGTAGAGGTGCTTGATGAGTGCCTCAGCCGCGTGATCCGAGCTGCTTGGGAAGAGGGGATGGTGGCGCTCATCACTGCGGACCACGGAAATATAGAGACCATGTTTGACCCCACGACAGGCCAGCCTCATACTGCCCACACAACTGATCCGGTACCATTTCTGATAATGCGCAAGGATGTAAAGCTTAGAAGTGGAGGCGTTCTCGCCGATGTAGCGCCGACCATACTCGACCTTATGGGAATTCCAATTCCCGCGGAAATGACGGGGCAGAGTCTCATCGTTTCCGCTTGATATCCGTCCCCAGCCTGCAGGCCGACAATTTTCGAATTGATCTCAGTGTTCCCGAGAAACCACTGCTCCTATTCACAGATGTGGCAAAGATGTTTGCCCCTCCGCTTTATGGGCTGATATTGAGGACCTCGTTTTTTCGCTAGGCAAAACCGATTGACCACAGGTTATGTCATGCAGCCCCTACTCCAAGGAAAGCTATTTGCTCAACGAGATATCTATTAAAACATAATGGTTATCAGTTGCACTCTTGCCCGTGCATTCCTCCCTGCCAGGTGTGAAGCGCAAGCAGGCCCGTTTGCAGAGGATGGATAGGGGGCCTTTTATTGAAAAGAAAGGCTATTTTTAGACAGGCATTCTTGACAATTTCATAGTGCTTAGGTATAGTTTATCCGCATAAAGGAGACCACGCCAAAACTGTCTGCTTTGCCCTCATTTTATACAGCATTTTGCGGGGGATTCATCGAGCATTGTCACGCTTTGATGTGAATATTCCCTTGACTCACAAGATCAAATATTGCTATCCTCAAAAAACCAAAAAACAATCAAACGTCTTTCACGCGCACTTAAAGGAGGCGAAGACCGGAATTCATCTCAACTGACCTTACTTATCTTATTGAATATATCTTGTTTATCAACCTGTAAGAAGGAGGAATATTATGTCTCTCAGAAGAAGGGCGTTACTTGTATTCTTCATCATCTCTCTCTTTGTATTAGCAGCAGGCAGTGCATCAGCCCAACTGGTGGGAACAATCACGGATGTCATTGAACCCACCGGTTCGTCAGGAAAGGTGGACTGGACAACAGGTGTAATCACTGCCGTGGGTATCGGAGCTCCACCAGCGCAGCCGGCGAATGCGGCTCAGGCCCGGGCGATGGCAGAGCGCGCAGCCCAGGTTGTCGCTTATCGGAACCTTCTTGAGGCGGTGAAAGGGGTTCGGGTTGATTCAACGACAACGGTCGAGAATTTTATGGTGACCAGCGACGTGATTCAGACGGATGTCAACGGAATTATCCAGGGCGCGACAGTCATGGACAAGAAATACATGTCTGACGGATCTGTAGAGGTTACGGTAGGAATGAAGCTTACCGGCGCTCTTGCTGACTCGCTTCTGCCGAAAACCCAGACACCGCCGGCTGCTTCGGTGACGACACCGCCTACACCGCCTGCGCCTAACGCCGGTCAGCTTTACACCGGCCTGATCGTGGACGCGCGAGGACTTGGCGTGAAACCAGCCATGGCCCCGAAGATCTCGAACGAAGACGGCAAGGAAATCTACGGATCGGCTTACATCAGTCGGGACTATGCCGTGCGCGAAGGAATGGCGGGGTATCTCAAAGATCCCGTAGCGGCGCAGGCAAACCCCCGCGTAGCGGACAGGCCGCTTCTAATAAAGGCCGTCAAAGTATCGGGCGATGCCCGGGTGGACCTGACGATCAGCAATGCCGATGCCGCCGCCATCCAAAGCGCTGCACAGAACCTGAGCATGCTTGAGAAATGCAGGGTCATCATCCTAGTGGACTAAGCTGCGCAGCTTGGGCAACTGGATGTCTCACAAACGACTTGCTATTCTGAAAAACGACGGGAGGCAGTAATGGTTACACGAATGAAACGCATCATTCTGGCAGTAGCTGCTCTGGTTCTCGTAATTGCTGTTAGCGGTTGCGGCCCGAAGGCAGTTCCATCCACGTCAGTTATGGATACACCTGAATACCATTATAATCAGGGTCTGAAGGCATTTGACGCGGACAGACTTGATGATGCGATGCGTGAGTTTGATCGCGCAATTAGTCTCGAACCGAAATCACCCCTTGGCTACATCGGTAATGGCCTTGTTCTCGGCAAAAAAGGAGAGTTCAAGCCAGCATTCGAAAGTATGGAAAAGGCAAAAGGGAACGAGGCAAAGGGCATTGAAGCCCATGTCGGCATGATAAGGCTCTATGGCATGCAGATGGCCAAAGAACAGAAAAAGTCGGAGGACCTTGTCAAAGCTGCGGGAAAAGAATTCAAATCAGCCAATGAAAAGGAGCCAAACAACCCCCGGCTCTACTATTATATGGGGATGTGCTATAAGATGGCGCTCGATTTCGACAAGGCCGCCGCGATGTTCCGGGCCGTACTCGACATGAATCGAGATTTTGTTCTGGAAACCAATGCCGAATGCGCAGTGATTCAGAAGATCCAGCGCGCCGCTCCCGGGAGCGAAATCGGCAAGAAGATCGCCTTGATTGACAAAATCGACCGTGCAGATATAGCCGCGCTCTTCGATCAAGAGATGAATCTTGAGAAGCTGTTTACCAAGCGCGGCACGAAGACCTATGATACCAGTTTCAAGGCACCCACGGAATCATCGACTGCTATGGAAACAGAAAGAGTCGTGAAAATAGCTGCGGCGACCGACATAAATGACAGCTGGCTTAAACCCAGCATCGAGACCATCCTGAAGCTTCAGGTTCGGGGTCTTGAGGCCGGGCCGAACCATAAATTCGAACCGGATAAGTTCATCACCAAGGGTGAATTCGCGCTCATGCTGGAAGATATCCTGATCAAAGTAACGGGTGATGAAAAAATGGCCACAAAATTTCTCGGTGCCACTTCTCCATTTCCCGATGTCCGAAACGACCATTATGCCTTCAATGCGATCATGGTGACGACTTCGAGAGGGTTCATAGAGGCTGACAAGGCCACGGGAGAATTTAAAGCCAGTGATCCCGTATCTGGCGCCGATGCGCTCCTCTCTATTCGCGAATTCAAAAATCAGCTTAAGCTCTGATTCACTCGATCAGGACGCCCGCTCCGTTCAAGCAGGGCGGGCTTTTTTGATTAACTATGCACAGAATACTCCGGTTTATCATACTATTTGCATTGCTTTCTTTTTCTCATAGCGCCGGCGCCGAGCTCAAGATTCTTGAAGGAGAGCACACTGTGGTGTACGACATTGTGAATCCTCGCGGTGTGGCTTTTATCCCTGATTATGCCAACGATTCCTTTGAGCAAAAAGTACTCAGCCAGGACGAATTCAGCAAGCGTGTACAGGTGACCTCCCGGATGAGCCCCATGAGGACACGCGTTCCGTTCCCCATTCCTGCGCAGAGAATCTCCGCTACAGCCGCATACTATCTCAAGGCGGAGCCGGACCGGCAATCCGACGATCCCTCTCTTATACATCTGGCGCGGGACATAACAAAAGAGAACCGTTATGCCCATGAAGCAGCAAACGCGATTCTATCATGGGTCGCGGATAACTTGACCTTTGATACAAGTATTTCCGTCCCTGCGGATGCACTTTCCGCGCTGAGATATAAGAAGGCCTACTGCGTAGGCTATTCAAACCTCGCCGTTGCGCTTCTCAGGGCAGCGGGAATACCCGCCCGTGTCGCCCATGGATATCTGCCGCCTGGCTACGAGTGGGGATTCTCGAAGGAATACTGGGGCGTGAAGGTAAATGACGGCGGCTATCATGCTTACTTGGAGATTTACTACCCGGACATTGGCTGGGCTTTTTCAGATGCCGAGCATTCTATCAACTTCGTCGACCCTTTCCATATACTCCTTCGCGTTGATGGAATGAAAATGCCGGGAACGTATAAGGGCGGTTATCTCGACGTTGATAAAGCGACGTTCTATACCATTTACCAGGAAAAAGACAACACCCTTATGGTGGACCAGCTACCGCTTCCGAATACAAAAAGATTGGGGCGAAGACTCGATGATCAACAGCATGCAGCACTCATAACCGGCCGGGTTTCCGATCAATCGGGTCTTACGGTTCTGAAAGGCTCATCGGTTCTTTGGAAAGACGGCAGAGGAACACCGACCTCTTTTTCCGACGGCAGATACGCCATTACTCTTCCGACTCCTGGCGCCTGCCGCATCGAGTTGAAGGGACCGGGATATGCAAAGTCCTCACAGGAAATACACGTTGAGCCCGGACGGATCTATAAAATAAATTTTGTTCTCCAGCCAGGAGGAGTCATTAAGGGAAAAGTCGTAGATGGTGGCGGTAGACCGTACCAGGAAGGAGATGTCTTCTATCTGAACGGAAATACGAGTTACGGTGTTCCAGTTAAAAGAGATGGTACGTTCATCATGGACGGGCTCTCTCCGGGAACCTATAAACTTACGGTCATGATAGGAGACCGGAAAGTATCGCGAACCGCAAATGCGGAGTCCGGCAAGGTGACGATTGTGGATTTCGTGTTAAAATAGGGAATGAAAGCTGACAGGCAGAAGAAGAATATCTGAAAACGAAGCGCGCGAATGATCCGCAGTCATGAAAACAATCAACCGATACTCGGTCGTATTCGCATACCTCACCCTGTTTATCATCAATCCAAGAACACCCCATCCAAACTACCGTATTGGTTGTGGGATGAATTGGGAAGTCGGATTAAAGGAATTTGACATTTCAATCAACCGTTGCTATATTTGGTTACATGGAATTAACATACTCACATCATAGTGTATTTAGCTTAAACTATCACTTAGTTCTTGTGGTGGCATATCGCAGAAAGGTGCTTACGGAACACGTGCTTTCCCGTTGTTTGGAAATAGCAGGAGATATTGCCACAGATTTTAGGGCGAAAATTGTAGAAGCAAACGGAGAGCCTGACCATATACATATTCTGTTGTCTGCTCCACCGGAATTTAATTTGTGCCGTCTTATCAACTCTCTTAAAACCGTTACCTCCAGACGACTCAAGAAAGAATTCCCTGACATAAGAGAAAAACTGTGGAAGGAAAAGTTTTGGACAGCCAGTTATTTTGTCGTTACAGCCGGCGGGGCGCCGCTCGAAGTTATTCAACAATATATTGAAGAGCAGGGAATCTAATGGCTTACGGGAAAGGGCAAAAAAACGTGCTTCGTCGCTCTATCCCCTGCGGGCAAACGATGCTTCATTCTGCACTCTTGCCGGCAGGCAAGAGAAACGACGTCCTGATAATCCGCGCCAAGTTTCTTTCTGCCGCCAACAGGTTTGTTGATGCGGTGTTTAATCCCGAACCCTTGAACAATGACAGAAGCGGTGACGATATTCATTCGGCTTTGACCTCTCTCCAGAAAAAGATGGAGTCGGGATTCAACAAGGCCTATACAGAAAAAGCCCGCCTTGCCGTACCTTCCGCCATTGCCCAGGATGAAGAGAGATACTTAAACCGTCTTTGCGGCCGTCTGTAAAGAAAAGCAGTAACAGAGAAGCTCTCGCAATGGATGGTTGCTAACGGTTGATTTATAATGCCAAGGTCTCTTGGTCTCGAAATTTCTTTGCCGATTTACCGAGAACTCCGACTTCGAAGCCACCTTTATTATTAAAAAGAGGGGGTGAGGATATTGGTACCTGACTAAAATTATGTAAAACCAAAAATAATGTCGTGAAGATAAGAAACGATAAGGCAGGGTACCGGTCGAAATGAACGCGCGGGGAAACGATTGTAAGACGAGCTAGATGCGAAGATCTTCAATATGCAGCCGTAGAGAACTGTGGAACCGCCATTACAATCACGCATGCGATTTAAATGGCGGGAGAGTTCCTTAATCTTGCAGTGCCTGACATGCATTTCCATAACCCAGATTACAAGCTTTCTGAAAATCCGTAAATGCAAGTTCTTTCTGGCCAGTATTAAGGAAGAGTTTTCCACGATTATAATAAGCAACAGCATAATTCTGATTAGATGCAATTGCATGGTTGTAATCTTGTAAAGCCCGGTCGTATTGACCCGTCATTGCATAGGCTACTCCCCGGTTTGAGTAACCATCAGCAGCATTTGGCTTTAAGGCAACAGCATGATTAAAGGATTCTATTGCGCTGTCAAGCAAACCGATCTTACTGTATACAATACCCCTGTTACTATAGGCATCGGCATAATCCGGATACAAAACTATTGCCTTGTCTAAATCCACGATCGCTTTGTCAAACTGACCCCTTTTCCCATAAGCAGTACCGCGATTATTATAACAGACTGCAGCCCCGCCAGCAGGATCATTGTCAATAGCATAGCTCCATAGTTTGATATCGTCTTTCCATAGGGATATTTGTTTCATGGTTAAGTACGATATAGAAACAAGGACAACAATGGCAACGGTTGCGCCGAGCGGTTTCATGAGTATGTTTATTCTTGATGTGACGCTTACCTTTCTTGCAATCCATGCTACTGTGAGGCCTACGATAAGGAATGGGCCAAGACTGGGAAGATACACAAACCGGTCAGCCATTGACTGCAGTCCTACCCGCACGATGCCAAGTACAGGCATCAAGGTTACAATATAATAAACCCAGACTGCCAGCCATAGCTTCTGTTTTTTCGCAATTACCGAACAGAATGCCGTAATTCCGATTACCAAAACTATTATCGAAAGATACTCGAAGGATAATATTGATACGTTTTTTGGATATGAATAAAAAGGGGACAAGTTTAGAGGCCATATGATTTTCCACATATACTCCATTAGAGATTTACTGCCCACCAGCAGTCGTGTCGGCAACGTTGTAAACTCTATTGGTGTTAAAGCCTCTCCCGTTTTTGCCGCTAGAATAGTCAGCAACGATGAAATAAAACTAAATACGATAAACGGAATTTTTTCAATGATTGCAGCCAAGAAAGCCTTGAAAGACTGAATTCTGTCAAAGGGATCCCAATCTAATATAATCAGAACAGCTGGAAGACTTACCGCCATCGGCTTACTCAACAAGGCAAGGATAAAAAAGCCAACTGACAAGAGATAGTGCTTATTGAAAAGTCGGGAGCAAGTGCTTTTTGCTGCCGTTCCAACTGATACAACCGCGATGTAATTCGTATACATGATAATGCTGAGCAGGAAGAATAAGGCACACAGAAGATCTTTTCGTTCAGCGACCCAAACCACTGATTCTACATGCAAAGGATGGAGGCCAAATAAGAGGCCGACTACGCCTCCAGATATCAGTACCGTTTGCATGGGTAAAGGTTCAGGCCGCACATTTGTATTTGTCCCTTTCCATGCTTCGACAAGTCTTATAACGAGAAGAACTGCCGCGAAGGTATTGGCTGCGTGGAGAATGATGTTGGTCAAATGGTGACCCAACGGATTCAGCCCCCAGATAGCGTAATCCAAGGCATGAGATATCCAAGTCAAGGGTGACCAGTAGCCCGCGTAGAAATCAGAAAAAGCCCATTTGAAAAACTCTAGATTCAATGATCGGATATGAGGGTTCGCAACAACATAAAGGTCGTCGTCCCATACTGTGAAACCATTATGAAGAGCTGAGAGATATACTACAAACGTCATGACGGCGACTGACGCTGCGAGATAAACTGTAACGGTCTGCGATCTTTTCACTTTCAACCTCAATGAACTCAAAGTGAGCGATAACATGCATTTTTGCGGCTTCATGAACTAGTGTGGATTAAAACAACACATAAAATAGACGATACGCCTCCCAGAACATCTTGAACCATTGCAAGTATGTTCCTGTTTCGTACCAGCTGCAAGAATTTTTCGCTATAAATGCTGGAAGACTCGCTCGATCTGGAAGGGCCCTTTTTTTACCAAAGTGGAGCAGGAGGCCAGCATCGCAAACCGATCGGCAGCCGTTTAAAAAAAGTTTTTATAAAGTTAAGACCTGTAAATAAAAATGGAATAACCTACCCTGCCAACCAGTTGAAACTTGGTAAGCCAATCTGTTGGTTTTCCAGAGTGCCTATGTAAATCTAAAAAAAGCAGAGGGAATGCAATAAGTTCCTGTGTGAGCGGGGGATGAGATGGATTCAGTACAAATTGCCGCGTTGTAAGATAAGAATATCCGGCAGAAATGAAGGATGGTTCACCCCACGTGAGGGACTTTTTGCGAGCCTGCAAGAACATGGCAGCTGCAAGTAATGCAGCGAGCAAAAGAGGTGTTTTACTGTAAAGCGTTTTCAAAAGAGTAGCCTTGGTGAAATTGCTCACGGAATACTTTGATAGTAAATATTAATGGAGAACGTAAGTTGTCCAGTCATTAATTTATTAACTTTACACTTTTTTCGTAACTTCGTCCATAGTGTTATATTCATATTAATGATACAGTTCACACCCATCATTTCCAATTATTACTCACAGTAACTCCCCCGCTTTATATAACCCCTTTTTTATTATTTCGAAATTGCTGATATATTCTTGGCCGCGCTGACTAAACATTATACTTATCATAAATTCATTGAAGATCATGTGCACGAGGGAATTTCGTTCATAGTTAGAGGATCTACTAATGAATATGATTTTTCATAAATTGCTCGAAAATAACCGCAGCAAGAAAAAAACCTAAATTCTTACCTTATCTTTAAATGCGTTCAAGAAATGGGAAGTTATGTGACTGCAGAATCTAGCAATCCAAGGATATTTCGAAAAAATAAATTTTCAATTTGCTTGAATATTCGAGCAAAATCTGATAGAGTCAACATAAAGTGTTCAATTTTTTATTTGTATACAGATGCCGTTCGTTATGATTTTCATATGAATACAGATCGTCGGACCATCAATTAAACGCGAAAAGACGGTGTACCGCATGGCGATGATTGTTTTTCCTTTGAAAATGCCGTCTCTTATCTTCTCTTCTTCATGTAGGAAGATGCTATTATAAAAATCCCAGAAAAGGAGGCAAAGTAATGAAGAAACTTATCATGTTGGGTTCGTTAATGGTAATCGTACTTGTCATCGGTACCACCCCGGCAACAGCCGTAGACCTTGGGAGTATGAATCAAGCGCGCACAAAACATGCAGTTTATAACGAGGACGTCACAATAGAGAATATAAATGGGCAGAGTCATGTCGATATCATGACCACAAATGGCTCCATTACTGTTAGCGGAGATATTGACGGAAAGAGTACCGTAAGACTCACAGCACAAAATGGTTCAATAACTATCGGGGGCAAGGTAGACGGAGATTCAAAAGTTACTCTCTTTGCGAAGGGGGTTGTCATAATCAATGGTAAGGTAGCTAGCGCTGCTACTGTCGTTCGATATAAGGCCTCAAGTATCAAGATTTACGGAGGAACAGAGGGCAATGCAACAGTGGAGCCTATGCGAAAAGTTAAGCCTAAGCCGCTGACGACCTCGTTAAATTAAGGCGGCAATGATTCTTCATTCCGAACATGGTCAGAAGAGATCATGTAACCAGGCGTGAGACGCATACAAGACTATTTCTGGCTAAATCGTTCACGAGGGGCGCGGCAAAAGGAGCCGCGTCCCATATATATTGTTAGAGGACCTTTGATGTGCACCGGTCAAGCAAAGAAACAACCCCGTGGCAAAGAATTTGATTCCCCAGGACCGATGCTCATTGGCATAGGCAAGCGTGGAACGGTTTGGTGCCGTTATCCCTAAATGTTTCAACTTGCCTTCACAACTCCGCAGCCCACCTGTAATCTCTCGTAACGAGTGTGCTCTTCCTAATTGGCAAAACAACATGGATACGAATTGTCCCCAACACGTAAATCCTTTTGCTCTCCGCTCTGCTTTCGTTTCCTTCACAGCTTTTTCGAAATCAATGCGTGTAAAGTGATAGAATTTAGCTAAAAATACTGGTAAACTTAGTCACGTTTTCCTCCGGTCTGAGTTTTAGTTGCTCGCAACGACTGTTTTACTCAGACTGGATTTTTTTTCAAAACCTATTTTGAACAAGAGTGGCAATTTGTTATAATATATGATATAATGTGTTCATGAAATTAAGCGTATGGGCTAAAAAACAAGGAGTAACCTATCACACTGCCTGGAATTGGTGGCATAATGGCACGCTTCCGGTTGAAGCGCATCAAATGCCTACCGGTACCATCATCATCAAAGAAAAGGAAACCATTATTGAGACGGCTGCTCTCTATGCACGAGTTTCAAATCACGACCAGAAAAATGACCTGAATGCACAACTTGGCCGGCTTTCTGCATTTGCCGTCGCAAAAAAATTGCCTGTCACAAAAACAGTGATGGAAATCGGGTCCGGCCTGAATGGGCATAGGCCCAAACTGATGAAGCTTCTTGCAGACCAGAGTATCAAGGTGATCATCGTAGAGCACCGGGACAGACTCATGCGTTTTGGTTCTGAATACGTAGAGTCAGCGCTTCAGGCGCAAGGAAGAAGGCTTATTATTGTGGACAAGTCCGAACTGAAGGATGATTTGGTTCAGGACATGAGAGAAGTGTTGACCTCATTCTGTGCAAGACTCTATGGGCGTCGGTCAGCGGCCAACAAGGCCAAGAAAGCTATTGAGGCCATAGAAAATGGCACGTAGTAAAAAGAAAGTGCAATATAACGGCAAAGAAGCGACGACGGTCCTTACAGGACTCCCCAGGCTGCGCTGAAATGCAGAAGAAATTACCAGCAATGTCAACAGCGCAATTCTCCAGGCCACCTGCCGGTAGAAATCTTACTGAAAAGGCGCCGAGAGTAATCCCGATTAACAAAAAACGGGACTTGGGCGAATCAGGGCGGGAACCCCTGACGTAAATCGGCGGTAGCACTGTTCGACCGCCGTTAGCATGTTGTAATAAAATGCTATAGTTTTTGGAACTGTGATACAACAATTGGCAGTTGGTCGGATTCATTCGGTAGCTTCGATATCAACCAGATAACAAAACGATTCGGAGACAGAGCTGCTAGCCCGATGAAGACGGAGCACCAAAACCAGATTGGCAACCTCACTTTCGTCGCCAAAACAGCTGTTGATACTGCCGTCAGAACTCCCAGGCTCTAGCTCTGTGGTCCTTCAGTTACAGGCAGGATCAGGTTGTAGCAGGGATTTTTTTACTTTATATGCCCTTCCACGGCACCCTCCCATGCACTGATTCAGTTCAGAACAGTTAAGACATGCCTTGGGTGAACTGATTAGTGCTTTTCGGAGTTCTTTCTTTACAGTTGAATGGATAATGTTTTTGAGCGATTTATTTGAGAGATTCCCCAACTTGAACGGGAGCGTCGGACAGGGGTATATCTCGGCTTCGGGTGAAATATACAACATGGTATTCGCAGCCTGACATCCACCATCGGGAAATTGCGTTGAAGGATAAAAGGCTCGCCAGAGAAACGGGTCGTGAATGATGATCTTCATTCCGACTGGCACATCAAATCCGCTCAACCTCGCGGTTAGTTCTTGTCTTTCTTCACTTGAGAGTGAAAAGCATTCTTCATCGCCAATGAGCCTCTGCATCGGCAGGACAAAGTTCACGATTTTCTGATTGATGCAGGACATCAGTATATCAGGCAACTTGTGGAAATTGGCCCGCGTGACGGGAAGCGAGACTCCGATAGCCGGTTTCCCTCCCGTCTGCCGCACGATGTCCGCTACGGAGCTGAGATCATCCTGCGATGATGTCGAAACAAATATGCTCCTGACCGGCAGACCTTGGATTAGCCTGAGAGCTTGCGAATCCAGGGCTTCGATCGAAGCGACAAGAGAAATCGCGATTGTTGTGTCCTTCAGACTATCGAGGATGGCAAGGCAGGACCGGCTGAGCACCGGTGTGGATTCCGTTAGCTGCAGGCTCAGGATCTTATTAACAGCGATTTCCTCGGCTATTCTTCGCTCGTCGGGGAAATCAGGTTGTTGGGCAGCGCCGATATCCCAATATATCCGTATCGGTGAAGATAGTTCTTTCAGGTTCATTTTTCCCAGCAATGAGGATCAGGATTATTGAAATCCCCCGTGAGCGCCAGCGCTCGCGCGCTACAGCCTCCCAGACAGTCGTCGTAACTGCTGCAGGTAGCGCACTTTCCCGTCGGTTTTTTGTTTCGCATCTTCTCCAGAACAGATGACTTGAGCCAGATTTCCTTGAGATCATCACTCACAATGTTTCCTACCACAATGGGAATGAACCCGCAAGGAGTGATATCGCCGTTGGATTTGATGTTGAGCGAAAGTTTACCACAAACGCTTCCCTTCACGAGTGAGTTGTTATCCTGATTTAACCCCAGTGAGGCGATGATGGGGTCATCGAGCGATATTTCTAGATCTTTGATCCGTTGTTTTTCTCCTATTGCTTTGAGATAGAATTCCTTCCATTCAGTCGGCGACAAATCCAACTCGTCTCTGTTAGAATAGCCGAGACCCGAACATTTGAAATTGTGGAAGTTGAGTTGAGCAACTTTGTTCTGAAGGGCAAAATCGATCAGACTGTGGATATCCCGGTGATTTATTTTGCAGATGACCATGGAAAGAGAAGTCTTGATATCGGCCTCGTTCAGATGCTTCAGGGACAAAACTGCTTTCCTATGACTGCCCGTGATTCCTCTGAAGTTGTCATGAATATCCGGCAAGTGGCTGTCTATGCTAATTCCCACTTTGGAAAAGCCGGAGTGTTTCAGTTGCACTGCCTTGACCTTATCAATGAAAAAACCGTTACTGTTCATCGAAACTCGGAGACCCTGTTGCGACGAGATTGAGGCGATATCGAGCAGGTCTTTCCGGAGCAGCGGTTCGCCGCCTCCAAAATTGATCGACAGCACGCCTGCCTTCACGACCTTGTCAATGCACCTTTTGAGCGTGGGACCGTCTAGTTCCTGGGAGGGGTCGGTTCTGCTGTAACAGTGCCTGCAATTGAAGTTGCACCGGTTCGTAATAGCCCAGTTGATCGTAAGAGGCGCTTTTAGTGTCAGATTACTCGTCATAGCGGATAAATCCTTTTGAGGCAAGTTGGGATAGAAAAAGTTGCGCATCCTTTTTTAGAATGTCGGGGTCCACATCGAATAACGCCTCAAGTTCGGAGACGATCTCGTTCTCGCTTCTCCCGTCACACCGCTTCCAGATTTCAGTCCCCAAGACATTCAGGGACAGCATTACGCCGTCTGAAAACAGGACAGAAGTGCCGATGTCGGAGACATCATCTCCTTTTGTGAGACCGTCATAGGCCTGAGTCTTCGAGTCCTCTTCTTCGCGCCACAGGATATCAGGATTTCTGAATACTTTCATGCGTTATGCAGCCTTCATAACATTTACTAGCAACGATAAGAGATGATATACCATCTTCCGCAAAGTCCGCAGCCCACGCAGAGAAGAGCATGGACCAGCCTGTAACCTCTTATATCATTTGCGAAAAAAAATTATCTTTCAACGTTTTGTCTTGTCCGGTGACTAATCGCCTTTTGCCGTGATAGACGCGATCACGAGATTTTCCTGCGAAGCGTTGCGAATCCCGTGATCTTCAAATGCCGGCACGATGACAATTTTACCGGCATCAATGACCTGTATCTGCTTTCCTGAGAGGAATTCTCCCTTGCCCTCCATTACCATCCAGATATGATTCCCGTGATGAGTGTGCGTTGTAATCTCTTGGCCAGGTTTCATGCAAATCAAGTTTATTTTTCCATTTTCATCCGTCCAGATTGTCTCCAAGTTGCGCTTTTCATTACTGAACTTTTTGAGCTTCTGAACATCAAGAATCGTTGTTTTCATTGTTTACCCTCGCTTTGGATGTAGGATTTCCATGCTATTGTCGATTCTCATTGTGAACGAAGACAGCTCGTGAACCTCATGCTTTGTGTACCAACTTCAATATTTCCCCAAGTATAATGGATGTTCTCTGAAGGAAATAGGACAACGTTGTCGCAGGGAGCTCTTTTCTGTTTTGAACGATCCCGGAGAACTGAACGCCGTACCGAGATGACAGCTGATTAGCAATGGCTATATCAGAAATATTTTCCCCGAGAGTTCCGGCCACAATCAGCATGCTTTTGCCGCTGGCGGTGAAACTAGAAATTGATTCCATTTCCGCATCGGTGAAATGTTGCCCAGGGTTTGACGCGCCGAAAAAAAACCAGAGCTGGCCATATTCTTTTAGCACGCTTTCGGAAATAGCAGGGGTTTCCCGTCTGTCCGTGATCCTGACATGGAAACCTTGTTGGACCAAATCATGCACCGCATCCCTGCTGAAAGAGTCATTGCCCAGCCCGGATTGTGGAAATGCCTCATAGATGAGGATGCTTCCTTTTTCCAATGACTGATTATTGTCCTTCAGCCACGCAGCAATGTTCTGTATGTACTTTCGGTTATCGTACTTATCTGCTGCACTATTCAGGAATCTATCAAGCCCGGAATCAAAGACAATTCCTCCCTGTCCCTCCAGGTCATTCGTATACGTCGCTATTATGCTTTTTCCGTCAGGATCCATAACGATCCATACATTGTTGCTCTGTTTTTCAATAACGGATGAATTCCCTCCAGACAGTGACTTGACCCCCCGCAGGAGAGGGTTGCCCGTGTCAACGTAGGGGACGAACATGAGGAATTGAAATGCATAGGCGATCATAATCGTGCCCACAATGCAGACGAACATGTAGAGGAAAAAGACCCTTTTCTTAAACATTGTCCAGAACAGTACCATGGTGGGCATGGCTGTCACGGGTCCGCCAATCAGGAATGCGAGCCCGGCTCCTCCGTCGAGGGTGCCGTGGAGAGATTGCTTGATGTGATAGAGAATACTCGATGCGCTGATCTGATGCACAAAGATGGGAACAGAGCAGAGCGTGACCCATATGATATTCAACGGGTCCTTTCGCCCGAAAAGCCGGTAAATCCACTCATAGGGCAGATATCGCTCGACAATCGCTCCTATGGCAACGCCTACGAGGACGTATTTGCCCACCAGCCAGAGCATCTCCGAGGATTTTGCGAGGAATACGACGAACATGTTATTCGTCCGCGCCGCAACGCGATTCCCGAATTTTTCTTTGCAATTGCACCGCAGTCGTTCGTCCGGATAGGCTTCATCATGAAAGTCTCCCCGGGGGATGGCATTTTCGATAAAAATCGAGTCCGTCTGGAATCCTCTGTTCCTCAGCAAATGGGTGATCGTTCCTGCAAAAACACCGAGGGTAAACGCAGATATCGTTCTTATCACCGTCCATTCAGGCCCTAAATCATTCAGTGTCAGCAAATAGGCCGATGGGCTCATGAGGGGAGATGTTACGAGGAGAGCCATAACCGGGGCCAGGGGCAGGCCGGCAAACAGCAGGCTCACTGCAGTCGTCAAGGTGCCGCATGCGCACAACGGAGTGAGGATGCCGACCAAAGACGCCAGAAAAATGCTCAGGAAGCCAAAGCGCCTAAGCGCGGCTCGAAGTTTTACTGCGATCTTATAAGTTCGTATATACCCAGCCAGGAGTATCCCAACGATAAAATAGGGGAAGATATCCCAGAGCTCGGCTAGAATCCCGTGCGGGTTGATCAGCAGATCCCACAGCTCGTTTCCCAGGAGCAGGGGAAACGGCTTACGCACTGCTTCAGGGTGCGTGCCGACCGACTCCCCGTAGATCCATACATGCCACGCGATCAGCGAAAGAGAAGCCAGGACCATGAAAATGAGCATTTTGTTTGCGGTCCTGGCAGGAGATCCGTGCACCTGACACTGCTCGTTCTGCTTCATGCTCATATCTTCAGACGGCATCGTTCCAGTTTCCTTCTGATCAGAATTACTTCGTAAAATCAAAATCTACACGCAGGCAAAACGACAGTTTTGGTTAGATGTTTTTCATCTGCTCCCGAAATTGTTTAGGACCAAAAAGGTTCGACTTCAAGGTTCATTTGCTTTTTTTGAATCGATTAATCGAGATTAGTCTGAAACTCCGGCGCAAAGGTCTCTCCCCGTTTCCTGTATAAAAGAGCGATGACGAACAGAAAACAGAGACCAAGGAGGACGGCGACTTTCCCCTCATAGGGCGTACCAGCGGCATTGCCGCCGAGGCCCCAATTCTGCACAAGCGCTGCGCCAGTCAGCATGCCGAGAACGGCAGTTCCCGCATCAGTATCGCCCTGCCCCGCAGCGATCAACTGCCTGAAGGGACACCCTTTGATCAGAACTGATCCGAAGCCGACCACTGCCATGCCGAGAAAATTCCAGAGATGGCTGTCATTTGAGCTCGGCTGTCCGTTCCACCCGAGTGAGAATTGGCCGGTCAGGATATTAGCGGCGACGGCAAAAAGGAAAAAAGAGAGCATGCCAATCGCGAGGCCCGTCGTTTTCGGACATATGGTGAATTCTTTTGGCCCCCACAAGAACAATCTCGAGATACCTCCGGTTATGCAGAACCCCGTTCTTTGAGCCAGCGCCCCGATGCCGAGGCCGGTTAGCAGGGATAGTAAGACGGGTGCATACTGGGCGCCAGCACCCTTCAGGCTAAAGGAGATAAAACCCGGTTTTAAGACAAGAGCCACGATCAGCAATGCCATAAAGAGTGGGATCAACAAGGCGTTTCCCATAGGAGAGGCATTCGGCCTGCCAAGGCTGAAGCCATATTCAAGAAATTTCATGCCGACGTATACTCCCGCGGCAAGTCCTCCTACGCCAATCAGCGCTGTGAGGTCCCCGGCGGCGAGTCTGAATACCATCTTGATCGGACAGCCAATGAACACAGCGCACCCGATTATCAGAAGAACCCCGACGAAATATCGCAGGAGAGGAGAGCTCCCTCCTGATGCCTTGAATTCTTTTTTCGAGACCGCCATGAAGAATGATCCGATCACGAATCCCATGATCTCCGGCCTAAGGTACTGCATTCTCATATTCCCGTGAAGCCCGATTGCACCGGCTATATTCTCCATGAAGCAAGAGACGCAGAATCCTGTGTTCCGTGGATTTCCCAAATAGCTAAGCAGGACGCCGCTGATGCCGATTACAGCCCCTGTCACGAGAAACAGCGATTTGGGATAGCAGTCAGACGCGCGTTTGGGCGAGGGCTTGCCCATCCATTTTCTAATTGTTGTCAGAAATCCCGAATTGGTTCTGGTTCTACAAAATTCCTGTTTCTGCATATCAGATGCACGCTCCCTGCTTTCGGAAAAGAACGTGGAAATGTCATCCACAACTTCCTGCGATCTTCCGATACAGATAGTAGACGATTTTTTGCTCGCGCTTAAGAGATTCATCTCCAGGGGTCATCTTAAGCCGGCGCGAGATCTCGGTTTGAGCCTCCTCGACAGCAACCTTCAATTTTTTCCCCTGGAACAGCGGAGTCTTCTTGTCAAGGTAATCTGGATTGCACTCAATCGCATCTTTGAACTCGTGAACGGCCTTGATGGGCTCCTGACGCCTCATGAGCACGTCACCCATCAGCATGTGTGGTTCTCCCTGGGCGAGGGGATATTTCTGTAGCAACTCCTGGGTCAGCACTTCCGCCTGAGCAAGGTTTCCGGCCTCCATGAGGTTCCTAATCACTTTCGCCTTGGCATTCAGATCCTCGATCGAAGCAGAATTTTCTGCGGCCAAGACCTTCTGCTGAATCTCCCGAACAGGTTTCAACTCGTCCGAGTGACCATGTATCACTAAAAAGGAACCGATAAGTAGCAACGCAATAGCCAAGACCGATATTTTATCAAGCCGGTCCATCAGTACCTCTGGTAGGGCGGCATATTCGTCCGCTTCGCCATCTCGCGAACGCAATCGAAGTCCGTATCCTTAATATTTTCATATCCATCTATGTTGGCCCTTGCGAGAACATTGACGACCTCGCCGTCGAGTTCAACTGTGTCATCTTTCCTGATTCCGATCAGCGCTTGCCTGAACCGCGCTGCTAGGCCGTCATCCACTTTTTGAGTGACGCCGAAGTTGCAGTACGGAATCGGTTCGCTATCCGAAAGAATCGTGAAGTCATTCTGGTCAATCCTACCGTCAGCGGCCATCCGTTCAAAATCAAGCAGGGGCGCGGCACCGGCGTCGTATTTGCCCATGAGCACTCCGTATATCACTTTTTCATGTTTGAATGTTCCCTGAGGGATAGTGTAGCTGGAAAGGTCGTTTTCCGGATCGACACCGTTTTTCAGAAGAAGATCCAATTGCGCCATGTATGAGGTTGGCCCGAGCGCAGGACCGAATGCCATGGATTTACCCTTAAGTTCACGGATGTGGCCTATTCCGCTTTTTTTCAAAGTGATGATTAGTCCCTTTGCCCTAGCGCCGAGCGAGCCAGATTTTTCCGCTGCAAGAACGTCCACGCCTTGGTTCCTATGCATTATTACATAGAGCAGTGAGTTTGTATGCGTGAAATCGAGCTTATCGACCGCTTTAGTAAAATCTGTGGTGTCGATGGCCTCGATTTCAAAGTGGACACCCAGTTTTTTGCTCAAGTAGGCGGTGAGAGGTTTAAAACGGTACAACGTCTCCTGTTCACTGTTGCAGATCATGTATCCAATCCGGTACGTGCGTGAAGAAGGCTTATCCGCAGATCTCTGACAGGAAAGCAGAAAGAACGCTATGAGTAAGATGTAAATTTTTTTCACGGTTTCGATACCTTTATAGTCCCCGCAGCCGGTTGAGCGTCTGTCGCCATCTTAGCGTTTGTTTTTGGTCGCCGAAACACGGAAGGCTTCTCTGGACTTTCAGAATAAGTACCGGCTGTTGTGATTCAAAATCCAGCATGAACGACTAATCGGAGCGCGGATAATACCTTCATGGGGAAACCCGCAAGGCTCTCGGACACCTTAATTAGATAAGACCGGAGATTCTGCTTCGTAAAAAAGACTGTTTTGCTTCCAACCAGGAATCTGGTTCTTTATTTAGTAATACAAAAAATTTCTGCGTCCGAGAAATTAACGGCAGAGCAGTCAGACACAGGACTCATAATAAAGAGAGATCTCCATCCAGACTACAGGACAGTTTATTTTTTATATGAGCTTTCTTGACTTTAGAAAATCCCTTGCAACGGCCCTTGGCTTCCCGCCGCTATCCAACGATTTCATCAGCTTTGCGTAGGTTTCATCATTCAGCGTTCCGGAGAGCTTATTAATCACTCTCGGAAGGGCCGGGAAATTGTTCAAGGTATCGGTGGTAACGACAAAGCTGCAGTACGATGGATTTTTTTCACCATGCTGCAGGAAGAGGCCAAATGGCTGGAGCCAAACGAGGCTAAAATTTTTTCGGAACTCCTCTTTCGAAATATCATACGCTATTTTGGGGTTCTTCTCAACAGGTCTGTTCAATACCTTTAGCGCCTGTTCCGTATTCTCGATGAGGATGCTAACTTCTCCCTTTTTCACCGCCTGATACACCTCTTGCGCATCATGGTAGACCCTGATATTTACCGTGGTTCCAGTCCGTTCATTGATGAGGACGGAGAGAATTTCGGCCAGCAATTGATCCTCTGATGTATTCAAGATGCCGAGGTTTAGTGTTTTCCCGACGCAGGCGTTGGTTTGGTGGCTTGCCACGAGGCAAATCGCCGTCACAAGAATAAGAACTGTCACAAATTTTTTCATATTATCAGCCTCCATGCTCTGCTATTCACTCGGCATTACGATGTCAATATTTCCCGCGTCGCGATCAAGGTTGATCTCTTTGTAGAATACCGCATGAGGTCCGGGAGGAAATGACATTGCATAGCCGAGAAAATATTTTCCGCGGGGGAGAAAGAGCGTGTATTGCCCTTCCTCGTCTACCCACGAGGACAGATAGTCGGGGATTTCGGGAACCACCCTAGTCTTGTTGGCGAAGACATATGCCGATTTTACAGGATTTCCCTTCCCGTCGAGGATGCGCCCCCTAATAGCAATAATGTTATCACTTGTTTTTTTTTCGCTCAGCGCAGCTGCCTCCTTGAGGTCCGCCACAGTGAAATTTATCTGCCGTACATCCTGAGTCAGCTCTAGTTCCATTGCATCACCAGAATGTTTGTCTCCGCCCATAAGAGGTCCGAACTGCTCGCCGCTCTGTCTCACTCGCGCGACTGCCCAATACTGGCCTTGTGGCAGAACAATGGAGTATTTCCCGTTGCTGCCCGTCTTGGGTGAGATAAAATCGGCAGTGCCTCTTACGTTGGGGCCCGTGTAAACAGATACCTCCGCTCCCTGCACCGGCTTCCCGTCCATATCCTGAACGCAGCCGGTTAAGGTGACGTTCTCTCCTGCATGTGCCGGGGACTGCATCAGGCATGCGGCCAGAAGGAGGAGATATACCAGGATTCCTCCAGCTCGACGCATCAAAATGAAATATCTTCCTTTGTTCAAATTCATCACTCTACTGTTTGGGACGATCATTGATGATATACGGCTTTATACTGACTGGTTGGTATCGGACCACGCCCGTGCCGCTCTCATTTCTGCTGTCGAAAATAGCATCGGCCGCGTTCCCGGTGCCCCACCAGTTCTCCGTCGCGTTGATGTCCTCATCGTTAAAGTCTCCGCTACGGACACCGTAATCTCGGTTGTTAACAATATTATTGTTTTTTATCATCAAGCCGCTGCCCTTTTCCCTGACGAAAATGCCGGTATCGTTTTCGGTAATGTTGTTATTACTGATGACAGCGTTGCCCCGGAATGCCCTAATGCCGATTGAGTTTTTATAGAATACAGTGTGACGAATTTCAATCGGGCCGCTGCGAAACCGGATACCGCCGTAATTCTCCGTAAAAGTGCAATAATTCACCACAAGATCTGTAAAATGGCTGTGGATACCCCAAGTAGCGTAATTGATATCGCAGTAGGTGAATGTGCTCCCGGTTGCGCGTTCGAGCAATATCTCATCCCAGGAACTGGCGTTTTTATCCTGCAGGGAAGTAAAGAGAATCCGTCCATCTCGCGTTCCCGACGCGAGAATTCTGCCGTTGACTTTGAGTCCTGCACCCTTCGAAAAGAGCACTCGCGTACGAGGAGAAATCACGAGCGTCCGTTCAGGCGGAACAGTAACAGTCCCCACTACCTTTACATAACCGTCCCACGTACTGTCCTCAGGCACGGTATTCAGGGGCCATGTGAACGTGATCGGGTTGTCACTGACCGGTGAATAATTTACGCTTCCTCTCGTCCGGTCGTCTTTTTTATCGAAGATCACCCGGTTAATGTCGGTGTATCCCCACCAATTCATCGGCGCCGAAATATCCGTCGTTCCTTCCACGATGATGTCGTACAGGCCATTTCTCGCAAAATTGTTTCCGGTAATGATACCACTAGAGGCAGTAATGTTGATGCCCCGTTCGCCATTCTGCGAAACGATATTACCCTTTATCACCGCACGAGAATCCTGGATAGCAATCCCTGTCCATCCATTGTCCTGGATGAAGTTATCACTTATTTCAACGGCATCAGTTCCTTTAAGTAAAATACCCGTCTCAAGGTTATGCGTTACGACATTGCCACTGAATCTGCCGTACAGCGAATCGGCATCCAAGAGTCCAAATCGATTCCCGTCGATAACATTTGCTTCAATCGTCGGGAAACCCTCCCGCACGCGCAGCCCTTCTTTCTCATTGTTGACAATCGTATTATTCCTGGCAACCAAGGTGGAACGCAGAAAATTTATCCCGGAGAAGTTGTTAGAAACAATGTTGCGCTCAAAGGTTATATCAGAATCCCTCCCTTGGACACCGCTTTTGTTCCCGTATATATGGTTGTCCGTGATTTCCGCGGTCGCCTCCTGGAACTGGACTGCGCGGTAATTATTTCTGAAAACCGATTCTTTTACCGCAACATTGGAAAAATGGAAATGCAGGCCACGGTATGCATCTTCTATCTGGCAATATTCTATGAGGTTCTGCGCAGCATCGCTGTTCATAATATTGATGGAGTCCCAGTCGCCTCGTCGTTTAGTCTTTTCCCCGGATCTAAAGATGATAGGATGTTCCTTTGTTCCTTTGGCTATCAACAGGCCCTGAATGAGCAACCCGTTCTCTCCGATGCTGCCACCGTTCGTAGTTTTTCTTTTTATTTCGATAAGAGCACCCGGGAGGATGATCAGCCTGCTGCCTTCGGGGACCCTGATTGTGCCGTCAATTTCTATCCTCCCTTGCCAGACCGTATCCAAGGTCAAAACCGCATCACCATATACCCGCGTCGTCTCTTTCATACCAACGGCGTACGCTCTCTTGGAAAGATACCCTTTCATCCGAGCGGTGTAAAGATCTTTTTTCTTGTTCCCTTGACTATAAACGCGCCACTGTTCGACCGAAGCCCCGTTCAGTGTCAGGAGGCCAAACTCGTTCTGTGTTATTTTGGTGTTCTTAATCCGAACGTGAGCTTTTTCTCCCTGTACAATAAGGCCGTAATGATTATCAGCCAAAAACGAATCAATAACTTCAGTGAAACCTGCTATTACGTAAACTCCGGTTTCCGCACCTTGAATTCTGCACGATTTTAGACTAGCGTTACCTCCATCAACTATTATTCCCGCCCATTGATCCGTCGATTTCTCACCGCTAAAAATGATGGGAGTTGCGTCGGTCCCTCCGGCCCTAAGCGCCCCCCTAACGATTATTTCAGTCAAAGGAGAAAGAAATTCAGGGTCAGTCTTTGTGCTTTCTGCAGCAGTGACGGTTATAACGGTACCCGGAAGAATGGTCAGCGTAATGCCTTCGGGGACGAGGACGTCTTCTGTAACAATGATGTTTCCAGTCCACACCGTATCAGAAGTGAGGGTCCTGCATGTCGCAGTTGACGGAACTTGAGTGATAACGAAAAAGATGAATGTTGCAATCAGCTTATACATTGGCCAAACCGGTTCTTGCACCGCCACAGCTACAAAAACAACGACACCACGACAGAGCTTATGACTTTTCGTCGTCCTCGTAGGGCCTGCACGGAACTCATTGCTCACGAGCAGTAAAATCTCAGCATTTTACCCGTTCTCGTTCTGCGTGATCATTCTATTTCTGCACATCCTGCAACTGTCCTTTACATACTTGTCTCCTGCGTTTCTCACGCAGGAGGATAGCCCCGATGAAATATTCTCAGCCCGGCAGGAATTCATCGTGCTCACAAAAATGGGCATCAGATGACTTTAGTATACATTGATGCCCGTCTTCGTGAACATAACAATTGATGGTTTTTTGCGTCGATTTTTTATGATTTTTTTATTCCGCGTTTATTAACATTGATTTTCATACCTTCACAGCATTTCCCCGGGAAAAAGGAGGGGACATCGCATATAAAATCGCACTCGCAACAAACACGCTTGACATCCACGACCATTGATGCCAGTCGGCTCGTCATCACGGACATAAGGTGCCTGTGGAGTCAGTCCAGCAAGAAAGAGGAAAGTTCACCGTTACGCTGGCCCCCGCCTGGATGGTCACCGGATTAAGAGTACTGCCGGTACCCATGCACGGGTTTCCCGTATAGTAACTGTACGAGTCGCCAATGCAAGAAGATTCGTAAATATAATAGGTCCCGGGTGTTCTTAACTGAATAGTATATTTCCCATTGGCATCCGTAGGAGTTAGTGCCGCAAACTTTTCCGGACCGCAGTAGTTGGGATTGGTGTCTGCATCGCCAACGATGCAAGGTACTGTTTGAGCCCGTACATAGCGACCGGGGAGGGGCGCTCCCGTGGCGGCGTTTGTAATCGCACCAGTAATTGAAATCGTTTGTCCGAAGAAAGTGGATGTCTGAGTCCCTAAATTCGTTGTTACATTATTGCTGATGGTGATGAGATTTGTCTGCATCCATGTGTAATCTCCATTCAGAGGCGGCCCCAGCGGGTTAGGAGGCATTGCTGATGTATTTCTTCGCGTAATTCGCACATAGTAACTGCCTGCCGGGACGCTGGCTGTAATTGTGCCAGTCTGATCCGAAGGCCCAAAGATGTAATCCGCTTCAGAAAAATATTTTTCCATGGGCGGCGACTCTGATGCATCGTGAAGATAAACATACGCCCAGGACAGCGGCACTGCGACCCCGCTGCTATTCACGTATTGAAATTTCAAGGTTAGAGTACCATTTGCTTCTGCGCGGCCAATGGTTAACATCGTTGACAGCACGACAACTGACATAAGAATAATCCAATGCTTTATCTTCATAGTTGCCTCCGATTTTTTTTAAGGCATTATTCATATCCCGCTTTATTGAACACAGTTAGAGAATAGGTAAGAGGCACCGAGTCATCATGCTGTGAACGTGAGCTCAGTGCCTCTCTACAACTGAACATCTTACCATCCCCTCAGCAGGGATGTACTGCGGAACTGCCTACAATCTTAGGCGCTACATATTTAACCTTTTTCAATAGGCACCTCCTTTCTCCCATCCTCTAACGCGAGGAACTTCCCTTAAGCTACTGGGCATTGCACGTCAAAGATCTATTTCATCGGCATCATTGTTTTTTTCCCATAAAATCTTCTCACCAATATATTCACGCCTTGCATTTTTTCGCCCTTTCGCGTTGACACTGCGATCGGTTCCTTTTCACCATAGAAACCGATTATCTCGCCTATTGCGGGAGGGCCTCCGCCATACACGCTCCTGACTCTCAAATAATAATTGCCGTTATCGTATACTCTCAACGTGTAATGCCCGTCTTTGCCGGTCCTCTCGGAGGCAAACAGTGGTTTCCCGACCATGGTTGGTGATGTATAGGCAAATACAAGGGCTCCAACCACCGGATTTCCCTCAGTATCGAGTATCGTGCCCTCTACGGCTGTAATCTCCGTACCTGGTTTCGAAACGCTTTTCTGAAAAGGAATTGCCTCAGAAATCGTTCCGATGTCGTTCTTCATGCCCCTTTTTACCAAGTATGACTTCGGCAACCCTTTGTCGTCCATGCTCGCAAAGAAATAGTCGCCTTCCTTGGGCGGACCAATTTTCTCACCGGATATGCGCTTAATAGCTCCCAAATAATATGTCCCTTCGGGAAGATTAAGCGAGAATTTCCCCTGCTCGTCGATGCGAGTGACGTAATCCGGAATTCTCCAGTATTTATCCGCAGAAGGCGGAGGTCCCGATGCATTGTTAAAGAAGAATGCCTGTCCGCCGGATAACGGGGAACCTCCCTTGGTCATCAACTGGCCGGAAATGGTTCCTGTTTTTATTTCCTGGCCGAAGACAGTATGAAAGAACAGAATCAAAAAAAGAGACAAACCAGCAAAGAAGATTTTTTTCATCCGCGGCCATCCTTGTTTTGAATCGTTGAATAGGCTCATGATGCTGTCATGCATAGCAGTGGACACAAAACAGGAACCACGACGATAAACCTCCGACAAAAGATTCCATTCCTGCGACCATCTCGTATAGTTCTGTCCGGAACGCGACTAGCGATTCAACAGACTGCGCTTTCTCGGCTGTATTTTTTTATAAGATCGTTATTTTTCTTAGCAATCTTCGAAACTTCACCCTTGGCTGCCGATACTTTCGCATTCTTGACTTTGAGCCACAAATCTTCACAAAACGTCAGTTCGTTTTTACCCTTTTTACCCGTCGATTAGAGAAGAGCCGTCTCCTGGGAAATCCTAGAATGAGGGCTTCCCCTGAAGGAAAGGATACAGTAATTTTTAGGAAATGGCAAGAAATTTCAGGAAAAAATATGAGGTGTTATACGGTTATGGGACTGATTGTTGACCAGATAGCCACGGTTTTGCCGAATGTGAATTTAGTTAAACAAATTTAACCCGCCAATAGTTTTGGGGATAGTGGAAATCGAAGCGACGCATTTTTTGAGGCAGAACGGTGTATTTCAATACCTTACCGGTCTTCCCGCCAACCCTTTGGAGAAATACCTACGAAACACTATGCTGCAAACGAAGCCTATTTCCACATTCTTTTGTTTATACAATCTCACCAACTGGTTCAAGCGGTTGTGTCTGTCAAAGGAGTTACAGAATATGATGCTTAACACCTTTTTATAGATTTCAGGCCAGCGCGCTGCGGGAATCTTCCTTCAAGGAGAGAGATTTCCGAACGCTTTTTGCGGTTTGGGCTTTTTAGTTTCGGGCTTTTTAGTTTCAGGATTTCGCATCAGCGCCTCGATTTGATCGAGATTCAACTGTATCGTTCGCGTGATTGTGTGATTCTGTCCAAACTTCTTTATTGCAATACTTAGTGCCTGCTTATAGTACACAATTGCCTCGGCAAACTTCCCCTCACCACGGCAAATAAATGCAAGGTTTTCCAGGGTCGTCATAACAAGGGGGTGATCATAGCCAAAGACTCTCGTACGGGTTGCCAGCGACAGTTTGTAAAACTGTTCTGCCTCAAGATCCCGCCCCTGATCGCGGTACAGTTCAGCCAGTTTGGCCATGGACTCTGCCACTTCGGGGTTATCATTGCCGAGGGCTTTTTGACGGATAGCCAGCGACCGTTTGTATAGCTGTTCCGCTTCGGCATTCCTCCCTAGGTCACTGTAAAGCGAAGCCAGGTCAGTCATTGTTTTCGCCACATCAGGGTGATCCTTTCCGAGAGCCTTCTCGCGGATTTCCAGCAACTGCTTGTAGAGCGGTTCTGCTTGGGTAAGTTTCCCCTGTGCACGGTAAACTGATGCCAGCTCGTTTAAAGTCATCGCCGTGTCAGGGTGATCCTTTCCGAGAGCCTTCTCGCGGATTTCCAGCAACTGCTTGTAGAGCGGTTCTGCCTTATCATATCTCTTCTGATCGCGGTACAGATTCGCCAGATTGGCCAAGGCCTCTGCTACATCGGGGTGTTCCTTCCCGAGGGCTTTCTCACGGATTTCCAGCGCCCGTTTGTAGAGTGGTTCCGCATCGGCATCCTTACCCTCAGCATGATATAGCAACGCCAGGTTGTTTAGAGTCGTCGCTACATCGGGGTGCTCTTTCCCGATGGTCCTCTCCCTTATTTCCAGCAACTGCTTGTAGAATGGTTCTGCCTCTGCATATTTTCCCTCAGCATTATATAGCAATGCCAAGTTGTTTAGAATCGCCTCCGTCTCAGGGTTATCTTTTCCGAGAGTCCTTTCCGTTATTTCCAGCAACTGCTTGTAAAGTGGTTCTGCCTCTTCATATTTCCTCTGAACACGATAAAGCAAAGCCAGGTTGTTTAGAGTCACCGCCACATCTGGGTGGTTCATCCCGAGTGCTTTCTCGCGGATTTGAAGTGACCGTGTATAGAGCGGCTCTGCTTCTGCATACCTCCCCTGGGCACGGTAAAGTTCGGCTAGGTTGCTCAGGGTCGCTGCAACGTCAGGATGATCAAGCCCGAAGACTTTCTTGCGGATTTCCAGTGCCTCCTTATAGAGCGGTTCTGCTTCCGCATATCTCGCCTGTGTACGATATAGTTCCGCTAGGTCGTTCAGGGTCTCCGCCACGCCGGGTTGATCCTGCCCGAGGATTTTCTCGCGGATTTCCAGTGCCCGTTTATAGAGCGGTTCTGCTTCCGCATATCTCCCCTGATCACGGTATAGTTCCGCCAGATTGTTCAGTATCGTTGCAACGTCGG
>Ga0335081_10001418_pt1 | contig 38183 bp, 26 predicted proteins | sample Lox_Sample_35_FD_206713 | JGI IMG/M metagenome (GOLD analysis project Ga0335081, IMG submission 206713) | Soil microbial communities from Loxahatchee National Wildlife Refuge, Florida, United States - Lox_Sample_3.5 | ecosystem: Environmental > Terrestrial > Soil > Wetlands | place: USA...
GCGCAACCAACGATGGCCAGCGCATAAGAAACAAACTAACTCGAGAAAACAGGAACCGGAACAACTCTCCTGAGAGAGGAGAACGCGCGCTCGAAGCCGAGTTTTTCAACACCAACGCGATTTATCAACAGCTATGAAATCCCGGCTTCCGTAACCCGGTTACTGCACATAAAGATGTGACCCGCTTCACTGACATCACGTGACCGATGAACAGAGAATATTTTGGTAAATTTCGTCGCCTCTCCGAAGAGCAGTTCACGCCAGTTGAGACGCACACCCCCTGAGGCGAGATAACTAGGGCCAAATTCTAGACAAGTTCATTACACGGGAGTGCAACTATCGTGTGGAGGTTAGTGCTACCTGGATTCAAGCAATCTCGTTATCGATACACTTTCCATTGTCACAACCTTGAGCACAAGAGGTGGGTAGATGGACATGCCCGTCGCAGGTAAAGCCGAAGTGCTACAGGAGGAAATAAATGTCAGCTAAACAATTTACCTATAGTCCGGTCGCAGCCGGGATTCATGAAATTCGCAGTTCCTGGGGCTGGTTCCTAGCCTTGGGAATTTTGTTCATTATTCTCGGGGCCGTGTGCGTGATCGGTGACGTTAGCGCCACCTTTGCCACTGTCCTGGTCTTCGGATGGATGCTGCTGTTCAGCGGCATTTTCGCACTGGTGCATGCCTTTCGCACTCACACCTTTCAGGGTTTCCTTCTATCTCTGCTGAGCGCTTTGTTACGAGGGTTCACCGGATATCTGCTAATCCGTTATCCGCTTGCCGGGGCCGCGAGCCTCACGCTGATCCTCGCCTCTTTCTTCATTGTTGGAGGACTCTTCCGCGCGATCGGGTCAGGCATGCTGAAACTTCCGCGCTGGGGCTGGTCCGTGTTGTCAGGAATTGTCTCTGTGGTGCTGGGAATCATGTTGCTGCTACAGATGCCGGTTGCGAGCGTCTGGTTTATTGGCTTCGCCATTGGCGTGGATTTGATTGTGGACGGAGCATCGGTGATCGGCTTCGCTACTGCACTGCACAGTTTGCCCTACGTGGCAGCTCAAAGAGCTGCATAAACCAGAACCCAAACACTGCTCGCGAAATGCGAGCGGTCCAGAAAGGAGCATGTCATGGAGAAAATGCTAGTTGTGGTTTTTGACGGTGAATCCAAGGCATACGAAGGATCGCGAGCACTAAATCAGCTCGATTCCGAGGGAAGTATAACTATTCACGCCGAAACCGTAGTCACCAAGAACAACGATGGAACAGTGACTGTGAAACAGACCGAAGGCGATTTTCCTATTCGCACCATAAGCGGAACAGCGATCGGCAGCCTAATTGGATTGCTGGGCGGCCCAGCTGGTCTGGCGGTCGGAGCATTGACCGGCACGATGGCGGGAAATCTCGCTGACCTGTTCGTGGCGGGAGTTGACTCAGACTTCCTTAGTGACGTTTCCAACGTTCTCACCCCGGGGAAGTATGCGATTGTTGCCGACATCAGTGAGGAGTGGGTGACCCCAGTGGACACTAAGATGGAAGGCCTAAATGGCGTTGTCTTCCGCACCCCCAGAAAGAGCTTCGAAGATGCCCAGACGGCCAGCGATTTGGCCGAGCTACGAGCAGAAATCGACCAGTTAAAGGCCGAACATGCTCGCGCCAAAGCGGAGCGTAAGGCAAAGCTACAGACAAAGCTTGACAATCTCAACACTCGGTTACAAGCAAAATTGCAGCTAGCCAAGCAAAGGTCAGAGCAGATCAAGAACGAGACAGAGGCCAAGGTACAGGCGTTGCAGAAAAAAGCTGCGAAGGCTCAGGGCGATGCCAAGGCCGCCATTGACGCCCGCGTCATCGAGATAAGAAAAAAATACGAGCAATCGGTGGAGCGTGTGAAGAGCATGGTGGCATGAGGCTTCGCTCGAATCGAGTAATTCTGTTATTTGCCGGTGAGTGCACCTCTCACCGGCATTTTCGGTTAAGAGATCCGCGCTGTCAGCGGGAAAATTTCTTAACTTCCGTAATCAGGCGATTGCACGGTAATTATCCCTTGACATCACGTTGGCATTTTGCTAGTCTGTGGATATCATGAACCGCAGGCAAACAATCCCGAAGCATCTGCGATATACGATTGAGGACTTCAATCGTCAATTCCCCAATGATGAAGCTTGCTTTGAGCATCTACGGGAATCGCGCTATCCAGATGGCCGCGCATACTGCGAGACATGCAAAAAGGAAACGCAGCATCACCGCATAAAGGGCCGTCCAGTGTGCGCCTGTGATGTCTGTCTCACGCAGATTTCTCCGATGGCTGGAACGATCTTTGAGCACACCAGTACATCATTGCGTCTATGGTACTACGCAATGTATTTGATGGCTTCGACTCGTTGCGGAATTTCAGCTAAACAAATTCAACGTGAAACTGGAGTGACTTACAAAACCGCATGGCGGATGTTTAAGCAGATTCGTTCGCTGCTTGGTGAGGACATCCAACTGGAGGGTTCATTAGTTGAGATGGATGAAACTTATTTTGGCGGGACGCGCAAATATGGTGCCGGAAGGAAATTGCGCGGCGACACTAAGAAAACTCCAATCGTGGGCATGGCAGAGCGCAAGGGACGCGTCATTGCTCTGGTTGCTCCTGACATAAAGGGTTCCACATTGCTTGGATATGTGCGCGATTACGGGATGCCGAAAACGATGATCTTCACCGATGAAGCTGTGACATACGATGGCATCAAGCACATGCCCGCAGGCTACGGTCATCGTCGCATCAAGCACAGTGCTCATGTGTACGTGAAGGGCAACGTTCACACCAATACAATCGAAGGATTTTGGTCGCTTGTGAAACGTGGCATAGGTGGGGTTTACCACCAAGTATCGCAGAAATATTTGCAGAGCTACCTAAGCGAATACACATTCCGGTACAACCGCAGGGACAAGGGCAATCTCATTTTCCATGACGTTTTGAAGCTGGCGTCGCAGACGGTCGCGCAGCGCGATGTAATAACCGTAAAAAAGAATCCCGAGCAATCGGTTCCATTTTAGGAGTCTTGGGATGGCGCGGAGCTAAGTACTCGCCATCCTTACGTTTGGGAATGATTTCTTTTTTTCGCATGTGCTAAATTACCTCAGTAATGAAACGCAAAGCGGCGCGAACCTGGATTAATGCTTCCAAGCCGCGCCGGAAAATGTTAGACTTTTGTCTGAACATTGTTTTACTTCCACTTGGGCCGTAGCAGCTAGGGTCTGGCCAGATCGCAAGCCGCTACGGCCTTAGTGTTGCTTGGTTATCGCCCGCTCAGCGTGGAAGCATTTCTGAGACGGACTAAAATATTAACTTCGTCATCGGCCATCCTTTAGTGCGTAATCTCCTGCGCAGAATTCCTGATTCGCGCAGTCCACATACCATCGGATGTTCGCGCGAAATAATCTTTTTGGTTGAGCAGAAACGCGATTGAACCTTTGGGCATTCCCGAGCGCGCAATAATCGTGGCGCGCTTCGCTGGGCCATGCTCCGTAAGAAAACGTACTAGCTGATCTCTCCGCGTACCGTGCCCATTTCCATTGGCATTCTGTAGCGTCAGCAAGGTTGTCTGCGCTGTGCGCACTGTGCTCTTTGGGAATGTAGATTCAGCACCATATTCTTCGAGCAGCATGGCCTTGATTTTCTCAAGGTTCTCAATGCGCTGGTTAATGATCTGCACGGCTTTGAGAATATCGGCATTCATCTTTTAACCCTCACCTTCGCTTGAGCTAAGTCGCATGAGATGAGATGAATATACGCTTGGACTTGGCGTGGTGCAAGTCTTTTGCGCCCAGAGATTTCCACAGATGGATGAATAAGTCAGGGGATTAGAGATAAATCTCCGGATGTTCCATTATGCGTCTCAGGTTCTGAAGTCTAGCCAAGAGATGCACGAAGTCTTGGGGACTAGCAATGGTTTGGTAAATCGACATTGGCGGTGCTTCCGATACATCAAGGAAAGCTGCGCAAGCTGGAGCAGAATACAATTCCAACGCTGCGCTAGTGCTGTCCGTCCATCGCTGCAATCTTTGGAACCAACGATCTGTATCTGTGTGACCTGAGGGTACTGCCGAATTTTGGATTTTCTGACCTTCTGACAGCATTTCTCGCACTGAGTTTATTCGTACCGCAACGACCGCTTTTCGCTTGTTGTCAGCGCGTTCTCGGCGGACTGTGCGCTTGTACTCAATCACAATTACCAGTAATACGAGCACATCAACAATAAGCACAGTACGATCAATCGGACGTGCCCCGCCAAATAGCATTTGCCCTATGCGGTGGATGATGTCTCCCATAAGGAGCAATGTTATCAATAATCGAGATAGTTTAAGATTTTGCCTGTGCCCTGTCACGGTTCCTCAGTTATATCACGTGATGTCAAGGGATAATTACCGATTGCACAAGCTTGCGCCATCTATTCGCCTACGCGGTGAGGGTCTGTTCCTTTGCAGAACCAAACTTAAGGAAAGCGGCCTCAACCGCGTCAGCCTGCGGATGGCCTCTTTTTGCGGGAGCCTCAAATAGGTACCTAGAAAAATTGCGCGTCACAACTGATTGTGACTTAGATCACAGTCTCATGGTTGAAGATTTACGTACGCTCGAACTCGTCTCTAGGGGGCGAGGAATGGCTAAAGATTCTCAAGCGTTGAATGGGAAGCGATTTGCGGAGCTTATGAAATGGCACCAGCGGCATATAGGGCTGTATGCACGAGTAGCCAACAAGACAGGATTGACACCAAGCTATGTGAGCTTCGTAGCCCGTGGAATTCGGCGGAACGTGGAAATAGAAGCTGTTCTGACACAAGAATTGGAACACCTTCTAAACATAGCGCCCAAGTAAATGCCAAAACCGGAAGCCATCATCACCATGAAGATCAACGGTCGAATCATCGAGGCGGAGTGTTCGCTCTGCCACGACCGACTATACATGGATGCAGGAGAGGCGTCGCTTCAGGAGCAGGAATCAAAGCTGCATGACGCATTGAGCAGACATGCCCGGCAACGGCATTCAGAGAAGTAAACCCGGACTACTTCCTTCGCCACAAAACGGGGTGAGCATCCCGAGGTTCGAGGCTCTTATTTTCCGTTTTTCCACGCAAAAGGCTGGCAATTCCACAATTCCACGGAGAATGATCAGTTTTTAGAAACCGGAAATCATTAGATTTGATTTTCATGGAAAAACGGAAAAGCTCCTGCCCCATTCGCGTGGAAACTCGGAACTGTGCCGTACTCGTAAACGGCACCGGTTGAGATCATCCATCCCTGAATCAGTTTGGGACACTTTTTCCGTGGCCTTCCGTATACCCCCTCAGTCCGTTGACTGGCTACTGCCCCGTCCGTAAGATGAACCGACGCGAAAGGCGCGATTAATGATCGGCCAGGCTATCTCGCATTACCGCATCCTCGAGAGGCTGGGTGGAGGGGGAATGGGAGTGGTGTACAAGGCCGAAGATCTCAAACTCGGTCGTTCTGTCGCCCTCAAGTTTTTGTCCGATGACACGGCCAAAAGCCCGCACGCTCTCACCCGCTTCCAGCGCGAAGCCAAAGCCGCTTCTGCCCTCAATCATCCAAACATCTGCACAATATACGAGATTGATAACCAGCACGGCGAGACATTCATCGCTATGGAATTGTTGGAAGGCCTGACCTTGAACCACCTCATCGCAGGCCGTCCATTGGAGATCGAAGTGATGTTATCGCTGGCCCTCGAGATTGCGGATGCACTTGATGCAGCCCATGCAGGAGGCGTTATTCATCGGGACGTCAAGCCTGCGAACATTTTCGTGACCAAACGGGGTCATGCCAAGATTCTAGATTTCGGGCTTGCAAAAATGGCACCCATCCTCAGCAACCTGGTAACAGGAGTAACTTCAGAATCGACTCTCTCCATGGGAGAAAACCTGACCACTCCGGGTACGCCGTTAGGAACAATCGTGTACATGTCACCCGAGCAAGTCCGAGGGAAGGAGTTGGATGCACGAACGGACTTGTTCTCTTTCGGCGTCGTACTTTACGAGATGGCAACGGGGGTTTTGCCTTTCAGTGGCGAAAGCGCTGGAGTGGTCTTCGAAGCAATCCTGAATCGTATCGCCCCGCCACTCCTGCGGCGGAACCCGGAGTTGCCACCAGAATTGGAACGCATCATCACGCACGCGCTGGAAAAAGATCGAAACCTCCGCTATCAGCATGCTTCGGAAATGCGCGCCGAACTACTACGACTGAAGCGGGACTTCGAGAGCAGGAACAATATTTGGTCTACAGCCATAACATCGGCAGGCAAGATCGGTGGGGAACTTCATGGGACCGGTCTGCAGAACGTTGCCCTCACAGCAGCACGGCGGTCGGGCAGGGGTATTGTCCCTACGACAGAACACTCAATTGCCGTACTACCGTTTGTAAACCTCGGTGCCAGCCCGGACAGTGATTACTTCAGTGATGGGCTTGCCGAAGAGCTAATCGGCGCCTTGGCGGCAGTACCTGGGCTGCGGGTTGCGGCACGTACCTCCTCCTTTTATTTCCGCGGTGCCGGACTGGACATTCGTGAGATAGGAAAAAATTTAAATGTTGAGTCCATTCTTGAGGGCAGTGTGAGGAAATCCGGAACCCAATTGAGAATCGCGGTGCAACTGATCAACGTGATGAATGGGTTCGTTTTATGGTCGCGGAAGTACGATCGCGAAATGGCAGATATCCTTGACATCCAGGACGAGATCGCCCGAGCCATCGTGCCGGAAATAACGGCCGGCCGCAATTCCGGCGAGCCAGTTCAGCCACGTGCTACGTGCGATCCACAAGCCTATAACTGGTATCTTCAGGGACGCTTCCTCTGGAACAAGCGGACCGCGCGCGATATCCAAAAGGCCACGGAGTGTTTTCAGCAGGCGGTAGAAAGGGACTCTCGCTTCGCGGCCGCACTGGCCGGTGTGGCTGACTGTTACATAACTCAGGCAATTTATGGAGTACGTGCTCCCGACGATATTATTCCGCTAGCTAAAGACGCCGCCCAGATGGCGCTAACCATTGATACCAGTCTAGCCGAAGCGTACACCTCCTTGGGATGTATCCGAGCGCTATACGACTGGGACTGGCGGGCTGCCGAGAAGGATCTCCGACGTGCCATTGAAATCAACCCGCTGCATTCCATCGCCCACCACTGGTACGCCGCCAACTGTTTGCTGCCTTTGGGAAGGTTCGAGGAAGCCCGTACTGAGTTGCAGCTCGCCTGCGAATTAGACCGGTTCTCCGTGGCGATTCAGACCACCACGGGCCTGCAATTCTTGCTCGAGCGGCGCGACGATCTGGCGATCAAGACGTTGCAGAAAGTACTTGCGCTAGACCAAGATTTCGCCATTGCCCATTATTTTCTGGGCCAAGCTTATTTGAACCAGGCGATGCAAGCGGAGGCTATCCATGAGCTACGACAAGCAGTCGATTTAACTTCCGGCAGTTCTGAGACTATTGCAGTTCTCGGCTGCGCATATGCCGGAGCAGGCGACCGCGCAAAAGCATTGCAAGTGCTGGAGCAGCTCACGGATCGCGGTCGTACTAACTACGTTTCTCCCGTCTTGCTTTCGCAGCTTCGGCTGGCCTGTGGGGAAACGGAACAGGCAGTGGAACTCCTGCAGAGAGCTCGGCGGATGCGCGCCAGTGACCTCGTTTGGATAAAAGTTCGCCCGGCCTTTGAAGCGCTACGGTCCGAGCCGAGATTCCGTCAGATTTGCATGGAGGTTGGCTTGTGAAATCTACCCGAACTTGGTTGCTCGAAACTCGGCCGGGGTGAGATCGAGAAGCCCTCTGATCACGGACGTGACTTCAACCGATGTCCCTGAAACCTGCGGTTAGAATTTGGAATGACAAACGATCGGAAGCACAATCTGTTGGACTACAAGCCGGAACCAATCGATACTCTAGGCGTCGCACTCAGCCCGGAGATCGCACAATTGAGTGAGATGCTGGCCAAGAACGCCCATGAAAACTGGGCCAAGCTGCGAATCATGGAAGGGTGGCATTTCGGACCGGACCGAGACGATCACAACAAGCAGCACCCTAACCTGGTTCCGTATGACCAACTTCCCGAATCGGAAAAGCAATACGACCGCCAAACCGCCCTGGAATCCATAAAAACCTTGCTGGCATTGGGCTACACCATGCAGCCGCCGACGGGCACATCTATTTTGTTGCAAGGCGCTTCTCGTGCTTCCGAGACAGAAGTTACCAGCACACAACTACTCAAAGATGGCTTGCAATCAGATCTCGCGCAGCTGCAATCGTTATGGCGTACGCATAATCCCGAGCTTTGGTCAGGCAATCCGGAACCCTACCGCCTACTTAGCGAAAAAATGCTGAAGCTGGGTGAGCCGTTGGTGGCCTACGACGTCGTCGCTGAAGGCATAAAATCCTTTCCGCAAGACGTACGTCTGCGTCAGCTTCTGGCGCTAGCCTTAGCCCGGAGTGGTGCAGCGGGGGCGGCAAACAATCTGCTTGAGCACCTGTATCGCGACGGGTACCGAGATCAGGAAACCCTCGGCCTGCTGGCCCGCACGCACAAGGATCTCGCTCGTGAAGAACCGGATGCTTCCAAAGCAAATCAGCATGTACGCCGGGCGTACGAATTCTATACGCAGGCATATGAGAACAGCGGCGGCTATTGGAGCGGAATCAATGCCGCTACGCTCGCGCTTTTGCTGGGAGAGCGCGACCAGGCGACCGCCTTGGCCCGCGAAGTCATGGTGCAGTGCCGGCAGAAGCTTCGGTTAATCGCAAAGGCAGACGGAGAGCGTTACTGGCTGGTCTCTACTTTGGGTGAAGCTGCACTTCTACTAGGAGACTTGCCGGAAGCTGAAAACTGGTACGGACAAGCGGTAGAGCTGGGACGCGGTAATTGGGGGAGCCTGCAATCCACCCGCCACAACGCTCGTTTGTTGATGAGATACGTCGCCCCCGATGAAGATGCAGCACGTATTGAGCAGCTATTTCGATTTCCCACAGTGGTGGTCTTCGCAGGCCACATGGTTGACCGAGATGAGCGAAATGTACCGCGATTTCCTCTCCAACTTGAACCAATGGTGAAAGACTCTATCCGGCAATGTTTGACCAAATTGAATGCGGGTTTTGGCTACGCATCCGGAGCCTGCGGCTCTGACATTCTATTTCACGAAGCCATGCTGGAGATCAAGGGAGAGAGTTACGTCATTCTGCCTTATGAAAAGGAGCACTTCATAAAGGATTGTGTAGAGACTGCTCGGGGCGGCGAATGGAAAAAGCGATTCGAGAGGGTCGTCGCCCAAGCAGTTGAAACGCAGGAACTCTCAAAACAGCGCCAGATGAGTGGCACCATCTCTTATGAATTTGCCAATCTCATGCTGCATGGATTGGCGAGCGTGCGCGCCCAACAACTCGAAACCAAACTCGTGCCGTTGGCAGTCTGGGATGGTAAGCCGGGAAACGGAATCGGCGGTACTGCTGCCACAGTGGAGCGCTGGTTACGGCTCGGTCTTCGCGTGGAGATTATTGATTTGGCGGAAATTTGCCGTCGCGAGCGTCCCGACATCCCTACTCACGTCAATGCTCTCCCGCCGCCGGTCTCCAACTGGGCATTCGATGCCTCCTCTGAATTTATACCGGAAATCCGAGCCTTACTTTTTGCCGACGCGGAGGGTTTCAGTAAACTCACGGATGAACAAGTCCCATTGTTTGTAGAACATTTTCTTGGACTTGTCGGCAGACTAGCTTCAGAATCAGCGCACCGGCCCCTAACCAAGAACACTTGGGGAGATGGTCTTTACTTTGTTTTCGCGAAGGTTGCACAGGCTGGCCAATTCGCCCTCGAATTACGAGACGCCGTCCGCAAGATCGACTGGTCGAAGCATGGTCTAACCGGTTTGAATCTTCGCATCGGCCTTCACGCCGGACCGGTCTATTCCTGCCGCGATCCTGTGACCCAGGTCACTAACTATGTTGGAGCCAATGTCAGCCGGGCAGCGCGTATCGAGCCGATTACCCCGACGGGTCAAATCTATGCAAGTCAGGCATTTGCCGCACTAGCTGCAGCGGAAGGAGTGAGCCACTTTCGCTGCGACTATGTAGGTCAAACTTCGATGGCAAAGAAGTACGGGACCTTTCCGACCTATGTCGTGCTGCATGGCAAACGATCTTGGGAGAGTTTATAGCCTTGGGATGAAAAGACTTGCGAATCGTTTGAGCTTAGACTATAAACTCACGGATGGATTTGCGCTCCGCCCCGCGAATTGATTGAGCCCTGACATGTCACAAATTCTCCATCCAAGTTTCGCTACGGAAAGCCATCTCTTACTCCTGCCTACTGGGACCAGGACATGAATTTTCAGGGGCATGCATTGATCAGTTACGCGCACCTCGACAATGTGGAACTGATCGAAGGGCGCAAGGGATGGGTCGCGAATCTACATCGGGCTTTGGAGATCCGGGTTGCACAGCTGCTTGGCAAACCACTTGATATTTGGCGCGACCCCAAATTGGATGGCAATGATTTCTTTGGGGAGATCCTGATCGAGCGACTGCATCGTGTGGCCTCGCTGATATCGGTCGTCTCGCCTCGCTACGTCAAATCAGAATGGGCGCGGAGGGAGTTGACCGAATTCTGCAAAGCGGCGGAAGAGCAGGGTGGCATTCGCCTTGGCAATAAGGCCCGCATCTTCAAGGTGCTAAAGACGCCCGTTCCCTTGGACCTGCATCCCGCGGAGTTGAAGTCCCTGTTGGGCTATCAGTTCTTCGACGTCGATCCGGAAACCGGAAGAGTGCGCGAGTTGAACGAAGTATTCGGGCCCGATGCACAAAGGGATTTTTGGATGCGATTGGATGACCTGGCCCATGATATTTGTTGCTTGCTTGAGATGGTGGAAGCCTCAGAAACAGCAGTTGTTCCCCAAGCCGTTGCCCCTAGCAAGCCCGTTTTCTTGGCGGAAACCACTTCCGATTTACGAGAGCAGCGCGAAGTCATTAAGCGGGATTTACAGCAGCACGGTTACACTGTGCTTCCGGTCAGTGCATTACCGCATATCGATTCGGAAGTGAAGGAGACTGTGCGTATGGATCTGGCTCAAACCCAGATGTCGATTCACTTGATCGGCAAGAACTTTAGCCTCGTCCCCGAAGGAGGAACGCAGTCTCTGGTGGAGATTCAGAACGAACTCGCCATCGAAAGAGGGAGTGAAGGGAATTTTTCGCGCCTATTGTGGATCCCTCCCGGTCTGCAGGTTGGGGATGATCGTCAACGGAAGGTTATCGAGCAGCTTCGAATGGATTCCCGACTCCAAGAAGGGGCAGACTTGTTGGAGACATTTCTCGAAGATCTGAGGACCGTGATCCAGGAGAGGCTGAAAGAAGCTCAAAAGCCCATGCCCGTGCCTGCGACCGCACAACCCGAGCCAGGCAGTTCGTTGACTGCGGACACGCACGCGCGGCTGTACCTCATCTACGATCAAGGCGACGCCGCCCTCACCTCGGCGTGGGAGGGTTTTTTGTTCGAGAAGGGATTCGAAGTCCTCCGACCGCTATTTGAGGGAGACGAGGCGGAGATTCGCGAATATCATGAAGAGAACCTACGCAGTTGCGATGGAGCCCTGATTTTTTTTGGCACGGGCAACGAATGCTGGCTGCGGCGAAAGCTGCGGGAACTGCAAAAGAGTCCGGGCTACGGCCGCAGCAAGCCGATGCCAACCATGGCTATTTCCCTGGTGCCTCCGAGAACCCCGAACAAGGAGCGCTTCCGAACGCACGAGGCGCTCGTGATCCCTCAGTGGGAGGGATTTTCTGCTGAACCGTTGCAGCCATTGATCTCTCGCCTGAGAGGCCGGTGAGAAAAAGGGCTTGATGCCACCTCGAGTGCGGTTTAATCCTTTCCCGGGCCTTCGTCCGTTCGAGCCCGACGAAGATCATCTCTTTTTTGGCCGCGAGAAAGAGATTGACGAACTGCTGCGGCGGCTCCGTGTCAATCGTTTTTTGTCGGTAGTCGGATCTTCCGGCAGCGGGAAATCGTCCTTGGTTCGCTCCGGTCTGATCCCCTCTCTTTTCAGCGGCTTCATGGTGAGGGTCGGCTCAAGCTGGCGGGTTGCGATGTTCCGGCCGGGGGAAGACCCGATCGGAAACTTGGCCGTGGCCCTCAACCACGCAGACGTGCTGGGGACCGAGGGGGAAATGGCCAGCACCAACCGTGTGCTACTGGAAGCTACCCTGAGACGCAGTACCCTGGGACTTGTTGAAGCGGTGCGGCAGGCACGAATTCCGGCCCAAGACAACCTGCTCGTGGTCGTAGACCAATTTGAGGAGTTGTTCCGGTTTCGACGCAGCCGGGAGATTGAGAACTCTAGAGACGAAGCCGTGGCATTCGTCAAGCTGCTGCTGGAGGCGATGCGGCAGGAGGACATTCCGATCTACATTGTCTTGACCATGCGCTCAGACTTCATCGGCGATTGCATGGATTATCCGGGCCTGCCCGAGGCCGTCAACGCCGGCCAGTGCCTCGTTCCGCGGATGACACGCGACCAGCTGCGTTCCGTGATCACCGGTCCAATCGCCGTGGCAGGCGGGGAAATTGCTCCTCGCCTGGTTGCACGTTTGCTCAACGACTTGGGTGACGACCAGGACCAGCTACCCGTGTTGCAGCACGCCTTAATGCGAACCTGGGACAATTGGCATCGGCATTGGACTGAGGGTAAGCCTATCGATATTGCCGATTACGAGGCTGTTGGGACCTTGCGGCAAGCCTTATCTCTGCACGCCGAAGAGGCATTCCTTGAGACCGGTTCTGAGGCCAACCACCAGATCACAGCACAAATATTCAAAGCCCTGACGGACATTTTTTCGGATCCGCGTGGCGTCAGGCGCCCGACGTCCGTAAGACAGCTCTCTGCTATTTGTGAAGCCTCAGAGGAGCAAGTGATCCAGATTGTGGACATTTTTCGCCGGCCCGGCCGGAGTTTCCTAATGCCGCCGACGGCAACGGTACTCCACTCGCGATCAATCGTAGATCTGTCACACGAAAGCCTCATGCGCTGCTGGACCCGTTTGATCACATGGGCAGAAGAAGAGCGCGCATCTGCCCTGGTCTACAGCCGGCTCTCGCAAGCCGCCGCCTGGTTTGCAGAAGGTACTGCGGGTCTCTGGCACAACCCCGAACTTGAACTTGGCCTCCGGTGGAAACAGCAAAACCAGCCCACCGCGGCTTGGGCAGAACGGTACTACCCTTCGTTCACCCTTGCGATGGATTTCCTCGATCGCAGCCAGAAAGAGCGAGATCGCATCGAGGCAGAGCGAGAAAGCGCCAGGAAGAACAAACTTAGGTTGGCCTGGGCAGTTGCGGGAGCTCTCGGAGTGCTGCTGCTCGTTGCTCTTTCTCTCTACTTTGTTGCTCAAGCGGAAAGGCGTCGCGCGGAGGCGAATCTCGGACTAGCCTCGAAGGCAGTCGACGAAAGCTTGTCTTCCGCTGGCAACCAGCAGGGCCGGGAATCACCCGACCCACCTCAACTCGAACAGTTTCGGCAAGAGTTGCTCAAAAAGGCCGAGAAATTTTATTCAAACTATCTGGCCAAGCAGAGTAAGAATAATCGCAACTTTCAGGTCGACAACGCGCTAGTGCATTCCAAATTGGGGGATATTAATCGCTTGCTCGGGAAGCGTGAAGATGCAGTCGCGCAATACAGGTTGGCCATTAGCGCATTCGAGGAACTCCATCGGGAGAAGCCCGGCAACCTCGAATACGATCGAGAACTCGCGTACGCTCATCACTGGCTCGGCGAAACAATCCGGCTCTGGCTTGAGGAAGCGCCGAACCCGCCCTATCAGCGCTCCGACGCAGAGACGGAATACGAAAGCGCATTGCGCTTACAACAGGATCTGCAACGAGCGAGCCCACAGAATGCGGACTATACGCAAGCCCTGGCTCGCACATACTACAACCGCGGCATTCTTCACTACGACGGTGGCGATCTGGTTGCCACGGAATCAGATTTCCGCGAGGCGACTCGCCTGCTCGAACCCCTGGCAAAGAAAGAAATGGAGTCACAAGCCAAGGAGACTGAAGATCCTCCAGCACATGACCTGGCGCGCGTGTGCAACAATATGGGCGTTTTACTTAGCGATCAAGGGCAACTATCGCTCGCGCAGCAGTTTTTCGAAAGGGCCATCGGAATCTTAGCAGCCCTCACGAACGAGAATCCAGAGAACTGGGAATACAAACTAGAATTAGCCAAATTTTACAATAACCTGTCGTTTCTGCTGTGGAGTGAGGAGGAGGGGAAGTTGGCGGCGCAAACGAACCATCAGGCCCTTGATCTTCTCGAAGAACTGGCCACTCCCGCGCCTTCGATTGAGAGCGAGCGGGCCAAGGCTCACCTACTACATCCTTCGATGGATCCGTCGCATCCTGAATACCATGTTCTATCTAAGCACCTTGGCGATGAGTATGTGAAGATGGCTACGGAGTATTTCAACGCTGGATCTCCAGACGCGGCCCGTCTCGCCATTGAAGCCCTCGGAAATGTTTTGCCCCAGGTCGCGGAACCAGACCGAACGAGGCTTGCAAAGTCTTATCAGTATTTATATAAGGAACTGCAAGAAAGTAAGAAGAAAAGAGGCAGATAGTAATCCTCGTAAAAGGAAAACCTAATGAATAGAGGGATGCTGGTTTTCGTGATATTTCTCCCGATCGCCCTTACTGCTCAGGAAAATGATTTCAGTCCCATCAAGCATTTCGAAACTGCGTCCGCGGTGCAAGCCCAGGCATCTACAGCAGATGACGAAGCCGTCTTCACGGAAACAGATTCGAGCGCCCCCGGAGCAGTCGGTTCGGAGTCGAATGCTCCGCAGCAGCCCCAGGCCGCGTCCACCCAGCCTTCAGCGGCTCGCGATAAGACGAAGCGAAAGATTCCCGGCAGCATGGTCGGCTATATCGACAATCCGATCGTTGGGTCTCAGATTCGTATTCGCTTCGACGATGCTTTCGAAGATCAGTTTCCCGATCGCTCGGAATTCTTCTATGCTAAGTGTAGTTGCTATACCCATTTGAATCTTTCCGCGCTTCCACCAGCGCTGCAAAATGCTTACGACCCCAATGCTCCCGGTCCGGGCCGCGGCGTACCCAATTCCATAAATTTCCAGCAACTCTACATGAACCTTGAATATTCGCCGCATCGGCGGTTTTCAGGATTTGTGGAAGTTCCGATACGTTGGTTGCAGCCGCAAGGTTTTCAAAGCGCACCGCCAGCTGCGTTGGGTTTCTTGCCGTTTTCGAACCAATCCGGACTTAGCGATGTAACAGCGGGACTCAAATTTGCAGCTGTGGAGTCTGAGTCTACGTACGTCACGTTCCAGTTCAAGGGCTACTTTCCCTCCGGGGACGCCGCAGAGGGCTTGGGGACGAATCATTACAGCATCGAGCCCTCACTGCTCTTGTACCAACAGCTTTCAGACCGGTTCACACTCGAAGGCCAGCTGGGCGACTGGCATCCCATCGGAGGCTCGGCGGGAGTTCCGATCACGAGTTCCGAAGGATTCGCGGGGGACATTTTCTTCTACGGTATCGGCCCCAGCTACAAGTTATATCGGAGAAACCATGTCGGGCTGGCGCCGGTCATCGAACTATTCGGCTGGCACGTCCTTGGCGGATTTCAAACTCAACCGGTAACAGGCACTGTGGACGGTGCCGCTTCCGAGGTGAGTGGCATGAACATCGTCAATCTGAAAGTAGGAGTGCGCACCAACATCGGGTTTCATAACTCATTCTATGTCGGCTTTGGCCAAGCGCTCACTCACGACGATTGGTACAAGCACATAGTCCGCCTCGAATACCGCTATTCGTTCTGAGCGTCTATATGGCCCCGATTGTAAAATCCGCCAGTGATTCCCATTGCGACTTCACTATGCTCGAGCAGATGGTTCCGCGTGACTGCAGGACTATGCACTTATCAAAACCTGCTCTAGAGCACGCGACTTTGCCGATCGACTCTCAGTGGGCGGATTTGGCAGTTTCCTTCGACCTGCTCGGGTTGGAGTGGTTGTCTCTGTTTTCCAGCGATTTCGTCGATCGGGTGCGCTCCTGGATCGATGCAGGGTGGGCTGACCGATTCTATTTTCTTCACAAACCTCCTGGGTTGAGAATCCGGTTCCGCGTACGATGTGAACAGTTGCTGCCGGAAGTTGAACGTTTCCTCGACGAGAAGGCCACTCAGAACTGTCTGGAAGCTTGGCACCATCGGTTTTATGAGACCGAGTCCTATAGGTTCGGCGGCGAGACTGGCATGGATATTGCGCACGAGTTCTTTACCGCGGAAAGTCTGGCGGTCCTCGGGTACTTGCGGATTTGTTTACAGGGGAACACACGCCTCTCACGGCAGCAGTTTTCTCTCCGTCTGCTTCTGGAACTGTTCGAACGCGTCGTCGAGGGGCGGTGGGAGCTTTGGGACATCTGGTGCAAGATGCAACTGGTGGAGCGGGTTGCGACTGTGTCGCCAGAGGTGCTGGCCGCCGCGCGCCTGGAAGCGGAGCGCTCGGGTTCGCCTATTGCACTATTGCTGCGTAATCGCGACGAGTTGCTGGCGACCGCTTCGGCTGATGAGCGAGAGTTGCTTGAGCGCTACCGTCCAGAAGCAGATCACATTGCGGGCCGCCTGCGCTGGGCGCGAGAACACGGCAAACTCCTGTATGGCTTGCGCTCAATCTTGCCATCATGGGTCGTGTTCCATTGGAATCGTATGGGCTTTTCGATCGCTGAACAGAGATCGATGTGCCTGATCATGATTCACCTTCTGGGCCCCGACGAGCTGCAACATCCTTAACGGTAGTCATGCGTCCCATGGCGTTCCAAAGAGTCGATAAAGAGGAGGCCTGGGAATTTTTTCCCTGGGTGCTGGTGCGCTTTGCCACGACGCCGCGCTCAGCTCTGGCAAGAACACGCCTAGTGGATACGTTGAGAGTCGTCAAGCGCGCGAGTGCCATTCGGCGAGAGCTGTCCGCCTCGGCCGAAACGCTTTCAGCCGCGATATACACCGTAGTCCCTAATCTCGAGGCATGCGCACGCGGAAAGGCCTTGGCGGCCCGCCGTGCAATCTTTCGCTTGGACGCAATCGCCTGCACCGACTGGCTTGCCGATTCCGCCAAGTTTGATGCCTCCTTGCCGAAACGGCTGGATGAATGGATGGCACGGCGGAAAGAGCTAATCGCGAACGAAGCGGAGCTCCGGCGTGTATACGATCGTGAAGTCCAGCAGAACGACGAAATATTGTGGAGGTTGGTCGAGTCTTCCTGCTTCCAGCGCGGCCTTTCAGTGGCAAACCCGTTATTGGCTGAGCATGTGCCGACATTGGTGCGAAAACCGCACGAGCAGCTGTCTTCACGCGAGCGGTTGCTGCGCATGAGGACGGTCCGTTACCTGCACCGGGCTGCTCTGAGACCTACACCCTTCGGTTTCTTCGCCGCCATCGCCATCGCACGCTTGGGCCCTTCCGACAGCGAAGCAAGCGTCGATATCTCTCGCCTTGTGGAATCGACCCACGCAGTGTCCAACTGTGAACAACAGACAGATGTACCCGCCCTTCAGGAGCAACGCAGCTCGAACATCTATCTTGATCCAGGCTCGTTCGAACAGGACGGACACGTTTGGGCAATTTCGCCGGCGACCGGCGAATCAAGCCGAGTGGAAGTGGAGGAAGCAGCTAACTTTTTTGGCGAGATTGCGTGCTGTCCGACTCAAAGCATGCCTTGGGAACGAGCCCGCACGAAGCTGGGCGATGAGGTGCTTGCGCGGCTAACATTAGCAGGCATGGTCGTTTCCGACTTCTGCAATCCAAATGAAGGGTCGCGATTTTCTGTTGATGCCTCTCAAGCTAAACGACTGTACGCGGACGCCCTGCATCCTTCGGTTATCCCGCTACACCGCGACATGTTTACCGGCTTCACAAATGAGGTGCTGCATTACGGTGCGGCTACCTTTTACCCGGGGTCACTGCCTGAACAGCGCGGACTCGCCTGTATCTTTATTGAGCTGTACGGTGCAAAAAACGACGTTCCCTTGCTCACGTTTTTTCGCGATTTTATGGCCGCACGAAGGGCGCGCGGTCTTGATCACCTGGACATTAACACAGCCGCTTGCATGCTTGGAAAGCAGTCAGACTCCGAGCTCAGGCAAGCGGCTGCGCCTTTGGAAAAGGTGATACGCTGCGCGTTGTCGGCGAGTAGCACGGCAGAGACGAAGCTGGAACTCGACCTGTCACATTTTGCTCTCTGGGAAGGCGACTCTACACGACTAACGATGCTGCTGGTGCCAGGTTCCGAAGGCTTGTCAGGAAAGCGGTTCTGCATTCGACTGTGGGGCGCCGCACGTATGTCGCTCTTTCCTCGATACGCTTCATCGATCGCTGCAGCTGCGCCCGGATGGGTCGAGGACTATCGGCATTTTATGCAACTTTGGCCCGATACTGCAGATCTTTGGGGAGGAAATGAGACCGGCGTGGAGCGCCGGCCTCCGCTCACGTCTCGCACGATTAATGTGCCCGGATCTCCTCCGCGCGAGAGCGGAATTGCTCTTCGCGATCTCCGGATACATTTGGATTCTTCGGCAGGCAGACTCACCGTCATTGAGGCGGGGGTCCCAGTCAACCCGGTTTTCTTTGGTGTGACAATTGTGCCGTCGCGACCGCCATTGTACCAGTTCCTCGAAATCCTTGGGAATCATCGTATGAGCGTCTTCGAATTGCTCCTGCACAGCCTGGCCCGCACACTCTCTGAAGACGCAATTTGGAAGCAATGCGGCTCGGTCGGGCGCGTGCCGTCCGTTTGTTTGGGGAACTATATTGTGCTCTCACCGGTGATTGCGCGGATCGAGGCCGCTGCACTTCCCAACTTCGACTCATGTTCCCGCTATCTGAGGTTTGTCAAGTTTCATGACTGGTGGCAGGACCATGGGCTTCCGTTGGTTTCCGAGGTCCACGTGCCTCGGGGAACTATACGAATCGATTTAGGCAGCCCAGATGGAGTGCAGAGCTTTTACGCACATGTTCGTGACGCTGAGCGCATCCATGTGATTTCGCCTTTTGCTCTTGACAACAGTGGACTGAAAGATGACGACGGCGAATCACATGAAGTGGAGTTCGCGCTCGAAATAGCTGCCAGGGATCGGCATGTCGATGAGTCGAATTGTTATTCTACAACGGATTAAAACTTCGTTACCAGGCATCACATGTGGATCTCCGGGTGGACGACCCCTACCACATCTTTCAATACGTCCTGTACCCGTCTGCCGGGTTCCGAATTGGAGACAATGACGATGGTCGTTTCCTTCTCGGGGTGGTGCATGGCAATGCAACGGTAACCGATAGCGCCACCAGAATGGCCTACGAATCCGCCGTAGGTCATGAGGCTCAGCCCGTACCGGAAGGAAGGGAAATCGGGTTTACCGGCACTCAGCGCTTCCCAACATTGCAGACGCAGCCGTTGCAGGTCTGCACAGAGATAAGTGCCGTCCGTTAGAGCGCGAGTCAGCTGGCGTAAATCCTCGAGGGTAGAGATGACGCCACCTGCTGCCCAAGCCATTGAGGGGTCACGCTCCGTCCAATCATCTGCCGCGGTTCCGGCGCTGATCACGTAGCCGCAACAAAAAGGAGGAGTCAAACTGACGCCTGTAGGCATCTCCGTTCGTTTCCGCGAAAGTGGCTGGAAGATCCGTCGTGTTATCTCGTGTTCATAATCGTGCTGGGTCAACTGCTCGACAAGCATTCCGGCAACGATACTGTTAGTATTCGAATACGCAAACTGCGCGCCTGGCCTGAAAACTGGCCCATAATCGATAGCTGCCTGGACTAACTCCTGAGGTCTCCAAGTTCGAAAGCGGTGATTCATTATTTCGAAGGCAACCCATGGAATTCTTGTGTAATCAGCGATGCCGCTCGTATGGCTCAGCACCATCTGGATGGTAATGCGATCCGCATCCTTTATCGCCGGGATATGGGAATTTCCATGGCGCGGCTGAGCATACATTGCCAGCGTGTCAGTCAGGGCAATTCTGCCTTCCTGCACAAGCTGCAGCACGATCGTGCCGGTAAGGGCCTTGGTGAAGCTGCCGGCGCGGAATTGATGGTGGGGAGAAAGCGGTGTTTTCGTCGACCGGTCGGCCAAACCACGAGCACTAATGTATACACGATCAGAGGTCCAGATACCGAGCAGCGTGCCGCCGGCAACGCTCGACGTCGCCAACACTTCGAGCTTTTCTAAAATGGCTTCGGAAAAACCCGACCTGGAGTACGAAGGGACTGGTTCACAACGCAACGAGATCGGAAGTGTCCGTTGCACCAACCCCGCTCCGCCATCTAGAGAAAACCAATCGTCGACGCGATCCTCTCCCCAAGCAGGAGTGAGCTCGCCGTCGCCATCCGCCAATGATTACGAGCCGACATCTAAAGAGACGACCACACTCCGACGCCGACCGCTACAACAAGGAGAGCGACGGCGGCTGCGGTTTGCGGCGATCTAATCACCGTCGTGCCAATCGTCGTCGTTTGCGTTACCATCGCGCCGCCCGAGACTTGGTCCAGGTCTTCCTCCGACAGCTCCGCTTTTTTAAGGTCTTGAGCGGTCATTCTATTGACGTCAACGCCTTTGGCCTTGAGTCGTTGGTCAGCCAGGGCAACACGTTTCTCGAAGTCCGCCAGGGGTACGCTGTTTGGCAGACTGAAGCCTTCTGGAATTGGCACCCCTTCTTTCGTCAGGAAACCTCTGGGGTCGGCAGCAAAAGCCTTTCGGGCTTGTGGATCCGTCAAAATCTTTTTCTGTATTTCAACGATCTTTTCCATCACGCCTCCTTACTCCAAAAGTTGTTGGAATATTATGATCGGCCCAGAATTCTTGAATTCGCCACAAACGTCGCCACAGGATATGCCTGCCCCCACCTCTTGTCAAGCACCTGCCCAGAAATTGTCGTTGGCACATGATCTGTCCGGTTGAGTTAGCAAGTGATGTGTCCGCTTTGCGGGCGGTGAGAGTAAGAGACCATGCGAGGCATGGGAAGCTACTCGAGGGCCGCGATGGAGCGGGCCATGAAAGTACAGGAAGTAATTTTGCGGGCAGTGGCGAAGAAGATCACCTGGTGGCAGGCGGCGGAGATCATCGGCATCAGCGACCGTTCCATGCGTCGTTGGCGGGATCGCTATGAGGAGTTCGGTTTTCGCGGATTATTCGACCGGCGGCGGGGCAAGCCGTCCCCCAAACGTGTGCCCCTGGCGGTAGTGGAGCAAGTGCTGGCGCTTTACCGAGAGAAGTATTTCGATCTGAACGTGCGCCACTTTCACGAAAAGCTCGAGGCCGAGCATCAGATCGAGCTCAGCTACAGCTGGGTGAAAGGAGTGCTGCAGGGGGCGGGGCTGATCGCCCGAGGACGGAAGCGCGGGGTGCACCGCCGACGGCGGCCGCGGCGGCCGTTGCCGGGCATGCTGCTGCACATCGATGGCAGCCAGCATCGCTGGTTTCAGGACGACCGCTGGTATGACTTGCTGGTGATTCTCGACGACGCCACCAGCGAGATCTACTATGCCCAACTGGTCGAAGAGGAGTCCACCCTCACGGTGATGGCTGCGCTAAAGGAAGTGATTGAGCGAAAAGGCTTGTTCTGCGCCTTGTACAGCGATCGCGGTCGGCATTTCTGGTTGACGCCGAAGGCGGGGGAAGCGGTCGATCCCCATCGTCTAACCCAGGTAGGACGCGCGTTGCGCGAGCTCGGCATACGCATGATTCCGGCCTACTCGCCGCAGGCACGGGGTCGTAGTGAACGCAACTTTGGAACTTGGCAAGGGCGTCTGCCGCAGGAGTTGCGTCTGGCCAGATGCAGCACTTTGGAGGAAGCCAATCGTTTCCTGCCTTGCCGCCCGCTGCCCTCGAGTTGCGAGACGCGATCCAACACATCGCGCTGCGCTGGCCGGCGTACGGCTATCGTCGGGTGCACGCTGAACTGGTGCGCCAGGGCTGGAAGGTGAATCACAAACGCGTTCTGCGCCTGATGCGCATCGACAACTTACTGTGCATACGCCGGCGGAAATTTATCTTCACCACCAATTCCCAGCACGGTTTGCCCGTCTATCCCAACTTAGTCGAAGGCTTAGTGTTGAACCGCATGGATCAGCTGTGGGTCGCTGACATCACCTACATCCGCCTACAGGTGGGATTCGTCTATTTGGCAGTTTTGCTGGACGCCTTTTCTCGCCGCTGCATCGGCTGGGCCTTGCAGCGCACCCTGGAAGCCGCGCTAGCGCTGGAAGCCCTGCGCATGGCACTACGACAACGCAGGCCGAAACCAGGACTGGTGCATCATTCCGACCGTGGCGTGCAATATGCCTCCTACGCCTACACGGCAGAACTTCAACAGCACGGTATTCGCATCAGCATGAGCCGCACCGCTTCGCCCTACGACAATGCCCAGGCCGAGAGCTTCATCAAAACCCTCAAGTACGAGGAAGTGTACCGTACGGAGTATCGCAATCTGGAAGAAGCGCGGGCCTCGATCGCAGAGTTCCTGGAGAATATCTACAATCACGAACGCCTGCATTCGGCGCTCGGCTATTGTCCGCCCGAGGAGTTCGAGCGCGGCTTGCGAAAGGCAGCCGGGACAGGGCGTACATGAGTTTTCTGAGGCATGGGGAATCTATCGCTCCGATGGCTTCTGTTGTTTCGCAGGGAGCAAGCACTTGCGGCTCACTCCCTGCACTCATCGGACTTTGAAACCGGACATTTCACTTGCTACAAAAAGCGGACATTTTCACTTGCTAGCAACAGCACCTGCCCAGAAATCAAATGCCCAGCTCATACCACCGTTTAGCGTACTCGGGGGACGATCGTCTTACCGGTAATGCTAAATAACTTTCACCCTCGACGTATAGGAGCCCGGCCTTGATCATGGCAGTTAGGCAAGCCGAAGAATCCTGCAGGAACTCAGCCTTTGTAAAAGCGATCGCTTGCTCCTCAGCGCACGCGGGAGGGGGCGAGAAAGTCGTGAGCATTGCCATGACCTCGGCCTCATCGAGATTGCAACCGTTCCCGTCCGCCGCCTCGATCAATCCGGACAGCGAACGAGGATCGTCAGTCAACCGCAGCACAGCGACCGCGAAATCCCGTAGGCGATATCTTCGCGGCCCTAACCGCGGGCGACGATCGTCCACGATGATGTCACTTCCCGACCAGCACCAGGTCAGCGGACAACATTCGAACTCAAAATGTTGCTGCCAGAACTTCACCTGCGCGCGCAATTCATCGAGGTATTCTTGGTCGCTCTCCACGCCTTCAGCGCAGGTTTCAAAGACATAAGCAAGATTATCCAATACGTCATTTGAAAAAGGATAAAGATATCGATACTTGGGCGACGCTTGTAAGTGAAGACCGTACTTTGCCGCATCGCTATGGTACGGACTGAAGCGATGGAACTCGATCGGAGACAAACCATTGGGCGGTTGAAGATGCGTTAGGGCCGGCAACTGCTCAGCCATGCTGGCGTACTCTTCCCGCTCCTCTCCGGGAAATCCAGCCAGGAGATTGTAGGTGAGGAGGATGCCACACTCGCGTGCATATTTGAGCAAAGCTATGTTCCTGATCGCGGTTGTACCTTTTCGCATGCGCTGTAATATGCGGGTGCTGAAACTCTCGATTCCAGGCTGCACCAAGGTCACACGTGCCCGGGCGAGCCGCTCTGCCTGTTTTCGGTTAACATTGGCCTTGATTTCGTAGAAGAAATGCACACCCAGATCGTTGTCGATTATGCGATCCAAAAAATCGTGGTAGTAGTTCATGGATAAAATGTTGTCCGCCATGAAGAGAAAGCGGGGGCCGAACCGCTTGACAACAGTTTCAACTTCTGCGTAAAAACGATCGGCAGACTTTTGCCGATAACCCATCCCGTTAGCGTTCAATCCGCAGAACGTGCAGTGCTGCTTGGCGCCCCACCAGCACCCCCGCGATGATTCCAGTGGCAGGCAAAGCCCGCCATTCGCATCCAGGCCAACGTCCCTGCGCGCAGCGACATAGTCCTCAAAGTCGGGAATGGGCAAGCCATTAAGATCTTGGAGTGGAGCTGGCGCAAGTCCGTGGCCAATTCCGCCGTCGCACCGGAAAAAAATGCCGCGCAAGTCCGAGACTTTCTCGCACTCGCCATTTGCGAGACGTCCGATAAAGTCGGGAAATGCGTAGTCGACCTCACCGCTAAAGACATAGTCCAGGAATGGGTACTGCGCCAGGAGCGTGGCGCCCATCGGACCATCGCAGTTAGCGCCACCCAACACAATGATCTTATGCGGCCAGCGAGCTTTAACGGCCTTCGCGAGAGCGAGTGCAGGCACGTTTTGAAAAAAGGTTGAATTAATGCCGATTACATCATAGATCTCGAGTTGGTCGGTCATTCGGGCGACGATATCCGGGGCGCCATCCCGCAATCGAAGCAGATCGCATTTTGTGAATTCCAAGGGAAGATCTGGAGGAATAAACGACTCAAGCCGTTGCGTCAGCTCAGCATCGCGATCGGCCATCTCATGACCGTGCAGCAATCCCCCGAAAACCCACTCGTTCAACGGCAGAAAAGGTCTTCCGTTTAACAACCGGTAAAGGCCCATTTGGGAAGCCAGTCCATCGCCCGGCAGCTCGCGAACGAAGTCGAGGTTCCAATAGAACGTCCGGCACGTGAACCCCCGCGATTTGATCCCCGCGGAAAGAATCGCTAAGCCCAGGCTCGGAAGCCCCGCAGGTCCATAGGGGGGGTACACGAGTGCGACCGCGATATTGCCCGGAGGACGCGCGCTGCCGTTAGCACCCGACATCGATTCACACCCAGATTAAAGTTGATAACGTGTCTGTCTCACCAGCCGAACATCGGTCCGAAGGCGACCGGAATCCTTGATCGCTCCGCTTTTCCACGACCTTGCAGGCCTGGCTGAGACTCAATGACTAGCTGCGGCCGACACTCGTTTCCACACCTAACAACGTGCATAGCATCTGTTCGGTCATGAACTCACGGACAATTTCGCGCAACTCGGTACCGGTGTAGCGGCGCAAAGCGGTGCAGCACATGTTGCAGACATCCGAATAGTCACGTTCAAACTCTGGATCCCGACGGGCCAGCAGCCTCATAAGCGCGGCGGGCCCGTAGGTGGTAATAAACACTGCAAGCGGATCATCGAGAAGTTTTTCAATCAAATCCCGGAGCGGCGCCTCATGCAGGTTGCCGACTTGGAATGATGAAAAATGGGATCCGGGAGAACAGCAAGGAAACAGGAGTCCCTCTGGCGACACTGAGGGCGCCCGGATGGGTTCCAAGCAGGGGCCGTGGAATTCTCGAAGGGGTGTCATGGTTGCCTCGTCCCGACAAGTGGCACCGCGGCCTTCAATGGACAGCCCGATATTCCGCACGAGAATCTTTTCTCGGCCAGCGAACTCTGCCGCACGAATACCCATGTCCGGCTGGATGACAACCAGCTCACTCCCATGGAAGCCACACTTTGCCGCAAACTCGTGTAAAGTGTCTCCGTTTCGCCCGGTGACGCGGTTGATAATCACTGCGTAACCGAACTCGTGCAATAGGTCAGCGGCATTCCCGGTCACAGTTCCCGGCAGTTCGCTGAAGTGGTAGTCGTCACCGGAAAGGATCAGCTCGCTGAGGCCAACCCGGCGCAAGTCACCCAGCAACCGCCGCCCCGATTCCTTGTTCCGCGCCCAGAATCCGTTGGAGACGATCCGCGTCCTCTTCCCCAACTTCGTCGCATATTCCACGAGCTGAAGAATGTCGTCTTTCAGCAGCAGCACCTCTCCGCCGGTGAATGTGATCCGTTCGATTGTTTCAATTGCTTCTGACTGTTCGATGATCTGCCGCGCAAAGTCCAACGGCATGCGCCGGCCGACCTCAGGGCCGGCATTCGCGCTGCAGTGTCCACAGCTTATGTTGCAACGGAGTGTGTACTGAATAGCAAGATTCAGCATGACTCTACCCAGCCGGGCTCGGAAACTGCTTTCATGTGCAGCTCAGTTCCGCAACGGAGAGCTGTTCGGCGTCCGTGTCGACCACGAACTCTTCCAGGCCAAAACTAGCGGCAAGCTCATAGCGCGTGCAGTCGATGGCCAAGGCCAAAAACCTGCCATCCATCCTCAGCAAAATGCCTTGCATCGCCATCAATTCAAGAAAGTCATCGAGTTGCTCATCCCGATTGGGGCCATCGATCACTGCCGCATCCAGGGCTGCAGCTACTCGATGCAGGACGATGTCCTGGACCGAGATACTCAGAACATCCATCCACGTGTGCGACCCCGCAATCTGCTGCGCGATCCTTGCACGCGTATGCGCCTCCCGTAAGAACAGGTGCAGTCGGTGTGCTGTTCCACCGAGCAAAAATGCCCTTCGTTCCTCGCCGCGCGTATCCAGCAAAAGCGTAACCTCGTCACCTTGAAATTGGTAAAAATATGCGCCTGAGGCATACCGGAGGTGCCACTCGCCCACTGCACGGAACAGGGCGTCTTCATACGAAAGGTCGTTGCCTTGCGGCAGATCTGATTCGAAATGGTAGGAAACGTTAAACAGTTCCTCGGCAGAGAGGCCGCGGTAATAGATCCGTGCTGTCTGCTGCGGGCGAACATTCTTGAATCCGAAAGCGTCGCGACGCGAGAAGTATGGGCTAAACCGGTCAATTGCGACTGCGTTCGGTGACCGAGGAGGTGGCAGATGGACCAGCCAAGGAATGATCGCAACTGTCTCCTCGTAAGCCGCGATCGGTTCGTTCGCAAACCGGTACAACAGAAACCATATGGGCTCTACCCCATAAATCGCACACCATCGGAGGAGCTGAACATTCTGGTATCCGTGCACGCCTTTATCCATGAGCCGCAGCAGCGCCGTCGACAATCCCTCGATGCCCGGCTGGATGCGGCGGACTCCCGCCCGTACGAACGCTCTAACGTCGGTCTCACTTAGATTTGATTTCGTTTCGTAAAAAATGTTTAAACCTTCTCCCTCAAGCTGGGGCAGGAGTGTCTTGAAGTAGCGATGATCGATGATGTTATCGACGGCATAGAAGTCGCGACATTGATAGAGGTCTCGGAGTTCAGTGAACTCTCGGTACGCCCTAGAAGGGCTCTTGCTGCGGAACATCATGGTGCTCGGGTTCAGCCCGCAGAATACGCAATGCTTCACTGCACCCCACCAGCAACCGCGCGAGGTCTCAATCGGCAACGAGACATGCAGTTGCACGTCGTGCGGCAGCTGAGCGAAGTAATCGGAAAAGTCAGGATACGGCAAATCATCCATCCGTCCTACGGGCGACGGATTCGCCCCGGTGAAAATTTCGGAGTTACTCCGTCGCATCAGGCCCGGCACATCCTGAAGCGGCCCTCCAGCGCGTACTCGGACTACGTACTCGGGAAAAGCAAAATCCGCTTCCCCTTGAATCACGGCATGCACTTGGGGAAAAGAGCGGAGGAGCTGTCGCCCCATTTCGGTTTCACAGTTTGCGCCGCCAAACACGATGTGAACCGCTGGATGCCGCTCATGAATTCGGCGTGCCAGCGCGAGCGACGCTATGTTCTGGCAGAATGTGGACGAGAACCCCACCACGTCATAGTCATTCCATGCCCGCTGCGTGTAACAGAATTCTACAAATTCGTTGATGCGCTCTGCATAACCATGGAGACGCTCAATGGACCCGATGATGTCCCGCGCCCGCAGTGTCTCGCCCTTGCGGCGTAGCTCCGTCAGCGCGATCTGCACCAAGGGACTGCGCTTAATTGCATCCAGCTCCACGTGGATTAGGTCATTGCGGTCCTGCCATAGAGCCTGACTGAAGAACAGATCTCCAAGATCCCGGTATGTAGCGAGCAACGTGTAGTCAAGGAACGCATCCTGCGGGGAGAGACCGGACGTGAAGAAGCGGAAGAAATCCAGTGTCGCGTAGTACACTTCGGCGTCAATCCCGGCGTCGGCAAGTGTGGATTTCAGCAGGCTAACGCCAAGCGCCGGCATTGCGCATGGGGTAAAGGGAGCCACCACGAGGCAAACCCGGTTTGCCTCAGCGGCTTTATCCGGCGGCGCCAGCTGCGTACTCACGAGTTGTCTTTCCTCGAAAGCAGCCCTTTGGCGTCCGGCTGCGTCGGCGACGTCTTTACAAGATCGGCGGCAAACACATCGAAAAACCTCTTCAGTTGGCCGTAATTGGCGATTTCGTCGAGTTCAGCCGGGGACAGACCGTCGGCAGCACGCACACACATTTCGCACACAGAGGTGTATTGGTGCTCCCGCGGCAAATCCGGACGCACAGTGGCAACCAGCTTAAACAGCGCCTTTGGCCCTTCCGTTGTGATGAATTGAAAATGCGACCGGTTGAACATCCTTCCGATAAGCGTCTTCAGACTTTCTCGATGCAAGTTGCCGACCGTGAAGGGACTCATCTTGCCCCCGGCACAGCAGCACGCCTGAAGGTCACCGTCCGGATAGATGACAGGCTTACTCACAATCTCCCTGCAGCCGCCATCAAGATGCACGTCCACCGGAAACCATCGCAGGTCTTTCGGATACTCTGCGGCTCGTCCCAAACCTATAAGTTGTCCGTAGTAGACGAGGATTTTGGACTTCACCGCCCGCTCCGTCTCCGGGTTCCTGAGCAGCGGTATGATCTCACTCGGAATCAACTGCCTCACGTCGGAAAGTTGTATGCCATACAGCGAGCAAAAGTCTTCAAGCGGCTCTTTGTCGGAATTTGTGACAAAGCTGACGATTCGGCAGTAATCCAGCTGACGGGCACATTCCAGCGCGTTGCGTAGCGTTTCGGCGGGGAGGAACTCGAGGTGGAAGCTATCGGCGCTGAAGTTGAGCTCGCACAAACCGGCTTCTTTCATGCGCGACAGCACTTTCATGCCGGCATCAACCGTCCGAGCCCAGAAACCATTGGTGACAACTCTCGTCCCAAACCCCAACGATCTCGAAAGCTGGAGCAGATCCGCAAGTTCATCCTGGAAGAGAAAAGGCTCACCACCAGTGAAGTTGATTTGCTTGATATTCGGAATGTGGGCCGCTTCCATGATCCAGCACCGCGCATCGTCTAGACGCATCTTGTTCTTGTTATAGGGGCTTGAGAAGATGCCACAATGCCGGCACGTGATATTGCACGTTTGTGAAAACATGAGGCCAAGTTCGACTTTACGGTTGGCGGGAATCTCCGCAGCGAAGTCATTCGGCTGCATGTTTCCTCCTTGCGGTAGCAGCGTTCACCCCTTGTCGATGATGCGCGGACTACGACAAACTCAACAGCTTGCTAATACCGCTGCGAACGGCGCGTATTTCGATCGCGTTAGTTACGATTAATGACTCTCGTGCGACGATTGGAGCCGCTGTCGCCGAAGAATGCAGCTACCCCTCACCAGAGATGCACTGCAGGTCGGTGAACAAACGGGGTAAATTATGCAACACGCCTGGATTCGCGTCAATAGCGCACAGTATCGGGTAGTGGGCAAGTTTGCCCACTACCCAGTATCGTCGTCGTACCTCTAACTTCCGCGCTTGGCCTTAAACGTCTCACTCTCACGGGCTGTGCCCTGCAGAGACGCAAGGGGGAACCGCTCTCAACCCGTGACACGGGTCGAGAGGCGGCGCAGCAGCTTATCAAACCGAACTGCGGCGAGATCAATCCATTCGAGCAGTTCAGGATGCAGTTCATCGGGATCAGTGGTTTCTTCTGCATCTTGGTCGGCCCGCCCGTAACCAAACCTGGAGGTCGTGACTCGAAGCCGGTCTGCCAGAAAGACGGCAATCGCTCGATAAAATCTGGATGCAAACCCAGGATCCTTCTCGAGCTTCGCCCGCAGCAACTCCTGCCTTATGGCGAATACGTCGGACTCGGCAACAGCCTTGACACCGGCTAGCGGAGGACGAGAATCCACAAACGAGATCTCTCCGACAATTTCGCCAGATTGCAGGCGCGCAACTTCAACGTCGTTCGAATACACCTGCAGTTCGCCACTGAGAACGATGAACAGCGAGTCGATGGGCTTACGCTCCACGATGAGAATTTCGCCGGGCGGGACGTGGCGAGTCTCTCCGTTGTTACTTAGCCATTCGATATCGGAGTCCTCCAGAACGCCCAAAACGTAAAGCGCTTTACGCATAACAATGCCCATCCATTTCCGGGACGTGTTGCCTCATGCAGCTGCGGCCCTAGCGATGGTACGCAACATCAGGGCTCTTCGCTTCAACTTAGCTGGCGCTTCGCCAATTCCGTAAAGACGCCTTCCTCTCGCATAAGCTCGGCGTAAGTACCCGTCTGAACGATTCGTCCCTGGCTCATGACAAAAATGCGGTCAGCATTGATAACTGTCGTGAGCCGATGGGCGATGACGATCCTGGTGGCATTCAGGTTTTCCAAACTCTTACTGACGATTGCTTGTGTCTGGTTATCCAAAGCACTCGTGGCTTCATCAAACAGCAGGATGCGCGGTCTGCCTACGATCGCACGCGCGATCATCAATCTCTGGCGCTGCCCTCCCGACAGGCCGCCCCCGCCTTCGCTCACCATTGTGTTCATGCCCATCGGCATCTGTTCAATATCACGATCCAGCCCGGACAGGCGCGCCGCCTCCCAGGCATCATCCATCGAAAGGGGAGCTGCCCCAACAATGTTGGTGAAGATGTCGCCAGCAAGAACGCGGCCGTTTTGCAGCACGACACCCAACTGTCTTCGCACCGCTTGCAAATCTAATCCCGCCAGGTCTTGCCCGTCAAAATAAATAGCGCCTGACGTGGGTGTTTCGAAGCCGAGCAGCAGACGAAACAGGGTGGACTTGCCACTTCCCGATGATCCGACCAACGCGACGAATTGCCCGGGGAAAATACTCAGCGATACATCCCTGAGCACCAGAGGCATGTCATCGCGGTAGCGAAAGATGACGCGATTGATTTCAATCCGTCCGGAAAGCTCGCCGGGATCTGTTTTCCCCGCGTCTACCTCGGGCGAGGTTTCCAGAATCGGTTTAGCCTGTTCGAGCAACGGAACCACGGTGAGCATGGATACCGCTGAGCCACTCAGCGCCAGCCCCGCTGCCAAGAACTGTGTGAACGCCGCAAAGAAAGCAAGAAATTCGCCAGTGGTCATGTGCGACGAGGCAGGGGTGAAAAGTAAATAAGCCGCACAATAGAAGATGGCACCATAAGCCGCCACAGGAAAAACGGCGTTGAACACCGAGAACGCGTTAGCCAGCTTGCGCGTGCGAAGGTAGACCAGCTTCTGCTTGGTGAATTCCCTGGCCCAGACGGCAAAGACCCGAGGCTCGGCCCCGGAAACCCGGAATTTCGGAATGCCGTTGATGATCTGCAGCATCAGGCCGGAAATCCGGCCGCGCAGCTTAGTGATGTCCCGCTGATAACGGACCTGCAGATATCCAAATACAAACGAGATCAGTACGGCGATCAGGGTTATTGCGGTGGCTACGATCGCGAGTTGCCAGCTGTAATAGAACAACAGCGCGAAGCTGAAAATGGAAAAGATGCCGGATAAAGCTGATGACAGCGCGGATCCAGTCAGAATTTGCCGAATTTGCGCAATCGTCAATCCGCGCATCGCCAGATCTCCGGCTGTGTAGTCTCGAAAGAAGGGCACCGGCAAGGCAATCGTGCGATCCCAAATGGCGGCTTGAGTAGAAGCGTCCATTTTCGCCTCTAACCTGACCACTGCAATCTGGCGAGTGAGCCCGAAGAGCGCGGTGGCAAACGCGCCGATGATGAGAAAAGTAACCACTTGGGTCAGAGCGTGGCTTTGCGAGCCGGGAATGATGTCGTCGAAGATAATGCCCGTGAGAACCGGCGTCAGCAATGCCAGCACGCCGCTGGCGATGCTCATCAGCACGATGCTGGCGACGTCGCGGGTTGCGCCATGGATTGCGAATGCAAAGAGGTCGCCGACTGAGACTGGCCGCGCTGGGAATGGCCGATAAAATACGTAGGCGACTTCTTTGAAGCCTTTTGCGACTTGCTCGGTGACATCCACTGTCTGGTTCAGCACCGGATCAAAGTAGCGGTACCGCTTGGAGGAACGGGGCAACAAGGCCACGGGCCGATTCTCAGCAGCCAGGAACGCCAGCAGGGGCCCATTGTCCCGCTTCCACCAGTTGTCCCGAAGGAGCACCAGGCGACCGCGAACGCCCGACGCTTTCGCGATGGCGGCAATCGGATCACGGTGTTTGACCCGGCGCAGCATGGCAGGTGAAGGTTTGATGTCGATCCCGGCTGCTCGTCCCACGGCCTGGCACGCTCGCACCAACGGATCGACGTTGGCGGCCAGTTCAGCTTCGGATGATGACGCCTGCAGCGGCGCCGCCAGCGTCACCAGCGCATTTTCTATTGCCCTGCGGTCGCTTGCGACTCTGGCCAAAATATGCTGCCGCTGTGTTTCTTCCTGCGTCTTTCGCCGGTGCAACAGGTGAGCCGAAATCCAATCCGAAAATCGGCGCAACCCGGACCATTCCTGGTCGCGTTCCAGCCACGATTCCGAACTGATGCATTCGAGCGTGGTCTCGGGTGCGCACTCGAGCCACATGGAACGAGCGACAGGAAAATAGCTGCTGGAGTCCAGAGCGGGAAGGTTCTGGTTGCCCACAAAATGGGCCGTACCCTTGGCTGGCCGAACCCAAACTAACCGCTCAAGGGATAGCACAGTTCCGCCGCTGTCCCCCAACGTGACTTCCCCGCTGCTGTCCAGCCGCAACGTAGTTTTTGGAGCTATCCGGTCCAATACCGCTGTACTAATCGCGGCAATCCATTCCTCCATTAACGCAACCAAAGGACGCCCGTCCCAACCACCGTCCACGCGCTCAATGTCGGATTTCTCCACGCAAAGCAGCTTGGTTTCGCGGCCGGGATCTGCAAAAAGGCGTGCGGAAGAACCGTTCGTCCGGTTGAATCCGAACAAGGAAGTGCCTTCTGCCAGGCGCAGAATGTGCGACCGCGGACCCATCGAGTCGCCCTCGCCTACATCTACCAGGAACAAATTGAGGGTTCCCGCCATCACGATCCAGATCTTGTCTGGCTCCTCGACAGAAAACATCGAGTTGGGCACCAGTTGAACAACCTTGCCCAGGTCCTTCATTCTGGCCGATGCCATCTGCGACATATGTCCACTCCCTGCCGAAGGTTCTCTGCGATCAGGTAGCTTCAATGAGAGCCCGGTATGGCCCGGACGCTCGAATCATCTCTTCATGCGTACCGCGTTCCACGACTTCACCGCGCTGCAGAACGACGATTTCGTCACAATCGCGAATTGTGCTCAGGCGGTGCGCGATGATGATGCAGGTACAACCCCGCCGGCGTAGATGGTCGTCAATCATGTTTTCGGTGATCGCGTCCAACGCTGCCGTGGCCTCGTCCGCAACCAGGATGCGCGGATTCCCCACCAACGCTCGCGAAATCTCAAGCCGCTGCCGCTGTCCACCGCTGAAATTTCGGCCGTCTTCCTCGACCGTGTAGTCGTAGGCTCCTGGCCGTTCAGTGATATCAGTGTGGATACACGCGTCTTTGGCTGCCTGGATGATCTCCTGCTGTTCGATAGTCGAATCCCAAAGCGTTATCTCTTCACGAATTGTGCCTTCGAATAAGGTGATGTCCTGGTCGACAAATGCGATCGAATTGTTAAGAACCTGCCGGGAAATCTGGTCGCGTGGTTTGCCGTCGAAGAGTATTTCTCCGGACCATGGGGCGTAGAGGCCAGCCACCAGCTTCGCAACCGTGGACTTGCCGCTGCCGGAAGCGCCGACAATGGCGACTCGCTGCCCCGGTTTGACCTTCACGCTGAAGTTGCGAATTAAGGGCGGCTCCAAGTGGCTGTAGCCGAAGGTCACATCGCGCAACTCAACGTATCCCTGGAGCCGCTCTGCGGAACTGCTTTCCAAGCTAAAGCCCTGACGCTCCTCTGGAAACTTCAGGACGTCGTCCAAGCGGTTGAGATCGCCCTCGATCTCCTGCATTTTCCCCCCGAGTTCCACCAGTTGGTCGACGGGCGCAGTAAAACTTCCCATGAGACTCTGAAATGCCACCAACATTCCCATGGAAAGAAAGCCGTCCATAATTCGCCGTGCGCCCAGGCCCAGGATGATCGCGGTGTTGAGTGCTGCCAGCAAGGGAGGCACCGCTGACAGCATGGCAGCAGAGAGCGCTGACTCTTGCTGCGCATTCACCACTTTCGCCTGCTGGCCGGACCAGCGCGCAAAGAAATCCGACTCTGAGCCAGTTGCTTTGAGCGTCTCAATCGTAACCAAACCGCCCATGGAAATGCCGACAAGCTTCCCTTGTTCCTGGAGAAGTTTGCGATTGCGGTCAACCCGCTGTCGTGACACCAGCCGCAGAGTGGCCAAATTGATGATTGCGATTGCAATCCCGACTAACGTCAGGCGGACGTCGTATTGGAACATCAACGCGGCATAGAAACCGATCAGGAGAATATTGACGAGATTGGTAGCAATTCCGCCCGACAACAGTGCCGCTACATGATCATTGATCTGCACGCGCGAACTGATTTCGCCCGCGTACCGCTGGCCGAAAAACTCAACCGGAAGGCGGAGTACATGCCAGAAAAACTTAGCGGAAGAAGCAATCGCCAGCTTGGTTTCAAATCGCGTAAGGGCATACTGCTGCACTAGGGTCAGCACGCCTTTCAGAATGGCAGCGATCGTCATGGCCAGTAACAGTGGCTTCAGCCAGCTGTGTAGACCAGCAATCAAGAAATTGTCGACAAAGACCTTGGAGAAAATCGGGATCACGAGGTTGGGTACGGCCAACCCGAGGGTAGCGAGGACGACGTAAAGCAGCGCCAGCCCGCTGCCCGGCAACCGGCTGCCCAGCGCTTTTCGGAGACTGAGCCGTTGTCCCCCTTTTTGGAAAGTGGGAGATTTCTCAAATACCAGCACCACTCCGGTAAAAGACTGATCGAACTCTTCCGAGCTTACCGATCGACGGCCTGTGGCCGGATCGCTGAGAAATGCCCGATCTTCGCTGAATCCTTCCACCACTACAAAGTGGTTGAAGTTCCAGAAAACGATGAACGGTAGGGGCAAACGGTGAAGCTCCTCGGGTTCTCTCTTGTAGCCCTTCGCCTCCAAACCCAACTTGCGGGCGGCTTTAAGCACGTTGCTCGCCCGGCTCCCGTCACGCGAAACGCCACATGCAATACGCAGCTCTTCCAGGGGCACGAACTTGCCGTAATAGCCTAGAACGATGCCCAGCGCCGCAGCGCCACACTCCACCGCCTCCATTTGAATCACGGTAGGAGTTCGGACCCGTGTTTTCCTTTGCAGCCGCGGAACCGCGTTCCGCTTGTCTGCGAGTGTTGCTGCTGTAGCCATAGGACTACGTCAACCCAAGCGTTTCCTTTACGTAAGGAAACAGAAGAGTGAATGGCTTCTGTTCGTGAATGACGACGAGCGCCGTGCAAATAGTGCCGCTGGACAACTTAATGGGCGGCCCCTTGCCTGAGGACCAGCGGAACCCACTATAGCTCTTTGTATCCGGGGCCAAAGCCAAGTGCAGCTCGGTGACCGGTCCGTTGCCGAGAAGCGCTTGCACCAGGGTCTGGTTCTCGAAGTTTCGCATCATTGCCGCAGCCGTCGCAGGAAATTCGGCCACGTACGTCACCTTACTGCGAATAAAGCCGTACTCTTCTCGCTTGACTATGGAAGGCGAGACCTGGGCTTCCATCCCTGGCGCTACCGACTTGGCCTTTTCCGATGGCAGGTACATGATGACTTCGAGTTGTTGCGACTCGGGCTGGATACTCAAAATGGGGAACCCTGCCTCCACCATCGTTCCTTCGGCGGCATTCAAGTCGACCACCTGCCCGGCGAATGGGCTGAGGACAATGGTCGACCTATCCAGTTCACTCTCCAACACGGTAAGCGCGCGTTGCCTCTCAGCAATCTCGTTCTTGGCCTGGGTGTCGGACTCGATTGGATCGCTGGTTGCAGCGAATATTTCAGCGTCGAACTGTTTGATCTGGGCCTGCAAGTCTTCGATCTGCCCGTTAAGCGTACTCAACTTTTGTTCTGTCGCCAACGTGTGTTCCCGAGTAACGAGGCCTTTTGTCAGAAGCTGTTGATCGACGGTGATTTGCTCGGTCACCAGCCCTGCCTGCTGGTGAAGTTGCTCGATCTGGTTTTGAGCATTAACCTTCGAGCGCTGCAGAGCATCGATGTGGAGCTTGGCGCCCCTTTCGCGAAGTCTCGCACTGAGCTCGCGGTTTCGAAGTGCCTCATCGAGCGCTTCCTTAGCAAGCCGCACCTTCTCTGTTTCCTTTGGTTCGGCAACCTTGGCTAGCATTTGGTTGGGTTGGACGCGGTCGCCGGCCTTAACATAGACGTTCGTGACCAGTCCGGAACCCAACGTGACCACGTTTAGGACCGTGCCGCTGCGCACAATCACACCTTGTCCTGCCGCCTTGGTCTGGATCGCTCCTATAAGCGACCAGAGCACCACCGCCAGCAGAACTGAAAACAATGCAAGAAGAGCCAACCAGTCCCTCGCTGTTGTCACCTGGAGTAGCTGGTCCAGTTGTTCGGGAGTGGACAAGCGCTCGAGGGAAACTTTACGAAAAATCTTAGATTCCATGTGCGCCTCATGACGACCGCAATTTTCTCGTGCTACTACAGCTATGGCAAAGTGAAAAAGCGGTCTCTATCGACCGAGTTGACTTCGATGTCAGGTTCCACAATTGTGCCGGTGGCAAAACGAAGCTGGGTTAAGGCCAGTGCATATGCCAGTTCCGCGTTCACCCGTGCGGTCATGGCAGTGGTTAGTCGATCCTCGACCGTGAGTACATCGACGAGAGAGTTGAATCCAAGGCTAAATTTCTCCCGCTCTCCCTGCAAAGCCGCCTCAAAAGACCGGACGGATTCACGAGCTTTGTCTACTTGCACGCTTGCATTGCGTACGGCATTCACAGCCGTGACCACCGAGGATGCGATACTACGCCCCAAATCACTGGCTCGTAATCGCGCTTGATTCAGACTGGCCCGTGCCTGGCGCACATGGCCGGTCGCCAAATCGTTTCGAACCGGAAAGCTGAAGCTTGTTCCCCCTGTCGCATCCAGCCCCTGAATGGAGTGATATGGAGAGTTGAAAAACTGTGCGGGAGCTGTGCCCTCCGACAATCCCGACACGCCGGCTTGGAAGTTTAGATTGAGCTGAGGCTTCAACTCATTCCTGGCGGCAATCAGTAAAACCTGGGACTCCTCGACTCTTTTTTGCGCAGCGCGGTAATCAGCTCGCTCGGTCAGCGCCTGCTGCAAGTAGTGCTGAGATCCATCCGTTTCGAGCAGCGAAAGTTTCTGCAAGTCTGGTTCGGGGAAATCCTCGAACGAGAAATTCGCGCCAACGATTTGGTCTACATCCAAGCCTATGGCTAAAGCGAGTTGCTGCTGCGCCTGGAGGAGGTTCTGTTCGGCGGCAATTCGGTCGGCGGTTCGCATCGCAAGATTGGCATTGACTTGATTGATGTCGGCTTTGGGAACTCGACCGGCCTGGATGAGCGTCTGCACGTTGTCGACATATGTTCGGCCGCGGTCCTCGGAACTGCTTGCAACCTCGAATTGCTTTGTGGCTGCGACCGCTTGCCAATAGCTCGACGACGTGGCGGCAAGCAGAGCACTGATCGTCTGGTTCCGATCAAAGGTAGTAGCGGTCACCTCATCCCCGGCCGCCCTCTCCTGAGCTGCCACCGCTTGCTGCCCGCGGCCACGAAGCAGTGGAACCGTGACTTGAATGGCGATGTGGGAGACGTTTGTTCCCTGGGTTGTGCTCACGTTATCGGTGGTGCGGGTCGTCTCATAAAATGGGTTGATCTGCAGACCGTTACGGTACTCCTTCGTCACGCCTACATTGAACGTAGAGAGATTCTGGGCGAGGTTACTGGTGGGAACGAAGCCTTCTGCAAGCAGCAAGTCACGGGTTGCGAGCGTTAAAGGAGAATTCGTGTGCGCCTGCGAAAAACTCCCGGCCAGAACGAGATCGAATTGTGCGCTAGCTTGTTGTTCCACCGCACGGCTGATCTCGACCTGTTGCAGCTGGATCTGGAGCTGAGGTTGATTGAGGAGCGTGGATTGCAAACTCTGCAGAAGAGTAAGTCGCTGTCCAGAGCCGGGTATGCTGCCAATTTGCT
>Ga0335081_10001420_pt1 | contig 38178 bp, 31 predicted proteins | sample Lox_Sample_35_FD_206713 | JGI IMG/M metagenome (GOLD analysis project Ga0335081, IMG submission 206713) | Soil microbial communities from Loxahatchee National Wildlife Refuge, Florida, United States - Lox_Sample_3.5 | ecosystem: Environmental > Terrestrial > Soil > Wetlands | place: USA...
GTTCGAGAGCGTACGGAGCCTGGAGAAGGCGATTCAGGAATACCTGAGCCATCATAATGCCAACCCCAAGCCATTCGTCTGGACTGCGGACGCCGACCTGATCCTCGGGAAGATCCAACAACTTTGTGAAACGAACTTCTAACTCAGGACACTAGCGCACCGCCAATCGCACCGGCCGCACTGCCGGTCAGCGCCACGGCCGCTACAGCACCCGCGACTACGGCGCCGCTCGCCCCGGCGGTGAAAGGGAGTGCGATCAGCGCCGGAATCAATGCACCCCAGAAAGCGCCCAAAGCTGCTTCCTGGCCCGTTGTCGTTTGGTAGCTCTCGTCCACATGCAACTCGCCGGCATGGTCCCGGTAAACAGCAACAGCATCATCGAGATCTATCGCCCACTCGTCGTTGAGTTCGCTGAGCTTATGCAGAACCTCTCCGGCGCGGAATATGTCGCCTTTGAATGCCACCACGATCAGTTGTGCCATTGTCATCTCCCTCCGGTGGGCTCTGGGCCACAGCCGTTTACTTTTCCAGCCGCGCGGCCGCTTCTCTCATATGCCCGGCCACCAGGTGCTTCAGGTTTTTCTCCGCTTCCTTGTACTGCCCGCGGAGTTGTTTGACCCGCGCATCGAGCGTAGCTTTGACATCGCCCTGCGCCTTCTCAGCCTTATTCTGAAGGGCCTGCACTTCGGCTTCGGTCTCGCTTTTGATTCGCTCCGCCCGCTGCTTGGCTTGGTCCAACTCGGACTGCAGCTTGGCATTCAACTTGTCAATCTTGGCCTGCAGTTTGGCTTTGCGTTCGCCCCGGAACACGGGCCATCTCTTTCTTGAGTCCATCGATCTCGGCTCGTAACGCCGCTACGTCCTTGGCGCGTTCCTCATCCTGCACCAGGCGCCTGGCCTGCGCAGCACGGTTCCACCCTGCTACCTGCCGCTGTAGATTCTCTGCGGCGATCAACTTCTGTGTGCCCGCTTGCGGCAGTCCAACAGCGACGCTGCAGCCGGGAGTCTGGGGGAGGTCCAACGCATTGTGGGTCAGATCCGCACGGCTTGGCCGGAAGTGAAGATCACGTTGCGGGGAGACTCAGGCTTTTGCCGGAATGAGCTGATGATGTGGTGTGAAGCTAACGGGGTGGATTACGTGTTTGGTTTGGCGCGGAATCAACGACTGAGGCGGATCATCGGGGCTGAGATGTGGGAGGCAACCCGACAATGGGAAAAGAGCGCCAAAGCAGCGCGAGTGTTTAGCGATTTCCGTTACCGGACCAAGAAGCGGAAGAGTAAGAAGGGGAAACCAGGGGGATGGGACCGGGAGCGGCGGGTGGTGGCGAAGGCCGAGTACATCGACGGCAAAGAGAATCCCCGTTTCAACGTGACTTCGTTGGACGCGGAGCGATGGGCGGCGCAGCCTTGTACGAGGAGTTGTACTGTGCGCGGGGAGAAATGGAGAATCGGATCAAAGAACAATTAAGTCTGTTTGCCGATCGAGTGAGTAGCGAGAGCATACGAGCGAATCAGATGCGAATGTACTTTTCCGCTATTGCTTACGTGCTGATGTGTGGATTGCGGCGTTTGGGTTTGAAGGGCACGGAGATGGCCCAAGCGCAAGTGTCCACGATTCGGCAGCGGTTGCTGAAGATTGGTGCACGGGTACGCGTGAGCGTGCGGCGTATTTCCCTATCGATGGCGAGCAGCTATCCCTGGGCCTCGTTGTTCGCCCAGGTGCTTGCCCAACTGCAGGCAGCCGTGATGCCCGCGGGGTGAGCCGACGCTTCAACCACAACCTTAAGGAATTGCGGGGGCTGAAGTCAGAAGCGGAGCTTCGCCTTGCCTCGGACTACTGGCAGTCTTGGCAAAGAGTTTTTCACCAAAGCAGGCGCCCCCGACCATTGCTGCACTATACACGTTGCAGAGGTGCACGCGAATTTTTCGTTGTACTCCTCCCGTTACCCCGTCCGTTAACCCGCCGCCAAGTCAATCGATATCGGTATGAGAAATGCGGGCTAAGTGCTTATCTTCCTTAAACTTGTCCCGGAGTACGCGTCGCGCGCGCCAAGCCGGTTCCACTGCGAGCCGCCGCGCGGCCACTTCGCTGATGGCAAACCGGCCTGCCGACGAGCGGAGCAACCCGAGGATTTCTTGTTGGACGTCCGGAGCCAGCCACGCGAGTTTCACCACCTGGCTGATCCGTGCCCGCGACAGACATCCAAGCCGCGCCAAGCCGGCAAAGTCCTTCACCTCCCGAGCCCGCACCATCTCTTCGAATTGGAGGGCCTGCGCCAGCACCTGTGTCAGGCGCGGCAACTTGCCGGTACCGGGCGGCGGCGCGTCGTTGCGGCGCGAGCGGCTTGTGGCCGCGCGGATACCCGGCATACGCGGGAGACCGAAAGAAAGGGGATGCTGTGTCAGTCGCAAGCGAAGAGGTACTGTCGATGTCGCCAATTGCACCTGCAATTGTCATCCTCCTTCGACACCGCGCTCGCCGGCGCCCGCCGCCGGGCGCTGAAGCGGAAGCCATCTCGAAGGGCGGTGCCAGATGCGGGCTGGGCGCGCGGCGTTGGCCCCCGAATTGCACTCAGATGCTCGGCAGGAGCAAATTCCAGGAGCAATTCAATGACGCGGAAGCGCCTGCATCATGTCGGCATTGTTCTTCCTAGCATGGATGCGGTCGAACATGTAATGACGATGTTCGGCTTCGAAAAGGATTATCAGGGCTTCGTGGAAGCCTACCAGGCCGACCTAATCTTTACGAAATACGGTGAGCACGAGTCGCCAATCGAGTTTATCGTCCCCTATGAAGGCAGTGTCCTGAAAGAATTCAACGGCGGCAAAGGAGGGATCGCTCATATTGGTCTGGAAGACGACGTCGAGTCGGTGCGCCGCGAATTCGAAGCAAAAGGATTGGAGATGTTGGAGCAGAAGGCCGTGAAAGGCACTGACGATATTATCGTCAACTTCCTGCGGCCCAAATATTCCGAGCACATACTCGTCGAATTCATTCAGAAAGAGTTGAAAGTTGAAGTTCATCGGCACGGCATCGTGGCACCAGCCGAAACGGAATAGCGGATTCGCGCTGTCCCGCGATAAATGCGTTGCAACGCCATGACCGTAGATTGGCAAGCCATCCCCAGCTCGGACTCTGGGCGCGCGCCAGCCGTCCTGGGACCTCACGTCCAGGCGGCCAGGCCGGACGCAACGTGCGCGCCGGGCGCGGCAGGTTCTCGTTTGCACTACATAGGGAGTGTGGTTCTGCCTTGTCGCGTCACCACGCGATGGTGAAGGGACAGCAGTGCGTTTGCGATTTAGACTCCCAAGCCTCCCACTCTCCCAAACTCCTGAGGGGTCGAATGTTATATTGCCAGAGCAGTGGGGTCCGAACTCCCGTGATAGGAGCGTCGCGTTGTAGCCGTTTGGACCCCGGGTCCAAGAGAAAGAACGGTAAAATCGCGGTAAGTGGTAGCACCTACAAGGGAACTCGGGACGGCTCCTTTAACTGTCACGTCGGAGGTCGCGGGTTCGAGCCCCGTTGTCCCCGCCATTTAAATCAATCGCTTCCGGACAATTTGAGATGGTGCCTTTCGGCGTTTATTCGCCAGTGCTACAGTAGCTGCTACAGTCTTCAACGCACGCTTTTGTGGTACCTTAGAAACTGCGGATCCGCGAGTCGGCGCCTACGGCCCGGTGAATCAGTTCCGGGAGCCGGCCTGCTGGACAGAATCTGTCATCAGAACGGCGTATCGTTGATCTTGCCTTCTTCGATCCCCAGCAAGTCATCCAGCGCCGTCGAAGGATACCAGCGCTGTCCGATCGCCAACTCGCTGCCGGGTGCGCATAACCGATTGATCGCCAACAATGTTGCTACTCGCGACCACGGCACGTCGGCCGGTTCATCATCCACCAACCGCTCGAAAAACCGGTCCAGTGCCAGACGCCTCCACAATTCCAGACCCAGATAGCACGCGCGAACTGTCGCGTCCTTTCCAGGCACACCTGTTTAACCAGCACCCGCCTTTAAAGGGCCAAAAAAAACCGGTATACCGGCACTTCCATGTCGCGCACCCGTGTAAGCCTCGCGAATTGCGGTTCCATATAGGAGACGATACACTGGTGCCTGGAGTACGTCTCTTCGTAAATTCCCCGGTCGTCTAATGGTAGGACAGCGGCCTTTGGAGCCGTGAATCGTGGTTCGAATCCATGCCGGGGAGCCACAGCTTTCGCCTTTGAACTGGACGCCCCAAAATCCTTGACCGCACGGCCCTTCTGCCGACCAGCCCCATCCCACACATTGCGCAGGTCTTGCCGTTTCCGACCTCTAAGGCGTTTTGAATGAGAGGTCGTGCGGTCGCGTGTTGGACCCCTGGGGTCCGCCCCGGAGTCCGACGATTTCGCTGCTGACTCTCCGGTTTCTCAGGTTGACAGAGTGGCCTTTGTTGACGGCCCCGTTAAGAGCGCGGTCGCGTGGCGGACCCCTGCGGTCCGGTACGGAGCCCGAGGATTTCTCTCTGACTCTCCCATTTCTCCGGTTGACAGTTGATTTTTTGTTGACTGGGGGTTTCAGAGCCGGGGCCGCCATTTTTGATTCAAACTGCCTGAATCGGTCGGGGGCATCGCACCACGCACCATGTTCCAATCGTTGCAGGACTACATATGTACTTCGCATATCGCGACTGCTTGGGCGAGTTTCTGAAGCATGATCTAGATGCAATCATCGGGCGACTCCACCAGTCGGTTGCTGAAGACGGGTTTACCCGACTGTGGAACACCCAGACCTCGGCCTGGCGAGAAGAAGTGGCATGTCTCCAAGCGACCTGCGAGCAGCTTATACGGGCCAAAGAGAAAGCCGCGGCCTGGACCATCTTGCTTGAATACGAAATAGCGCGCAGAGGGCGCAGGATCGACGCTGTTCTTCTGACAAACTGCGCAATCGTTGTCTTGGAGTTCAAGATCGGACTGCAGGCCGCGGACAGTTCTTCTAGATGGCAGGCGTACGAATATGCGCTTGACTTGCGTGATTTCCATGGGGCCAGTAGCCATCATCCGATAATTCCGATCGTGATCCCTACCGGGAGCACCGCGGGCTCGTCTTCGCAACCTGCGGCAGGACATAATCACCCGGGTCAAGTGCATGAAGTGATCGAGTGTCCACCGGAACAATTGGCAGCCACTGTTCTGGCAGTGGATGCGTGTGTGAGCGATTCATCCTCTGCGGCGATCGATCATGACCGTTGGTGTGCTGCGGAATATCGGCCCAGCCTGAATATTATTGAAGCCGCCGAGAGGGTCTTCGCCGGACACGAGGTTAGGGAAATCTCGCATGCCACGGCGACCAATCTCTCATGCACAGTAGAGGCCGTCATTCGTTGCATTACTGAAGCTCAGCGAAACCGGAAGCATGTGGTCTGCTTCGTGACGGGCGTCCCTGGCGCTGGCAAGACGCTGGCCGGGCTCAGCGCGGTTCACGACCCAGCACTGCGCGAGGACGACAGACCTGCCGCCGTCTTTCTCTCCGGAAACGGCCCGCTTGTGAAAATCGTTCGTGCCGCATTGGTTCGAGATCTCAGACGGCGCTCGCCGAAATCAGTGGACGGCGCCAGGCAAGTCGCAACTTTTATCCAGAATGTCCACTCGTTCCTGAGCTATTACGCGTTCAAGGCACCGGAACAGGCACCGCCCGAACATGTCGTGATTTTCGACGAGGCGCAGAGAGCCTGGGACGGAAAGCAGATGGCCGTCAAGAAAAGGGGGAGCAAGAGCGAGGCCGCGTTGATGCTCGAGGTGATGGGGCGTTGTCCTGATTGGTCTGTAATTGTTGCGCTCGTTGGGTTCGGGCAGGAGATCCATCAGGGTGAAGCGGGCCTTCAGGAATGGGGCCGCTCCATCGCCGAAACGTCGCCGAACTGGAGTGTGGTGGCGTCACCACTGGTCCTTGATCCCTCCGCGGCGGAAGAGGAGACTGGTTGCCTGTTCCCCCCAGATGTGCGGCAGCCTATTTCGATTGAGCGCAACCGAGACCTACATCTGGCTGTGAGCATCCGGAGCCATCGCGCTCGGATGGTTAGTCAGTGGGTCAAGTTCGTCCTTGACGGCAATTCAGAGGCGGCGGGCGAACTGCTCGGGGATAGGTCAGAGTTTCCAGTTGTGGTGACGCGAAACCTCGCAGATGCACGCGCGTGGTTGCGTGCACGCGGCGGCGATGGAGCGCACTACTCCGGTTGCAGCGGTCTTTTGGCGAGTTCAGGAGCACTTCGCCTTCGTGCTCACGGAATTGAAGTTTCCTCCGGATTCAGGCACGGATACCCGTACGAGGAATGGTTTCTTCGGAGTTCTCACGACATACGCTCGTCTTCATCGTTAGAAGTAGTGGCGACGGAGTTCGAGTGCCAAGGATTGGAGATCGATTGGGCCGGCGTGTGCTGGGGCGATGACATGGTGTTCGATTCCGGAGCAAAAACCTGGGACACGCGTAGGTTCGTCGGCGCTCGTTGGGTCTCGGTCGTCAGGCCGGACGGACGGAGGTTCATCCTCAATAAGTACAGGGTCCTCCTAACAAGAGCACGGCGAGGTTTCGTGGTTTGGGTTCCTCCAGGGTCCGCCGACGACCCGACCCGAAAGCTGCATCACCTGGACGCTACCGCGGAATTCCTGGTCAAGTGCGGTATCTGCCCTATATGAAAACCGTCGCACCAATGGAGCCAGGCTACTAAAGTCGCTTTCCACAAGTCCTGTTGAGGCGGGACCGAACAAACCGAATTTGCGTGCCGGATCCGGGTACCAATAGACACCTTGAGCGACTGTTTTCTCCGCGGTATCACTCCCGGCTTGACCAAACCGAGTCAGCGCCGCCCCGGAAAGCGTCTGCACCTTGAATCCGCGGACGCGCCTGAATGCGCTCCGGTTCATCGTTCACTTTCGGCCGGAGCGCGGATTGACAGCAATGTGGGCAGCCGATTCTGCAACGTAATATTATGAACAGTCGGTCCGATTTTCAGATAGATGCAGCGACCGCAGACAAACTATGGCCAGGCTCGAAGATCTCACCAGAGGTGCCGCCGTCAAGGGAGTCTTGCCCGATTGCCTCGTTACGGTAATTGACGTCAAGTGGTACGGTTCGGCGGCAGTCGAACTCACGTACAAGGACCCCGCCGGAAAGCCCAATGTCGTCCTCCTGTATCGGGATCGCGAGCCCACCTTGGAAGTTGTTGAAACCGGTCGGCCGTGGAGCTTCGACGGCGACGGAAAGCTGTTCCGGCTGGTCTCGGAGGCGCAAAGGATCAACCTAGCGCACCTATTTGACCCGCTCCTTGCCATTCACACCTCGATGGTTGACCCGCTGCCGCATCAAATCACCGCCGTCTATGGCGAGATGCTGCCTCGGCAACCGCTCCGTTTCCTCCTGGCGGATGACCCCGGCGCCGGCAAGACGATCATGGCCGGTCTGCTCATCAAGGAACTACTGATCCGCGGCGACCTGCACCGCTGCATGATCGTATGCCCCGGCAATCTCGCCGAACAGTGGCAGGATGAGCTCTATCAGCGATTCCAGCTTCCCTTCGAGATCCTGACGAACGACAAGCTCGAATCGGCGCGCACCGGCAACTGGTTCGCCGAGAACCCCATGGCCATCTGCCGCCTGGATAAGCTGAGCCGGAATGAGGACGTGCAGGCGAAGCTGGCGAATACCGACTGGGACCTTGTGGTGTGCGACGAAGCCCACAAAATGTCGGCTACCTTCTTTGGCAGCGAGGTCAAATACACTAAGCGCTACCGCCTCGGCCAACTCCTCGGACAGCTCACCCGGCATCTGCTGATGATGACGGCGACGCCGCACAACGGCAAGCCGGAAGACTTCCAACTGTTCCTCGCGTTGTTGGACAGCGACCGCTTCGAAGGCCGGGCGCGCGATGGCGTGCACACCGTCGATGCCTCGGACCTGATGCGCCGCTTGGTGAAGGAGCAGTTGCTCAAGTTCGACGGCACGCCGCTGTTCCCCGAGCGGCGGGCGTACACCGTCGGCTACAAGCTCTCAGACGCCGAAGCCGCCCTGTACAAGAGCGTCACCGATTACGTCCGCGAGGAATTCAACCGCGCCGACGCACTGGAGAGCGAGGGCCGTAAAGGCACGGTAGGATTCGCGCTGACCATCCTGCAGCGGCGGCTGGCGTCTTCGCCCGAGGCGATCCTGCAATCCCTCCGGCGCCGCCGGGAACGGCTTGAACGCCGCCTGCGCGAAGAGCAGATCCTCAAGCGCGGCGGCGCGCTGCAGGACAACGGATCCCAGGCCCTGCCCACCCTCACTGAAGAGGACATCGACGACCTGGACGATGCGCCCGACGCCGAGGTGGAGGAGACCGAAGAGGTCGTGGTCGATCAGGCGACCGCGGCGCGAACCATCGCGGAACTTCAGGCCGAAATCGAAATCCTGAAGGGCCTGGAGACATTGGCGCTGAAAGTCCGGCGCAGCGGGACCGACAAGAAGTGGGAGGAGTTGTCGTCCCTCCTTCAGAACCACGCCGAGATGTTCGATGCGCAGGGCCATCGCCGGAAGATGGTCATCTTCAGCGAGCACCGCGACACGTTGAACTACCTGACCGAGCGGCTCCGCGCCCTCCTCGGCGCGCCCGAAGCGCTCGTCACCGTCCACGGCGGGATGGGTCGCGAGGATCGCACCAAGGCCCAGGAGGCGTTCAAACAGGACAAGGACGTCCTCATCCTCCTTGCCACCGACGCCGCCGGAGAGGGCATCAACTTACAGCGCGCGCACCTGATGGTCAACTATGACCTGCCCTGGAATCCGAACCGTCTGGAACAGCGGTTCGGCCGCATCCACCGCATCGGGCAGACCGAAGTCTGCCACCTCTGGAACCTGCTGGCGGAAGAGACGCGCGAGGGCGACGTCTACAAGCGCCTCCTCGAAAAGATCGAATTGGAGCGGGAAGCTCTCGGCGGCGGCGTCTTCGATATCCTGGGCCAACTCTTCCGCGAGCAACGGCTCCGCGACCTGCTCATCGAAGCCATCCGGTACGGCGACCAGCCCGAGGTCAAGGCGCGCCTGCACCAGATCGTCGATAACCTGACCGACCGCAAGCACTGCCAGGAACTGCTGGAAGAGCGTGCGCTGGCCAACGACAGCATGGACGCATCCCAGGTCCAGAAGATTCGAGAGGACATGGAGCGCGCCGAGGCGCGCCGCCTCCAGCCTCACTTTATCGAATCCTTCTTCCTGGAGGCCTTCCGGATTCTGGGCGGTTCCATCAAGGAGCGCGAACCCCGCCGCTTCGAAATCACGCACGTGCCCGCTCTGATCCGCCAGCGGGACCGCCTGATCGGAACCGGCGAGCCGGTCCTGGGCAAGTACGAACGCATCACCTTCGAGAAGTCCCTTTGCGCCGTTCCCGGCCAACCGCTGGCCACGTTCGTCTGTCCCGGCCAACCGCTCCTCGGCGCGACCATCGATCTCATCCTGGAACGCAACCGCGACCTACTGAAGCGGGGTGCGGTTCTCGTGGACCCCGACGACCCGGGTGAAGCCGTCCGCGCGCTTTTCTACCTGGAGCACGCCATCCAGGACGGCCGCACCGACAAGGCCGGCAACCGCCGCGCGGTCTCCCGGCAACTGCAGTTCGTGGAGACCGATGCCGGCGGGTCCACCCGGAACGCCGGATACGCGCCGTACCTGGATTACAGGCCCGCGACGGATGAGGAGCGGACCAGCTTGACGGCGACTCTGGAGTCGCAAGCCTGGGTGAAGGGCGACCTGGAAACGGTGGTTGTGGGCCACGCGATCGCGAACCTCGTTCCCGCACACCTTGGCGAAGTCCGGCGACGCCGCGAGGACTTGGTGACCCGCACCATGGCGGCCGTAAAGGACCGACTGACCAAGGAGATCACCTATTGGGACCATCGCGCCAACCAACTCAAAGACCAGGAACTGGCCGGGAAGGTGAACGCCAAAATCAACTCGGGGAAAGCTCGCCAGCGAGCTGACGAACTGCAAGCCCGGCTTCAGAGGCGGATGGCGGAACTCGAGCTGGAACGTCAGATTGCACCCCTGCCGCCGGTCGCTATCGGTGGATCGCTGGTGGTCCCGATTGGGCTTCTCCGCAAACTCCTTCCACCCGCTGCACCAGACCCCGCCGCGAGCGATGCGGTATCGGCGGATGCCCGGAAGCAGATGGAACTGCTCGCCATGGAGATGGTCATGAAGGCCGAGGAGAAGCTCGGCAACCATCCTCGGGATGTGAGCGCCGATAAGTGCGGCTACGACATCGAATCGAAGGTCGCGGACGGCAAGCTACGGTTCATCGAAGTGAAGGGCAGGGTTGCCGGCGCGCTGACTGTGACGGTCACGCGGAATGAGGTCCTCACGGCGCTGAATAAGCCAGATGACTTCATTCTGGCGATCGGCCAAGTAGAGGACGGGCAGCAGAAGCTCGTCTACATCCGCCGGCCCTTCCAGCAGGAACCGGATTTCGCGGTGGAGAGCATCAACTACAACCTCCAGGAATTACTTGCGAAGGGGGATCCGCCCAAGTGATCCCATACACGACGCTGGCATCGAGCCGCGCCGCAGGCCTCGATCCTGATGGAGGTGGCCTATGAGAGCGCCGATCCTCTCGACCCGGACGATTCGCGCCCTCCGTGATCCGCTCTTGCACGATCACAGGTTCGCGATTCCCAAGCTTCAGAGGAATTTCGTGTGGGACGCCGGGCGGGCGGCGAAACTGCTCGACAGCATCTACTATCAAATGCCGATCGGCTCACTGTTCCTGTGGGAGATGAACCAGAAGTCGGCCAACCTGATCCGGCAGGCGACCGGGGTCTTGCCGTCATTCAATCCCAAGAACAAGACCATCTCGTTTGTCATCGACGGCCAGCAGAGGCTGTCGGTGATCTATCAGGCATTCAAGGGCGAACGGCGAGAGAACGACGCCGGCCAGGAAATCGACTTCGGCCGGCTGTGCTTCGTCGTCAGCCCCGATCCGGATGCGGAGAACCCGCCCCGCATAGTCCATCGGAAACCGTCGGGCCAGGAGTACGTGCCGCTCAGCGCGATTCTGGATAAAGACTGGAAGAAGAACATGCCCAGCAAAGCCAAGTGGTTCCTGGGCCGAATCCAGAATTGCAGGAACCGCTTTCTGGATTATCCAATTCCGGTTGTGACCATCCTCTCCGCTACCCTCGAGGAAATCGGGGTCGTGTTCATCCGGGTCAATTCGCAAGGCATGCGGATCACATCGGCCGATCGCGCGGTCGCGCTGATGGGGCAACTGGACGTGAGGGCGATGGCAGAGCAGCTACGCCATGAGATCCGGGAACGCGGCTTCAAACTCAAGGCGATCGATCCCATTCTCATGGGCTTCAATCTGGTTACCGAACCGCCCGATCTCGATGGCGATCCGCCGAAGTTGGAGGCGATGGCTCGCCGGTGGTCGAAGCGGATCGAGAACGACGAAGCCGAGCGGAAGGCGTTTGTCGAACGCTGGCACCGGTACAAGAACGCCCTGTTTTCCGCCTTCAATTATCTTCGCAACCGCTTTCCGGTCCACGACGAGTCGTATCTGCCCTCGGCGAACATGCTGGCGACGCTGGCGGTTTTCTTCTTCCACCATCCTGGTCAGCCCGACGCCCGCCAGGCCGCCGAGATCCGCAAATGGTTCTGGGCCACAGGTCTGGCGAAGCGCTATAGCGGCGCGGGCTACCACAGAAACATCGCGTGGGACACCCGGTTCTTCGAGGCCATCGGAAACGGAACGAGAAGACTGTTCAAACTGGACGACCTCCTCGACCCGATACTCGATATTCAGGCGGAAGAGTATAAGGCCAGCTCGGCGCGGACGCGCACCTTCTTCTGCCTCCTGGCTCGCCAACAACCGCGATTTCTCGACAACGGCGAGCCTATCTTCCCGGATGGCCAGGCGATCGGGCACGGTGACCAACGGCACCGGCACCATATCTTCCCGCAAGCCCAACTGGCGCAGCACGTGCCCGCCCGCATCTACAACAGCCTCTGCAATATCTGCTTTCTTGTTGCCAGAGACCACGGGCCGATCGGGATGCGCGTCCCGAGGAACTACCTGGGAGATTACGAAGAGGCGAATCGCAAGCAGTTCCAGACCGTCATGAAGAGCCACCTGATTCCCGTCGCGCCCGAGAGCGGCGTCTGGGACCGGGGAATCGTGAAGGGCTTCAAGAAGTTCCGCCAACGCCGGCTCGCGCTCATTTGCGCCGCGTTTGAGAAGGAAGCGGGAATGAAGCTGTTCAGGTGGAGCTGATCGCATGACGCCGAATTCCGATCAACCGTATGAACTTGAAGTCGCCCGCGCCGATCTCCTGCATGCTGTTGAGATCGTCGCCGGGTTGATGGGCAAGCAGTCGTCCGCGGTGAGCCTTCAGTTCGAGGACGGGTGGCTGTGGATCGAGTCAGGCGCGGGAATTGCCAAGACTCCGGCGCGCGGGACTTGGCCGCAGACGATCATCGCTGGAAGATCATGGGTCCGAAGACTGGCGAAGAACATGCCTGCCGGCGATCCCGTGCGATTGCGGGTGGAAGAGGGCAGGCTGTACGCGAACCGGTACTCGGAACCGTGCACGCGGACAGCGGTGAAGCAGCCAATCAACCCCACGGCACCACACCCGGACACGATCCTGGAGGCAGCGAGAATTCTTAAGCCACTGCTCATCACGAAATGGGATCTCGCAGCGCTGGTCGTCGAGGCGAGCGCGCGAGCGACGTCTTCGTGGTCCGAGGAAGACAAGAAGATGTTGGGGATCATCGCGAAGGCATGGGTGCTGCTTGCGCCGCTGGGTGTAGAAACAGCCGATCTTCGCCAACTGGTGAACAATGCTGTGCGGAATGCGTGGAAGTGAACCGAGGGACATGAAAAAGAAGCTCATTGAAGTCGCGTTGCCGCTGGAGGCGATCAACAGGTTATCAGCGGAGGAGAAGTCGGTACCCAGAAGGGGCCACCCGCAAACTATCCACCTGTGGTGGGCAAGGCGCCCCCTCGCAGCATGTCGAGCCGTCCTGTTTGCATCGATTGTCGACGACCCCGCAAGCCACCCTGAACGCTTTCCAACCAACGAAGCCCAGAATCGTGAACGCCAACGTCTTTTTAGATTAATGGAAGACTTGGTTACGTGGGAGAAGTCGGGTGACTCACGACTCTTGGCGAGCGCAAAGGAAGAGATGCTTCGATGCGTTGGCAGCGATATGCTTCCGTCGGTCTTGGACCCGTTCTGCGGAGGTGGTTCGATTCCGCTAGAAGCTCAAAGGCTAGGGCTGAAGGCGCATGCGAGCGACTTAAATCCGGTGGCGGTACTCATAACAAAGTCACTGATAGATATTCCATCGACATTTGCTGGTACGCCAGCAGTCAATCCCGCCGCTAGGCACAAAGTACATGCTCGATCCATATGGGCGGGTGCTCGCGGGCTTGCCGACGACATCCGCTACTACGGAAAGTAACGGAAAGTGGATGTGTGAGCGTGCGGAGAAGCAACTCGGCAAGTTATACCCAACAGTGAGGTTGCCGCCAGCAGAGGGCGGCGGGGAGACTGCTCCCTTGGCGTGGTTTTGGGCTCGTACGATTGAGTGCCCAAACCCGGCCTGCAACGCAAGGATGCCGGTAGTGCGCTCTTTCGTCCTTTCCTCCGGAAAGGGAAAGCAGTCTTGCGCCCACCCAGAACTTGACCGCACTACAAAGACGGTTCGTTTTCGTGTGAAGACAGCAGATGGTGTTCCCCAGGAAGGCACCCGCCAACGCGGCCGGACGACGTGCCTTTTCTGCGGCAACTCAATCGATGACGCAACTCTGCGCCTGCAAGCACTGAACCGCGGGCTCGGAGTCACTCCGATGGCTACCGTGATTGCCGGGCCCCGTGGGCGAGCGTATATTAGTCCGGACTATACCGGGCCCGTTGAGACTGAAATTGAGACGACATGGCTGGCGCAGTTACTGCCGGACAATGCACGTTGGTTCTCCCCACCGGCTTATGGCCTCTTGACTTTTCGAGATCTCTTCCTGCCCCGTCAGCTGGCTTCCTTGATCGCGTTTAGCGATCTCATCGCAGACGCACGTCAGCAGGTGCTTGCAGATGCGAAGCATCTGAGCACCAATCTCGACATCAATTCTCTCGCCGCAGGCGGGCGGGGAATACCAGCCTACGCTGACGCGGTTGGCGTGTACTTATCGCTGGCTTTGAGTAGATTGGCGACTTACAACAACACAATCTGCCACTGGAATGTCAAAGGGGGTAGCATCCAGTCAATCTTTTCCCGCCAGGCCATTCCGATGAGCTGGGATTTCATGGAAATATGTCCGTACGCGGATTTCAGCGGCAATTGGACTGGTGCCGTGGAGTGGATCGCGGACGCGGTGGATGCCCTCGTCACCGGAGAGCCCGGCACCGTAGATCAGATCGACGCCACTGCGCACATTGGGTCGCAATCTGTAGTGGTTTCGACCGATCCACCCTATTACGACAACATTGGATACGCCGAATTGTCGGACTTTTTTTATCTCTGGTTACGCCGATCTCTGAACGGGGTTTACCCGGAACTGTTTTCGACGTTGCTTGTCCCGAAGGCGCAAGAACTGATCGCATCGCCAGTTCGAACGAATGGAGATAAAGCTGCGGCAAGAGAGTTCTTTGAGACGGGACTGAGTCGCGCATTCTCTCGCATTGTCGAAGCGCAGGACACCCGGTTCCCGATAACCATCTACTATGCCTTCAAACAGTCTGAGGTCGGCGACTCCGGTTCAGATGTCATAGGGGACGCAGTTGGATCAACAGGCTGGGAATCCATGCTCGAAGGGCTCATCTCTTCCGGCCTAGCGATCACAGGGACTTGGCCTATGCGGACTGAAAAACGTGGAAGAATGATAGCCGTCGGCACGAATGCGTTAGCGTCCTCTATAGTCCTGGTGTGTCGACCGCGCCTTGATTCGGCAGGGATGACAACTCGGAAGGATTTTCTGTCGAAACTGAAACGAGAGTTGCCGCCAGCTCTCCGTGAGATGCAGCAAGGCAATATTGCGCCTGTAGATCTAGCCCAAGCGTCCATCGGACCGGGAATGGCTGTGTTCTCTCGCTACCGAAAGGTCCTTGAAACCGACGGCTCGCCCATGAGGGTGCGGACGGCGCTGGCTCTAATAAACCAGGCCCTCGATGAGGTTCTTTCCGAACAGGAAAGCGAGTTCGATCCGGACACACGCTGGGCGCTGGCATGGTTTGAGCAGCACCAGTTCGACGATGGCGCCTATGGCGAGGCCGAGGTGTTGGCCACGGCCAAGGCGCTCAGTATCTCGCACCTCGCCGAAGCCGGCATTCTCCAATCCCGCGCCGGCAAGGTCCGCTTGTTGCGCCGGTCTGAGCTTCCCGAGGATTGGGACCCGTCCGCAATCAGCCGCTTGACGGTCTGGGAAGTGACCCAGCACCTCATCCGCCGCCTGGACCAGAAGGGCGAAACGGAAACGGCGAACTTGAAGGCAAAGATCGGCGGCATGGCCGAGATCGCCCGCGACCTTGCTTACCGGCTCTACACGCTCTGCGAGCGGAAGGGCTGGGCCGAAGAGGCGGGCTACTACAACAGCCTGGTGGTCGCGTGGCCGTCAATGGCGTCGGAAGCATTTGAACTGAAGTAGGAGACAGTCGAAACACATGGCCATCACGAATAGTGAGCGAGTCGGCAAGGCTCTGGACGTCCTGAAGGACGGATTGCACCCCTACGTCGAGCGGGAGTTGAAAGCCACCTACAAGGACCGCTGGCTGGAGACGGCGCGGCCGAGTTTCCCCGACTGGCAGCAGCCGGGCAAGGACGGCAAGGGGCTGAACTGGGATACGCAGGCCCTGCTGCAGGTGATGTGCGAACTGTGGAACGACTGCTTCAAGAAGATCCTCGGCCCTTCGGAGCGGAGCTTGGCGTTCGAACTGCGCGACGTGCGGAACAAGTGGGCCCACCAGAAGGCCTTCTCGACGGACGACGCCTACCGCGCCATCGACAGCATTTCCCGGTTGCTGGCGGCGGTCTCGGCCGAACAGGTGGAGGCCGTGGAGCAAATGAAGGCCGAGATCCTGCGCGTCAAGTTCGAGGAGCAGCTCAGGAGCCAGAAGCGGAAGGAATCGAGCACCGCGGTCGAGGGCAAGCCGGCAACGGGGCTGCGCCCTTGGCGGGAGATCGTGACGCCGCACCCGGACGTGGCTTCCGGCCGCTACCAGCAGGCCGAGTTCGCCGCCGATCTCTGGCAGGTCTATCTGCGGGAGGGGTCGGACGAGTACAAGGACCCGATCGAATTCTACCGCCGCACCTTCATCACGGAAGGCTTGCAGAAGTTGCTCGCCAACGCGATGCAGCGACTGGCCGGGAACGGCGGCGACCCGGTGGTGGAGTTGCAGACCAACTTCGGCGGCGGCAAGACGCACTCGATGCTGGCGCTGTGGCATCTGTTTGCCGGCGTACCGGCGGGACAACTGCCCGGCCTCGAAACGGTAACCCAGATGGCGGGGGTATCCCAACCGCCCAAGGTCCGGCGCGCCGTTCTGGTGGGCAACCGGATGTCTCCCGCCGATATTCACAAGAAGCCGGATGGAACGGTGGTCCACACGCTTTGGGGCGAACTCGCGTGGCAACTGGGCGGCAAAGAGGGCTACGCCATGGTCCGGAGCGCCGACGAGAAGGCAGTCAGCCCCGGCGACAGCCTTCGGCTGCTCTTCAATAAGTACTCGCCGTGCCTGGTCCTGATCGACGAGTGGGTGGCGTACGCGCGGCAACTGTACAACAAGAGCGACCTGCCGGCCGGCGATTTCGACGCGCACTTCACCTTTGCGCAGACGCTGAGCGAATCGGCGAAGCTGGCGGAGAAGACTCTGCTGGTGGTGAGCATTCCGGCGTCGCAGAACGAAATTGGCGGCGAGGGCGGGCTGGCGGCGCTGGAGCGACTGAAGAACGTCATCGAGCGCGTGGAAACGTCGTGGCGCCCGGCGAGCGCGGAAGAGGGCTTCGAGATTGTGCGGCGGCGGTTGTTCCAGCCGATTGCCGATCCGGAGTTGTTCACCGCGAGGGATGCGGTGGTGAAGGCGTTCGCGGACGAGTACCGGAAATTCGCCCAGGAGTTCCCGTCCGAGGCGGGCAAGGCCGAGTACGAGCGCCGGATGAAGGCGGCGTATCCGATCCACCCGGAGTTGTTCGACCGGCTGTACAACGACTGGTCGACGCTCGACAAATTCCAGCGGACGCGCGGCGTGCTGCGCCTGATGTCGGCGGTGATTCACGCCCTGTGGGAGCGCGAGGACAAGGGACTCATGATCCTGCCGGCAAGCGTGCCGGTGGACGCGCCTCCCGTCCAGAGTGAACTGACGCGATACCTGCCGCCGGTCTGGGACCCGATCATCGAGAAGGACATCGACGGGCCGAATTCGCTGCCGCTGAGAATCGACCGCGAGAACCCCATGCTGGGGCGGTATTCCGCCGCGCGGCGGGTGGCGCGCACGCTGTACCTCGGTTCCGCCCCCACTCAGGACGCCACGAAGAAGGGGCTGGAAGACCGGCAGATCAAGCTGGGCTGCGTGCAGCCGGGCGAGACGTCCGGGACCTTCGGCGACGCACTGCGCAAGCTGGCCGACCAGGCGACCTACCTCTACGTGGACGGGAGCCGCTATTGGTACGCCACGCAACCGAGCGTGAACCGGCTGGCCGAGGAGCGGGCCGAGCGGTATCACCCGGAGGACGTGACCGAGGAGATCCGGAAGCGGCTGGCGGAAGAGGCCAAGCACCGCGGAGACTTCTCCAAGGTGCATTCGTGCCCGGCGGGGTCCGGTGACGTGGTGGATGAGCCGGAGGCGAAACTGGTCATCCTGAGCCCGGATCATCCGCACAGCGCGAAGACGGAGACAAGCGCGGGGCGGCAATCGGCTGCGGAGATTCTGAATCGGGGTTCGGCGGGCCGGAACTGCGGCAACATGCTGGTGTTCCTGGCAGCCGACAAGACGCGGTTCGGGGACCTCGACAAGGCGGTGCGGTCTTACCTGGCCTGGCAGTCCATCGAGAACGAAACGGTATCGCTGAACCTGACGCCCTTCCAGGCTAACCAAGTGGAGCAGCGGCTGGCGAGTTCCGACCAGGCGGTGAAGGCGAGAATCCCGGAGACGTATGTCTGGCTGCTCGTGCCCGGGCAGAAGCGGCCGGAGCCGCGCCAGGCATTCCCCGGAGTTGAATGGCAGGAGTTCCGGCTGCAGGGGCAGGAGTGGCTGGCGGAACGGGCGTCGAAGAAGCTGAAGAACGACGGGCTGCTGATCACCAGCATGGCCGGCGCGGTGCTGCGCTTCGAGATCGACCAAGTGCCGCTGTGGCGCGGCAACCACGTAGGCGTGAAGCAGTTGGTGGATGACTTCGCCAAGTACCTCTACCTGCCCCGCGTGAAGAACGCCCAGGTGATTCTGGACGCGATCCAGGACGGAGTGGGCCGGCTGACGTGGTCGCAGGACACGTTCGCCTACGCGGACTACTACGACGCCACCGGCGACCGCTACCGCGGACTCGAAGCCGGGCGCCGCCCGACTGTCCAGATGACCGCGAACAGCGTGGTGGTGAAGCCCGACGTGGCGTCGGCGCAGATCGAGAAAGACACGGCGCCGCCACCGACTGTCGACAAAGGTTCTGGCACAAGCGGAGGTACTGGCGCCGGGAGCGGCACGCCGGGCGGTGGTACCGCCGACAAGGGAGGACAGATCGGGAAGGGGCCAAGTGTTGCCGATGCGAAACCGAAGGCGCCAGTCCTGCGTCGGTTCCACGGTTCCGCCAAGATCGACGGAACCCGCCTCTCTCGCGACGTCGACCTGATCGCCAGTTCGGTGGTCCAGCACCTCGCCGGGCTGCTGGACGCCAAGGTGACCATCACGGTGGAAATCGAAGCCGAAATTCCCTCAGGGGCTCCGGACAACGTGGTTCGGACGGTGACGGAGAACTGCAGGACTCTGAAGTTCGACAATCAAGGTTTCGAGGAGAACTGAGCGATTGGCAAGCATGTGGCGTGCACAAATCGACGGAATTCTCTTGACCATTGAATCAGTAAACTGGAACTATTAAGGATTATCATGCCAGCAACAATCGTAGTAGGAGGCCAATACGGGTCCGAAGGCAAAGGCAAAGTCGTTGCCCTGCTGGCCAGCGGTCTAGACACTCCGTGGCTCGTCCGATGTGGCGGCCCAAACTCCGGCCACACTGTAACTATCGACGGCTCTGATGTCATTCTGCGCCAGATCCCCTGTTGCGCTGAACCGCAAAAAGCCACATTCTGCATTTCCGCAGGCTGCGCTATCGATGAGGACGTGCTACTTGGCGAGATCGACATGCTCGATATCGATCGCAACCGAATAATCGTCGATCCCCGTGCTGTCATCGTCACCGAGCGGGACCGAGAGACCGAACGGCGCGAGCTACGAGGCATCGCCAGCACATGCTCTGGAAACGGCGCGGCATTGATTCGCCGCATGACCAGACAGGGTGATGTGGCTCTCGCCAAGAACTCTTCTGCTCTGCGAGCCCGCTGCCGCATAGAGACCATCGCGCCATTGCTCCACGACGCTTTGCATCGTGGAGCCGATGTCATTGTAGAAGGCAGTCAGGGATTTGCGCTATCGCTCCTCCACGGCCCGGACTATCCCTTTGTCACGTCGCGGGATACAACCGCAGCCGGATTTGCTATGGAAGTCGGTCTGTCGCCACGTGAGATTAATAACATTGTAGTGGTGCTCCGAACCTTTCCCATTAGAGTCGGCGGACCTAGCGGTCCGTTCCCCAATGAATGCACTTGGGCAGATGTCCAACGAATCTCTGGAGCGCCGGAGGCAATGCCGGAGTACACGTCTGTCACCAAGAAACTGCGTCGCGTTGCCCGGTTCGACCTCGAGGCAGCCAAGTTGGCCTGCCAGTATAATCGGCCGACGGCTCTTGCCGTTATGGGTCTTGATCGACTCGATTATGCGAACACAAACATAAGCGATCTTTCACAGATTACTGCCGGTGCCCGGGCATTCATAGAGCACCTAGAACACATGACCAACGTTCGCGTCAGCATTGTAGGCACCGGCTTCAAAACAACGGACGCGCTGTTCATGACTTCGCAGTCGCCCTCACCGGAATTCAACCATGCCCGACCTTGAATTAGGCGACATTCGAAAACTGCGTGCCGAAGCGATCGGCTTGCTCTCGAACCAGGCTCAGGATCTGTCGTCGTTCCTAAACACGCAGAACAGATTGACGTACCGCAGACTACCTCAGCAGTCCTCACGCAGCGGGGATGTCAAGGTAACCACGAGTTGCTCGTGTCTGATGTCTCTCACTCTCAGCAAGCAGTTGCACCGTGTGTACGAGGGAGACGAAGACGAGGCAGCTCGACGCGCCTTTGAAAGGATCTTCGGTGCAAGTTGGCGAAGTTCTGGTCTGGGGCTGAACAACGCCTTTTCAACAGTCCTGGTCCTCCGTACTTTTGGTTTATTGGTGCAGGCCGATATTCTGAGACCGGATTTTGCACACAGCAAGGCTCGGCGGTACACCCCGTTGGGTAAGGCTACTCTGCAAGACATAGCCGCGTGGCTGTCCGGTGACATCACGCGATTTCGCATAAACAAGTATCCACCCTCTGCCGCGTTAGTCTACTGGTTTGTGGATGCAATTGATCGCGGTAGAATTCGCCTTGGTCCCCTAGCCTGGGAGCGTTTGAGTGCCTTTGCTAAAGATGAATTCAACCATCAGCGCTCGCTAGTGGTGGCTCAGCACGAAGCCTTGATGGACCCCATCGCCATGGCTATGGCAGCTTGTTTGTGCGCCCGGATCGGGAAGATTGCCGACGTGTCCCGATCACCGCGGGTAAGTGCCTGCCTACAGCTGCTGCCATCGGTCGTTGAACTCGAACACGCTATAAAGGTGTTTTTCGACCAGCAAGGCCGCTCTGGCATCTGGCCAAAGTACTTTCCCCTTTTCCACTATCCGAAAGCGGGTTCGAACTTTTGCTTTACCTTCGAAACGCTCGAAGCCGTACTTGGTGAGTTTGGACGTTCGCCGTCGCAGATCTTGACCACACCCCCGATTCTTCACAAATTGGCATCAGCACTCAACTGGTGTGTCGCCAATCGCCTCAAGTATTCTGCGAAGGGAATTATCTATAACGGCTGGAATTCAGGCGGCGAACTTGAATCACTGCACGATGGTAAGCCGGAATCGTGGGCAACAGCCGTCGTACACATGTTTTTGTCAGAATTTGACCATGTTCTGACTACAAGCATGCAGTTTGCCTTACTTCGGCACTACAAGGCCACAGCTCCAGTACTCGATCCTGATCCGTGGGCCCGAATGCTTGATATGGATGTCCATCTTCAAGGCAGCACTGCGCGGACCACCGTCAAGAAAGTCCTTGAACGGTCGATCCTCGCGTCGGCTGGTCGATACAGGCGGTTTCCGGGTGAAAGTATTAAGGGTCCGGTTTCGGCGCTCCTCTTCGGCCCTCCGGGAACATCGAAGACCCGGATTTCCCAAGCTGTCGCGGCCAAGCTGGGATGGCCACTCCTTCTCCTAGATCCCTCTCATTTCCTGAGTAATGGCATCGAAAACATCTATAGCCGGGCTTCAGAGATCTTTCGGGACCTCCAGGACCTTTCAGGCGTTGTCGTTCTGTTCGACGAAATGGACGCACTCGTGCGAACTCGCGATGGCACGCGGATCGACCTTACAGGCCAATTCCTCACCACGAGCATGCTGCCGAAACTTGCCGCGTTACACGATCAGGGTAGCTTAGTCTTTCTATTTGCTACGAATTATCAGGAGGGCTTTGATCCTGCAATCAAACGCCCCGGACGGTTCGATGTTCTTCTTTGTGTGGGCCCCCCGCCTCTACGCGAGAAACTTCGCGGCATAGATCGGTTCTTACCCGAAGATACTCCGCCCCTCAAGATAATTGAAGCGCGACGAAAACTCAAAAGTGTCTGCCAGACACTCGGCAAGTCTGATCGAGAGATTCTGGATTTGCTGACGTTTAAGGAGATGGAGAACTTTTTGCGTAGCCTTTCGCCTTTCGACACACCTGTTCTCAAGTCGATTTTACAAGTGACGCCGGCAGTGTTCGCGAAACGGTTAACCCAGTTCAGCCAGTATATTACTCTGAGGGCCACGCCATCCGAAGCCGATCGTAGCGATCAGTCGAAAGAGAACACATACGAACGATACAAGAACGATCAGAAGGAATCACGTCTTCAGTGATTGAGTGATTGACATAGACTCGAGCAGCTTATCATCAACTTGCCATCTCAAGTCCTCGAGAGTTCCAAAATTGGGAATGATCCGACTGGCAGCTCTTCGCATGACTGGAGCCGTGCGGTCAACCGGGCTGCCGGAATTCATTCTCGGTTCTCCAAGCTTAGTCTTTCTCGCCGTGCGGGACCGTATCAGCGGATCACTGCAGTCGACAAACCAAGTCAAAACAGGTCTCGGCACAAGATCACAGGCCGTGACGTCATCAGTGTCACGGATCGAATCCACAACCACTGGACCATCAATATTCCGAACCGTAGCGGTGAGGCGGTCACGTATCGGAGCCTGATGGCACCGATCGAGCAGTATGGCACCGAACTCCCTGAGGTCTTGCTCGGTTATCCGAGAGGGATCGACCGGTCGTTTGAAAAGTCTCGCCTCGCAGGGTCTGGCAAGGTCTTCGAGAAGAAGTTGATGAATGATATTCCTAGTACGCACCCACTCGAATCCATAAAATAGAGCAAGATAGCGGGCCACAACCGACTTGCCTGCGCCGGTCTTTCCGGCGAGGCAAATCACAGGATTATCAGTAAACTTCAAAGGCCGCACCTTAGGAACGATCAAGCAGGCCTCAGATGGGATGCCCATTGGCTCAAAGGAGCCCGATTCGAAGTAGCGGCCCACGACCGCGGATGTAATTGCATCCATTTCGTCATGGGATCGGGTTTCCAAACCTCCCCCCGTCAAGCCCAGTCGGCGCAAGCCTTCTCTGAGGAGATCGAGGCTCTTTTGCTTTCGTGGGATGCAGAGGATATCCTGTGCTGCGCCAGGGTAGGATTCGATGACGCGCGGAGGACGGGGGAACTCCTCGATGGCTCGACGGAGCCGGATTCCCCGCTGCGTTAAGAGGCGCATCGAATCGATGAGGGCTGGATATGCCGGAATCCCGACACTAGCCAAGTCGTGTTCAGCGACTCGGACAATGCCGGCCTTTGGATCAATGGAGTCTCCCCCTCCTGGCAGTCCTAACGGAGAATCGATGCTGACGATGTGAGGCTCCCGTTTCGCAATATAGGCCAATATCTCCTCGTCAGAAACGAGGGAGCATGTTTCCACGTTGTAGTTGTCGAGGACTGCCATGCCGGTGGCTTTGTCCCCCGCGGTCAAATCGATTCCGATAATCCGTGAACCGGCAGGGATACGCTGAGGCGCCTCTATACGTGCCCTAAGCAGAGGTACGCGGGAATCCAAGTCGGTCTCGAATGGAAGTTTCGACTGCACGAGCGTTGGCGCGCTTTGCGTGAGGCCCCTTCGCGTTTCCCTACTCTCTGCGACCCAGTGCTTGAGTTCGCCGAAGGAGAACCGGTTCAGTACGCTCGGTGCCTCCAGGCGGTGCAGAGCCGCTTCGCCAAAGCGGAGGTTAAGAAGATGGGAACGAGCGTGAGCATCGGATCCGAGCGAAATGGCGCACCCCACCTTGACAGCCTTTCTAAGGAGCGCCAGTGGGAGGTCTAGGCGCGACGGGAAGCAGTTCATTTCAAGAGCGACCCGCCACCGAGCGCAATGGTCGAAGACTTCGTCCCAGTTAACGTCGGCGGGCCGTCGCAGATAGTCGGGCACGCCGGGCTTGCCTACTAGGGCGGAAGTGGGATGAGCCAGTATATCGATACTGCCCGTTTGGATTGCCTTCACCAGTCGGTCCGTGTTCAGCCTAACATCGTCTGTCCAATTTGAGTGGACGGAAGCGACGACTAGATCAGCAGCCGCGAGGAGGGAGTGCGGGAGGTCGAGTGTGCCATCTTTTAGGATGTCAACTTCGATACCGTGTAGAACAGGGCAAACTGGTGTTGCCAGAGTTAGAGCGTTTGCTTGTCGAAGCCACAGGATCGGCGTGAGGCCACCCTGGAGTTTGCTCGTTCTGCTGTGATCTGTAACGGCGAAGTACCGTAGCCCGCTGGCAACTACCGCAGTTGCCATGGTATTCACCGATGCGCTCCCGTCGGACCAGGCGGTGTGCATGTGCAAATCCGACTGGAGGCTGTCTCCAGAATGGGATGCCAATGGATCGAGGCTGTTTGCTAATTCTGATATGCTCCGAGGCACCATCTTTTCGTGCTTTGGACGAACGCTGAAGCCCCAGCCCAATTGGTGCCTAATCCGGATCCCGCCAGAATCCTGCTGTGGATCGCGACGAAAGTGCTTCTCGCGCCGTAGGGACTTGCGAACCGAGCTTTCGAGCGCGTCCCATTCGCCCGTAGCAGTCACAGTCACGGTACCGGTGACGGGTTCAAACGGATCTACAATACCAGAGATCTCCCAGCCCAGCGTACCCCCATAGAAACTCTCGATGGTTCGCATGAAGCGCAACAAAGGTGGAACGATATGCGCGGTTTGCCACGGCCCGAGATTGCCGCCGCGATACAACTCGTTGATGCGATCTCCGTGAAGGGTGAGGTTTATCGCGGCTTGACTGAACCATTCTTCGTCGAGCGAGCGTGATGAGACCGTCAATGCAATCTTGTTGGGGCCCAAGCCGCGAACAGATCGTAAACGTAAACAGCGATCGAATCGCTCGCTCCTGAACGGGCGGAGTTCGGGGATCGTGCCACTTCGGCGAATCTTCATCAAGTACTGCCGAATTCGCGCCGAAGGGATGTAGTCGAGATCCTCATCACCGATCTCACCGTCGAGCCAACGGTCAACTGTCGTTCCGTAACCGTCTAGACTGTATCCCGCACGCCAAAGCGAGAAGGTACGGTACTTGGGCACTTCTGCGCCTTCTGCAAGCGCATTTACCTCAAGCAGAAAGGCAAGATCATAAAGCGGCTGAACGTATTCGAAATCCCTTATCCGGAAGTAGTCGTCCGCCAAGGAGTCTTCCAGCCTCACATGGCCATCGTCACCGGCAGTGCCTCTGGGGTTTTTCTTGGCAGGACTGGTCATGTGGTACTCAGTTCTCTGTCAATGAGCGCGTTGAGCTGCCTGTATAGGATGGGTTCCTTGACGAAATCCCACTCATCCATCGGCACTCGTAGCTTCCTTCCTGAGAAGCTGCGGAAATATTCTTCGTAGGCCGCATTCAGAGCATCGAAGTATTTGGGATCTATCTTGAGTTCGAAATCTCGTTGCCTCTCTCCGATGCGCTGAACTAATAACTCGGTGGTTGCGGATAGGAATATCATCAGAGCTGGCTTCGGAGTTCTTTCCGAGAAGAGGCCATACAATTGGGCGAAGAGCTGCTGGGCCCGCACATCCTTTAGGTTCAAATCCGCATAAATCAGGTCCTTACCCAAGTGAAAGTCAGCGATGACTTCTGCCGATGAGGCAATAGTTGCCTGACTTTTGAGCTGATGAAAATGCAGCAGGAGGAACGTGAATTCCGTCTCGATCGCATATTCAACAGGGTCAGTATAGAAGGCACGAAGGAACGGATTCGCCTCAAAATCCTCTAACAGAAGCGCGCTGTTGCGGCATGCGGCAAGTCCTCTGGCGACGGTGGACTTTCCTGCCCCCACGCTTCCCTCAATCGCAATCAGCATAGCCAGCCCGGTATCGAGCTGAGGGCGATAATCCCCAAAGCCGTTTGTGGCACTGAAGATCGATGGTGCACCTCAAATCTCGAACAAGGCCCCACCATCGGGAAATGGGCAGGCTCCTGCCCGTAGACCCTGCTGTGCTTTTTCAGGCGTCGCGGGACCCCAGAGCAGCATTCTCGGTTCCCCTGGATTTGCGAATCAACGTGAGCAGCGATGCCCATGGAAACATTGTACTTGGTGTACTTGGCGGAGGGCGGCGACAGCGCCTCTAGGTAGCAACGGTTTTCGTTTCAATACACATCCAAAGTTGGTAGCGGCGGGATGCGCACGGCCCCGGCGGTATCAGCGTTGGCGCGACCCGCTGGAGAGGAGAGCCAAGCCGTTTCAATTTTTTGGGCTCCGCCTCTGCCAGCTGGGCGGACCCGCTCGGTGCGTCCCTGGCGGATCTGGCAGATCGACGATCTGCGGCCCACTCGGGCACTGGACGGAAGCTACAGCCGAGGCCGCATCCTTCTTGCGCCATCCCACCTGGCAAACAAATTCGAAAATTCCCAACTCCCGCTGGTATTAGTTGACAGGGGCGCCGACGCGCCCCAAAACACCAGAGAACGGGCAGGCCGCCAAGCGGGACTCGTTGTGGGTGCTGGACATCGAGCAACCACCACAACAGCCGGTGGCGATGCTTTCCGCGCTCACAAATCTCGTCAACGGTGCCGCCCTTGGAGGCGACGCATGGAAGTTGGCGATGCACGCACGACCGACGACGCCGTAAACGACATCAGCGAACTGTTTGCCAGGGCATACCTCCGGTACGCGCGCGTCAAGCTCGCCAAGTCGCTGGAAGTGGCGCTCCGGTCAACAGAATGCCTTGATACGACGGGAGAAGTGAGCCCTCATGGGCTGACGTTGACGGGCCAAAGGGGCCCTCGAAAGGAGTCAGCCCAGGAATGAGTAACGATCCGATACTGCCGAAGCTTGCGGATCTACCTAGATTGACCGCGCAGCAGTTGCAGGTCGTGCATCGATTGATGTTCGGCGCGGAGCACCCCGTTGCCAATTGTCAGCACTTGCGGCGGAAGATCGCCTGGCATTTGCAGGCGCGGAACGAAGGCGGCTTACTGGAATCCGTGAGGCAGCGCGCTATCGCGATCGCCCGAGATGCAAAACTGCGGGTCCGCATCGACGAGAACGTCTCAAGACGATCGCGAGAGATTCCCCTGGAGATCGCGGTCACCGCCGCTGTCGTCGAACCGCCCGACGCCCGGCTGCCGATGCCGGGAAGCTTGATCTTGAGGGAGTACAAAGACCGGACCCTGGTCGTGAAGGTTCTCGATAATGGTTTCGAGTTTGAGGGCCGGCGGTTCACGTCGTTAAGCGCGATCGCCGCAGAGGTGACAGGCGCCCGATGGAACGGCTTCGCCTTCTTCGGGCTGAACCGGGAGGCACGGCGTGCGTCCTGAGAGGTCTCGGAAGGAAAATGGCAACGGTTACGGGAATGGCACGGGGTCCAGCAACGGCGGCCTCAGGTCGGTCCGGTGTGCGATCTACACGCGGAAATCCACGGAAGAAGGTCTCGACCAGTCGTTTAATACCCTCGACGCGCAGCGCGAAGCCGGCGAGGCTTTTGTAAACGCACAACGCCACGAGGGCTGGGTCGTGTTGCCGCAGAAGTACGACGATGGCGGGTACACCGGCGCCAACATGGACCGGCCTTCCCTGCAACGCTTGCTGGCTGACGTCGAGTCCGGCGTGGCGAACTGCGTGGTCGTTTACAAAGTCGACCGTCTGACACGATCGCTACTGGATTTCGCGAAGATTATGGAGGTGTTGGACAAATGCGGAGCGACATTCGTTTCGGTCACCCAACAGTTCAACACAACCTCGTCACTCGGCCGGTTGACGCTGAACATCCTGCTTTCATTTGCACAGTTTGAGCGGGAGATGATATCCGAGCGAACACGCGACAAGATGGCCGCGGCACGTCGAAAGGGGAAGTGGGTCGGCGGCAACCTGATTCTGGGTTATGACGTTGCGCCGCAGGGTGGCGCCCTGATCGTTAATCAAGAAGAAGCTCAGCGCGTCCGTGAGATCTTCGCTCTGTACCTCGAGCTTGGATCGCTCATCCCCGTAGTGGAAGAACTAGATCGCCGTGGCTGGTGCATGAAGGTTTGGACCACTCGGGATGGCCGCAACGTTGGGGGGAAGCCGATCTCAAAAACCACGCTATACAACCTGCTCACGAACATGACGTACATCGGCAAAGTCAATTACCGAGGCCAGGTTTACAACGGCGAGCACGATCGCATCGTGGACGAGGGGATCTGGGATGAGGTTCAGACCATGCTCAGCCAGAACGGCAGGCGTGGAGGCCGCAATATCGGCAACAAACACGGCGCCCTACTGAAAGGCCTCGTCCGGTGCGCTACCTGTGATGTGGGAATGATCCATACCTACGTCCAAAAGAAGAATAAGATTTACCGCTACTACGTTTGCATCAAAGCCCATCAGCGGGGCTGGGCCCAGTGCGAGACGCGCTGCGTATCGGCCCCTGCTCTGGAGACTGCTGTCGTGCAACAGCTTCGTGGCATTGGTAGCAATCCGACGATCATGCAAAAGGTCCTATGCCAGATCGAAGAGCACCGACGGAAGGAAGATTTGGCGGCCGCCAGCGAGAAGGTCGAGGTTCAGCGCAAGTTGGTAACAACGATGGAAGAGATGCGCGGCGTCAGGCCGTCAGGCACAGCCGAGTTGAACGCCAGGCCTATCGCGGAACTGGAGCACCAGGCGGGTCGGCTCAATGCGCGCCTCGCTGAAATCCAGCAGCAACTGGCGGCGGCGCCAGCAGGTCCCCCGGACCTCGAATCGGCTCTCCATGCGTTCGACCCGCTGTGGGACCAGTTGTCGACATGGGAGCAGGAGCGGTTCATACACACACTGGTTGAGCAGATCCGATACGACGGCAAGGCCGGTACTGTGACGCTCGGCTTCCGCTCCACCGGAATCAAGGACCTCTGCAACTGGGCAAGCGTAATCCAGGAGAAATACGGAAATGCACAACAGCGCTGCCGAACTTCAATTTCTTTTGAACACCACCGGCCCTCGTGAGCGCGAACCACGGAGCCGGTCGCAAGTGGGCCGCATTCCGCGCGTGACCGAAGTGATGGCCCTGGCGATCCATTTTCAAGACATGATCCGCCGTGGCGAGGCACGGGACTACGCAGACTTGGCGAGACTCGGATGCCTCACTCGTGAGCGCATGAGCCAGATCATGGAGCTGATCTGGCTCGCGCCGGACATCCAGCAGGCGATCATCGAATTCCCGCCGACATCCATCCCTCGATTCCCGATCAACGAAGTAGCCGTGCGACGAATTGCGGCTGAACTCGATTGGTCCGAGCAGCGGGAATTATGGCGTAAGCTAAAGCAGGATAAGCACTTGGATTGGGATTCGTCACGTGTCAAAAGCTTGTCAACCGAAATTTATCGGATTTTGCGCCACCAAATCAATAGATTGCAGAAGTACCGTATTTCGCCTTTTGTTCGCCATGATAGTCTAGCCTTTTCAGAAGCGAAATGGGCTCTCGGATTCCAATCGGCCGGTGAAAAAATCGGTGGACCTGCCGCCTTAAAGCCAGGAATGCCAGGGCCCTTCGCTACCCAGGAGGGGCCTCAGTGTCGAGCATCTTCAATCCTCTTTCCTTTTTTCGCCATGTCCCAAAGGGACTCCTTCAGGAGTTCTTTTCCTCCGTACCCGCCTTTGACGGGTTCGATTGGACTGCGGTGAGCGAACGCCGCATTGAACCGATCTACGAGCGCTGTCATCTGATTCCTCCATCCGAATCCGCCCGGATTTTCAATCTTTTTCGCACGGTCGAGTCGCTGGCGAATGCGATCGGCACACAGACGCTGATTGAGGCCGCTCGCGATATCGACCTCGACATTGCTGCAGAGCTCCCGGCGAAGAACGCTCATGAACGTGCTCTCTGGTGCTTCCTGCGGGACCCGCGGATATTCTGGGCCGCCCGCACTCTTGCGCATATCGATAACCTGCCGAAACGATCGTGGGAGACGATCAAGCATCTTCCCCAAAAATCCATAGAAGCTACGCCGGAGATGCTGACGGAACTCGGACGCCGCTTCTCCGACTTCTTCTGGGCTACCCAGGTGCGGGGAGACAAATGCACCGTGGAGCACAGGCGCCGGGACGGAGATGTGGATTCCTTTTTCGCGTACCCCGCCGACTACATTGATGAACGCCTCGGCTACGATGACCATGGCCAGCTTGAACTCCAGAGGCGGAATCCGGCGTTTGAGGTCGTTTTCGAATACCACCGCGCTGACGGCACTACTGATGTCTATTCGCAGGGCGGCCGCAACGTCCGTCGCGCGCTGGCAGAAATCTTCGCGCAGGTGGTTCTCGGCGTCGAACGGGTGCAGCAATCGCTTTTCGGTGATTGCTTTGATCTAGAGGTCTTCAAGAATCCGGACATTACCTTTCCGACGAATCCCGCCGACAACATCCCATTGGTCCGCGCGCAAGCCATGCGACTCCAATTTTGTGGCCGCCGTCCCGGTAGAATCACGGTCGCGGTCGACGCCAAGTCGAAGGACGCATCCGTGTACGACGTAATCGCCGACAAACTGGCCGAACAGCACGCTCGGCTGACGAATGCCACGATTCTCGGCGTAACGATGCAAGCGTTTGTGCGGGATGCTGACGACGAAGAGCGGAGTTTGACTTTCAAGATCACTGCACCGGCATTTTGTGACCTGAAGGACAGCCCGGAAGAACGACGATTGAGGCGGTATCTGCGGGAATGGGGGATCGAGAAGCATGGCGGCGATTTGGTCACGGCTGCTTGAGCGCCTCGGATCCGGTGATCCGCTCATTGGCTTCGAGGAGTACCGCAGATGGGGCTGCGCCGAGTTCGAACGGGCCGCTGACCTGGGAATTCTCCGTGAAACGGAGGCGGCCAAATGGATAATGTGCGACGCCTGTCCTGATCGGCATTGGTCCGAGGTCATTAGAGTTGCCGGCGGCGAGCGCGTATTTGTTTCGTGCCCCGACGCGGGCACGATCGACGTGGAAGCGGGGCAACTGCGGCAGTGGAGGATTGATGCCGATCGGCTCGCGGAACTGACTGCCCGCGCACTGGAGCTTACCGGAACGAACAAGACACTGTTGCTACAGCAGGTCTGGACGCTCGGTCGGCGGCGCCTCGGCGGGCGCTTCCGAGATGTCTTTTTGGGCCTTGGCAGCGACGTTTCGCTCTCCGAGATGTCGGCCGCGATTCGCCGGTCGATCGGCCAGGCTGGGGCATTGTTGTTGACCGTCGGCTGTCACGAAAGTGCGGCCGAGCTGCCAATCGGGCTGGAGGTAGTCGATCTTGGTGCAGTGTCGCACCTGGAGGGATCGAAGGTGACCGTTGATCTCGACTACCTGGACGATCGCTGCTCCGACGGTGCCCAACCGTCCCGAAGACTGCCACGCAGCATCCCGGTACCGGTGGGAACGGAATGGAAGGACGTGACCATCAGCGTGTTCGACGAGTTCCTGCGGATCACGATCGGTAGTAAGGAGCAGGAGGTGGACTTCGCCGAACTGGGTGTAGACCGGCAATCTCAGACCATCCAGTTGCTGAAGTTGTTCGCCGCAGCGCGGGGAACGCTGGATGCCAGCAAGGTTGGGGATTTGGGTGCCGGAGATACCGGAGCGAGAATGCGTGTGCGGCGGCTGCGGCGTGCTCTCCAGGATGTCTTGCCCGTGGACGGAGATCCAATTGAGAATCAACGCAAGGCGAAAGCCTACGTCTGCCAATTCGAAATCCGGTTGGCCGGTGATGAGGGCTTCCACTCGCCCGCGGGAACGACATGGCTCGACCTCGCATTTCACGAACGCGGAGACGGCAGGGTGCTTGTGGCAGCTCCGGAGACGCGTCGGTTCCGGGCCCGAGCGACACCGAACGCCAGCGGCGAAAAGGTGGGTGAGGTGGCCGAGGAACGGGAATCGATTGCCCGAGCTTATTCGCTTGAGGAGATGGGACTGCGAACCGATGCAGGTCGCCTCACGCCCGAAGGGACGGCGTTCGTGAGATTGCTCCGCGCCGGCGGTATGACCGCGCGCCGAGGCAATGACCTGGTGATGCTCAAGCTCGCCAAACTACTCCGGGACTGGACTGGTCTCGACGGAGAACCGTTCCGCCTAGTGGAGGCCTCCAATGCGTGGGCCGCGGTCTTCGCGTGCTCGAGCGAGATTACCAGCAACGACAAGTGAGGCGATGGGGGGACCTATGCAGGAGAATGCCGGCAGGAGCGGTTGGCGTTTCCAGGACTACCAATTCGACAGCGACCTGGACCCCGAGTGGCTGCGTGCCCGTAGGGTCCAGCAACGGATTGGTGGTCGTGTCGCGCGCGAGCTCCGGGATTTGTGGGAAGGGGAAGTTCTTGCGCGCCTGGAGCTCACCGGGGAACCGATAGAGGAGCTGCCTTACAAAAAGCCCGATCGCGCCCCGCTCCTTCGCAAGCTAAAGCTGGTCGCTGTGCACGGGTGCTACGCCGTTGAGATCCACGTCAGAGTCTGGACTGGCACTTGGGAAACCGTGTTGACTGGTACTCTCTCGCATCAACAGGCTGCACCGTTCTTGCGACTGGGTAAGCTCCCGGCCAGGAACTACGTCAAGGTACTTCCGATCGTGCTCCGCCACAGCGTCTACACCAATGCCTGCCTCGCCGGCCGGCCCGAGTTGAGATGCCTACTATCGGGCAGGCTGCCGGCATTGCGGCTCGCCTAAAGGCCACCACCCGCCGTAACGGGCTGTCCACTCCACCCCACGATTCTTTTTAGGTGCCACCCGTTTCCGCTGCCAATCATCGCAAGGCCTCCGCAGCGGCGCACAGTAACGTGTTACAGCCGGCGGCGCCGTGGACAAGAAAATTCTTCAGCCAACATTCGGAGCGACAGCAACAGCTTACAGCTAGCCTGCCCGGAGCGGCGCGTTCTCCGTAACGCGTTACCCAACCAGTAGCAGAGGACACGATGAGCGCTAACCCCTCCGCTACCGAATCAGCAAGACCGGAATCACCGAACCAGCAAGGCCTTTCGACCCCTCCGGCCGAATCCTTGGTCCGCGCAGCCCTGGATGACATCGCCTTGGTCATTGGTGGTGCGGCCGCCCTCCATCAGCTAAACGATGACGTCGTTTGGAGCCTAATGAAGCGGCTGGACCGGATCCGGCTTCGTCTTTTCCGAGATCTCCGGGGACTGGCGCCACAGCCGGAACGCGAGACTTCGGCCGGCAAGCCTCCTCGCGTGCACGCCGCTGTCGAGGAGTTTCTGGTCCGCAACCGCGTGGGAATGGGGGAGTGATGGCGCTTATGAACCGCGTGACTCGCCTCTCCAACCTGTCCGCGCCGCGGCAGGCCCTCGTCCGGCTCCTTCAGTCGGTCAACTTCGGATACGTCGAAGGCCTCGAAATTCGCGGTGGGGAGCCGATGTTCAGCCCTGCACCAGTCGTCTTCGTGGAGGTGAAGCTGGATGCTGCCAATGAACCGCGGGCCGAAGCTAAATTGGCGGACTTCGAACTGCCGAACGAAGTCTCTCGGCTCATGGCGACGCTCGATGAACTTGGGGCCGGCACCGTCGAGCGGATCGACGTCCGCTACGGAATTCCGCGCCGAGCTCTTATCGAACGCCCTATTCAGGGGGTGCGGCGATGATGGCGGCCGTAAACATCCCCTCGACGGACTTCACTCCTTATTTGCTGCAACAGACGGCGCTCAGAGCCAGTCTCCTCCAGCGAAGCTTTGGATTCCGCGCCGACGACTGGGACGACCTCCGACAGGACCTTGCGCTCGATTGCCTCCGGCGACTCCCGAGATTCGATGAATCACGGGGGGACTGGCGGGGATTCATCCGCGGCGTCGTGAGACACCACGCTTGCGTACTGGCGTCCCGCCAGTTGCGGCATTGGAAATTTCAGCCAATAGCAGCCGACGGCGACACCGAATCTCAGGACGGCTTCTTGGGGGGCGATGAGTACGCAGAGCCGGCGGCGGATTTTCGGCCGGCGCTGGAACTTGGGCTTGATGCGGAACGGGTCCTTGCCGGCCTACCAGAGGACCTGCGGCGGTTCGCCGAATGCCTGTCAGAAATGCCCATCGCCGCTATTCGCCGTGAGACCGGCCTCACCCTGGCGCAAGTGAACCGCCGGATCCGTCAGATTCGCGCGGCGTTCCTCGCCGCCGGATTGGCGCCGGGGCCCAGATCGGAGGGCCGACCGTGACCGGCACACCAATGGTGACGACATACTCGATGTGGTCGCTGTTCCGGAACTGCCGGAAAGCGGTGGACTGGCGCTACCTGCAGCAGCTTGTTCCGCTCCAACGCGACCGCAATCTGCACTTCGGCTCGATCATCCACGAATGCCTCCAGGCCTGGCACCAGCGCCGGGATCTTGATGAAGTTCTCGCGGCCATCAACCGCCTCTGCGCCAACCGGAGCCAGGACGAGACCCAGCGGCGGGACTGGCACCTCGCCACTGCGATGATGCGGGCGTATGCCGTCCGTTACGTCCGCGACGACTTCGAGGTGATCGCGCTTGAGAGGAACTTCGAGGGTCCAATCGTAAATCCCGCGACCGGCGCGGCGTCGCGGAGCTTCGTTCTGGCCGGCAAGGTCGATGGCGTCGTTCGCATCGGCAGCGAACACTTCATCCTGGAACATAAGACCGCAGCCCAGGTCGACGGCGATTACCTGGAGAAGCTCTGGACTGACTTCCAGATCACCCTCTACGCCCACTACATCGAGGAGACGATGGGGATCCCCATCACAGGAATTCTCTACAACGTCCTGGTGAAGGCTAAGTTGCAGCAGGGCAAGGGTGAGACGGAAGAGGAGTTTCAGGTTCGCCGCGCGGAGCTGCTTGCGAAGTCGAAAACCGGCAAGACCACGGCGAAGCGAAAGCAGCCCGAGTCCGATGACGAATTCCAGTTGCGCCTGGCAGAGAAATATGCGGACCCAGAGATGTTCCACCGCGAGATGCTGTATCTCTCCCGCGACCGCTTCGTGATCCTCCGCAGTGAGCTTTGGGAACTCACCCAGTCGTTTCTAGAAGCGCGCCGGCGCGGCGTGTTTTACCAGAACACCGCCTTCTGCTTCAACTACCAGCGACCCTGTCCCTATTTCCCGATCTGCCGCTCGAACGGCAACCCTAATTTGATCGAGAACTTCTACCAGCGCGTTCCGCCCAACGAGGAGTTGCGGCTCGTGCCCAACGAATCCACCGAACCAGCTTTCTGAAAAGGAGACCGACGCTACTATGCCTATTCTTCCGACCACCAAAACGCCACCCCGCCCCAGCCTGGCCGACCTGACCGTGCTGTGGTACGGCCAGACCAAAATCGGCAAGACCAGCACCTGCGCTCAGGCCGATGGCGCCTTATTCCTCGCCACCGAGCCGGGCTTGAACGCGCTCGACGTCTATCAAGTGGCGATCCAGTCCTGGGACGACTTGCTCGCCGCCTGCAAGGAAATCGCCGAAGGTGGCCATCCCTTCAAGACCATCATCATCGACACCATCGACAACGCTTATAAGTTCTGCACCGATTACATGGTGAAGAAGCATGGCATCGAGCACGAGTCCGACATGGGTTACGGCAAGGGGTACGCGCTCATCAACAACGAGTTCCAACGTGTGCTCAACAAGCTCGCTTTCCTGCCCTACGGCCTGTTCCTCATTTCCCATGCGAAGGAAGTCGAAGTGGACACACGCACCGAGAAGTACACGCGGATCGTACCAACGCTTCCGGAAAAGGCGCGAAAGATCGTGCTGGGCATGGTGGACATGGTGCTGTACTGCGGACTCGAAGAGGTCAAGAAGCAGGAAGGCGACAAGGAGTTCCGCCGCGTAATCCGCACCAAGCCCAGCCTGTACTACGAGGCCGGTGACCGCACAGGTCGCCTGCCCGCAACGCTGGACCTGGATTTCGGCAAGTTCATCGAAGCCTACAACGCGGCGGTCGCGCCCGCGAAGCCGCAGGGCACCGCCGCGCGGACCGCCGCGCCGACGTCGAAGTGAGTTCCCCAAAAGGAGAAGCGAGTATGAGCAAACGTGCAATTGACCTGTCGCAGTTCGATGACGAATACCGCAATGAACAGACCGAGGAGCGCGGCGATTTCGAGAGCGTTCCAGACGGCAAGTACCAGGTGAACGTGGAGAAGGTAGAGCTGACCGAAGCGCAGACCACCGGCAACCCAATGTTGAAGTGGACGCTCCGGATCATCGCGCCGAAGTTCGTCAACCGCCTAATGTGGCGGAACAACGTTATCACGCACAACACTCTGAAGTACGTGAAGACCGACCTGCATCTGTGCGGCCTCGATCTGGAGAAACTGTCGGATCTGCCGAAGCAGTTGCGGACGCTACTCGACGTGAAGCTCGAGGTCACCAAGAAAACCAAGGGTGACAACGAGAACATCTTCTTCAACCGCCGCATCGAGAACGATCGGGCACCAGGGAAGTTCCGGCAGGAGGCCGGCGACGCCCTTGTCCCGTTCTAGTGGGGTCCCGGCGACGATCATCGTCGACACGCGGGAACAGGAGCCGTATTCATTCGATTCCCGGCTGGCGGCCAGCGTGCGGCGCGCGCTGCCCGCTGGGGATTACTCGGTCGCAGGATTGGAGGACGCCGTGGTGGTGGAACGCAAGGCCCTGGACGATTTCGTCTCGACCGTTATCCACAGCCGGGAGCGGTTCAGGAAGGAACTGCGGAAGCTTGCGGCGTACCGGGCATCGTGCATCGTGGTCGAAGCCGGCGTGGTGGATGTACTGCTCCACCGCTACCGCGGCGGCGCCCACCCAAGCGCGGTCATGGGGAGCGCGCTCTCGATCATCCTGGATTTCCACGTCCCGGTGTTCTTCTGCTCAAACCGTCAGGCGGCCTGCCAGTTCGTGCAGTCCTATCTGCTCGCCGCGCACACGAGGTGGAGCGTATGACGAAAGCGGCAGCTGCGGAGGAGCGCGCGTCTGTACGGGGAGTGGTGGAGACGGTCTTCTACTCCGGTCCCACGTTCACTGCGGGGCGGCTTCGGACTCCGGAAGGCGCGTTGGTGACCTTCGCCGGCAAAATCTTCGTCAAGCCGAACGATCCTGTGAGGCTGGAAGGGCAGTGGACAAATCACCCGAAGTACGGCCGCCAGTTTGCGGTGGAGGCTCTCGGATACGACTTGGAGATGGATCCAGACGGCTTGGCGAATTTCCTCGCCAACCACCCCGACGTTAAAGGCATCGGCCCAGCAAAGGCCCGACTGATCGCCGATCACTTTGGATCAGGGTTCGACGCCGCCATCCGAACACGGCCAGAGGCGGTCGCGGCAGTTGCGAAGGTATCGATCGAGGTGATTGAGGCCCTTCAGTGCGTGTGGATCGCGAATAGCGACTTCAACGCTGCAATGACCTATCTCTCCCGGTTCGGACTGACGCACCACCAAGTCACCACACTCGTCGAACGATTCGGCAGCCAGGTGGTGCCCATCCTCGAACGCGATCCCTACGTTCTGGTGAGGGAGATCTCGGGCTTTGGCTTCAAACGAGTGGACAAGATCGCCAGGAAGATGGGGACACCGAAAGATCTGCCATCACGGATTCGCGCTGGAACTCAGTTTTGCATCCTGGAGGCACTCGACGACGGCGATTGCTGGGTCGAATACGAGGACCTTCTGGACCGCGCGAATACCCTGCTGGTGCTGGACGCCCTCGACAGCCGTGAGGTGATCGAGCGGCATCTCGAAACGCTGATCGCGGAGGAGCAACTAGTGTCGCAGCCGTTCGAGCGGTTGGTGGTCGCCGACCCGGAGATCCACCGCATGGAGCGGGAACTGGCGGAGATCCTGCGGACGGCGGCGGCTCTCAGCCCACATGTGCTCACCAACCTCGACGGGTTGCTCGACGCTGAAGGCGCGATGCTAAACCAGGAGCAGAGGGGAGCGGTGAAAAATGCTCTCACCTACTCGATCTCCCTGATGACCGGCGGCGCCGGCAGCGGCAAGACGTTCGCGGTATCCACAATCACGAGCATCGCTGAGCGCCTGGAGAAGAGCGTGGTGTTGGCTGCGCCTACCGGGAAGGCTGCCAAGCGCCTCGAGCAGGTCGTAGGCCACGAGGCGAGCACCATACACCGGCTTCTGGGGTTCAACGGCCAGACCTATTCCCGGCACGAGCTGAATCCCATCGAGGCGGACATCCTGGTTGTGGATGAAGTCTCCATGGTCGATGTGTCGTTGGCGTGGCGACTATTCCAGGCCGTGGACCGGAAGAGGACAGCCGTCGTCCTAGTTGGCGACCACAACCAGTTGCCGCCCGTGGGCCCGGGGAACCTCCTTCGGGATCTCGTGAAGTCGCGGGC
>Ga0335081_10001422_pt1 | contig 38174 bp, 37 predicted proteins | sample Lox_Sample_35_FD_206713 | JGI IMG/M metagenome (GOLD analysis project Ga0335081, IMG submission 206713) | Soil microbial communities from Loxahatchee National Wildlife Refuge, Florida, United States - Lox_Sample_3.5 | ecosystem: Environmental > Terrestrial > Soil > Wetlands | place: USA...
GGCGGGCCAGTTAAGGACAGGCATGTCAGAAATGAATATCTACCACTGTGCCATAGCCGATATCATCGATCTTATCGGATTGGGGGAGATAGGAGGACCAGTTCTTGGTCTGGGGGTTTGCCCAGAAAAAAAGCCATTTTGCATCCGCTGTGCGCATGTTGACACAACCGTGGCTCATGGGGGTTCCGAAGTTGTCATGCCAATATGTGCCGTGAAAGGCATACGCGTCACCCTGGAAAAACGAAGTCCACGGAACGCCGGGCAATTCGTAATCCTCCGGCCCCGAGGCGAGATTCCCGTTGCCCATGTGTTTCGATGGATATTTGTCCTCGATGTGGAACTCCCCTTGAGGGGTGGTCGTATGATTGCCGGTTGCAAGGCCTGAGGAGATGTTGGTCCGCAAAACAACCATCTCGTTTTCGTAGGCGGTCAAAGTTTGGGGAGGCGTCAGATTCACATCGATTCGCTTGTTTTCCGGAGGGACATTCGGTGATATGTAATTCAAGGTGTCAGGCAAAATAGGCCGCAAATGAGCGGCGGTAGCATAGGAATAATTTCCGGTCAGGTCATCGAAAATACGATACCAGGGCTGACTATCGGGTCCATCCACTATCTCTTCGATCCAATAGACGGATTCGTAATATAGTCGAAAGTTCAGCGATTGCCAGCCGAAAGCCTTGGAGAATCGCCACGGCTGTGTAAACGGAACGGTGACTTCAGCGAGCAGGCGCATGCCTTCGGGAATCGTGGTCATGGGCAGATTCAGCAGAGTCTTTACCGGCTGAAGCCGGGCGCGCCACATATACCCACCCCAGACGCGATACCAAATCGGATTCAACTTCAAATCCGGATCATCCGACGTGACTTCTTCATATACGTGAACAAGGTCATCCTTATACCACGTGCCAGTGATCGTCGATTTTTTTAGATCAAGAGACGGCGTGCTGTACACACTCACAGAGGTCGTGGCCACGCGCACGAGGTCGGCATCATCGAAATTGATAAACCCGGACGGGAAGATACTCGGTGCAAAACGGGTAAATGCCAGACTTCCCAAACTGAGTCCGCCCAGTTTGAGAACATCACGGCGGGAAAAAGATTTGGACATGGAAAAGATTGTACTCGAAAAATTATCAGATTAAAATTGGCTCTTGAAACATCTGGCCCTCCAGCGTTGGAGGGCCAGTTGCATTATTCACTTTTTTCCGCTTCAGGCTTGGACGGAAGCGGGGATCATTTCCTTCAACAGAATCTCAAGCGCCATCGTATGGGTGCAGCGCTGATGGGTGATGAAGAACTCGCAGTCGCATTGAAAAGCTCCGTCACTAAAAGTTACGCGATGGCTATTGTTGTCGCCGTGAAAGGTCAGGTCGAACTTGTTGAAGCGAAAACGATTGCGTTCCTCGGCATAGCGTTTGGCTTTTTCGATCTTTCCGATCATTCCTGAATCCATCTTTCAATCTCCTTTCGGATTGGAAATAAAAAACACGCGCAGGGACGCGTGTCTTCCAGATCAATGAACCAGCTGGTTGTCAGTGACAAATCGCATAGCGGGTTACTCTATGCGTCGAGTATAGCCAGATTCCAGGGACAAGTCAATTGCGATTCGAATTTTGTCATGGATTCGTATGGACATCGTAGGGCAGGCAATCAATCCGCCGTGGCTCCGGCCATCATTGGCTCATCCCCGTCGTAGCGCCAAATCCTCGGCCACTTTGCAATAATGAAACCCAGTCCAATGATGCAACCGATTCCGCCACTGATAATGGCAAACGGCGTACCAAATAATTGGGCCGCTGCGCCCGCCTCCAGCTCGCCGAGCTGCGGACCGCCCTGAAAGAAGATTTGATTCACGCTGGTCATTCGTCCGCGCATTTCATCCGGCGTTTGCAGCTGACGAATCGTGTTACGGATGATGGTGCTGACTCCGTCGGCCGCGCCAGTGACAGCCAAAGCGGTCCAGGCCACCGCAAAGGAAGCGGCCGCGCCGAAGACCACCGTTGCCAAGCCGAAGATGAACACCGCGCTCAAAAAGAGCGGTCCTTGTTTGCGCAATTGATGTACTTGTGAGATGATAACTGCCGCCGTCATGGCCCCCACCGACTGCGCCGCGGACAGCCAGCCGTAAGCCACCACATTGACATGCAAAACATCGTTGGCAACAAAAGGCATCAGCGTGTTGGCGGATGCGAAGAAGGTCGCAATGAAATCCAGGATCATGGATGAGAAAATGATCGGCTTGCTGATGATGAAACCGATGCCTTCTCGGATACTGCTCCAGCTGACCCCATTGATATGGGGCTGCATTTTCTGAGGGATATCGCCGATCAAGATCAATGCAACGATCACCGCCACGTAAGAAATGGCGTTGATGAGATACACCGAAGCTTGTCCGCTGGCGGCGATCACAAATCCGCTGACAGCAGGACCAATGACCGAGCCCGCGTCGGACGCAATTGAATTCAAACTGAACGCGTTCGCCAGATCTTCCGTGGGAACAAGATTCGGGATCAAGGCCGCGCGCGCTGGTCCGTCGAAGGCCACCACCACCGCCTGCAGGGCGGTCAGAAGATAAATATACCAAAGCGTGATGTACCCCCACAAGGTCAATAATCCCAGGATCAACGCCAGAACCGCCGCGCTGGATTGGGTGATGAAAATGATCGTCCGGCGATTGTACGAATCGGCGACCGCGCCGCTGATCAGGGAGAAGAAGATCACCGGCAGAATCCGCACCAGGCCAACGCCGCTGATCGCGATCGGCTGATCCGTCAATATGCGGATATGCCAGAAGATGGCCCAAATCTGCATCTGAGTCCCGGCCACCGAGATCAATTGACCGAGCCAAAGATAAAAGAAGCGACGATGTTTCAATGAGGGAGGAATATGCATTTGTCAAGAAACGCTAAAGTCAAGATTTAGGATTACGTGCCCCAATCGCGCAGGTATAAGAAGTCGTAACCAATCGTGCGATTGCTTAGCTTAGCAATCGGCGGCATCAATCTCTTGAACTGACTCCGGCGAACTTTTTCAACAACCTGACTCACAAATTCCCTTTTGAAGCCGGCGGCAATACAATCCTCAGCACCGTATCGCCTGTCCACCAAGAGATAAAGCAGCTGATCGACATCGTCATAGGTAAAGCCCAGTTCGTCTTCATCGGTCTGCCCCTGCCATAAATCCGCAGACGGTGCTTTATCAATCACCGATTGCGGGATGTCCATGGCGCGCGCAAGTTGCCGCACCTGCGTCTTATATAAATCGCCAATTGGATTGAGCGCGGAAGCCATATCACCCCACAGGGTGGTATATCCGAGGAGAATCTCGGTTTTATTGCTGGTTCCAATCACCAATCCCTTATAGGACTCAGACCGATCATACAGGACCATCATCCGCACCCGCGCCATGAGATTGCCCTTGCGTACATTCGATATCTGCGGATCGAGCTGGATCATCGGCTCGATCATTGGCGTGATCTCAATCGTTTCCATCGCGACTTTCAAGCGGGTCGCAGTCCTCTCAGCGTCTTCCAACGAATCGACCGACGATGTTTTGTATGGCAACCGCACCGCCAGAACATGATCCGGCCCCAAGGCTTCCGCGGCCAGCGCACAGGAGAGCGCCGAATCGATTCCGCCCGAAAGACCAACGACCGCCCGCGAGAAGCCGACGCGCGTCACCTCGCTTTTGATGAAGCCGGTCAGAATCTTGCGGGCAAGATCGGTGTGGATGCTGATATCCGTCTTCATTTCGACAAAATGCGGTTCAATTCTCGCTGAACAAGGTCTGCGCGCTCATCGCGCATCAATGGCAGACGCGCGCGCGTGCTTCGGATTCGATTCAAATCGAGGGTTGCCACGGTCAACGCCTCTTCGAAATACGGGCCGTGAGCCAGCTTTTCACCGCGCGGATCGAAGACGGTGGCTGCGCCCCAGAAGTTCAAGCCATCTTCGTATCCGACGCGGTTACTATGCGCCACAAAACTTGTAAACAGATTGGCATAGGATTGATTGACATTCTCGACCCACCAGGCCGATTCGAGTTTGTCATGCGCATTCAGGCCGCGCCCTGGAGATGCGGAACAGAACAACAAAATATCCGCCCCATCCAGCCACAAGAGATACGGCGGCGAGGCGTGCCAGAAATCCTCACAGATCAACATGCCCATTCGCCCAAAACGGCTATCGAAGGCGCGGATCGACTCCCCGCGCGCAAAGAAACGGCCCTCATCAAACAGGCCATAGGTGGGAAGGTAGATCTTATGATGAACGTGGAGCACCCGTCCGGCGGAGAGATAGGCAGAGGCAATGTAGAAGCGATGACGAGTATCTTCGTCCACAAAGCCAACCACAAGATCCAAATTTCGACTCGCTTCGAGGAGCGGCTTGAAGATTGGATCATCATCCAGCGGTTTGTGGGCCAGCGTCGAGGCTAAGTCCTGCAAAACGTATCCGGTCAGGGAAAGTTCAGGAAAAACAATTAAGTCCGCTTTCTGGGCCCTGGCTTGCTGGATGTAGTCCAGATGCTTCTCGAGGTTGGCTTGAACGTTTCCCAGTTTGGTTGCGATTTGAGCAAGAGCCAGGTTAAGTTGCATCCCATGAATCTTACCATTAATATCAAGCCCTAAAGGTTCTAACCCTCTCAACCATCACCGCCTAGACATTCTTCAGGCTCAGCACACCATTGAGTTTACTGCGCCGCGCAAAACTCCAAAAAAAAATATCTTCGGTGATGATAAAGCGCTCGGCCCCGCGCGCCTTTGGCGATCCGTATCGTCTGCTGAGGCGCGATCACAAAGAATTTTTTCGCCTGCTCCTGCTCAGTGACTACCCCGTGACGAACGATGCGGATCCGATCTCGCCCTCCGCCGCGCCGGCCTCGCCGAATCTCCGCCTACACGCCCGAACGCACTCCGCCGAAGAACCACCAGCACGCCCGCATCACCGTCAGTTCACGCTCCAACGCTTCCTCCAATACGATATGCTGTTCGATGCTCGAAAACGCCAACGAGATACCCCATTAGTCGGTTGAGGCGCTACCCGAATAATCCTCGAGCACTTCAACCACAAGGTGGTTGGAAATGCAGCCTCCATCCCGGTTGCATAACGCGAAACCTAGGCGAGTAGGCGCTCGACGGCAACCTGCTCGCTTGCTGCTGCTCGCTCAAGACCGTGCCGATCCCATGCCACCATCTTGCCCTTGGGTCCGATTTCTACCGTCGTCACCCGAAGGTTTTTGGTCAAAGTACTTCCTGACATCGCACGCCTGGGAGGGGCATGCTGCTTGCATTTTTTCCCACAGGCCCATCAAGGTCAGAATAGGATTTAAGACGCTGTGCCATGCATCAGCCGATACCCCTCAGCACAAAAACGCGTGCCAGTATGTATTGTGCTACTGGCTGGGTTGCCAGCCGCTCAGCGGTGTTAGCTGTATCTGCCTTGAGAGATCATAGGCAGTGGCGAGGTCGCTGTCATTGTATACAAGAACGCGCCCGATGACGAGCACCGAATTGTTCGGCGAGGATATTTGCTTCATGCCGCTTGGCACCCGGCCCTTCCATCCTCGCCCCGTGACGAGAAAGTCGCCCGCCCGTGTCCCCGTGGTGCGTTTGCCAACGTAGGCAAAATTGGCGTTTTTCGACGGATCGGTGAACTGCACGCTGTAGTAGCGATCATTCACGTCGGGTACGTGCAAGGCCAGCGGCCCCCTACTAAGGTCCAACCAGCCGACCGTAAGGAGCGTGTCGTGGTTCACGCCAGTCGTCATCAATTTTGAAGCAGAGGCGGGCGCGTGGAGGGGGTCTGCAAAAAGCGCTTGCGGCTCCGTGTAGAGCGTATTGATCGGGATCGGGCCGTCGCCCCCTCCCTTAGCAAGGATCGCTCTCTTGTACACAGACAGAAGCAGGCGCGGCCAAAAGTAGGTGAAAAGGAACCATGTCGCGACACAGACCCCACCGAATATAAGCAAATGCTGGTATTCCATATATTTCATTTCACTTCGACAACTGGCGGCACCGCATATTGCCCACGAAGAATGGCCTCGCCGGGTATGTACACGCGCAGCCAGAGTATGAAGTTGCCCGAAGGCGCGGGCAACCAGTTCGACTCATGCCCCGCCGGAGCAGCGTGCTGAATGTAAATATCGAAGGAACTGTCGGCGTTCGGCACGAGGCCGGAGCGGTCGCTCACGCTGTAGCGGTTGATCGGATTCGCCACAAAGTGATTTCTCGCATCCCCCATCGTCAGCGACCAGAATGCATAGTTCTGCGGAAGTCCTGCTGCCGGAAAGTGCATGATGTAGTTGTGGACTCCCGAGAGCGTACGGCCCGCGTCGCTCACGTTCGTCCACCAATACATCGCCTCTTGCGGCAGGTTCACCGGGCCGGGAAACAACTGGGCGTGTGCGGCGCGCAGGAGCATTCCGTTTCTGGGCTCGCCCAATCCGAACATGGTGATCCAGCCATTGACCTTGGCGGCCTTGACCCTTGCATAAATCTGGGCTGTGACAAACGCCAGCCCGTAGCCGATGAGGATGCCTTGTACTACGTCACTCCGCACAGTTCTGGCGTGGGCAAAGAAGCAGAAATAGATGATGAACGAGACACAGATCAGGCCGACGAGCGTCGCCAGATAAGTGGATGTTCTGCTCATAATGTTATTTTATCATTTTGAGTTCGGCGGCATGATTTGAATCTTTTGGCAAGCATGGGACAAGGACCTTACTAAAATTGTGCCAGCATGGAGCCCCTTCCCCGTGCTGCCGACGGTCGTAACGCACAGTATGCAGATTCTTGCGCGAATCGTTCTAATTGCCGAATGGAAGTTTCTAATGGCGGAGAGGGTGGGATTCGAACCCACGGCGGTCACAAGGGCCGCAACGGTTTTCGAGACCGTCCCATTCAACCACTCTGGCACCTCTCCATGAGCGCGGCAGGATTATATCTCAGATTTCCGCGCTCGAATGCAGTTGTGGATAATAGATTTCCCGCAAGCCCTGCGCTTCTAATTTCTCGGTTAAGGCGGTTGCAGGTTTCTGTTCGCCATGCACCAGAAAAACCTTCTTTACCTGTGATTTGACAGCCAGGGCATATTTGACGAGCAAATCCTGACCCGCGTGACCCGATAACCCGCCAATCGTTTCGACGCGCGCCTTAACCTGATACGGCTCGCCAAAAATCCGGACATGTTTTTCGCGATCTGCAAGGCGGCGGCCCAACGTATCGGGCGCGGTCCAGCCCACGATCAGGATCGTATTTTTGGGGTCGCTAATATTATTGCGCAAGTGATGCAAGACTCGTCCGGCCTCCGCCATGCCTGAAGCGGAGATAATGATCATTGGATCTTTGCGTTCGTTCAACGCCTTCGATTCATCCACCGAGTGAATGTACGTCAATTGCTTGAAGTCCAACGCCGGATGCTTTTCCTTTTGGATAAATTCGCGCGTTTCCGCATCAAGACATTCAGGATGCGCGCGAAAGATGTCAGAGGCGTGAACCGCGAGCGGACTATCGACATAGACCGGCACGGGCCTCACTCCATCGCTCATCATTTCGTTCAAGTAAAAAACCAATTCCTGAGTGCGCCCGACTGCAAAGGCAGGGATTATGATCTTTCCGCCGCGGCTGATCGTCTCCGACACCACATTGCGAAATTCTTCAAAGGCCAGGCGCGGATCGTCATGAGACTTATCGCCATACGTTGATTCCATCAGAAGATAATCCGCCGCCTCGGGCAAAACTGGATCGCGCAAAAGCGGCAGATCCATGCGACCGATGTCGCCGGAGAACCAAAAGCGGAACTTCCTTCCGTTTTCCTCGATATCCAAGGAAACGCCGGCCGAGCCAAGGATATGCCCTGCGTCCCAGAAGCGAACCGTCACGCCTGGCACGGGCTCGAACGGTTGATCGTAATCCATCGCCTTGAAGTGCTCAGCCACCTGAGCGGCATCAGCCATGGTGTAAAGCGGCTCAACAGGTTTGCCGCCGTGACGGGATTCTTTTTTGTTGACGAATTCTGCATCGGCTTCCTGGATATGACCGGAGTCACGCAACATCACATCGGCCAAGTCCGCTGTGGCATGCGTGGCATAAACCGGACCGGTATAACCGTTCTTAATCAAATGCGGCAGGTTGCCGCTGTGATCGATATGGGCGTGCGAAAGAATCACCGCGTCGACCTTGCGCGGGTCGTACGAGAAGTTCTGGTTGCGAAAATAAGTCTCTTCGCGGCGGCCCTGATATAACCCGCATTCGAGCAGAAGCGTCGTGCCGTTGATTTCCCATAAATGCTGGGAACCTGTCACCGTTTGAGCCGCCCCATGAAAACTGATTCGCATTCTAGCCTCCAAGCACCTTTGCAATCTGCACACCGAAATGTTCCAGCCTCCACGGCGAACACTTCATCACATGTTCGAGTTCCTCGGGACCGCCCTCCACCAACGCCAGCAACAGCGACCTCGGCAAGACGACGTCAGACTCCACATCCATCTCTGCCGCGACTTTCTTTCGCCAGTTCTTCAATTTATCCAAACGCTTGACATAGGCACTGCTCGGACGCTCGGGCGGCTGTCGTTTCACGAGTGCCATCTTTGTTCCGCGCGCAATCGCCTCGAGAATTTGCGAACCCCAATTTTGAATCTGCTTCGAGGTGAGTTCCACTTCCAGTTCGCTGATCGAGCTTGGCCTTGTCTTGGCCATCTCAACCAGACGGTCATCGTCGAGCACTTTGAACGGAGGACGATCAAGGCGCGCGGCGGTTTGCTCACGAAAGGCAAGGAGTTCATTCAGCACGGTCAGGTCGCGCAAGCTCAGGTCGCGGCGGTTGCTAAAGCGGGACCAATAAGGCGATTCCGGCTTGGCTTTAACGCCATTCGCGTGGCAGGCCATCCAGAAATCCTCCTGAGCCAGGGGCCAGAGTCCTTTTTCTTCAAGCTCGGCCTTCAGCAAGTCGCGCAGCGGTAGGAGAAAATGGGTATCGAGGCGGGCATACAGCATCAAGTCACGCGAGAGCGGACGCGCTCCCCAGTCCGCTTTCTGGAATCTCTTATTCACCTTGACGTTGAATTTCTCCTCCACCAAGCGGTCAAGGCCGGCCTGCTTGCGGCCGAGAATGCGACTGGCTTGCATCGTGTCGAAAAGGTTTGCAAAATCGAATCCATAGTCCCGCCGCAGGCAGATCAAATCATATTCAGCGGCATGGAACACCTTTTCGATCTTGGGATCGGCAAAGATGGGTCCGAGAAGATTCAAATCGTCCAACGCGAGCGGGTCAACCAGATAATCCATTTCGGCCGTAGAAAATTGTATAAGACATACCCGCTCCAGGTACGCATGTAAACTGTTCGATTCGGTGTCCACCGCGATGCGCACCTGGCGGCTCAATTCACCAACAAGTCGGCGGAGCTCGATCGACGATTGGACTAATTCAGGAGATGCAAGCGGATCAAAAACCATAGGCGTGATTATATCTCGCGTGTCTTTTCCATTACGATGGCGGCTTCCCCATCGTTGTAGTAAGACTGCCACCGATCCACGCGGGCATAGCCCTCCTGCTCGTAGAGCTTGATAGCCCCGTCATTGGAGGCCCGCACCGACAGGCGCACACGCGGAGTTTTGAGTTGCGCCTCGCAAGCGCGTAACAGCTCGCGCCCGATACCGCGGCGGCGAAATTCAGGGGCAACGCCAATCGTCGCGATCCATGAGAATCCTTCCGACGGGCGCGGATCTCCTGCAACAAATCCAATCATTTTTCCGTTCTCATCGACTGCCTTCAACCGGATCACATCTGGAAACGTCAATACCGCAATAAGGTCAAGAAAAGGCCAGGCATCCTTTTCAAAGCATGCATGCTCAAGACTGTGCAGTGCGCTGATGTCGAGGAGTGTGGCGGTCGAGATTTCCATGGAATAAAAAGCCTCGCGCAAGTCGCGAGGCTTTGATTGTATCACCTGACCGTCAATCGTTAGCTGTCCTTGTTCTTGATGAAGTTCTCGATCATGCTGGTGAACTCCATCGGGAAGATATATTTCGTGGACGCACCCTGACCCATGGATTTCAACGCCTCAAAATACTGCAGCGTCATCGTCTTCTGGTCGATGAGTTTGGCAGAGGCGAAAATCTTATCGAGAGCGACTGCAAAGCCTTCGGCGCGCAAGGCCTGAGCCTGTTTATCACCTTCGGCCTGCAGGACCGTGGCTTGCTTCTGGCCCTCGGCCTTCAAGATGGCCGCCTGCTTCTCACCTTCGGCCACATTGATGGCCGCTTCGCGCGTGCCACTGGATTCCGTCACCACCGCACGGCGGATACGTTCTGCGGTCATCTGGCGGTTCATGGCATCCTGAACATCCTTGGGCGGGATGATCTCGCGAATCTCAACGTTGGTCACCTTGACGCCCCACCGCTCCGTCACTTCATCGAGTTTGGTCCTCAAGGTGGTATTGATATTCTCGCGTTGCGAGAGTACATCATCCAGGGCAATGCCGCCGATCACCGAACGCAAAGTGGTGGTGGCCATGCCCGCCGCCGAGAGTTCAAAATTGCCTACAGCCACCACGCTCGCCGTTGGTTCGATGACTTTGAAGTACCAGAGGAAATCAATCGAAATGGGAGCGTTATCTTTCGTGATGGACACCTGATGCGGCACCTCGCGCACCTGTTCACGCAAATCCACCTTGACCGGCCGGTCAACGATCGGGATGAGCAACACCAGGCCAGGGCCTCGCGGCTGGCTCAACACGCGCCCGAGGCGGAAAACCACCAGGCGCTGATACTCCGGCACGATGCGAATGGCATTAACCAGGATGATGATGGCGATCACCACCACCGCGACAACTATGCACAAAACAGCTGTTCCAGTTGCATCCATATTTTTCTCCTTCTTTTAACTACTTTGTCAGCTATGATGAGTCTACGAGGATTATACGACAAAGATGTAAAGCGTTGCAGTGTATAATGATGGAGAATTTTCCCGCCTGCCATTCGTGACAGAGGGACACAGGAGGCATCATTGAACTTCAAAAAAATATGTATCCTAGGGCTTGGCTATATCGGCTTGCCGACCGCATCCACTTTCGCGGCGCACGGCGTCCAGGTTCTCGGCGTGGATGTGAACGAACGCATCATCGAAACCTTACGGCGCGGTGAAATCCATATTCACGAGCCGGGTCTGCGCGATACGGTCAGAGCCGCGTTGACATCGGGCCATTTCACTGTTTCGAATCAACCTGACGGGGCTGATGCTTTTGTGATCGCGGTGCCCACCCCATTCCATCAAAACAAGTTCGGGAAATTCAACGGCCAGGAATTCAAGCTGGCAGATATGCGCGCAGTGACGACCGCCGCCGAAGCGATTGTCCCATTTTTGCGAAAAGGCAACCTCGTGATTCTTGAGTCGACATCGCCGCCGCGCACCACGATTGACCTCGTCGCTCCAATCCTCGCTCGTTCGGGACTTCAACCGGGCCGTGATTTCCACTTGGCGTATTCCCCCGAACGCGTTTTGCCCGGACAGATCCTGCGCGAACTCATCGAGAACGCGCGCGTCATCGGCGGCATCACTCCCCAGTCTGCGAAAGCCGGCGCCGATCTATATTCCATCTTTGTCAAAGGCGAAATCATCCAGACCGATGCAACCACCGCAGAAATGGTCAAGCTGATGGAAAATACGTATCGCGATGTGAACATCGCCATCGCCAACGAATTTGCGCGCCTCGCCGACAGATTCGGTGTGGACGTGTGGGAGGCGATCGGGCTCGCCAATCGTCATCCGCGCGTCAAGATCTTGAATCCCGGCCCCGGTGTCGGAGGACATTGCATCAGCGTTGACCCGTGGTTTTTCGTCGAGTCCGCGCCCGAATCGACACCGTTGATCTATGCCTCGCGCAAAGTGAACGATGCGCAGCCGCAGTATGTAGTCGGCCTGGTCCAACGGGCGCTCGGCCCGCTAAAAGGCAGAAGAATTGCCGTGTTGGGACTGGCCTACAAGCCCGATGTGGACGATCTGCGCGAAAGTCCGGCGGTGGAGGTCGTGCATCTTCTTCAAAAAGAGGGTGCGCAGGTCAAGGCTTGGGAGCCGTTCAAGCCGGATGCAGCCATAGAGGGCGTCAACATGGCATCCAGCCTCGAGGCCGCACTGACAGATTCAGATGCGATTTTATTGCTCGTTCGTCACACGGAGTTCACCAGCTTGAAGCCCCAAGAGATCCTACCGAAAACAAAAGCCCGCTCAATCATTGATACAGTCAACGGCTGGAATGTTGGTGAATGGCAAAGTGCGGGGTTTTCGGTTTCGAGATTGGGTGTCGGAAAGTAAGTTCTGCAAATCATGAAAGTCCTCTCCGTCTTTGGTACGCGGCCTGAAGCCGTAAAGATGGCGCCGGTCGTCCGTGAACTGGCTCAAGCGTCAAATATCGAATCCCGGGTTTGTGTCACTGCCCAGCATCGGCAAATGCTCGACCAGGTGCTGGGGCTCTTCGACATCCATCCGGCCTACGATCTCGATCTGATGCGCGACGATCAATCATTGAGCGACCTCAGCGCCTCGATCTTCACGCATCTCGACCCCATCCTTACCGATTTCGATCCGGAGTGGGTCCTGGTGCAAGGCGATACCACAACCGTGGCAATTACCTCCCTGCTCGCGTATTATCGCCGCATCCGCCTTGGACATGTGGAAGCCGGGCTTCGCACGCACGACAAGTGGCAGCCCTTTCCCGAAGAGGTCAATCGCCGCGTAGCGGGTGTCATTGCCGATCTGCATTTCGCGCCAACCGAATGGGCCAGACAGAATCTGCTTCAAGAAGGCATACCAGAAAAAGCCATTGTAGTGACCGGCAACCCCGTGATTGATGCGTTGCAATTTGTGGCGAAACAGGCAGAGCCGGAGGAAATTACGAAGCTGATTCAGAGATTGGGTATCGGGGATCAGGATTCAGGTAAGAAGCTGATTTTGGTAACAGCCCATCGCAGGGAAAACTTTGGCCAGCCCTTGGAAGATATTTGCCATGCATTGGAAACGCTCGCCTCACGCGGCGATGTGGAAATTATCTACCCGGTCCATCTCAACCCAAATGTGCAGGAACCCGTGCACCGCATCTTGAAAAATGTGAACCACATTACGCTTCTTCCGCCGCTGGATTATCTCCCACTGGTTGGATTGATGAAGCATTCGACGATCATCCTCACCGATTCGGGCGGAATTCAGGAAGAGGCGCCGGCTTTCGGCATCCCGGTTCTGGTGCTGCGTGCCGTGACGGAGCGGCCGGAGGGGGTCCAGGCTGGTACGCTGAGGCTCGTTGGAACGGAGGCCCAGCGCATCGTCAAGGAAGCGGAGCGGCTTCTGGAGGATGAGACTGCCTACCGCGCCATGGCAAGAGCCGCAAATCCATTCGGAGATGGACATGCCGCGCACCATATCGTCAGAGCCTTGCTAAACTACAAAGTCTAGCCAGGGCTTTGCAATGCCCTCCGAGCCTGTTTATGGGTATAATGAGGTTGATGGTCTTATTGCGACGCGCAGCGACACTGGCGTTTGTCTCTTGCCTCCTGGCAGCCCTCTGGTTCTCTGCAAAAGCACAGGACCAGAATAATCAGTATTTTCCAGAAACCGGCCACAACGTACAAGGGGATTTCCTGCGGTTCTATAGCTCCATCCCCGACCCGACGACCATTTACGGCTATCCGATCACGGAGGAATTCACCCGAAAAGACGGCTTGCAGGTTCAATATTTTCAACGCGCCCGCTTCGAATATCATCCGGAGTTGCCCGCAGGTCAGCGGGTGACGCTTACTGATCTCGGCACACAGATGTACACGCCATCCACGCAATTGAATGTTTTCAATCCGTTTGCATGTCATCTTTATAGCCAAACGAATTTTGCCGTATGCTTCGCGTTCCTGGATTTCTATAACAAATACGGCGGAACAACTCAATTCGGTTACCCGATCTCCCCGTTTGAATATCACGATGGCCTCATCGTCCAATATTTTCAGAGAGCCCGCCTGGAATGGCAGCCCTCCAACCCGGAAGGCGAGCGCGTGGTTCTGACAAATCTTGGAAGTTTATACTTTGAGAAACTCAGCGAAGATCCGGCCCTGAAGGATCCTGATCAGCCCTTGAACGCCAGCATCCAGCCGGCAGTAACCTCGCTCCAACTGCGTGCCTTCGTATGGAAGGCAGTCACCGTAAAAACTGACCGGCAAACAATATTCATCATCGTCAATGATCAAAGCGGGCGGCCCCTCAATAATTCAGCTTGCAGGGTCACCGTTCACTGGCAACACGAATCAGCACAGGTAATCGGCGTGGCTACAAACAGCAGCGGTATTGCAATCATTCCATTTTCATTTGCAAATGAACCCTCGGGAAATTTAATACCCGTTGATATCAACTGTGCATATGAAAACTTGAATGGCAGCACGACCACCTCCTTCAGGGTTTGGTATTAGTCACTCCTGCCATAAATCCTTCAAATCAAATACGGGGCCATCTTTGCAGGCCAGCAATCGACCGCGCTGACCTTCGATGGCGCAGACGCTGCATTCGGCGAGCGCGCCGCAAGGCATGGGAGTACGGATTAAGATCTGGGCCCCATTCCTGGTGATGAGCGGATTGCACTTCCGGATTATTTTCCATAACCCGGGCAGCGCGTCGCGTGCCACATCCATGGCGATCCAGTCCGCCCACTGGCAAACGTCCGCCAGCACATTCAACGGCTGGACTTCAACCTGAAGAGGGAGATCGTCCGGCGGCGTGCCGCAAACCAGCGTGATGGCAGCCTCCTGATTCACAGCGCCATCCAGCAAAGCGGTTAAACGCGACGGGCATTCATCAAAAGCAATCAATGCAACGCGTCGCGCATCCTTCGGCAAAAGAAACCCCTTTCCAAGTGGACCGCGCAGATTAAGATGCGCGCCGACAGTCCAGGAGGTTGGCATGGGCGGCGCGGCCAGAAAGCCTTCGGCAAAACTCCTGGCCGAAAAAACGGGAGCCGCTAGCGGTGAGTCCGATTCGTCCCCATAAGCGAGCAGGTATTGTCCGGGAGACGGAATCAAAAGGGGCTCGCATTGAATCCGCCCGCTGGGTTTTCCGTCGAGCAAAACGAGTTCCGTGATGATTCCGCTGGCTGGCATGGCATCATCCTAACATGGCTTTGAAGGCGCGGCAAGCGGTTATAATATTTTGCATGAACCCCATCAAACCAAGCGGACGCGAGATTCGACTCACGAGTCTTTCAGCCTGTGCGGGTTGAGCTTCGAAGCTCAACGCGGAAACGCTGGCGCAGGTTCTGCGTCCCGTGCAGGATATATTCAAGCCGTCTGATTATCCTGAGCTGATAATCGGACTTGAAGGCCCAGACGACGCGGCGGTCTGGCGTCTGGATGATTCGCGCGCCCTCGTCATGACGACGGATTTCTTCACGCCAGTTGTCGATGAAGCTTATGATTATGGCGCGATCGCGGCGGCGAACAGCTTATCGGATATTTATGCGATGGGCGGAACTCCGTTTCTCGCGTTGAATGTGGCCGCGCTCCCACCGGACTTGCCAACCGCAATTTCGATGGACATATTGCGCGGCGGTGCGGAGAAAGCCCGCGAAGCAGGAGTGGTTATTGCTGGTGGACATACGGTCCAGGATAAAGAACCGAAGTACGGCCTGGTTGCCATCGGATTCGTTGATCCACAAAGAATGCTGAGCAAGGGTGGACTCAAGATCGGTGATGCCTTAGTGCTGACCAAGCCGCTTGGGTTCGGGGTCACCACGACAGCGTTAAAACGCGAACAAGCGGCTGATCAGGATGTCAAAGAAGTTGTGTCGTGGATGACGCGCTTGAATAAAACCGCCGGTCAATTGGCCCTGGAATTCGGATTGCGCGGCGGCACCGATGTCACCGGATTCAGCCTGCTCGGTCATGGCTGGGAAATGGCCAACGCTGCCAAGGTGGGGCTGGAAATCGAATTCAAGAGGGTCCCATTTGTCAGCTGCGCCCGCAAATATGCGGAAAAGGGAGCATTCGCCGGCGGTTTATTCGATAATCAATCGTACTTTTCAAAGCATGTGCAATTCGATGAAGCGCTGGATGAGAAGTCCCAGATGCTTCTGTACGATCCACAAACCAGCGGCGGATTATTGCTCGGTGTTCCGCAAGACAAAGTAGAGGCCTTCCTGAAACGCGCCAAGGAACTCGATCAGTCCGCCTGGCTCATCGGAAAAGTCAAAGAAGGCCGCGAGATACAGGTAAAATAGTTAGAAAGATTTATGTCAAATCTTGCCGTCGAAATTCTTGTTCTCCTGCTTCTTCTCTTGCTCAATAGTCTTTTCGTGGTTTCCGAAATGGCAGTTGTCTCGGCGCGCAAGGCGCGGCTTCAACAGCAGGCGAATGAAGGAAACAAGCGCGCCGCCACTGCTCTCAGTCTGGCGCAAAATCCAAACACGTTTCTTTCGACAGTCCAGATTGGAATAACACTGATCGGCATCTTGTTGGGAGCGATCAGCGGGCCGACGTTTTCCGCGCCGCTGGCAAGCCTATTCAAACAATGGCCGCTGCTGGGTCCTTACGCCGATTCGCTGGCGCTGGGCATCGTAGTCGTATTCATCACGGCCTTGTCATTGGTATTGGGTGAATTGGTTCCGAAACGCGTGGCACTACAGAACCCAGAAAGGATCGCGGCCTCCATTTCCGGCTCGATGATCTTGCTCTCCAAGTTGTTTTCGCCGCTGGTCTGGTTGTTCGAACGCCTCACCAATTTTTTCCTGCAAGTGTTGGGTACCAAGCCTACCAAGGAACCGCCTGTCACCGAAGAAGAAATCCAATTGTTGATCGACCAGGGCACAGAGGCGGGGGTATTCGAAGAGGCCGAGCAGGATATGGTGGAAGGTGTATTCAGCTTGAGCGATTCGCGCGTCTACTCGCTGATGACGCCGCGCACGGATGTAGTCTGGCTTGATATCGCGGATTCGTCCGAGGAAATCCGGCGCAAAATTGCGGAAAGCCCATTCTCGCGCTTCCCCGTTTGCCAGGACAGTCTCGATACGGTGTTGGGTTTCATCAAAGCACGCGACCTGCTTGCTCCTCCAAATCTGTCGAGCGACCAATTCAAGCTCAAGGAAAAACTGCGAGCAGCCATCTATGTACCCGAAACCATGCTGGCGTCACGTGCGCTGGAAGTGTTCAAGGGCAAGAACGCTGAGTTCATGTTCGTCGTGGACGAATTCGGAAGCCTGCAGGGTCTCCTGACCCTCAACGACATCATCGAGGAAATTGTCGGCGACATCGAAGTTGAGCCGCAAGCCACGCAGCGTCAGGACGGCTCATGGCTGTTGGACGGCATGTTGGAAGTGGATAATTTCAAGGAGATTTTCAAAGTAAACGCTTTGCCTCACGAGGATGAATACGAAACGTTGAGCGGATTCGTGATGATGTCGTTGGGGCGTGTGCCGCAGGCGGCGGATCATTTCGAATGGAATGGCTTACGCTTTGAAGTGATGGACATGGACGGCCGGCGCGTGGACAAAGTGCTGGTCACGACCCTGCCTGCGCGAACCAGCACTCAGACAGCCCCAGCACAAAAAGTGAAATGATCGAGCCGATCTTGATCTCGCGTCGCTCACCTGTGTACGGACGCGGCGGAATGGTAGCGGCGTCACAGCCAATGGCTGTCGCAGCGGGGATCGAGATTCTTTCCAAAGGCGGCAATGCCGCAGACGCGGCGGTCGCAGTTGCCGCAGCTCTTAATGTGACGGAACCAACATCCACAGGAATCGGCGGTGACATGTTTGCATTGTTCTTCGATGCGAAGACCATGCAAGTCAGCGCGCTCAATGGATCGGGGCGGGCGCCGATGCTGCTCACGCTGGAAAGGTTGAAAAAAGAAGGACTCGCGGAACTTCCTCCCTATCATCCATATACCATTACCGTACCCGGCGCGTGCGCGGGATGGTTTGATTTGATCGAAAAACATGGAACCCGATCCATGCAGGAAGTTCTGGTGCCGGCGATTCGGCTCGCCGAAGAGGGCTTTCCGGTTGCACCGCTCACCTCCTATTTCTGGCAGCGCGGCGCGGAACGGCAGCTCAGGTCGGCGCGCAACGGAATGGAATTGACCATTGCTGGACGCGGTCCGCAGGCAGGTGAGGTTTTCAAGAATCCGGGGCTGGCGCGCACCTTCAAAAGGGTCGCGGAGGGAGGCAAACAAGCCTTTTATCAGGGCGAGATTGCAGAAGCGATTGCGAAAGTAGTTCAAGAATCCGGTGGTTGCATCAGCACCCATGATCTTGCGGCACATACGTCCACCTGGGAAGAGCCAATCAGCATCACCTATCGTGGTTATCGCGTTTATGAGTGTCCGCCTAACGGACAAGGCGTTACGGCATTGATCGCGCTGAACCTACTGGAGGGCTTTGACCTCGCAAGTTTGGGTCCGATTTCGGCGGATCGATTGCACCTCGAAATCGAAGCCATGCGATTAGCCTTCGCAGATGCGCGCTGGTATGTATCCGATCCAAAATACTCGAACATGCCGATGGATCAATTGATTTCAAAAGAATACGCCGTGGAACGCCGCAAGCTGATGGACGCGCGTCGCGCGACGCTCGACCAAAAACGCGGCACACCGGTAACCACATCCGATACGGTTTATTTCAGCGTGGCGGATCAATTCGGCAACGCTTGTTCGTTCATCAACAGCAACTATATGGGATTCGGAACGGGCATCGTGCCCAAAGGCTGGGGGTTCACGCTCCAAAACCGCGGCCACAACTTCGACCTCGATCCGGATCATCCCAACGCACTGAAGCCGGGCAAAAGGCCGTATCACACCATCATTCCGGCCATGGCAACTCGCGAACCGGATGGGTCGTTGTTCGCATCGTTTGGCGTGATGGGCGGATTCATGCAGCCGCAGGGACATGTGCAGGTCTTCTCGGCCCTGGTGGATAGCGGCCTCGACCCGCAGGCTGCCCTGGACCTGCCGCGCTTCTGCATCGAAGACGGGACGGCAGGCGGCTCGGTCGCGATCGAGGAAGGGATTACGGGTGCCACCATGGCCGATCTCATCGAACGCGGGCATCGGGTCCAAAGGGTATCCGGCTGGGAACGCGCCTTATTCGGTCGCGGACAAATCATCCTGCGCACACCGGAAAGCGGTGTCCTGGTCGGCGGAAGCGACCCGCGTGCCGATGGCTATGCGGCAAGTCTGATTTAGTTATCGTGATAGGCAAGGAGGTAAAGATTATGTCGGCTTATGTGATCGTGGACATTGAAGTGATCGACCCGGAAGGCTACAAACAATACGTCAAGCTTGCGCCGGCAGCAGTGACCTTGTATGGAGGCCGTTATCTGGCGCGGGGCGGACTGAATGAAACACTGGAAGGCGATTGGCATGCCAAGCGGCTGGTCATTTTGGTGTTCGAGAATGCGGATCGGGCCAGGGCCTGGTTGAATTCGCCCGAGTATGCACCTGCGCGCAAACTGCGCCATCAATACGCAAGAAGCAACATGGTGCTCGTCGAAGGGACATAGCCTGGAACTAGGTGGACAGTCGTAAAAAACGCCTCCTCGCTCGCATGGTATAATGTCCGCCCGTATGAGCCCAGAGTCTTCACCTCAGAAAACACAAGTCTGCCCCACCTGCGGCACGCGCCTTTCTGAGAGCGCGACGCGCTGTCCAGTTTGCGGCACAGACCTGAGCGGCAAAGCCAGATCTAGTACACCCAAAAGGTCCGTACCGTCCATCGAGGCTGCGCGTATGCCGGAGGTCACACTCAGCCTGCCCATCGCGCTCGGCATGTTGGTATTGTTCCTGGCGGTTGGGGCAGTCGTCGTATACGTGGGATTGAATGCCACGAAACGGATTGTGAATCCCACGCCCGTCCCGACCGAGACGGAGACACCAACCGATTCGCCAACACCGACCGACACATCCCTGCCAACGGCGCAGCCCACTTCAACGGTCCAGCCGCCATTTACATATACGGTCGCCGGGAGCGACACATGCAGCGGAATCGCGTATCAATTTGGAGTATCCGTCAACAGCATCATCATTCTGAATAACCTTGCGGCTACCTGCCCGCTTTCCGTGGGACAAAAACTCAAGATTCCGTATCCAACCGCGACCCAGCCGCCGCTTCCGACCGACACGCCACAAGCGGCCGACGCCACCAAAGCGGCCTGTGATCATGTGGTAGTAACGGTTCAACAGAACGATACCCTCTCGAGCATCGCCTTGAATTATGCGGTGCCCATCCAAGCTATCAAAGACTTCAACGGCCTGTCTACGGATAATGTTTTTCTGGGCCAATCGCTCACCATCCCCCTGTGTATGCGCGCCGCCACACCTGGCCCCACTCCCACGCCGACCATCCCGCCGCCCTACCCGGCTCCGAATCTGCTCCTTCCGGCAGATGGTCAGGCTTTCACTCTCGCCGACGATGTGGTCACATTGCAATGGGCTTCCATCGGCACACTGCGACCGAACGAGGAATATCAAGTCACGATCGAAGATGTCACGGTTGATGAAGGCCGCCGCATCGTGGATTATGTGACGGATACCAAGTATATCGTCCCAACCTCATTCCGCCCCAACGACAATATCGCCCATGTGATGCGTTGGTGGGTCGTTCCCGTGCGGAACGATGGGACAGATAGCTCAGGCCAGCCGATTTGGGATCCGGCGGGCGCACAAAGCGACCAGCGCGTCTTTACCTGGGTCGGCGCGGCGATTCCGGCAACGCCAACGCCATAACCATTTTGCACCGCAGAACCATCTTGGGTCTTCCGTGATCAACCAACATCAACGAAAAAGACTTCCGAAACCATCCCTCGGAAGTCTTTTCTTTCCCTTATAATCAATCCATGTCCACCGGTGACTTTCATATCGGCGACCGCGTGAAGATTTTTCTGGATTCCAAATATTGGAAAAGCGAGGGATGGTTTGAGGGCACGATCCTGCGCATTGACCCGTATTCGGAGCATCGCAATTTCTACTGGGTGGAACTGGACGTGGAGGCTCAGCCACTGCACGGCGGACAAATCGGAATGATCTCCGTACTCAATCCAAAAAACATTGTGAGCTTGTAAATGAATTCTTCCCTGGACCATCGCAAGTCAATCCTTTTCATCGTCATCGCCGCCTCGCTCTGGAGTACGAGCGGGGTGATGATCAAGATCCTGAGCTGGCAGCCGGTCGCGATTCTGGCCGGACGAAGCATATTCTCAAGCCTTGTATTTCTGATCTACCTGCGCCGGATTCCCACCCAATGGACCCGCTGGAAACTGCTGGCGTCCGCTGCCTACATCCTGACACAGTTCCTGTTCATCTGGTCAACAAAATTAACCACCGCCGCCAATGCGATCTTCCTCCAATATACCGCACCGGTATATGTCATCCTGCTGGCATTATGGTTCTTGCACGAAAGGCCCTCGCGCGTGGACTGGAGTTCGATGCTCATCATCTTCGTGGGCATGATCCTTTTCTTCGGCGACAAGCTCACCACCAGCGGCTTCGACGGAAATTTATTGGCCGTCTTAAGCGGGGTCACATCCGCATTGATGACTGTATCCCTGCGCGCCCAAAAGGATGGCGCGCCAGCAGAGAGCATTCTCGCCGCAAATCTTTTTACAGCCATCATTGGAATACCCTTCATCCTTAAAGAATCATGGACCGTCACGAACTGGCTCATACTGCTCTATCTGGGGACGGTTCAAATCGGTCTTTCGTTCATCCTGTTTACCCGCGCCATCAAAGATGTTCCCGCGCTCGAAGCGAATCTGATCAGCACACTTGAACCGGTGCTGAATCCGGTCTGGGTGTTCTTGTTTCTCGGTGAAGAGCCGGGGCGATTTGCCTTGATCGGCGGTATCATCGTTCTGGCAGGCGTTGCGCTCAACGCCTTGAGCGGAGCGCGCACTCCGGAGATAACTCCGAGCACTTCATGACTCAATCGCCGCTTTCCGAATTGTTGGATACGGCCCTTGCCTCGCGCGCGGCCCTGTGCGGGGCTTCTCACGCCTCTGCCTTTCGACTCTTCAACGGATTCAGCGAAGGCAATCCGAACCTGGTCGTTGACCTTTACGCCCGAACGATCCTTTTTCATAATTACGCCGATAGGCCTGAGCGGGGTCTGTCACTGGTACAAGAAGCGCAGCAGTTTTATCGTGGCCGCTGGCCATGGCTCAGGGCTGGACTCGTCAAGACGCGGAACGCAAAGACCATCGAAGAAAAACGCGGCCAGATTCTTTTCGGCACGGAGCTGGATCCGAAGATAGAGGAGTACAACGTTTGGTATGCGATCGACCTGGCCCTGAATCAAGACGCCAGCTTTTATCTCGACACGCGCAATCTGCGGAAATGGATTCTCGAAAACGTAAGGGGCAAAACCATCTTGAACGCGTTCGCATATACCGGCAGTTTGGGAGTCGCGGCCACCGCGGGTGGAGCCAGCCGCGTGGTCCAGCTTGACCGCAACCGCAAGTTCTTGAACGTCGCGAAAGCCTCCAACTCGCTGAACGGCTTCACCATCGACAAACGGGATTTCAGCGTGGCAGATTTCTTCACAGGGGTGGGACGGTTCAAACGAAGCGGCGGATACTTCGATTGCGTTTTCATTGATCCGCCGTTCTTCTCGACCTCGTCCAGAGGCACGATCAATCAAATCAACGAAAGCGCGCGACTGATCAATAAAGCCCGCCCGCTGATCAATGACGGCGGCCTATTGATTGCCATCAACAACGCGTTGTATGTCAGCGGCAGAGAATACATGCAGACGCTCGAGGCACTATGCGAGGATGGTTACTTGAGAATCAAGCATCTGATTCCCGTACCCGAGGATTTCACAGGGTATCCCGAAACGCGCTCCGGAAGACCGATAACCGATCCCGCGCCATTCAATCATTCGACAAAGATCGCCGTGCTGGAAGTGAAACGCAAGGCAGGTCAAAAAATGGCCGGGGATTAATCAGCCTGGCCTCCCACCGAAGGGTGATTGACTCGCGGCTTCAAACTGTTTATCCTACACAAAGCAGAGTCGGGTGGATTCTGCCAAATTATAGGAGAAATGCCATGAAAACTTTAAAGGTGTTCCGACCGCTCGTTGCTGGCCTGATCGTTCTGACGCTGGCACAGCTTGCCTGCCTTGCCGGCGCACAGCTGTCTGGCGGCAACACTTCACAAAACAACACACCACCGCCAGCACCCACAAGGACGTCGAGCGGGCCATCGACAACTCCATCAGCGTCCGCCACGAAGTCAGAACGCGGCACGCCTGCCGAAGCCCAAGCCATGCTGCAGTTGGCAGTTCAACACTACCAGTCGGTTGGACGGGCACAGGCGCTGGCAGATTTCACCGCCGGAAAGCCTCCCTTCAAAGATCGCGACCTCTACGTTGCCTGCATCGACTCGCATCTTGTCCAGAGCGCGAACGGTGGTTTTCCTAATTTGGTCGGCTCATCGGTCCAGCCGCTGAGCATGGCCGCATGGGATGCCGCTTCTACCAGCAGCGTCAGTTCGATCAACTACTCATACCTCAACCCTGTCACGGGAGCCACTGAGCCCAAGACCCTCTATTACGAAAAAGTCGGGACGGATGTCTGCGGCGTGGGTGCATACGATCCTTAGGTCAAAACAACAGGTACGCGCAAACTTGGAACAGAATGATCAATCGTTGCGTTTGTCGCCCAGAAAGAAAAGCGCGACCGTGCCGGGTCCGGTATGTGAACCGATCACGGTTCCAATGCTATTGATCATGACTCTGCCATTTAGTTGAGGGAATTTCTCCTCGACCAGATCGGCAAGGATGCGGGCATCTTCATAACAGGCAGAATTGCACATAAAACACTTGCCCGCATAAGCCACGCCGTTTTGAGCGTGCTCTACCATCTTTTGGAGGATAGCGGAGATGACATGTTTCTTGCCGCGAATTTTCTCGCGCGGCATAAGTTTTCCCTCGCAATTCATGTTCATCAACGGACAGATATTCAGCAAGGTCCCCATCGTTGCAGAGGCAGCCGAGATTCTACCGCCGCGCTTGTAATGGGTCAGGTCAGTCGAGAAAAACCAATGATGGATGTTGAGTTTGTGTTCTTCCACCCATGCCTGCACCTCTTCGCTTGATTTCCCGGCATCGCGCAAATCGGCAGCCATGTCGACCAGCAGCCCATAACCGGAGGATGCTCCCAGCGAATCAAGGATCGCTATTTTTCGATGCGGATATTTCTGCGAAAGTTGCTCGCGCGCCATCACGGCGGAATTATAGGTTCCCGACAGGCCGGAGGAAAGAGAAATGTGCAATATGTCTTTCCCCGCCGCCAAGGATGGTTCAAAGAAGGCAATGAACTCTGCCATGTTGACTTGGGATGTGGTCGGCAGCGCGCCAGCCGCGATACGCCGATAGAATTCATCGAAAGGCATGCTCTGCCCCAGATCATCCGGATATTCTTTCCCATCCATGTTGAAATGAAAACAAAGAAACGGGATGTTCCTTTTTTGGAGGTATTCAAGAGGCATATCCGCCGTGGAACAGCAACTGAGAACATACTCTGACATTTTCAGATTCTCCTTTAGGGATCACAACTCAACCGTCACAAACAAAGACCCCCGAGCATTCCTCGGAGGTCTCTCATCTATAATCTTTATTCTCCGGTCGGCACCCAGATATTTTTGACCTGCGTCGCTTCGTGCAAGAACTCGTGACCTTCGCCCTGCTCGCGGTTCATCCAATCGCGCGGCAGGCCGTAACCGACCCAGGTTCGTTTCATATTGGCGGCGGATTCGTTTTCCACGTGATAACTGCCCTCCGCCGAGCCGAAGTACCAGACCGCATCGACATCTTCGTGCTGGACGAGAGTCTTCATCAGATGATCACGATCACCCGTGACAATGTTGACCACGCCGCCCGGCACATCGGATGTATCCAACACTTGATAAAAGTCCGTGGCGCTCAGCGGATATTTTTGAGCCGGGATCATCACGACGGTATTGCCCCGCGCAATGGCGGGAGCCATCAACGAGACAAAGCCAAGCAACGGATATTCGTCAGGACAAGCGATGCCGATCACGCCGACCGGTTCATGGACTGCAACGGTCACGCCGCGCAGAGTTGTTTCCTGAACAGTGCCGCCATATTTATCTGCCCATGCGGCGTACGTGAATAGCCTTTCAACCGCCGCATCTACTTCCGCTTGAGCGGACTCGTGCGCGCGCCCCGTCATTTCCACGATTCGCTTCATAAATTCTTCATTGCGGGCATCAAGGTTCTCGGCGATGAAATACAGAATCTGCGAACGGTTATATCCGTGTCGCATCGCCCAGCCGGGTTTGGCCAGGTGCGCGGCATGTGCGGCTTCGACCGCCTCCCGAATATCTTTGCGGTTGCCATCGCCGACCTGGCCGATTTCTTCTCCATCAGCTCCCAGCACTGCAATAGTGTACGCACCATCTGGGCGAACCTGCTTGCCGCCGACGTACATCTTCGGCGTGCGATCAATTCGAGGCAGGTCACGCCCATTGGCTCGCGCGGTCCCCGGCATGGAGGGGCGCGCCGGAATATGCTCGCCCCACGTCTTCGTTTCGTCGAGCCTCAGACCGGGTCGCGGACGATCCATCCAGCGCGGTCGTACATACTCAAACAATCCTTCTTTGCCGCCTTCGCGACCGAACCCCGATTCGCGATAGCCGCCAAATCCCGATGCTCCATCAAAAAGATTCGTGCAGTTGACCCACACCGACCCGGCTTTGATCTTGCTGGCCACATCCAGGGCGAGATTGATATTATCGCTCCAGACGCTTGCAGCGAGTCCATAGCGCGTGTTGTTCGCGAGTTCAATCGCCTCGGTGGGAGTTCGGAATGTTAAAGAAACCAAAACGGGTCCGAAGATTTCTTCCTGCACCGTGGAGGCCGCCGGATCCAGTCCGGTGAGAAGCGTCGGCTTATAAAAGAGCCCTTTTGATGGCAATTGAATATTCGGCTGATAACACTCCGCGCCTTCGCTGACGCCGGTCTTCACCCAATGATCGATCGTATCCCATTGAGTCTGGTCCACGATCGCACCCATGTCAATCGCCTTGTCGAGCGGCTCACCGACGCGCATATGTTCCATGCGTGCCTTCAACTTGCGGACGAATATGCCGGCGACATTTTCCTGAACCAACAAACGTGATCCCGCGCAGCACACTTGACCTTGATTGAACCAGATCGCATCGACCACGCCCTCGACGGCTCCATCCAGATCAGCATCTTCAAAGACGACAAATGGACTCTTGCCTCCGAGTTCGAGCGACAACTTTTTCCCCGAGCCCGCAGTCTGCCGGCGCAACGTGCGGCCGACATCCGTCGAACCTGTGAAGGCGATCTTGTCCACATCGGGATGCGTGACAATCATCGAACCGGCACTGCTGGAACCCGTGATGATGTTAATGACACCCGCGGGCAATCCCGCCTCGGCAACGATTTCCGCAAACAACAATGCGCTGAGTCGAGTATATGACGCGGGTTTCAACACCACGGTATTGCCCATCGCGATCGCGGGCGCAATCTTCCATGCCAGCATCAGCAAAGGAAAGTTCCACGGGATGATTTGTCCCACCACACCGACCGGTTGATAATCGCTCAACTCGGTTTCCATCAGTTGCGCCCAGCCCGCGTAATAATAAAAGTGACGCGCGAGCAATGGGACATCAATATCGCGCGACTCGCGAATCGGTTTGCCGTTGTCCATCGACTCAAGCACGGCCAGCAGACGATGATGCTTTTGAATGTTGCGCGCAATCGCATACATGTAACGCGCGCGGATTACACCGGGAGTCCTGCTCCATGATTCGAACGCAGTCCGCGCCGCGGCAACAGCCGCGTCTACTTCTTTTTGTCCGGCTTGAACTGTTTCAGCAAGCAACTCGCCATTCGACGGATCGTGAGATGCAAGATACTTCGCGCCCTTCGGCGTCACCCATTCGTTGTTGATGAACAATCCGAATTTGCGATTATGTTCGTCCAGCCACGCGTTCACCGCGGACGGAGATTCGGGCGCAGGTCCGTATTCCATGGTTTTGAAGATTTCAAGTAAGGTACTCATGTTATTTCCAATCTCCGGCACAAGTTAACCAACTTTTGTGTTCTTTTGTCTTAAATACATTGAGGACAACGGATTTACATTCAACTGCTGTTTTTCAAGAAAGTCATTTAGAAAGCTAAGAAATTCCTGTTTTCTATTCCCTACAAAAACTAAGGAAATAGCCAAATGTCTGTCATCGCCAACAAATGCAAAAGTGGCACCATTAGTTTCCACGGATCGAACCTCACCCCAATACATCCTATATTCGCCGTGCGGTGGAGAAGATAAAGTTATCGAATCTTGGTTAATCTCAATAGTTGATTGAGACGCAATAAATGTATACACGCTGAGCAAAGCGAATACGAGAAAAATAGATGATGTAAATACATCATGATCAGATAACAAAGAAAGGATTGCAAAAGCTCCGAAAAGGATAATACTAAAAATAAAAATAATCCTAGTTACCCAATGAACAGTCATTTTTATCGGTAGGGTAAATTCACTTTGTTCAATCATCGGTTTTATCCCATCGGCATATGATGCTTTGCGGCGTAATGACCGGTGACGAAATGATACAACTGCCGTTCGAGGTCGGTCAGTAAACTGCTGGCGCCGATGCGGAACCGATTCGGCATCAACCATTCGTCGCCGAGTTCCTCTTTCATCAATTCCTGCCATGCCATCGCTTGCTTCGCCGTGCTGATGCCGCCCGCAGGTTTGAATCCAACTTTATGCCCTGTGCGTTCCAAATACTCGCGGATGGCACGCACCATTACGAGACTCACTTCCAGCGTGGCGTTGATCGATTCTTTGCCGGTCGAAGTCTTGATAAAGTCGGAGCCGGCCATCATCGCCACCAAACTGGCTTGATAGACTTGCTTCAATGTCCCGAGCTCGCCCGTCGCTAAGATCGTTTTCATGTGCGCTGAGTCGCCGCAGGTTCTACGGAATTGTTTCAATTCATCATAGAGAGATTTCCAATCACCGGTCAAGACGTGGTCGCGCGAGATAACCACATCCACTTCACGCGCCCCAGATTCGATGGCTTGCTCAATCTCCTGAACGCGCTGCGGCAGAGGGGTTTGTCCGGCTGGAAAACCTGTCGCAACGGAAGCCACCGGGATTCCAGAGCCTTGAAGCGCCTCCACGGCGTCCGCGACTCGCTTGGGGTAAACACACACCGCGCCGACCGTGATTCTTTCCTCGCCCACGCCCAGCCCTTCCAGCATATCGGGGCGAATGGGTTGCTTGGCCTTGGCGCACAGCCGATGAATGCGCCCGGGCGTGTCGTCGCCGGAAAGAGTCGTCAGGTCAATACAGGTGACGGCGCGCAGCAACCAGGCGGCTTGCCAATCCTTTTTAACGGTCCGCCGCTTCGGTAACGCCTCGACACGGCGTTCCACTGCGCTCCGGTTGACATGTGCGCCCATCACCCAGTCGAGGTCGAGTTCCATGCCGGGATTACGAGCTGAGTGGGCTGTTTCTAAGGTCTTTTGCAGGTTCAGAGTGGCCATTTTTCTCTCCGCCTTCATTATACAACTTGATTGAAATCTGATTGGGATATAATCATCAAAAGGAATGGATCAAATCCGTACGAGCCGCGACGACAAGACGATGTGGGGATTGATCTTGCTGGCAATCATTGTGAGCGCATTGTTCCGGTTCCTGCATACTCTCACGGGTAACGATGAAATTGACGGCCTTTTCGGTGTGCTGCTTGGCTTGTATATCTGTTCGAAGCCGGCAACCCACATCGTGGACATGCTGATCTTCGGGCGTGACATCCGGCATTGGATTTCGATGGTGCAGTCGGGCCTTGGATGGGTGATGCTGAATCTTCTGGTCACATTCTGTGGATTGAGTCTCGTCGTCACAGGGACGATGCGCTTCTTTCGCAGCGGCTGAGCGATTCCATTCGTGTATAATAGATTTAAGCCACAGCCACAGGAGTGCGGATATGCTGAATAAGACCATTTCGGAACTTGAGGAAAGAGTCAAGAAAGCGGATTCCCTCAAGGGCAAAGACAGGACCGCTTTATTGAAATTGATCGGCGAATTGAAGGTCGAAATCACGAATCTTTCCAAGACCCATGAGGAGGAAGCCAACAGCATTGCGGGCTTCGCTCAAGTTGCCGCGCACGAAGCCATGCGGCAGGAGCGAAACGCAGGATTATTCAAGATCGCACAGGAGGGCCTGGAGAAATCCGTGGAGGATTTCGAGCTGACTCATCCGACGCTGGTGAACGTGATCCGTGAGATCAGCGACGTTTTATCGAACCTGGGAATATAATGCGACAACTTTACAGGTAAAAGAGGAATCAAAATGGAACGATACATGATCGAATCGCCTCATAGCGCGGAAGATTGCGACAAAATCATCCGCGAGATCCATGCGGCCGGTTATTTGCATCATTTCGAATGGGGCTGCCATGATGGCGTGCATTGCGGCTGGGCCCTTGTCGAAACGGAAAGCAGGGAACACGCCAGGCAAATGGTCCCCTGGGAGGTGCGGGAAAAAGCACGCATCGTCAAGGTGGAAAATTTCGAGAAGCGCGATAAAATCCCGCCGCATAAGAAGCCATAGCGCATTCAAAAAAAGCGGCGCATTGACTGCGCCGCTTTTAGTTCACAAGCTGCCTGCACTAAACCGCTTTTGCGACCGCTTCTTCAAGCATCTTCGTGGTCAATGACTTCGGACGTTCAATCGGCCAGCCCAGCGCGCGCGCCCACACATAGTTGGCGGTGACGCCGAGAGCGCGTCCAACACCGAATAGCACGGTATAGAAATCAAATTCGCGCACGCCATAATAATATTGCAACGTGCCGCTAATGGCGTCTACGTTGGGTGCAGGATTCTTTGCTTTGCCCTGCTCTTTCAAAACTTGCGGGATTACATCGAAGACCAAATCCGCGAGGCGAACCAATTCATCGTCCGGGAAGCGCTTCTTGGCAAATTCCATCTGCGCCATGTAGCGCGGATCAGGCACGCGCAGAACGGCATGGCCATAGCCAGGTATCACATGACCGCCATTGAGAGTGTCCCATGCAAATTTATACAATTGATCGCGCGTCGGAACGCCGCCGAATTGGTTCTTGACTTCAATCAGCCAGGCGAGGCATTCCTGATTGGCAAGTCCATGCAATGGACCGGCCAAGCCGTTCAACGCGGCAGAGAAGGAAAGATACGGATCGGATAGGGCCGAGCCGACCAGATGCATGGTATGAGCCGAAACGTTCCCCGATTCGTGATCGCTGTGTAATATGAAATACAAACGCGCCAGGTCGGCGTAACCCTTCTTATCAGCAACGCCCATCATCTTGGAAAAGTTCTGACCGTAATCCCATTTCGGATTGTATTTCGGCCTCCTCGTTTCGCCGAAATATTTCATCCGATAAATATAGGCGGCGATGACGGGCAGCTTCGCAGTCAACTCGATGCTGTCTTCCAATGCGGCATCCCAATACTCATCCTTCTTCATCGAATGATATTTCTTTGCAAATAGGGAATTGTTCTGCAAAGCCAACACCGCCTGAGAGAACAGCGTCATAGGATGCGTCTCTTTCGGCATGGTCTTGATCATCTTGTAAACATAATCCGGTACCACCGCCCGCTTGCCCCATTCCGCTTCGACCTCCCAGGCCTCCTCCTTGGTCGGGACCTCACCGACCATCAGCAGGTAATACAGCCCACCGACCAGCGGCATCTTTCCGCCGCGCGCTCTGGGAAGCTTCTTGAGCACTTCGGGGATGGACATGCCGCGAAAACGGATGCCCTCCGCCGGGTCCACGAATGAGACGTCAGTCAGCAACGACTTGATGTCGCGCATCCCGCCGACGATCTGTCCGGCCGTGACGTGATCGACAACCACATCCGCATGTTCCTTGGCAAGCACTTTCATGCGCTCGCGCCATGCAGGAAGTTGAGCAGAGATTTTATCGTGCAGAATCATAGTTCCTCCAAATTTTTCCTCCCCCTCTCTTTCCCATCGAGAGAGGGGATAGAGTCGAGGGAAGTTAGATCTTGACCAGTTTTTTCAACGCTTCGTGCGTTTCCTTGACGGATGCAGCGGATCTGTCCAACAGTGCCTTCTCTTCGGCTTCCAGTTTGTACTCGATGACTTTTTCCATCCCCTTGCGCCCAAGTTGAACCTGCACACCGAAGAACATATCCTTCAAACCATACTCACCGTTCATATAAGCCGCACATGGAACGATCAAATGTTTGTCTTTGAGAATCGCCTCCGCCATCTGGGCGACGGCCGCGGCAGGCGCGTAGTACGCCGAGCCGGTCTTGAGCAGGTTTACGATTTCACCGCCACCCTTGCGAGTGCGATTGACAATTGCTTCGAGTTTATCACCGGGCAGATAATCCTTCAAGGAAATGCCGGCGATATTGCTCAGACGCGTCAAGGGTACCATTTCATCGCCATGTCCGCCCAGCACATAACATTGAATGTTCTCGACGCTCACGCCGGTTTCCATGGCAACAAAGGCGCGCATGCGCGCCGAATCCAAGACACCCGCTTGACCAATCACGCGTTCGCGCGGCAGTTTGTTCAACTTCATGGTCAGATAAGCCATTGTATCGAGCGGGTTGGTCAGCACGATATACATCGCATCCGGTGAATGCTTCAATGTTTCGGTGGCGGCTTTGCCGACGATCTCAGCATTGGCGGTCAACAAATCATCGCGGCTCATGCCCGGCTTGCGCGGCAGGCCAGCCGTGATGATCACGATGTCGGAATTTTTGGTGGCGGCATAATCGTTGGAGCCGACAATTTCCACATCCTTATTGACGATGGGCATGGCTTCCGCCAGATCAAGCCCTTTGCCCTGCGGCATGCCCTCGACCACGTCCACCAGAACGAGGTCCGCCAGTTCGCGTTCGGCCAGCCAATGAGCGGTCGTCGAGCCGGTCATGCCTGCGCCGATAATCGAAATCTTATTCATCCGTTCCTCCAAATAATAAATGGTGGCTTGATTCTATCCGAAAGTTCTGCAATGAAAAGTACATTTGTCACTTTTTCAACGGATAAAACGCTTGGACAAAGAAAAGGACTTTCGTTTGATGTTGCAAAACCGAAAGCCCTTCTGTGCATCGTGCCGGACGTCAGCCGGATTCCTTTTCGAGGAAATGAGTCGCTTGGATGGCGGCTGCCGCGCCCATGCCCGCGGAGGTGACCACCTGACGGAAATGCGAATCCGCCGCCTCGCCGGCCGCGTAGACTCCGGCTTTACTGGTCTGCATCTTGTCGTCCACGTTTATATAACCGAGCTCGTCCATCTGCAATTGGCCTTTGAACATTTGCGTGTTCGGTGTATGGCCGATGAAGATAAACACCCCATCGGTTTCATGGATGGTCTCTGCGCCAGTCTTAATGTTTTTCAATCGCACGGCTTCGACTTTTTCCGTGCCCACCACCTCCGTCACCACCGTGTTTAAGATGAATTTCATTTTGGGATGCTCGCGGGCCCGATGCTGCAAAAGCGTGCCGGCGCGGAATTCTTCACGACGATGGATCACCGTCACCGATGAAGCATAACGCGTGATGAAGAGTCCCTCTTCAAGAGCGCTATCTCCTCCGCCGACGATGACTACCTTCTTATCCTTAAAGAACCAGCCATCACAGGTGGCGCAATAGGAAACGCCGCGCCCGGTTAATTCCTCTTCGCCCGGCACCTTAAGTTTATTTGGATCCGCGCCGGTCGAGATGATGATCGTATCCGCTGCGTACTCGCCGCTATCGGCCTTGACCTTGAACGGCCGTTGCGTTAAATCCACCCCGCTGGCCGTATCGTACTCCACTTTCGCGCCGAAACGCTCCGCCTGCTTTTGAAACAACTCGCCCAGTTGCGCCCCGCCCACACCTTCGGGAAAACCCGGATAGTTTTCGATGGCATAGGTCAGCGCAGCTTGTCCGCCCAATTGAATGCCGGTCAACACCACCGGCGCAAGTTCGGCGCGCGCCGCGTAGAGCGCCGCGGAAAGCCCCGCCGGACCCGATCCTAATACCAACACTTTAACATGCTTTGCATTACCGTTTGAATTCATTTGAGATTCAATGCCTTCGCTGATTTTTCGCCTTGATAAGGACGTCGTGTTCGATTGATTTATTACATCTCCATTGTATCAGATGCGCTGGGATGTGATAAGTTGCAGCAAAAAAAGTGATTAATGTCAGAGCATCGGCCAATCGCCGCGTGCTATCCTTGCGCAAAAGCAGCTTCTATGCTTTTCCCATAACATCACCGTGGGACATCGAAATGCGAGGAAAAGAATGACCAATTACATCAAGAGTTCTTGGAAGCAAGTAGTTGTCTCTGCTCTGGTTGCCGTTTATTTGGCCGTTAATCTTTTCAAAATCGGTGGCGATGCTTTTGTAATCAACCTCAACAATTTTACCGCGGGCCCCTTGGCGCTCGGCGTGACTCTCCTGGCGCTCAGCTTATGGCGCCAGTTAGCCACCGGTTCTCAGAACCGGCTGCTGTGGTCAGGCTTAACGATAGGTTGGGCGCTTTGGACAATTGCCGAAATATGGTGGGCGATCGCGTCCCTGATTTGGCAGGAGGTTCCCTATCCATCCTGGGCAGACCTCTTGTGGCTTGGCGGCTACATCCCCCTGTATATTGCCTTATGGGCTCGCATGCGTTCACTTCCCAAGATCGATAAGCCGGCACAGCAAATTGGAATCGGGATTACCAGCCTGCTTGTGCTAGGTTCCGTGATTTTTTTCATTCTTGTTCCCATCATCCAAAACAACAGCCAGGTAGGCTTCCTTGAGGGTGCATTGAACATACTTTATCCCCTCACCGATCTCATCCTGCTGATCCTGGTCTTGCAAATATTTTTCAACTATCAGGGAGGCATGTATGGGGCGGCCTGGCGCTGGCTGACCCTCGGATTCATCTTCATGGCACTTGGGGATTTTGGCATTGCATATTTGACCACCGCCAACCTGTATTACCCCAATCAGCAGGTAAATTTTTTCAGCACTTTTTGCGCGGATATTCCCTATAACCTGAGCTATTTGCTTTGTCTGATAGGACTGGTCAAACTGCGAACCATGCATAGTACTTATGTAAACGCAGCCGGAATCGACGTCGCTCTCACGCCGGTTCCCAACACGCATTTATTGGTATTTACACGAGGCGATGACAAGGTCATTGATGTCAGCCACAATTATTCACGAATATTCGAGTGGGAGGGGAAAAAGGAAAAGGCGCTGTCTGAAGTGCTTGGCATTTCAACCGATGAGGCCGATCGCCTTTTGAAGGATTCCAGAACCAACCACATTCTTGAAGAGCGTACAGTCCTTGCCCACACCCGCGCCGGGCAGCAATCCATACAGATTTCCGGGATAGCTGTTTACAATCCACAGATGGAATACGCGGGAGTTATCCTGCTCTTGCGGCTGATGGCCGAGGACTACGCCCTGGACAAATTGCTGACACGCGATGAAGAGGGTATGGTACGGTCTCTCTTGGAAAAAACCGGTGCCGGACGGAAAGAAGAGTTGGATATTAAACAGTTGCTGGTTGGCTATTATCAGCAGTTCCTCAGGGCGTTTTATAACCGTTCCCTCCAGGAAGGTGGAAGCATCATGGCAGACAGCCTTATATCAGAATTACAACGAAACGCCAAGCGGCAGAACTGGCCCGTTGAGATACAATCGAATTCATTAATGGAGGTAAGTCGCCTGACATTACCGGAAGTCCGGAAGGTGGTTCCCGCGGTATTGGAAGTTACCAAGCAATTCATTGCCAGAGTGACTGATGAAACGGTTGTAAATACGATTGTTCAAGACGTTCGAGCCGGATTCAGCGAAACGGTCTTGAAAAATATATCCTATGTTGAGTCGGCACAAACGGCGCGCCTTTGAAAACGGTATAGCAATTTGCGAACGCAGAGCCCGCTCTCAATCCATTAGGGATGGCTGGCATTATCAGTAATCTTCAACACCCATCCAAAACATCGGAGCCTTGCTTCACTTGTTCCTCCCTGATGAACCACGGCTGGGCGATTACGATGATAGCTGCGGCCATGCCGTGGTCCTCCATAGAACATTGATATCCTGGGGGCAGCCTGCTCACCATCCTAATACAGCCGAAACCTATTGATGTCCCGTTCAAAAACATTTTTCCTTACCTCACTGGCGATGATCGCCTTCGCCGGCAATTCCCTGCTCTGTCGGCTTGCGCTAAAACAAACGGGCATCGACGCGGCCAGTTTCACCGCCATGCGAATTCTCTCCGGCGCGCTCACGCTTTGGCTCATCGTTCGAATCCGCCATCGAACACCACGGACATCGGGAAGCTGGCCCTCCGCATTGGCGTTGTTCGTTTATGCCGCCAGCTTTTCTTTCGCCTACGTAAGTCTGCCGGCCGCCACAGGCTCGTTACTGCTGTTTAGCGCCGTACAAGTGACCATGGTCGGCTATGGATTGTGGTCAGGTGAGCGTTTGCGAACGCGGCAAGCGGCGGGACTCATCTGCGCGTTCGGCGGATTGGCAGGTCTGCTTTTGCCCGGTCTGGCCGCGCCGCCATGGATAGGTTCTGTATTAATGCTTAGTGCCGGGATCGCGTGGGGCATCTATTCTCTGCGCGGGAGAGGACTGGATGACCCCACCGCTGCCACAGCCGGGAATTTCTTGCGCGCCGCGCCGATGTCCGCCGTATTGAGCCTGGTGTCGCTTCCCCAACATTCATGGAACAGCTCCGGGGTTGCTTATGCGATTGCATCCGGCGCTCTGGCATCGGCCGTTGGCTATGTAATTTGGTATTCAGCATTAGGCGGGCTGAAAGCGACTAGCGCGGCTACCGTTCAACTCAGTGTGCCGGTGCTTGCAGCAGCGGGTGGGATTTGTTTTCTCGGTGAGCCCATCACATGGCGCCTGTTGATCGCCTCGCTGGCCATCCTTGGCGGTATCGCCTTAGTTGTCGTGAGCCAGCCGCGCCGCCCATGATCACTTCTTGCTTGCTCGATCTGTGATCCTCAACGCCTCAGCCAAGACCTCAAAGCCTTCCTTCAATTGCTCTTCGGTTATGATCAACGGCGGGATGATCAAAGCGGTGTGCCAGTGAATATCCAAATACAGACCGTGGTCGGAGCAATAGTTTTTAAAAGAGTTCATCTCCGGACTAGATCCGTTCCACGGAGCCATCGGCTCCTTCGTTTTTCGATCTTTCACCAATTCGATAATTCCAAATAAGCCGATCGAGCGGACCTCCCCAACCGACGGATGTGACTCGCCCAGATCATTCAGCATACGTCTCAATACCGGACCCATCGCTGCCGCGTGTTCGACAATATGATCTTCCTTCATCACATTGATATTCGCGATCGCCGCCGCCAACGAAATGGGGTGCGATGTGTACGTTAACCCCGACTTATACGCGGCCTCATCAAAGTGCGCCGCGATCTGCGGCTTCATCGCCACCGCGCCCAATGGCGCGTAGGCCGAGGTGAGCCCCTTTGCCATTGTCATGATATCAGGCACAACGTTCCAATGGTCCACCGCAAACCATTTCCCGGTGCGACCAAAGCCGCTCATGACCTCATCGGCGATCATCACGATGCCGTACTTATCACATAGGGCGCGCACACCTGGCATGTAACCTTCCGGCGGGATGAGGATGCCGTTCGTCCCTGTCACCGATTCCATCAAGATTCCGGCAATCGTCTGCGGCCCCTCGTATTGGATGATCTCTTCGAGATGATTGAGATAATCACGTGAAAAATCCGCTTCCGAGATATCCGGATTGGTGCGATGGAAGGTCGAGCGATAACGATATGGATCAAGGAAATGCACGACCCCTGGCATCAGCATCGGTTCCCAGGCCACCCGGCGCGGATCGCCGGTCACAGCCATCGCGCCAGCGGAGGCACCGTGATACGAACGATAGCGCGACAAAATCTTATGGCGACCTGTATATCCGCGCGCCAACTTGATGGCGTTCTCGTTCGCATCCGCACCGCCAAGGGTGAACAAAACTTTCGTGAGTTGGCCCCCCGGCGAAACTTCCGCTACAAGCTTGGAGGCGAGCGCACGTGCTTTGTTCGTCATGGCAGGCGCGGTATATGGAAGCTCACGCGCCTGATTCACCATCGCCTCAATGACCCGCTCATCACCGTGACCGATGTTGACGCACATCGTCATCGAATTGAAATCAAGGTAGCGCTTCTCGTTCACATCCCAAAAGTAAACGCCCTTGGCGCGCTTGACGGGGATCGGGTTGACCTTGGCCTGTGCCGACCACGTCCAAAACACATGCTTTTTGGAAAGGGAAAGAATTTCATCATCGGGAAGATCCAACATGAGAACCTCAACAGATTCCTTGACTGAAGATTTTCAACTCACGAATCAAACACCAAGAATTATAATCCCCCATTCGATGCAGGCATTTCCTTTTAGACGCATGGTGATCATTGGAATGACCAGTGCGGGCAAGTCCACACTGGCCAAGCGCTTGGCACATCAATATGGATTAGATTTCATTGAACTTGACGCGTTGCACTGGGAACCGGACTGGCATGAAGCGTCGGAGGAGGTATTTCGCCGCCGGACGGACGAGGCAACGCGCGCAGAGCGCTGGATTGCCGATGGAAATTACTATCAGGTTCGTGACATTGTCTGGGGGCGTGCGGAGGCGGTAATCTGGCTGGATTATTCATTCCCGCGTCTCTTCTGGCAGCTGACCGTCCGAACCTTTCGACGGACGATAGCGCAGGAAGAATTATGGAATGGCAACCGGGAGAAATTCTGGTGGCACCTCAAGGTTTGGTCAGACGAATCACTTTATCATTGGCTCTTCAAAGGCTATTGGAAACATAGGCACGAATATCCGCAATTATTTAAAGAACTAGCTTATGCCCACTTAACAATAATCCGCCTGGCGTCCCCTCGCGAGGCGAAGGCGTGGCTCGCTGGATTTCAGTAAACCAAGTGGACTGAATCAAGAACGCCATCCTCGAATTGCGGAAGATGGCGTTCTTGCCTGGAGTTTAGCCTAGTTTCTGGTGCAAAACTCAGGAAAGCGATCAAGAAACAGGTTGAATATTGGTTTTGCACCGAATGAATTTCATATTCTTTCGTTCTTTAACAAATGAATAAAGCTCCAAAGGTTATGTTCGGCC
>Ga0335081_10001423_pt1 | contig 38173 bp, 36 predicted proteins | sample Lox_Sample_35_FD_206713 | JGI IMG/M metagenome (GOLD analysis project Ga0335081, IMG submission 206713) | Soil microbial communities from Loxahatchee National Wildlife Refuge, Florida, United States - Lox_Sample_3.5 | ecosystem: Environmental > Terrestrial > Soil > Wetlands | place: USA...
GTTGGATAGTGTTGGCGGGGCCGTGCAGTTGTTCCGCAAAAAGTGCTTCGAACAAATCGGTGGTTACATGTCTCTCCAGCATGGAGGAATCGATGCCGCTGCAGAGATCATGGCGCGCATGCATGGTTGGTCTGTGCGAAAGTTTCCAGGCAATCGAGTTTTCGAATACCGAAAAACGGGATCTGCTCAGCACGATGTGTTGTATTCCTGCTACAAGGAAGGCATAAAGTTCCAGTCACTCGGCTATAGCGGGATTTTCTTCTTTTGCCGGTGCCTTCGCCGGATTAGCGACAGACCATTTCTTATAAGAAGCGTGCTGTCTTTATCGGGTTTTGCCTATGCAAGCCTGCGTGGGTATCCAGCATGCCTGCCGTCTCGGGTGGTCGCGTATCTAAAATCCGAGCAGATGAACAAGCTGCGACACTTGCTTCTCAACAGACCCCGTCAGATCCCCACCGTTACCTAGTAGATACCATCTGCACTCGCAATGTGAGGTTAGTGAATTATGGAATGCGTCTTGACTGACAAATTCTTGCAGCTATTGTGTTGTCCAAATTGCCGCCAGACATTGGAGATGACAGTGTTTGACGACCATGACCAATCCGCGGCTAGTTCTACTGTTTCCGACAGCCATGGTGTGAACTCCGGAATCTTAACGTGCACATGCGGGGTGTCTTACCCTATTATTGACGGTGTTCCTCGACTGCTTGAACGTGGTTTAGCCGCCTTCCCACAAGTTGCACAGGGTCAATCCAACCATGAACGTGAAACAGATGCAGGCGTAATTTCGAGCATAGCCGCGCAGGGGCGATCCAACGACGATTACGATTACATCCGACGATCGTTCAGTAAGGAGTGGGGTATTTTTGACTACGATACTGACAAGACTTGGGGATGGACATTAGAGGAGCGCAAGAAGATTTTCTTGGATGATGTTGGCTTGTCCAAGAGTGACTTGGAGGGAAAGACGCTTCTAGACGCAGGTTGCGGAAATGGCACGCTTACCGCGGCCGTGGGTACGTTTGGTGCAGAAGTAGTGGGAATCGATCTCAACGATCGGTTAGGGGAGGCAAACCACCTTAAGAGCAAGCAGGCAGGGAAGTACGCTGATAACGTTCATTTTGTGCAAGGCAATTTGATCAATCCGCCATTTAAGAGCAAGACCTTCGATCTGATCTACTCTTCGGGCGTTATTCACCATACGCCCGATTCGAAGGAGACCTTTAAGAGCCTAGTACCACTAACTAAGGAAGGCGGCAGGCTATACGTGTGGGTGTACGGCAAGAGACACATTGCCGTGAGAGTGTTTTTCGGGATTGGAAGGCAGCTGAAGAAGTTCATGTCGCTTGAATCCTTAATGAGAACGTGCCGATTGGTCTCCCCGTTTTACAAGCTGGGGACCGAATTACTGAATACACTCGGCATATCAAGATTCAGGAAGCGTACTGCAAGAGAGATTACGTTAGACCTCTTTGATGCATGGGCGCCACAGTACAATCATTGGCATTCGGAGAAAGAAGTGCAAAAGTGGTTTTACGAGTCGGGCTTCACCAATGTGAGAATTTCAGGTAGACAGAAGCACGGATTTGGTTGCTACGGTGACAAGATCTGAACCTTTGCCTTCGCAGAAGGGTATGATTTCGGGCGCCCTTAACAACATTCTTAGCGGCACTTCCATCCAGTTCCCCTATCAGCGATTGGTTTGATTCTTCATGTGCGGAATCTGCGGGCAGTTTAACTTTCAGACTCAGGACAAGGTTTCATTGCCGGACATTGTCCAGATGACGGATACGATGGTACATCGTGGCCCGGACGACCAGGGCTACTACACATCCGGCTCTATCGGGCTAGGATTCCGGCGACTGTCCATCATAGATCTGGGAGGTGGCCATCAGCCCATGTCTGACCCAGAGGGGACAGTCTGGGTCATCTTTAATGGGGAGATCTACAACTTCAAGGAAGTGCGGCGTGAACTCGAAGCTTTTGGTTACAAATTCCGCACGAACTCCGATACAGAAGTTATAGTTCACGGATATAAGCAGTGGGGAGATGACGTTCTTACCCACCTGAATGGCATGTTCGGGCTGGCAATATGGGATCTGAAGGAGCGCCGTCTGATGCTGGCGCGCGATCGGATGGGCGTCAAGGTCGTCTATTACATGGTCGATTCGGGGCGACTGCTATTCGGCTCGGAGATACGTCCTATCATCGCAGCTTTGCCGGCGAGGCCGGCGATTGATCCTATTGCCATCGAATCATTCTTACGCTACAGGTATACGCCGTCGCCCCTGACTATCCTTCAAGGAATCCGAAAGCTCGCTGCCGGGACTCGCCTGATCGTGGAAGAAGGGAAAGAGCCAAAAGTAGAACGATGGTGGAACTTCAATCCTGCTCCCTTCGATCACATGCCCAGCGATCGTGAGGCCGAGGAACGCTTACTGGCAATCTACTCAGCTGCCGTTGAGAGGCATCTCATCAGTGATGTCCCCGTTGGCCTGTTGCTTAGCGGTGGTTTGGATTCGGCACTGTTATTAGGACTGATGTCAAAAGGTGGCGGGTCATGGAACACGTACACGGTTGGATATGGGACCAGCTTCAGCGATGACGAACTCCACGACGCGGCTGGGACCGCTCGGATTCTCGGTTCGCCGAATACGCCGGTCGAAATCAGCTGTTCGGTGTTTGAGGACAGTATCGCCGAGGTTGCCTCCATTCTGGAAGAACCGGTTGCCACCTCATCCGTGATCCCGATGTATTACGTCTGTCAACGTGCCCGCCAGGATGTGAAAGTTGCTCTCATCGGACAGGGGCCCGACGAACTGTTCGGGGGTTATACGCGTCATTTGGGTGTCAACTACGGCCACTATTGGCGTGGTTTACCTGACGGTGCACGTTCGGTCTCAAAGCTACTGCTAGGGCTTCTTCCCCGCAACGAATCGATCAAACGGGCACTCTATTCGCTCGATGTTTCCGACAGACTCAATCGATACCAGCAGGTGTTTTCGATCATGTCCGAGGACGCAGTGGGAAGCCTGCTTCGCGAAGATCTCTTTCCGGAGGGCCCCAACAACGACATGCCGTCGGGCTGGAAAGAGCTTTCGCCTTTGATGCAGAATGTGGACGAACTCGGCGGACTGCAATTTCTTGAAATTCGATCTGCATTGCCGGATGAACTCTTGCTTTACGCGGATAAACTTTCTATGGCTCACAGCTTAGAGCTCAGAGTTCCGTACTTGGACCAGGAAGTCGTGGAGTACGTTGAACGCTTGGCCGCATCATTCAAGGTGCGATATGGCACCAGGAAGTGGTTGCACAGAAGAGTCGCTCAACGTTTCCTTCCGAAAGAGATTCTGCACAGAAAGAAGAAAGGATTTGCGAGCAACGTCGTCGACGAGTGGTTTCGAGACTCGCTCTCTAAGGGCATGGATGGAGTGTTTCAAGACGGGCACTCTCTCATCTACGAGTATCTCCGTCCCTCGGGAGTGCGGCAGTTGCTGGATGCGCACAAGTCCCGCCGCGCCGACAATCACAAGGTCCTATTTAGTCTCGTGATCCTGGAGTTTATGCTGAGAAAATACGAGTCATGCAAGAAAGCAACTCCGGTATTGGCTCTGCACTAGCTGTTATTGCTCTTCACCAAATTCCATAGGCATCGCCGGAAGGTACACTGCTCATGGCAACCATGAAATCGTATAGCTCAGAGTGGCATGGCCTTGGTCCTTTTATACGCGAAGTAGGTAATCTGTACAGAGCACACTCAAGAGATATTCCGCAACGTGTGCTGAGTTCTATCGAAGATATTCGTAGGGTTCAGCGGAATGTCACCGAACACTTCTGCATCGATGTTCGCGACGCAGACGTACTCGAAATTGGTCCCGGACAATTCTTGACCCAGTTGACGTACCTGGGGACCTTAAATCGTGCTGTTGGAATTGACGTGGACGTCATCGTCCAGGGGTTTGAGCCACTCGGATACGCAAGGATGCTGCGGACAAATGGCTTAGTGCGAACAGGGAAGACCATTGGCCGAAAAATGCTTGGGGTTGACCGTAAGTACGCATCGGAGCTGAGAAGGGTGCTCGGTCTGAAGCGACTTCCTCATGTGCCCGTGTATCAGATGGACGTGTGCAAGATGTCGTTTCCAACCTCGTCGTTCGACTTCGTGTATTCACGTTCAGTGCTCCACTCACTGCGGGATCCGGGCTGCGCTATGAGCGAGATCGTGCGAATTCTGAGGCCTGGAGGTGTAGCGTATCTTACTCTTCACCTCTACACGAGCGAAACCGGTTGCCTTGATCCGAGAGTTTATAGCGACCGTCGTCAAGAGGTAGGACTTTGGCCCCACCTGAGGCCTCAGCTGCAAGGCACCTTTGACCCGCCTAACACTTTTCTAAACAAACTTCGTTTGAATGACTGGCGCAGGCTTTTTGCTGCGAAGATGCCGGGCGCCGAGTGCATTTTGGTCAGAAGCCAAACACCGGGTCTGGAAGATGCGGCTAAGAGCCTGCAAAGCCAAGGTGAACTGCTCGATTACTCGATCGACGAACTACTGACTGGCCAATTCGCCGCCATCTGGCAGAAGCCCCCCGTTCCTGAGAAAATGGTCGAGATCTCGCCGACGTCGGAGCGGCTAAACCGGGTGCGGGTCTAGGCGTATCTCGAAAGGCCGGGACGCAACACAATTGGCCCCACCCGACAAGAGTAGACCCAAGATGGATACACAAACGATAATGGAGGGGCCCGATTTAAGTTACTGAAAAAAGGAGTAAAGCTAGAGGTCAGGTCAGGCATTTGCCTGTGGGCAACGTCAATATGCCCTTCCGTGACCTACCCAAGCCGCAGGCGTTACGACAGACTTCAGGAAGCTGACTTCAAGATATCGGACGGTCGAGTCACTTACTCATGATAAAGCTCCCTGCTATCTACGCGTGTCACCTCCTTGTAGCGGTACTGCTTGTCTTGTCACCCCTAGAAAGTCGGGCGGCCAACCACTTCATATTACCCTCGCCGGGGGGAGTATCGGGCACAACTGGCGCAGATTGGGCTCACGCTTGCTCGGATTTCACTGGGAATTGTGCTCCCGGCTCATTGGTTCGAGGCGATACCTATTACGTGGGTGGGGGCACCTACGCGGGCGGCTACAGTTTTAGTAAAGCTAATTCTGGTACTTCTACGATCACCATCATGGGTTGTGCGTCAACTGATTCAACCTGCACGGCAGAGAGCGGATGGAATGCTTCTTACGCAGTAGACTCGACGCCTGCCAGTTTCCCGTCATCGGCAAACTGTGGTTCCTATCCGGGATGTCGCGCCATGTACTTCAATTCTGGCTATTGGGTTATTGATGGTGCAGTACATGGAAGCTCGTCATCGACTGGCTACGGCTTCCAGTTCCCGGCTCCTACTTGTAGTAGCTCCTATGGGATGAACACGATTCAATTCGACATAGGAGGCGACCACGACACCATCCAGAATGCTGCACTTGCAGCCTGCTCAGGCGATTATCCCAAACCCGCCATCATCCTTGGCAATACGAGCCAGTCGGCAATCTACAACGACAATGTGGCATATCTCTATCTGACAGGATTTCAGGATGATTTCCAGATTTACGGCCTAAACAATGGCATCATCGAACACGTGTATGGAACGAATCACTTTAGCTCTGGCGGCAACCATGGCACTCCGGTGGACATGTTCTCGTGGACGAATGGCATCTTCCGTTACAACGTCTACACGCAATGCAACGGAACGGGGTGCATGGAGACTAATGTAACCGGCTCCGGTGTGTCGCTCAACGGAGCAGAAATTTACGGCAATGTATTCGCTCCGGGTTCAGGCGTTGCTAATGGAGTGATCGTGGGCAGCCAAACCGCCATCATCAACTCGTTGGTGTATAACAACACGTTCGACCTCACCAGTGCACCGGTATCGTGGTGGTGGAATACGGATAGCGGTTACTGCAACGCACAGTGTCAGACCGGTGGCAACGTCCTCTATAACAACATCGTCTGGAGTGGAACCTGCACACCGGATGGCCATGCGCCGACGCCCACGCACGATTACAATACCTATCTTTCCTGCTCTGATACCCCACCGAGTGAGACTCACGGACAGACCGGTAGCTGGAATCCCTTTGTCAACTCTGGCGGCGGGAACTACAACCTCGCGAATGCTCCAGTAAGCAATTGCAACTCGACCGGCGCAATATGTGGTGGAATCAATGAAGGGTCTCTCTATACGACTGATATCGTAGGTGACCCCTACGGTGCCAACGGACAGTGGGAACGAGGCGCGTACGCATATTTAGACCCGCCAGGGCAGCCTGCTCCTCCCACAGACCTGAACGCTGTCGTCCAGTGATGCCAAAACGGCTTGGTTACGCGGCCGAACGCCTTCAAAACGTACTCTCACTGCGCACGGAGCTGACATTTCTCACAAACCCATCCCGCGCGGAATTAAGCTCTCATGGGAGAGCTCTAACACTTCATGCACAGCAAGATGACGGCCGCAGGCGCCATCACGTTCGTAGTTGCAGTTAAGAGCAGAGGGCAGATACTTGAGGATAATTTCCTCGCGTCGCCTTGCTTTCTCAAGCCTCACCCTTACCAGATCTTGATCCAGGAGAATTTCACTTCGGCAGCCAAAGCCTACAATGATGCGATAGATCGAAGCATTAACGACCTGATGATCTTCTGCCACCAGGATGTCTTCCTGCCTGCAGCCTGGCTTTCGCAATTGCAGCGCGCACTGGCCTATCTGGAAGTAGAGGATCCAAACTGGGGGGTCTTAGGATGTGGCGGCGTAAACCCAGATCATTCTGGCTGGGGACATCTATATTCCACTGGCCTGGGCATTACCGGGCCGCCATTCGAACGACCGGGAGCTGTTCAAACCCTCGATGAAATCGTTTTAATCCTCAGGAAATCTTCCGGCCTGCGGTTTGACGATCACTTGCCGCATTTTCATTTATACGGCACAGACATCTGCCTGAGAGCCGCTAAGGCAGGACGAAAGAATTATGTCATCGACGCTTTTTGTGTCCACAACACCGAAGAAATCGTGATTTTGTCAAGCGAGTTCTATGAGTGTTGTCGATATATTCGAAGAACCTGGAAGGACTGCCTGCCCATTCAGACGACCTGCATACGTCTCACCAGATTTAATCTTCCCGTGTACACAATGAAGTTAAGAGAGGCGTATCTGCGTTTGATTCGTGGGAAGGAAGTAGGTGCTGCCCGTGTGAGGGACGTGCAGCAACTTATAAAAGGGATCGGCTGCGGTTCCTAAGGGCTGCGCCGCGGCCAACCACAGTGAAGTAGTGAATTTATTCGACAGCACAAGTAAGCCATACAATCCGGACTGCCATTCTGGATATGGAAATGACGGACCAGCCCCAAGAAATGTGTTCAAACTTGTTCGCATCAAGAGCCAAAAACACCGAACTACCTGACCGGATCCCAGAAGGCTAACGGATGACCTCAGCCACAAATTCAGGTTCAACGCCAATTTACTCCCGGATTTACGCACGGCTAAAAGGGCCCGTGGATGCACTTCTACTTGGCCAAAGCCTTAAGGCCAGAGTCCTGCGAGGCAGTGCCTGGATGGGAAGCGGAAGTGTTGCCGAGCAGATGCTCAGGTTCGCGCGGAATATGATCCTGGCGCGACTGCTCGCACCCATGGCCTTTGGGACAATGGCGATAGCTCTATCCTCTGCCTCGCTGGTCGACACCTTAATGAACATCGGAGTGGGCACGGCGGTCATTCAGAACCCGCGCGGGGGAGAGAGAAGATACCTGAATGCCGGATGGTGGTTGTCGCTCGCACGCGGGCTGTTCATTTATGCTGTCATCTTCACAGTCGCTCCTTGGGTCTCAAGGTTCTACGGCAATCCGCAACTGTCAATCCTACTGCGCGTCATCCTCCTGAGCGTCTTGTTCCAGGGTGCTATGAGCGCGGGGACGAACTTCGCAATAAGAGAGATGAAATTCTCCAAGTGGGCAGTAATTAATCATGGCGGCGCGATTTGCGGTGTGGTACTGACGGTCATCTTGAGCTTTTTTATTCGGGACGTCTGGGCCCTGGCGATCGGATATTGTGCCGAGAACGTAGGCCGTTGCACTCTGTCTTACCTGATTTGCCCGTTCCTTCCTTCTTTCTCCTGGGACAAGGAAGCGACCCGGGACTTGCTAAGGTTCTCTAAGGGTGTGTTCGGCCTAGCCTTCTTGAATTTTATTTTTTCGCGCACTGACATTTTCGTTCTCGCCAAACTGTATCCTGCGACGCAGTTGGGTCTCTATGTTATGGCCGTCAATTTAGTCCAGACTCCGGTCTCGTTCATTATGGATATACAGGGCCAAACGCTGTTGCCGGCTCTCTCCCAGGTGCAAGGCGAAAACGGACGTGTAAATCGAATATTCTTTCAAGTAGCCTCTGTGCTCCTCCTGCTCGGGATACCCGTTCTGGTCTTCGCATCCTTTTGCGGACACTCAGTTCTCACGATTGTTTATGGACAGCGCTACGCTCCCGCCGCAGCCTGCTTTATCGTGGCTGCATTCGTAGCCCTCTTCAATTTGGCCAATGGACAGCCCACGCTTGTATTTTTCGCCAAAGGTTTCCCTCATCTTCATCGTACATGTGTCATCATCACTGCGACTTCGATGGTTCTTTTAATCTATCCATTCACGAAATGGCTTGGGCTCGTTGGTGGACAAGTAGCGTCCCTCGTTGCAATTCTGCTTGGGTTCTTGTTTCAGATGGTTCGGCTGCATCGTCTCACTGATCTGAATCTGGTTCAGTATGGGAAGATACTTTTGCAGGCCTCTGGTATCTCGCTTGCGGTTGCGCTTATCTGCCTAGGTGCTCGGTCGTATTCAGTGCTCGATCGTCCGATACCAAATGTCTCAATAGGAATAGCGGCTTGTCTGTTTGCGTATGGGATTAGCGGTTGGATGCTTATGCGGGGTAACCTGAAGGGTCTCGCCCCGGAGATCATAAGGAATCCATGACAGGTCAGTGCAGGGGCGAGCCTTGTGGTGCTCAGCCTTGGTCGGTTAGGCACCTGTTCATAACCAGATCGACTTGAGAGCCCATCGCGCATGATTGACACGGAGCGGTTCGACTGTTTCGTCTTTTTGTGGCCAAGCATCGGGTTCGATCGACTACGAAATCCACTTTGAGGCGGGACTAAGTTCTTGGAACCAGTAAACAATCGATTTGGAGGTGGCGTCAGTTCGACGGTACTCTTTCCTTGGGTGGCGGTGGTGTTGCTGGTCGCCATCGTGCTGATACTTTTCCTGCCACGGAAATATGCCATCGTGCCTCTCTTACTCGTTACATTCTTAGTTCCTGTCATGGGGCAAGTAGTGGTGGTAGGCGGACTGCATTTCACGATTACGCGAATTCTGGCCCTTTTTGGATGCGTTCGATTGCTTTCCTCAAAGGTTTTATCGCGAGCCAGTTTGCTCCCAGGTGGCTTCAACTCCGTTGACCGAGCCTTCCTATTCTGCGCCGTCTTCGGAGCATTGAGCTTTTCTCTTGTCTGGATGGAATGGCAAGCTCTGATCAATCAACTGGCCATAGCCCTTGATGCCCTAGGCGCATACTTCTTTCTCCGATTTCTGATCAGGGATCGGGAAGACGTGAGGCGGACAATTAAGGTACTTGCCCTCATTTCCGTAGTTACGGCGGTTGCGATGATCAGGGAGCATTTGACCCACCAGAACCTATTCTGGCAAGGCACCGTGATGGGTACGTCGAGTGTCCGGGAGGGAAGCATCCGCGCTCAAGGGGCGTTTGAGGTGTATCTGCTTGCCGGAGCGTTCGGAGCAACGTTAGTACCCCTTCTCATCTGGCTGTGGTGTGAAGGAAGTTCCAAGGTTATTGCTTCTCTGGGCATGGTGGGCGCAAGCATCATGACGTTCACCACTGGGTCTAGCACGCCGTTATCCGGCTATGCGGCCGGAATTCTTGGACTTTGTCTCTGGCCTTTGCGAAAGCGGATGCGCCTAATTCGATGGGGACTTGTAGTTGCTCTCGTGGCGTTGGACTTGGTGATGAAAGCTCCGGTCTGGGCCTTAATTAGCCGAGTAGATTTTACGGGGTCATCCTCTAGCTATCACAGGTACATGCTGGTCGACAACTGTATTCGACATTTCAATGACTGGTGGCTTTTAGGAGCCAAGGATTACAACACTTGGGGATGGGACATGTGGGACACTTCCAATCAGTACGTATCGTACGCGCTGAAAGGGGGGCTGGTGACCCTTTGCATGTTCATTCTCGTTATTTCGCGGAGCTTCGGGCGACTAGGGACAGCGATGAAAAGGGTCCACCAGCGTAGAAGTGAATGGTTGCTGTGGTGCCTTGGTGCGGCTTTGTTTTCGCACGTGGTGGGATTTTTCGGTGTTGGCTACGACAGTCAGATGCAGGTAGCGTGGTGCGCGTTATTGGCAATAGTCTCAGTGGCAACCAGCGAAGCCATTGGCCATGATCCGGTGCAGATCCATGTCCAGGTTCCTGCCGTGGCCTCTACCTCACCGCAGTTACCCATTTCGGTCGGAACCGAATTACATATCAGTTAGGAGCAGAGGTGAGAATGCCGTTGTTTGGTCGCAATGGACTTTGTAATGACGACCCCTTGAAGTTCGTCCCGCGAATCTTCGTCAGACTGTTCACGCTATGGGCGCGTCTAACCTATCCCTTTGCCTTCATTGGAGATGATGTGGAGATTCATTACAGCTTGACTCTCCAACGAAACCTGGCCCACCGAGTCAAGCTGGGGAATTCGATATTCATCGGCAAAGACGTCGAGTTTGGTGTGAGTTGTCCCAACCGAGAAGAAAAGGGCGAGCCGGTGATCGTGATCGAGGACGGGTGTGACATCAACCGGCAATCTCAGATATCAGCTAGGAACCTGGTTCACATCGAGAGAGATGTTCTTGTTTCATCGTTTGTTCTGATTATGGATCACGGCCATGCGCATGAGGATATAGACCTGCCGATCAAAAAACAGGGCATTACGCCGGGTGGCAGAATTCGAATCGAGCAGGGTTGTTGGATTGGTCGTGGCGCGGCCATCGTATGCAATCAAGGCGAACTAGTTCTGGGGCGCAATTGCGTTGTAGCGGTTAACGCTGTCGTTACGAGGAGCTTCCCACCGTACTCCGTCATTGCCGGGAACCCCGCGCGCGCTGTTAAACAACTTGACCCGGTTCAGCAGGCCTGGATGATGGGGTCTCGTCATTCGACAGAAACTACGTCCACAAAGTGAAAGCATTTTGGGCGGCATATAGCAGGCAATCTTGAAGGTCCGCTTCGCGTTGGCAGGCACGCGGAGTTATAGGTCTGGTGAGTAATCCGATGAGCTCGATGCCCTTTGTGTCAGTTGTTATTCCTACTTACAATCGTGCTCCGCGGACCATCACTGCCATTGAAAGCGTTTTGGCGCAGACATATTCAAACTTTGAAATTGTCGTTGTGGACGATGGCTCTACGGATGGTTCGAGCGACACTATTCGGCAATTTCTTGCTGAGAAAACATGCCCTGAGTATGGCCCGGCCAAGCAAATTCGTTATTTCAGCCAGCTGAATCAAGGTCCAAGTGCAGCCCGAAATACTGGGATCGAAAAAGCGCGAGGCGAATACGTTGCTTTCTTGGATTCAGATGATGTCTGGTTGCCAGAAAAACTCGAATGGCAAGTACGAACAATTGAACAATTTAAGGACAAATGTGGTGCTTGTTTCACGGACACACAACTCGTAAGTGATTCAGACGCCGAAATGACCACGTTTCGATTTTGGGGCAGGAATTACGAACAAGCCACGGGAATTGAACATAACGCCACAAAATTGCTGGCAAAGTCTTTTTGCGGCTTTTGGGTTTCGACTCTGCTTGCGCGTACCGATGTGATTAGGAAAATTGGTGGCTTTGACGCCGACGTTCAATTTGCAGAAGACCGTGATTTCTACTTTCGCTTGTCCCTGACCACGTCATTGGCTTACGTCAACAAGGTGCTTGCTCGCGTCGACAGAACCAGTCGGCCTAACGAGTCGAAATGTCGGCCATGGGAAGAAGTAGAGGTGCAACTTAGGGGCCAGCAGTATATTTGCGAAAAGTGGTTGAAGATGGGTACAACTTTGCCAGCGGAGGTACGTAAGACAGTAACGCAAGACTTGCGGGCCCTTCACTCTGATTGGGCGAACTGGTATCTGGAAAACAGGCGATACGATAAGGCTCGTCTTGCGGCATCTCGGGCACTGGGCTATGAAGTGACATTTGGAGTGGCAGCCAAGTGGACATTGACCTGGCTTGCCCCGGCTTTAGTCCGAAGAATTACGGCAAAATCCAAACCTTATGGTTAAGTTCTTTGAATCCGCGACAGGTTACCAATCCAGCGTCCGTGAGGCGTACAGCTGGCGAGATCTTTTTTCTGGAAGTTTCAACCACTATCCTCTGATTATTCAATGAATTTGTTTGACAGTTACGTGCAACGTGTCAGCCGTCCCTACGTAGGGTTCCTGCGACGTTTTGGGATGGATTTTGAGGTCAGCCGGGCGTACGGCGCAGTTGTGGAAGACTGCTCCGGTCGACAATACGTCGACTGTGTTGGCGGGTACGGCAACCTCAATATTGGCCACAACCACCCTCACGTAGTTGAAGCAATGGTGCGAGCATTGCAAGCCAGCCGGCCTTTCGGGTGGCCGTTTATTTCAGAAGCGCACGTCCGTTTGGCAGAAAGGCTCAGCGAAGTAGCGCCGGCAGGGCTTGATCACAGCCTTATCGTGAATAGTGGCGCCGAGGCGGTCGATAGCGCGCTTAAGTTGGCTAGACTCGCGACTGGAAGGGCGGAGGTGATTTGTTGTCGGGGCGCCTGGCACGGATACACGCTTGGTGCCCTGAGCGTTTCAGAACCCGAAATGTGCCGAAGTTTCCAGCCGCTCCTGCCGGGCGTTCACCATGTACCCTTTGGCGACGGCCAGGCAGTTCGAGATGCGATCTCTCCTAAAGTTGGAGCACTTCTGGTAGAGCCCATTCAGTCGGAGAGTGGTGGGATTTTGCCGCCTGAAGGCTATTTGCGCCAACTGGCTGCGATGTGCAATTCCGCTGGTGTGATGTTCATTCTCGACGAAATCAAGAGTGGCATTGGCAAAACTGGACGAATGTTCGCCTGCGAATATGAACCGGTGGAACCAGACGTTCTTCTCGTGGGGAAATCTCTTGGCGGTGGCGTGATGCCGATAGGCGCTCTGGTGGCAAAGGGGAAATGGTGGACGAAGCTCGGCTTAAGTTTTGCCATGACATCTTCCTCTGCGGCCGGCAACACACTTGCCTGCGCGGCAGGAGTGGCGGCACTCGAGGTTGTCCAGTCTGAGAACCTCTGTGCAAACGCAGAAACGCAGGGGCGCCGTTTGCAAGAAGCGTTGACTGGATTGGCGTCCAGTCATCCGGACCTGGTGCGGAGCGTGAGTGGGCGCGGTCTTTTGCTCGGCCTGCATACCGCAAGTCAGGGGGTAGCACAAGAAATCGCTACAGCTTGCATTCGCCGGGGGGTTCTAGTGATGCCGGCATTCTTAGACCGGACTTGTCTGCTTATTGAGCCACCCTTGTGCATCAGCCACACTCAGGTGGACGAAGTCATCGGCACGCTCCAACAAGCGTGTGATGCTATCAATGTCCGAAGCAGCGCCCACTCGGTAGAAGCCTAGATGAACGGTTGGATAAGTGAGATATCAACTGAAGACACTTCAAAATAGCGAGAGAACTCGAAAAACTTTGGCATGTGTGGAATCTCTGGAGTACTGAAACTTAACGGCGCTCGTCCTGATCGCGATCAACTCGCTCACATGATCGCAACCATTCGCCACCGCGGTCCAGACGCGAATGGGATGCGCGTTGCAGGAGCCGCCGGCTTAGCTCACGCCCGGTTGAGCATTATCGATTTGCAGGGTGGCGCGCAGCCGATGTCAACCATGGACGGCCGTGTCTGGATAACGTTTAACGGCGAGATCTTCAACTACATAGAACTCAGAGAAGAATTGCTTGCAAAGGGACATCAATTTGCAACGCATTCTGACACGGAAGTTATCCTGAACGCCTACCGCGAGTACGGTGAAGATTGTGTTCATCACTTTAACGGTCAGTGGGCATTTGGCGTTTGGGATACTGAGAAGCAAAAGCTATTTCTGTCGCGCGATCGGTTAGGGGTTAGACCCCTGTTTTATACACAGACGGCGGATAGTTTCCTGTTTGCCTCGGAAATCAAAGCGCTCTTGACGTGTCCGGATGTGCCCGCAGAAATTGACTTCCAGGCTTTGGATCAAATATTCACATTCTGGGTGACGTTGCCTCCAAGGACAATATTCAGAAATATCTTTCAACTCCCGCCGGGTCACTCACTCGTTGTAGAAGATGGAAAGATTCGTGTTCGGCAATACTGGTCTCTTTCTTATGCCGAGGTTGGCCAATCGTGCGACGGCAACGAGAATGTGCTCGCGGATGAACTACTTGTCCTGCTGGGGGACGCTACCCGGATTCGACTTCGTTCTGATGTGCCAGTCGGGGCGTATTTAAGCGGTGGTATCGACTCGACTGTTACAACCGCGCTGGTGAGAAAGATCGCTAATGATCGACTCCGAAGTTTTTCTATTACCTTTGAGGATGCCGAATTCGATGAGAAGGCCTATCAGGATGAAGCCAGTACGTTCCTTGGCACGCAGCACAGTAACGTCTGCTGTTCCTGCTCTGACATCGCGCGAATATTTCCGCAGGTGATTTGGCATACTGAGCAACCCGTCATACGTACCGCACCCGCGCCAATGTTTCTCCTGTCCGGGTTGGTTCGGGAGAACGGTTTTAAGGTCGTGTTGACAGGCGAAGGCGCCGATGAAGTGCTTGGCGGATATGACATCTTCAAAGAGGCCAAGATTAGGCATTTCTGGGGACGAAACATAGAGTCACGCTGGCGACCGCTGTTGCTTAAGCGTCTTTATCCGTACATGGAGAACATACAGCGCCAGCCAACCGCATATCTCAAGCACTTCTTCCGTGTAACCACCGAGGATCTGGCAAGCCCGTTCTTTTCACATTTACCGCGTTGGGAGCTGACGGCAAAACTAAAGCTATTCTTCTCTCGCGAGGTTCGGGCAGCAACTCAGAATTGCGATGGGGTCGGTGAGATCCAACAGACGCTGCCTCCGGCTTATCACTCATGGTCCTATTTCGGCCAGGCCGAATACCTTGAGGCCAAGTATTTGCTGTCGGGATACATTCTTTCTTCGCAGGGAGACCGCATGGCTATGGCGCATTCGGTCGAAGGACGATATCCCTTCCTTGACTACCGGGTGGTTGAATTCGCTGCCAAGCTTCCGATGAATCTAAAAATGAAAGTGCTCGATCAGAAACATCTGCTGAAGCGAGCATTCGACGGAATGATCCCGGAATCGATCCTGCGTCGGCCCAAGCAACCTTACCGCGCGCCGGATGGGAAGTGCTTCTTCGGCGCCTCAGCTGTTGACTATGCGCAAGAGTTGCTTTCACCCGAAGCTGTAAGGCGGAACGGAATTTTTGATCCGAATGCCGTCGCTGCCCTAGTCAGCAAGTTCCAAGCCGGGCGTGCGCCTAGTGTGAAGGACAATATGGCCCTGGTCGGCGTTTTGTCCACCCAGCTTGTGGTCCACCAATTCATTAACGAGAGGATAGAGAGACTTAAACCATGCATACAGTCGATATTCAACGGGACGTCCACAGTTTTGTCATAAGCAATTTTCTGTTCGGGCAAGCTGGGGATTTGCAGCCAGACGATTCGCTCCTGGGTAAGGGAGTGATCGATTCCACGGGTGTCCTCGAATTGGTCACATTCCTGGAAGAACATTATGCGATCAAAGTCGAGGACGACGAAGTGACCCCCGATAACTTGGACTCGATCAAGAACGTCGCTACCTATGTAGCGAAGAAGCTCAACCATACGGCGTAGGAGATTTGGATGCAGGTCGAACAATTTCTGGAAAATAGTGCAAAGAAATATCCGGCAAAGACTGCACTCATTTGCAAAGATGAGCGCCTTACATACCAGCAAATAGAAGAACAATCCAACCGGTTGGCCCATGCTCTGATTGCGGCGGGCGTGCAGCGCGGGGATCGCGTCGTTACGTTCCTTCCCAATTCGGTTGAGGCCGTTCTAGCTATCTTCGCTACTCTTAAGGCCGGCGCGGTATTTGTGGTTTTGAATCCGAGCACTAAATCGGACAAGTTGAACTACATTCTTAACAACTGTCGTGCGTCCGCGATGATCACTTGGGGTGGCCGAAATATTTCCGACCCTGCCGGCTGGAGCGAAACCCCTCATCTGCATTCCGTATTTATGCTGGGTGCGACCGATGCCCAGGCGGAAGCCGTCCGCGCAGCTGGCAAGAAATTGTTTCCTCTGGAGGAAATCCGAAATGGGCCAGGCAACACAGAGCCGCCGCCAAAAAGATGTATCGATATCGACCTTGCTGCCCTGATTTACACTTCCGGTTCAACAGGGCGACCAAAGGGCGTCATGGTGACGCACGTGAATGTGGTTTCTGCAGCCACTTCGATCACTACCTATCTGGAAAATACGGCTGACGATGTCGTTATCAACGTGCTGCCGTTGGCCTTTGACTATGGACTGTATCAATTGCTGATGATGTTCAAAATGGGCGGGACGTTGGTTCTACACGATTCCTTCGCCTTTCCCAAGGTTGTAATCGACAAAGTTATTCAGGAGGGCGTAACCGGGCTGCCTATTGTTCCTACAATCTCTGCGATGTTGTTGCAGATGGACCTGTCGAAATATTCTTTCCCCAAATTGCGATACATCAGCAATACTGCTGCGGCTTTGCCGTTGGAACATATTCGCAAACTGCGGGCCTTATTTCCGAACGTGACGTTGTATTCGATGTATGGTCTGACAGAGTGCAAGCGGGTGTCCTACCTGCCTCCCGAGCAACTCGATATACGCCCAACCTCGGTCGGTCGGGGTATGCCAAATGAAGAAGTCTACATTGTGGACCAAGACGGCAGCCGTGTTGGTCCAGGAGTGGTTGGCGAGTTAGTGATTCGTGGCTCTAACGTAATGAAGGGCTACTGGGAATTGCCTGAGGAAACAGATCGCTGTCTCAAGCCGGGCCCTCTGCCCGGAGAGAAGGTTCTGTACAGCGGCGACCTGTTTCGGGCGGATGAAGACGGCTATTTGTATTTTGTCGGCCGTAAGGACGACATCATCAAGACTCGCGGGGAGAAGGTCAGCCCGCGTGAAGTCGAAGATGTGATCTATGCTCTCGATGGTGTGGCCGAGGTAGCGGTAATTGGGGTTCCGGATCCGATCCTGGGGAGTGCCATTAAAGCTGTGCTAACACTTCGTCCCGGTGCAGAGGTTACGAAACAGGATGTGCTTCGGCATTGCGCAGCAAGGCTTGAAGAGTTTATGGTGCCGAAGTTGGTGGAGTTTCAAGCGTCGCTACCCAAAACCGAATCAGGCAAAATTAGTAAGCGAGCCATCGCTGCTGAACATCAAGGCGCCATTCAACAGTCCACCAGTGCGTAGAAAGGCCAAAGGGAAAGAATGACAAGTTCAGAGCTGGTTACAGATCTGCTGCGGATCGATGCGGAAAGGGAAGTAGATCGAATTGCAAAGGCAATTCGTGATCTAGTCTTAATCCAATTTAAGCGCAAGGGGGCGATCGTTGGAGTGTCCGGAGGCATTGATAGCAGCGTGGTAGCCTCGCTGTGCGTTCAGGCGCTCGGGAAGGACCGCGTAGTCGCTCTTTTCATGCCAGAGTCCGAATCGGCAGGAGAGAGTCTTGGCCTGGGGCGTATTTTGACGGACAGCCTGGGCATTCGGTCGGTCGTAGAGGACATCACGCCGATCCTCGATGGAGCCGCCTGCTACCGCCGACGGGACGACGCTATTCGCAGCGTAGTTCCCGAATACGGAAATGGGTATAAGTGCAAGATAACTCTTCCCGATCTTCTGGCAGAGGACCGCTATGCCATTTTTTCTGTGGTAGTGCAATCACCTTCCGGGGAGATGAAGAAGGCCCGCTTACCTCTAGAGGCCTATCTTGGAATTGTCGCAGCCAGCAACTTCAAGCAGCGTACTCGTAAGATGATCGAGTATTATCATGCCGACCGGCTCAATTTCGCAGTTGCAGGAACGCCGAACCGTTTGGAGTACGAACTTGGATTCTTTGTGAAGGGCGGCGACGGTGCCGCTGATTTCAAACCGATTGCTCACCTTTACAAGTCCCAAGTCTATCAACTTGCCGAGTGCCTACGGATACCCGACGAGATCCGTCGACGCCCGCCTACGACTGATACCTACTCGCTTGCGCAGTCCCAGGAGGAATTCTACTTTTCGATGCCCCTTCAGAAAATGGACCTTTGCCTCTATGGAAGGGATCACAACATTGCGGCAGCTGAACTTGCTCCGATGGTTGGTTTCACGGAGGATCAGGCTCACAGGGCATATGCCATGATTGATTCCAAGCGCAAATTTTCGCGTTACCTCCACTTGCCACCCGTTCTGTTTCCTGATTCGACTGCGTCAGAGTAGCCCAGTTAGTCAGTCACGCACATAAGAGACACCATGCACATCCTTCACGTAGTCGGAGCGCGGCCAAACTTTATGAAGGCAGCACCAGTCCTGCACGCACTTCGGAAATGGTCGACGCTGCAACAGACGTTGGTGCATACGGGTCAACACTACGATTGCAACATGTCGGATGTCTTTTTCTCTCAGCTCGAGCTTCCAGCACCAGACGTGAATTTGGGGGTTGGTTCTGGCAGCCAAGCGCAGCAAACAGCAGAGATCATGCGGCGCTTTGAACCCATCGTAGCCGATAAGAAACCGGATGTGGTGCTCGTCTACGGCGACGTCAACTCCACGGTAGCTGCAGCGCTAGTCTGCGCCAAATTGAGAATTCGTGTCGGTCACGTGGAAGCCGGACTCCGGTCTTTTGACCGTGGAATGCCAGAAGAAATCAACCGCATTGTAACGGACCAGCTAGCTGATCTATTGTTTACGCCTTCTGAAGACGGGGACAAGAACCTTGAAAACGAAGGCGTACCGGCTGACAGGATCTATCGCGTTGGCAATGTCATGATCGATTCATTGGTGCGTTTTTTGTCGGCAGCGGCACGCTGCCCCAAGAATGGACTGCCCGAGCGGTATGCTTTGGTTACTCTTCATCGCCCCTCGAACGTCGACGATGGCTTTACCCTTAGGAGCATTCTCGAATCGCTGCTCGAAATAAACGAGGAACTGGCCGTGGTGTTTCCCGTGCATCCCCGGACGCGCCAACGCATTCTGGAGTTTGGCCTCAGGGTTGAAAAACTACACCTTCTCGAGCCTTTGCCGTATATAGAATTCCTGGCCTTGCAGCGCCGAGCTACAGTTGTTGTCACGGATTCCGGTGGCATCCAGGAAGAAACGACTTATCTAGGAGTGCCGTGTTTGACTCTGCGGGAGAACACGGAACGTCCAGTGACGGTTAACCTGGGTACCAACGTTGTGGTGGGGAAAGATAGAAAGAGGTTAAATTCTGAATTGTCAAGGATCGTGGAAGGGAGTCCGAAACGGGGAACAATACCCCCATTGTGGGACGGTCATGCAGCTGAGCGCATCGCTGATGTTCTTCGGAACCTACAGTGACCGTTGTGTTTAGGGGCAAATTGCAGGTCTCGCGTAACGGTGCTTGCAACTCGGCGCATTGCTTGCTCAGTAGCGAGCGAATCAGATTGAACAATTGGGTTTGCAGCACGAAATTATTTCCACTTAGTGTAGTATTCAATCGGGTACGGTCGGCATTTTCTCCGCTGGTGCGTTCGCTTGGGGCGAGCAGCTACAGCGAAAGCGTTCGGAAAGTCTTTCTCGAATCCCGAAAGCCTTAGCTGATATATCGCCGTCAAGAGCAGCGCAGTGGAACATTCCAAGACAGCGGTCCCATTCCGGGGATTATGGGCACGTGCGCGCGGTTCCTTGCTGTGGTCCAAAACAAGGGAAAGCCATATTGGACAATCTTGGTGCACGACGCGACGCTTTGTGCGTGAGTTCTGGAGCTGGGCGCAGAGTGAGGACGTAATTCTTCCCAGGGTGGAAGAGCTAACTAAGTCCCTTCAAGCACTTTGCGAGTCGGCTACCATTAGTGTTGAGGGAGACTCGGAGGCCCCAATCTTCTTGTTAGCAACAGGTTGGAGGACCGGTTCGACACTTCTCCAGCGTATCTTGGTGACCGATCCAAATGTACTTATCTGGGGAGAGCCTTTCGGCGAAATGGCCATCTCATCTAGACTCGCGGATATGATCAGTTGCTTTTCCAAGCCTCCGGGGATAAGAGAATGGACTGCCAACGAAACCATCGAAGCATCTACGCTAGCGCAGTCCTGGATTGCCAACCTAACCCCACCCGGAGAAGATTTTCGATTGGCTGTTCGACGGCTTTTCGACCAATGGCTTGGCGAGCCCGCGCGTCAGCGTGGATATGCGCGATGGGGGCTGAAAGAGGTTCGTCTGGGAGCAGTAGAAGCGATCTTCCTACATTGGTTGTACCCCAAGGCTAAGTTTGTCTGTCTATCCCGCCATCCTTACGACTGCTATCGTTCATTAGCCGATTCGGGCTGGAATGACATCTATCTCTCTCGCCCAGACGTGCTCGTCGGGTCGGCCGCCGGGCTCGCCAGACACTGGAACCGCCTGGTCCTGACTTTGTGGAAATTACCTGCGGACTTCCCGGCCTATCACGTCAAATACGAGGATGTAATTGAGAGGAATTTCGACTTCCGCAAGTTCGAGTCGTGGCTAGGAATTAAGATCAAAGAAGAGACTGCACTTTCAGTCATTGTTGGACACAGTTCTGTGCGACCCCGTCTCGGTTGGCACGAACGCTGGATTATTAGGTCCGAAGCGAGTACGGGGATGCAAGAGCTCGGGTATTCCGAATGATCAGAGCAGCCTAATTCGCGAGTTTTTTGGCTTTGACAACACGACTGCTGGGTTGTGGCACGTTAGGGGTATTGAAGTTGAATAATTGCATGCGTATTCTAATTGACATGCGAAGGTGGACCGTCAAGCCTCGCTCTGTTGTTCTATTGTTGGCATTATTATTTGTCATTCTGTTGGTTCTGGTTCTGCCTCAAGTAGATCTTCTTGACACCGCGTTTCAGCTCAATACAGCGCCGGTGGCCATTCATAGGCAAGCAACAGCTGCTCCCGTTGCTCAGATAGTTCATAGTCTTGTTCTTTTAGCATCGTTAGCGTATGTGACCACACGGCACGAGCGTCAGTACGAACTCTTACCAGAGACCAACCGCAATATTCCTGTCCTCGACCACTCCCTTCGTTGCTAGCGCGAAATCGCCAACTCTCGGGTTTCTCGGCGGTATTTCTTCGCAAATGAAATCTTGGCTTGCGAGGCTAAGACCGCACGGTCTAGTCGCGCAATCAGTTTTGGGGAGACTTGGACAATGAATGAATTGCTTTGCCAGTATTACAAATGTCCGGAACAGTACGTCTCTTTTGCCCTAAAAGGGCCACTTTCAGAAGGCGACGGTTACTTTAAATTCGGGAAAGAGATCCTCTACGGAAGGATCTACGGCGGGGGAACCGCCGGTTCCCCGACAGATAGCCTCCGAAACGTGGTATCGGAAGCTTGCATTGGGGATCGTATTGTGCACCTGCCGTTCGATGCAGCGGACGTCCTCAATGGGCTGCGACACGAGGTTTACAGCAGTTTTTCGAATGGATCACATCCGTCCAGTTCGCTTCTCGGTCGAGCCTATTCTCTCATTCGTCCCGCCCTTCCAATTACCTTCCGAAAATATCTGCAGAAGATGCGTCTCTCCGATTGGCATGACCTTACGTTTCCGACTTGGCCGGTCGACCAAACGGTAGACAACACCTTGGAAGACTTGTTGTTGTTGTCATTGAAGGCGCACCGCCTTCAGCGGATTCCTTTCATTTGGTTCTGGCCCGATGGCGCCTCAAGTTGTGCCATCGTGACACACGATGTGGAGACCAGCGCGGGCAGAGATTTTTGTGCTTCGTTGATGGATATCGATGATTCTTTCGGCGTTAAGGCTTCCTTTCAGATCGTGCCAGAACGCCGGTACAAGGTAACAGCCCTTTTCCTGGATGCCATTCGCCGACGGGGTTTCGAAATCAATGTACAGGACTTGAATCATGACGGTCGGCTGTTCCGAGACCAAGAAGAATTCCAAGCTCGGGTGACAAAGATTAACGCGTATGGAAGGCAATTTGGGGCAGCTGGATTCCGCTCAGCCATTCTATACCGCCGTCAGCAGTGGTTCGACGCACTACAGTTCTCCTATGATATGTCGGTTCCAAACGTCGCTCACCTGGATCCACAGCGAGGGGGGTGCTGTACGGTCATGCCTTATTTCGTTGGAAACATCGTGGAACTGCCGGTGACGATGACGCAGGATTATTCCGTTTTTCACATATTGGACGAGCGCTCGATTGACCTTTGGAAGCAACAGAGTGAACTAGTCCTGGCCAAGCACGGTTTGATGCACTTCATTGTTCATCCCGACTACATCCTCGACAAGGCGGAACGAACAACCTACGAGGACCTGCTTACGTACCTAACGCAACTTAGAACTGAAAAGAATGTCTGGTTACCATTGCCCGGTGAAGCCGCTTCTTGGTGGAGAGAACGTTCGCAGATGAGTTTGGTTGAGGTTAATGGCACGTGGGAGGTCGAGGGGAAGGGGAAAGAGCGGGCACGGGTTGCATATGCTGGTGAAAGGAATGGTGAACTCGTGTTTTCGTTCGAGTCCTCGGAGGAGTGATCCTCATTCCACGGAACGGAGTGCTTCAACACTCCCGAATTCAGACTTGTTCTTTTCATCTGATTCACGCATAGAATGCGGGAGTATTGCAGGTGCTATGCGAATTGCTATCGCAATCATTCTCGTCGTAGGGGGTTGCTTTTGGGTAGGTAGATTATATGGGCAAGAAGGCGACTCGGAAGCCATCACTCCGAACTCCGCGCTTGCGAAGACTTCAAATGGAATCAATATCCATACCGATGTCAAAGCAATTGTCGATTCAGACACCGACCCGTCCTCGACGGCGAAGCCGACGGCACACATTGTTAAGTTGTCTTGGAAAGCCAGTATTCCAGCCACGACGGCAGCTGGCGATGCGATCATTGGTTACATCGTGTATCGCGGCAGGAAGCCCCAGGACCGCAAGGCCCTGCCCATTAATGTTATGCAAATTACCGGCACTACTTTCGTTGATACCCGAGTTGAACCCGGAGCCGTCTATTATTATGTGACCCGTGCGGTAAGTGCTAGCGGCAAGGTAAGCGGCCCTTCAAACGAGGTTCGCGTAGAGATTCCACGCTGACAGCTTACCGATTACTTGACGCGCGATGCAGCGTTGCGTGGCATTCGACACAAAGCGTGATCAAGTTTTCTTCTGAGTCATCGCCGGACTGGCTGCGGAATTCTTGATGGTGAACTTCGAGGTTCGACATGGTGCCACAGGACTGGCATCGCCAGCTGTCTCGGCGTAGGACTTTTCGCTGAAGTTGCTCATACGACTCGGGATCAAGGCGCAGACGGTTCCGTTTTGGCAGTGAGTCGCTCACGATGCCTCGGAGACATGAGTTAGAAACGATTTGCGTTCCTCTCCTGGCAAGAACTTAAAGAAACGCAATACCGATTGCAGCAAGACCTGCGAATCTCCGTTTTCCAAGTTTGCCCCCGCCAGGAAATCCGCACAGATCATCTCCAGGCAGTAGCCTCGTGACTTGTCACTCCCGAGCATGAGAGCTGCCGTCTCAATCGCCTGTTCCACCACCGGGATCTGGCTCTTGTACAGCTTGAAGTAGACGATCTCAGACGGTTCCGACTCCTTCCCGGTCAGTTCTTTTTCCACTTCCTGCTTAAACTTCTCCTTCGGTAGCTCGCGCGCTTTGTGCAACCAGGTTGCACAATCGAAGTGCTGCCCGTCCCTCCGCGCCACTTTTGCCAGCTCCACTCCCTTCGTCCACCCAACTTCTTTCAGGTCTTTTCTCGCCTGCGGCGGCAGGTGCTCGTGGATGGACATCAGGTAGTACGCCTTCCTTCTCGATTCTGGGAAACGCTGCTCCAGGAACTCATCGAACGACTTCAGCCTTTCCACCCGCCAGTACTGTCCTGCACGAACTTCGCACAGATAGCGCCCCAGCTCCACAAAGCGTGTGTCTCGTTCCGCTTCTTTGCGTTGTTCCCAGGCGATGATCTCGTCGATCTTGGTGATCACGAACAGAGCTCTCCGGCGATCGAGTTTGGGCAACATAGGACGGTCGTTAGTAAGTAAGCTCGTCAAGCCAACCAAGGTTTTGTGCTCCGGGTCGTCGCACTAGCGCGATTTCGACCAGCTTCGGTTTCCCTAGACATAGCCCGACGTACGGGCACGTGCTGCACGGGTTTTGCGGAAAGCGGATACCGCTGTGCGGCAGGAACTCGGCAGACTCGATGCGGCGAATTGTGTCTTCAACCAGGCGGCCAAACTCCTGCCGCTGCTCTTTAGTGATCGTGGTCCGAAGATACTGGACTTCCACCAACCGTTTACGTACGAATACGACCTGGGCGACTTCGGAAATTCCCGTCATCCATGAGTAGCAGACCAGTTGCGGATCGAGAGCTAACAATCCGTTCGGCTCTTCCGGGTACCGGCTGGAAGTGGTTTTCCATTCGATGAGGCAGCGGGTTCCGTCGACGGTGCCGATCGCATCGATGTAGGCGACAAAGTTGTTGGCTGTCGAGAGTTGGCGTTCGAATTTAATCTGCAGATTGCGCTTAGGCTGGCGGATGCGAATGCGGTCGTCCTGGCAGAAGCGGTCAAGCAGCATGATGCCTTGCTGCAGCATGCGGTCCCAGGAGTCGCCTTTCGAGAAGTGCAGTCCCTGGTTCTGACAAGCCGACCACTCGGTGAACAACGCCCCTGCGGAGTCTTCATGGCGGAAGTACGCGGCGAGCGCCTGCTCAAATGCTTTTCCAAACAGCATAACCGCGCGAGTGTCCTTCTCCTGCCAGCCGTCGAGATAACGATGACGGTAACGGCGCGGACAGGTCAGGTAATGGCTGATCTGGGTGTAGCTGTAGTGCATCACGCCACCTCCGAGCTTGGGGCGGGTGAGGGTAGGGAAGAGGAAAGTTCATCCCACTGGCTTGCAGGCGCGAAGGCGTCGAGGCTCAGCAGGGAAGTGCCGTTGACAACGACGTGGCTAATCTTGATGACCCCACGTAAGCCGATCAGGCCCTTGTCGTCGATCTCATCGCGGCCAAGCAGGTCCGCGTCGTAACCGAAGTCACGTAAGAACCAGTTCAGCTTCCAGAGGGCTTTCGGAGTGCAGTACAGGCGACCAGTGATTGATTGTCCGGTAAGATCCTTCGGCTCGACGACGGAGAAGCGCAAAAGGTAAAACGGCTTGCGGGTGTCCCAACGATGCTGGGTGCGATCGACACGAACCAAGAGCAGGCCATCGAGAACTTGGTTTGAGGCGGACTGATCGGCTTCGTGCAGGCCTTGGATGCGGCGCTTCATGCCACACCTTCTTTCTGCCCGAGGTAACTGTTGAGCTGGCAAGAGAGGGCGTTGCGGTCGGTCTCGGCCCAATCGGCCAGATGGGCGACGAAGGCTTCTACCTGTTCGCGGGTGGCTTCGCGGAGGCTCTTTACGCCACAGTAATCGGTGGCATAAGCCTTGACCAGGGTGGCATCAAGTTGGTGCTGGCGGATGAGTTGGCAGAGGCGGTCGCGAACTTTCGGTCCGCCGTAGCCGTTACCATTCGCTGGCTGCGGTGACTTCCTAGAATCGCCATTCCCGCCGGTGTGTCCCGCGAAGGAACCGATTTCTTCAACCGAGCAGATGCCGATTCCGTACGCCTTCCGCAGAGCTCGATTGACGGCGCGAGTCTCAGCGACACGCATCTCGGCACCGTGGACCAAAGGAGCAACGTTGGACGGATCGGCATCGCCGAAGCCGACAAAGCCCCGACAAGTGCGCGACTTGTAGACTGTCGCTTCAAATGCCCAACGCTGCGCCACCGGGTCACAAAAGCCGGCGACCGGGCGCACGTTGATTCCACTGCAGCGGTTGCGGCGAGCCAGTCCCAACAAGCCGGTGTGCGTCACGTACCAGCCGTTGTCGAGATAGGTCAAGTCGCCGGCAGTGAGCGAGAAGCTGTGTTGTTCTACGATCTCTTTCAGCCTACTTAGTGCTTCGCGAGAGAGGTTGGCCCAAATCCGCCGCGCCATGCGCATCGAAGCAGCAGTTTTCTTAGTTGATTTCATGTCCCGCTCCTTTGCCGCTCCGGTTATTCAGTCGCTTGCATTTCCTAAGCGCAAAGCTCAGGCTCTTGTGGTTGGAGACGGTTTGGTTGGTGGCTAAAGCTGCGATGCGCCAGTGATATTCCGCTCCGCCCGTTGGAAATACGCGGAAGTAAGGTTGCGACTTCGGGCGGCTCGTTACCGCGAACGACCGTCTTGCGAACGACTGATGGGTATTGAGAGGATTTGCTAGAGTGGGTGTAGCCATTGTGATCTCCTTTTCAGATCGCCTTGGTTAGCCTCGGGTCGGTGTTACTAGCACCAACTCGGGGCGTCTTACTGTTATTGCGGATTCCGGTTCTGTTCCAACTCCGTGATGCGTTCTTCGTGTGATTCGACGGCATGAAGGAGGCGGACAGTTCCTTCCGCGAGGTTCACGATCATCCCTTCGGCGCGGGCAATGCGTTCGTTGATGTGGCCGCTCACCGTGATCAACTGTTCGAGGGCCGCAGACATCCGCACTGTGCGCTCCTCGCCGGCCGCGATGCGTTTTTCATTGTCTTTATGCATCGAGGCCAGCATTTCAACCGATTGCGTCAGGGCTTCCAGCCGTTGATCTAGGTTGATATTGCCCTCCATCATCATGGCCGCATCCTAATACGTGCTTGCACGCATGTCAAGCCAATTCGTACTTGCACGCATCTTTCTTTTGTGCGACCATGCCGTTATATGGCGGCCAAAGAAAACCTCACCATTCAAGAGTTTGCCAGAATGGGCGGCAAAGCTCGGGCGCGAAAACTCACAAAAGAGGAACGGAGCGAGTCCGCAAAGCAGGCAGCAGAAGCTCGCTGGGCCAAGGCCAAGAAGCTTGTGGACGAATTCACCGAAGGCACCAAGCGTCTGGAGAAAACCATCGCGAAACGAGCCAAGCAAAAGAAGAAATCGAAGTGAGCACCATTTTCGATTGCTCAAGCTGTGGCTGGGCGGCCTTGCGGATTTATCGGCAAGCCGGAATCCGCCGAAATTGAATTTGAGTCACATCGGTTAACTGGTTTGCAAAATATGCGATGCCATCGCATATTTTGCACTCACAGAGCCATTTCCGCTTTCCGACCTACTAGGCAAAGTCCGAAACAGCTAAATCACCCCGACGCCCGCGCGCGTGTCGAAGTGCATGAACAGCCCTCCCCCGAGGAACTGTTCGTGACAACCTTAATAAACGCTCGAGCACCTGTAAATGGCCCGAGCAGGGTAATGGTGCGGCACTAAGGTATGGCGTTCTCGCGGATTCACCAGGCTTTTCTGTATATGACGAAGTCTGTCGGCTCAGCCTCTCGCCCCTCGAAGAACATGGCACCTCTTGAGACGTGGGCAGGGAAGTAGCCATGTTCTCTTAGCATGCGATCGTTCGCCCAGAAACTCTGCTTGCCGATTTCGTACGTGCAACATATCGATCCAACCACCCATTCAGCACCGTAACAGTCTTCATCGGTATGGTTTCTCTGCTCGAAACGCCAAAAAGCCTCGCCTTCGGGCCAATTTTTGAAGATGCTCCCCCGGAAGTACGGTTGCACGGCGCTGCTATGAAATCCGAATCCACAGGTCGAGTCGCGCTTTGCTCCAACCGAGCATAGGAAATTGGCCGCATCTGCGCTACCGGAATAGGCCCGAGAGTAGTCCAGCGCGAGGGTGCGTGCAGTCCAGTAAAGATTGACCGCAAGAAAACTCGCGACACCAAGCAACATGAGCGCGTTCAGAGTCGACGCGATCTTTCCCGAGTACCTCGGCGGCAACGGGAATGCAATCCAGACCGCAGCGACGGCAATCAAGGCCAGTGCTCCACTATGCCAGAGGTTCCCGTAGATTTTGACGAAAAAGCCCAGCACCAGGACCATGGGAGCAAGGAACGGGAGCAAACGGTGCCGGTCAGCACACCACATTCCTACAACCAGCAGAAATGCTAGCGACGGGACAAAAGAGCCCATAAAGGCTGCAGAAATATCACGCGGGAGGAAAGCGAAGCCAAAGGTCGTTTCATCGGCGGAACGCACAGGCCCTGCGTTAACTCGGTCTGCCGGTGGCCAGTTTACGTAGGCGACAAATGCGAGAACGACTCCGACGACGAGGAGCGCGCTGATCAGCTTTCTTCGTGTGCCGGGCATAATGTCAGCCCAACTGCGAAAGCAATACCAGACCCGTGCTGCTAAGAAGCCCACCGACATCATGACCCCAGGCGCGCACAGCAGAGCCAATCCGAAAATTGCCGTGACAAACCTCCAGGGCCGCCACCCGGCTTCCTCGAAAAAGTGAGCAGCTGCGAGCGTAAACAAGGACAGCAGCACATACGGCCGCGCCACAATTGCATATTGAAATGCGACGAAATAGGTAAAAGGGAACAGTACCCGCACGAAAAGCGGGAACGGGCTATAGCGGCAGAAGAACCAGCACCCCGCAATCGCGCACAACCCGCCAATCCAGCCTAGGGCTTGGTAAGGAAGATGGAACCAGTGGTTTGCGATCCAGAGGATCGTTCCCCAAAGGGGAGGATGTCCTTCATACGCCAATTGACGAAACACCAAATAGCGGTAACTCAGATCACGGCTCAGCAGCCAAGCGTGTGCCTCATCGGCCCAAGGTTCATGGTGACGGACGCCGACAAAAATAACGCCGCAGTACGCTGCTAAAGTCAGCAACGTAGCGATCTGTCGGTTGGCAGAGAGCCCAAGTTCACTCCGCGAAGCTGCCTCACTGGGGCGTACTAATTCCGGCCTTTGGGACTGGTTCTCACTACCGCTCGGGGCGATCTGTGGAATGGGCCTGGGGACGTTCATTAAGCCAAGCTCTCATCCAGTCATAAATGCTTGCTGTGATGAAGATCACCGCGAGAAGTGACCGCAAACTCACTGCGGGCAGCTGGCAATTGCACTCATCGGATTTGGAGTGAGTACCTTAGCTCTGGCGACTCTTCGCTGCTTCTGACGATTCAAACGCACTTCGACACTCGCGCGCGTGTCGAAGTGCATGAACAGCCCTCCCCCGAGGAACTGTTCGTGTCGACCTTAGCTCTCTGAACACCAGGGGTAAATGGCCCGAGCGGGGAAACGGGGTGGCCCGAACGTGATAGTTATCATTCGGATGACGATCTGTAAAAGGGATCTAGGTCCAGTCGATCTCAGGGCCGCACTCTCAAGCGACACAGCGATTTCCACATGCGCATCTAAGTTGTTAACAAAGGATGATGAAATCGCGATTGACAATACTGATTGCTTCTCGTTTAAAATCTGTCCAAATTATCAATTACCACTCGGTATACGATAATTCGAACGAGATTTGAATTACGCTAATCCTGCCGACTCCGGGATAGGAGCTAGTAAGTAGGCACAGTAGCCCACAGCCCCGTCACAGCGGACGGGCTTCAACTCGACTCCGGATCGGGGCGAGTTCCCAAGAAAAATCAAGAGCTATGCATTGGTTCCCTCTCAGGGAAGCAGTGCCCAGTGCATTCGGTTAGATGCGAGTCATAAATCACATCTAGGGGGTCAGGGCTATGCGAAGGGACTTAGTAAGAAAAAAGATTGAGCAACTTGAAGCGGAAAAGCGCCGGTCATCAAGTCGGAGTAAGGCAAATCCCACGAATCAAAATGCGGATACCTTGATGAAAGTTAGTGACGTCCTAAGATGGCTGCAATCTCACACCAAGACCCATGATCCGCATTGGCGGGACGACGGGGCAAAGTCTCCCTATCGGCCCTTTCCCGATAAGCCGTATTTCCGGCCAATCCTCGATGCCCTGAAGCGGGAGGACGTGGTTTTCTGCGTAAAGAGCCGCGACTTGATGATGTCTTGGTTATGTGTAGCGTACCTTACTCACGATGCCATGACCCATCCCGGCATCCAGGTCCTAGTACAAAGCCAGACGGAGGAGAAAGCCGCAGAGTTAATTAACTACGCGAAGATCCTTTATGCTGAGCAAGATCCCGATATTCGTGAGATGTATCCGCTGAGCGTTCCGCTTGGCCAACAGAGTCAGCTCGAATTGTGTTTCGCGAACGGAAGCCGCATTTTAGGCATCCCTCACGGCGCGGATAAGATCAGGTCCTACCATCCAACTGCGCTGTTCATCGATGAAGCCGCGTTCGTCGCTGATGCAGGGCAATCCTATGAACAGGCGATTGCTGCGTGCAAGAAAATCGTGGTGCTGTCATCAGCCGGCCCAGGATGGTTCGAACAGGTCGTCGCTTCTGCAGAAGATCGAGTAAAGCATTTGGCTACCGGAGTTCTCGAAAAGCGAACCCCGCAGGGTGTTTGTGTTCTCTCCGTTCACTACACGGCTGACCCCGAGCGAAGAGATCCTGAATGGAAAAAGCGCGAGCGGCCCAAATACACAACTGAGAGCGCGTGGCAGGCGGAGCAAGAAATGCAATTTAGCGCTGGCGGAGGAGAACGCATATTTGCTGAAGTTCTTGCTCGCGACGCTGAACGGATTTTTATAGATCCTTATACTTCAGGTTTCGAGCCGTCGCCGGATTGGCCATTGATCGCGGGCTTTGACTTTGGGAAAGCGAATCCCACAGCGGTTTTGATCGCGAGCATTGACTATGACGGTGTTATTTACGTGAAATCGGAGTTCTACCAGCCCGGATTAAGCCCCAGAGAGATCGTCCCTTTATTGCGGCGGCTTAACGGTTTCAGCCGGGCCATCGCGTATGCCGATCCGTCAATCTTTCATGCAACTCACGTACAGAGTAATGGGAGATACACCTCGGTGGCAGCCTTGCTTGCGGGCCTGGGCATCGACAATCTCATCCCCGCGCCGCGGAACCAGGAGCTCGGCGGAATGGAGGCTATCCTTGATCACTGGACGAATAGGGAACCGACTCTGAAGATCGTTTGTCCGCGGGAGCTTTGGGACATTTCAAAACCAATCTACGGTGTGCACAATTACGGCTGCCCCAATCTTCTGTGGGAACTACGTCAGGCCCGAAGGGCGGAGTTAACGCCACTCCAACTGATGAGTCAAAATCGCCCAGAGAAAATCATCGGTAAGAATAATCACCTGCGAGATTGCCTGAAGTATATGGTTCTTGCAAATCCAGGGCCGCCGGAAAAAAGCGATTTACAGCTAAAGCGCGAAGGCATCCGTGCCAAGGTAGATCGAGGTGATTACCAAGGCGCGTTCCTCGAGACTATGGCGAACCCGGATGTGATCTTTGGAAGCGAAGAATACGACACAGGAGTGGTCAACGAAGATGTGCTTCGTCTACGTCACCGGAGAAACTGGAGAATGCTGTAAATCAAGTGAAGAGATGCGCCCGAGGTGAACTCATTTGGGCGCGTAGCAACTACTAAGCTACACACCTTTGTTTTGGAGAGGTGATAGATCATGGGCAAAGCAAGTTGTTGCACTGGCTACACCAAAGCCGGCAAGCCTTGTCGTGCCGCAGCTACCGAGGGCGGACTTTGCTACTTTCACGCCAACCCCAATAAGGCTGCAGAGCTTGGCCGGATTGGAGGCAAACGAAACGCCCGCCAGCCGGGTGAGGCCGAAAGCGTCCCTCTCCCGGTTCTGGACACAGCCGTGGCCGTGCGGGACACCGTCGACCGCTTGGCTTCCGAGCTCTATTCTGGAAGCCTGAGTCCGGCCAAAGCCCGAGTCTTGATCGATGCCATGCACCTGCAGCTGCGTGCCATTGATGCAGTCAACACCGAGGACCTTAAGAAGCGAGTCGCCGCTCTTGAAGAGTGGCGCCGAAACGAATCTGAACTGCGAGAAGTAGCTCGTGGCGGCCAGACCTTACCCGCGGAGCAAGGTCATTCCGGAGAGGAGACTAAGCAGTGACCAAGCCTCAAGCTATACCGCTTTCGGATACCGCCAAATGCGCACTTCTCCAGCCTTTTCATCGTCTCCATAGACTACATATCTGCCCCAATGCGGCACTTTGTTGAAGCGATATTGACCAGCATCGTTGGTCCTAGCACGTGGCAGTCCCCCATTCACCGCGATACCCCACGGCATCGCCGTGAGTGTTAAGCCTTTCGCTGGCTTCCCATCCTGACCGGTGACGACTCCATAAATGACTCCATTGGTGGGAGCCTGCTCGTGCTCCTGTGCTGCTGCGCTTAAGAGAGCCGCCAGCAATGCCAGTCCAAAAGAGAATCTATTCACGGTACAGAGTCCTCGCACATTTGGATGGCTGATGGTAACAGGCCATTACACAAGTGAGCCAAAAGAAAACCATTTTTCACTCCCGGTAGATGAGTGAGATCTGGATATTTCAACAGCTAGCGTGCCAACGAAGTAAGACGGCCCCATTTATCCATCTCGCAGCCACACTTCTCGCATGTCCAACCACCCCAGAGCGCCTGCTTTACTGATTTCGGTTGCCGCACTTTCGGCACTGGACAACCGCAAGCCGGACAGTTCACGGACTTCGTGTTGATACCCCACTGATTCTTTGTGAACGTGCCAAATGCTACCAGCAGACCGCCGACGAGGAGAAAGGGAACGATGAGGACCAAGGCTAGACGAATCACGTGATCGGGGATGATTATGCCGAGCACGATGTCTAGCACCACACAAAGCGGGAAGCCTAGCAGAATGGATTTTACGACCGTACTCTTTGTCGGTCTCATGATGCGAGGAGAATTGCAGTCTTCGAGAGTAGGTCGAATCAGAGGCAGAGGAGTCTGAAGTGTAGCGCCGCAGTTAGCACAGAAGATGCGGCCTGCATCGGCATGGACGCCGCAGTTTGTGCACGTTCTCCCAGTAGCCTCGGTCGTCCAACGAGCTGTCATCGAGCCAATGATACGCTCTGTATGCCTCAACTTTTCAAATCAGGCGTTCTCGCAACTTTGCGCCTTCCGTTCGCCTTTTACAGAGTCGATGAGTGAAATCGCGATTTAACAGCAACTATCGTGGAGTCTTCGGGGCCGGGCACGAACCGCCATTTGGCGGCGATACGGCAGGGTCGAGTTCAACGCGGAGGAACTACGTCAACAAGAACGTAGCCTTTACCGGCATTTGGCAGAGGCGCTATCAGCTTCAAACTTAACGTTGCGCCCTCTTTTGGTTGCCAATTGAATTATTATCGATTGCACGAACTCCCGGTCGAGCACGTACCAGTCCGCAGCGGTCAGAAACCAGTCCTCTCCAAAAACGAACGCAAGCAAGTTTGGAAGGCGTTTAAGAATCTGAAACCGCCAGTGTTGATCCATTGCAGTGCTGGTAAGACCCGGAGCCGTGCGGCAGCGGCGTACATAAAAACAAAGCAGCAGGCATTGCACTGAGGTAATTCCCCCCAAATCTCGTGAAGCGGCGAGGCGAGGGCAGGATTGAGTGCAGTTCGCCACCAAAATCTGTTTACGCGTTGGCTTCACCGCTAACGTTGGGCGCTGCCATGTCCAAGGGATCCCGATCGCTTGAACTTCCTGGACGCATCCATCGGAACACTCCCTCTTTGAGCAGCCTCAGAATCGTCCGCCGGTTCTCGAGAACGACACGCAGCCACGCTGACTTTCGCATCATCGGGAAATAGATTCCGCGAAAACATAGACGCGACAGGAAGATGTTGAAGCGATCCCCAACATGCTGATCATCCAGCGCCGCAATGGCCTGGGCTAGCGCTTCCGGGCTATAGGAGAGAGCCCAGCCATAGTTCAGTTCGGCATGCGCTTGTTCGATGGTCATTTTCAGGGGAGTGTGGGCCATCGTGAAGGGAACGAAATCCAGCCAGTGTCGCGGACGTGTAAGCCGTCCAGCCACCTCCAGGCGTTTGTATAGAGGCGTGGCGGGTAACGGCGTGAGCAGCCCAAAAATCGGCAAGCCCGGAGGCCATGTGCGGACCTGCTGCAGGGTGCGTTCCGCGACGCCCGGTGTGTCGTTGTCCATGCCGAAGATGAACGAGGTGATCGCGTATATATTACGTTTTGCCAGCCGCTCCAACACGGCAGCATATTCGCCGGGCTTGTTGAATCCTTTATTCACGTCTTTCAGATTTGCTGGATCCACCGATTCCATTCCGATAAAGATCCATTTGCCCCCGGAGGCGGCGATCAAATCGACCAGTTCTTCGTCATGCAGAAGATTGGCGCTGATCTGCGCCACCCAAAAGACCTGTGCTTTGGCCGCGATGATATCGCGCAGCAGGGACTTGGTGCGCTTTATGTTGATGGCAAAGTTGTCGTCGATGAAGAAGACTGCGATCTGACCTCCCTCTTTGCGGGCGCGACCTTTGAGCAGGAGCAATTCGTTGACGACGCTTTCGTTCGCGCGAAAACGAATTGAGTCCCCAAAGAAACCGGTGACCGTGCAAAACTCGCAACCGTATGGGCAGCCTCGTCCTGATTCCACCGGCACGATGCGAAAGGTTCCCCATCCCTCGCGAAAACCCTTGAGGAACGGGTGCATCAGCTTTGGAACCAGATTGAACTGGTCGAGATCAAGCCTGTCCCACGGAATTGTAGGATAGTGATTCAGGGAAGGCTTGCGCTCATTGCCCGTCGCATCCACAGGGGCGTAGATTTCCCTCAACTCGCCGCGAGCCGCGTCCTCGACGATCTGCGGCCAGGTCTCATCGGCTTCTCCCAAGGCAACGGCGTCGGCATGACGTGGGCCACCATCGCGGCCGAGAGCTTCATCCGCTTCTTCTGTGACGTGCGGCCCTCCCATAACCACAGGAACCCCCGTCGCCCGCATGGCGTCCGCCATGCGATACGCCCTGGCAATCATCCTGGTCATGGCGCCGATTCCAACCAGCCCAAAGTGCTGATCACGGACGAATTGTGCAATTTGCGTCTCATCCATAGGTTGAGCATTACCATCAACCAACACGACTTCATGTCCGGGAGGTGTGAGCGCCTGGAGGAGAAACATCCACAAGTGGGGCATGAAGTTGCGGGTGACCCCATTGTCTGGGTTATAGAGCAAAATTCGCATGACACTCCTTGAACGGCTTGCTACTCTGAGTCAATCACGAGGTTCGCGAGACCGAACATGCTCAGATGTATGCTGCGAACTGAATGTTGGCCTCGCAGTCCATATCTTGGTTTCCGAAGATCATAATATGAGCCCGCCAAGAGTGTAGTGAGCAACTTATCGTTGGCGTAAAGAATGAGCTGTCGACGAAATTTAGACCGTAGAGGAGTCTGTGGCCGGCCTTCTATCTTGTATCTTGCCTCAAAAAAGGTAATGATCTGCCTGAGCGAGCTCCACGACCACCAATACTTAAGGCGGCTCCGAGGTACGGTTGGCTAACAGAGTAAGCCGCCGGCCACTACGCCGCAATTGCCACCTATGCGAAGAAAACTCTCCCAAAAAGGCCACTTACGACCCAGATATTTACCTTAGCTGCCAATGCCGCTATCTAGAAGAAGCGTGCCTCTGCAGCGGCTAGCCTGCTGTTCTGGTATGCGTTGTTTGCATCGATTCCGATTTTCATTTTCGTGGTGCTCTGGAAGGTGCACTTCGCACCCCCCAACTTATGCCCTCAAGCCCCCCACTGGATACGAACGTCTTGGGACTGAATAGGTAGCTTTTGTGAATTTCGCGTAAGTTCCCCGGCCTCGGGAAGATGTGTGAAATCGCGATGTTACGCCAGTCCTGAAAGGTTTCTTCGACCCTTCCCCGTCTCTCCTTTTCAATGTTGATGGGCCGCATACGGATTTTGACTCATGTCGAGGCTGAAAACTGTGCCGCATCCTCCAAGAAAACAGCTCTGGTTCGCTCCCTGGGAAGTTGTACCGTAGAAGATCCCATTGGCAGCCTGAAACAGAGCTGCATACGGAGCGTTACCGTCTTTCCCATTGAAACGGTGCACCTTGGTCAACTTGCCTTGTCTCGTAACCATAAAGACAGTGCCGCAACCGTGGGGCGCAAAACACCCATAGGAACCACCATAATAGGCTGTGCCATATACATTCCCATCGGTGCCCACAATTAGGGGAGCATACGGCAATGCGCCATCACCACCTTGGAATTGGTGAAGAACCGTAATCGCGCCACTTCGTGAACTCCTAAAGATTGTCCCTAGGTTGTATCTTCCGCCCCCAGCGCTAGTGGTGTACAGCTCGTCGTTCGGCCCTTTCAAAAAAGCAGCCGCAGGTTGTGAGCCGTCGGTTAAATCGAACTGGTGCAGCACAGACAGAGCTCCCTGAGGAGACATCTTGAAGGCTGTACCACAACCGTAGGTGTTGTCACAGTCATAAGAGCCACCAAGCATCGTGGTACCGTAGAACTCGCCGTCTAGTGCTTGAATCAGTGCAGCATTGGGCGCAGCTCCGTCCGTACCATCAAAGCTATACAGAGTTTGGAAGGTGCCATCGGGACTGATTTTGAAAACTGTCCCGCAGCCACTCAACGGAATGCAATTATTAATCCCGCCGACGGAAGCTGTCCCATAGAAGTTTCCATCGATCCCTTGCTTTAAACTCGCAATTGGAGAAGTGCCGTTTTCATTTTCGAACTCGTGCAGTGTAGTAAGTTCTCCTTGCGGAGTCATCTTGAAAATCGTGCCGCAGCCCTCGCTCGCCATGCACGTTAAGTCACCACCCGCCGCAGTGGTGCCGTAGAAATATCCGTCGGTTCCTAGAACCAGTGCGCTCCAGGGGAACATGCCGTCTTGCCCCCCAAAGGCGTGGAGTGTCGTCAGTGAACCATCTTTCAGAGATAGCCTGAACACTGTGCCGCAACCCTCACCCGCGTCGCACGTCAGGTCGCCACCAATCGTAGTTGTCCCGTAGAGGTATCCGTCCGCTCCTTGCACTAATGAAGCCGTGGGCTGGCCACCATTCGTCCCGTCAAATTGAACAAGCGTAGTAAAAACTTGCCCTGTCGAACTCGCGACTGTCCCCACAGCAATAAGGCAAATGGCGCAAGTTCTCTTAAGAAATCTGCTTTTCGTGAGTTTCATCAGGACCTCCGTGGGCCAAGGGCTAAGCTCTCCAAGGGGCAACTACGTTACAACGAGACGGGATGCGCAACGAAACCCGACAGGAGGTCGGATGTTCGTCGAAACACAGGGATTATGAAGTAGGATTTCAAAGCGGTCAAGTGTTCTTGTTGTTAACAAGGCAGATATTACGTCAGTTGGGATTCCAGCGCCTTCAAGATGAGTAGTCGTGCTCGTTCCGTCGCTGCGATTAGCGCGTGCAGTTCTGGAGCACCCTGAGCATCGATTCGCATCGCAACGCCGGGCACGCGAGTCGAGATACCTCTCGAAGCCAGCTTTTGGAATTTTGCCTTATCCGACTCTGATAGAGCCACTAACCCGTGTTCGCCTCTCGACGCGAGACCCGCGATGTCCGCCAAATACAGAATCAGTTCGCCGTGCACCACAGCCGTGATGCCCCGACCGCATTCTTCGGTAGGGAAAGGCCCCTTTGCAAGCGCATCGTTGTAAAGCTCTTTCAGTCGGTCTGAAGCATCCATGCTGTCAAGGCGGAACGTCAGCCTGATTATATTCGGTAGCAGCCGAAACTTGCCGTTAGCTGCTCGTGAAGGTTTTGAGCGTAATGGCGATTTTTGCGTCAATTCGTTGTCCCCCCCTACGAAAATCCCAGACTCGACCCTGTCATTTCTAGTCACAGGGAAGCGTGATGCCCGTCGCTGACGGGGACAGCCAACCGGAGTAGCTATAGCTTGAGGCTCCGAAGTCTGCCCTAGCAGCAAGTCCAAATCGAGGCGGCTCGGAAATAACAAGCTTTCTTTTCGACCCGACGGTTTATCCTCATCGCTTTTTTGGGCCGACCCGAAAATTCAAACCAGCAGGGAAGGCAGACAAGGAAAGTCGTAGTACGACTTCGGCAAGTCCGGCACGGAAATCGCTGATTCGAAGTTCGCACCGAACGGAGGCTTTATGACGAGCAAGGGAAATC